>Ga0326728_10007562_pt1 | contig 27730 bp, 25 predicted proteins | sample MB3enrmetagenome_FD_207602 | JGI IMG/M metagenome (GOLD analysis project Ga0326728, IMG submission 207602) | Lab enriched peat soil microbial communities from McLean, Ithaca, NY, United States - MB31MN | ecosystem: Environmental > Terrestrial > Soil > Wetlands > Peat | place: USA: New York...
GATCCCGTGGATAGGCACACAACAAAGCCAGCGAGTTCTGGTTGGGCTGTCCGCTGTGGCCGCCCTCTTGATGTTTGTGCCGCTCTTCTGGCCAATCCGGGCAAACGCGATGAGCGGCGGTAAGATCGAGGAGGCGGCGTTCAAAGTGGTGGTGACGGTCTTGGCTTCATCAGGACTCGCGGCTTTGCTGGTTTGGAGTGTGCCCGGAGTTCCGTGGGGCTTGGTCGCCTATGGCCGTTATTGGCCGACTTGGATTGGACGAACGGACATCCTTTACATGGGCGAGGGAATGAATGCGTCGGTCGCCATTTCGGAATCAAGCAATGGGGCTCGGAATTTCCACGTGAGCGGCAAGGTCGAGGCGTCGAGCGAACCGCAAGATATGCGGCTGCAACGAATGCTCGGTCATCTCCCGGCGCTGCTCCACCCGAAGCCGCGCTCGGTGCTGGTCGTGGGCTGCGGAGCGGGCGTGACCGCCGGCTGTTTCGTGTTGCATCCCGGCGTCGAGAGAATCGTCATCTGCGAAATCGAGCCTCTCATCCCGCGGGTCGTTGCCCAATACTTTAGTTTTGAGAATTACAATGTGTTGAAAGATCCGCGCGTCGAAGTCGTTTACGATGACGCCCGTCATTACATCCTCACGACGCGGGAGAAATTCGACATCATCACCTCCGACCCGATTCATCCGTGGGTCAAAGGCTCCGCCACGCTTTATACGAAGGAATACTTCGAGTTGGTCAAACGGCATCTGAATCCGGGTGGACTGGTCACACAGTGGGTGCCTCTCTACGAGACCAAGGAGAACGTTGTGAAGAGCGAACTCGCCACCTTTTTCGAGGTGTTTCCCAACGGCACGGTCTGGAGCAACGACGAAAACGGAAAGGGTTACGACATCGTCCTCCTGGGTCAGGCCGGACCGACGAAGATCGACGTGGACGAACTTCAGCAGCGATTGGATCGCAAGGATTATTTGTCGGTGAGGCTGTCGCTCGATCAGGTGGAGATCAAGTCGGCGGTTGGTCTGCTAGCAAAATACGCCGGGCGAGGACCCGATCTGCAGCTCTGGCTGAAGCACGCCGAAATCAACCTGGACCGGAATTTGCGGCTGCAGTACTTGGCGGGGCTGGGGCTGAACTTCTTTCAGATCGAACGCATTTACGACGATATGGTATTTTATCGCAAGTTTCCTGAGGACCTGTTCGACGCCTCGGATCAGACCAAACAGGAGTTGAGGAAAGCGATCCTGCGGCGCAATTCGAAGCAATAAAGTGGTGCATGATTTCGGCGCTTCTCATGATTGACCCGACCTCGCGTCCTCAGTCGCCAGGCGCGAAATCGTTCCTTGAGTGCAGAGCATTGGAAAAGATTGAGTCTAACACCGCCACCCACCCCCACCTAGGTTGACGTGGGCTTCGACAGCCCACACCCTCAGCAGAAGTTCCCCAAGTCGTACTTCGCCCTGGACACGAAGCAATAGGGTCTCAACATAAAACATTTTGATTGACGGACGGTGGGGCGCTGGGGCAATCCAGCCGGCATGGCGCGGCCTCTCAGGATCGAAGTGGCCAGCGGCTGGTATCATGCCGACGGCAGCGGGGTGACGCACGTACTGAAGCATTTGGAAGCGCGCGCGGCCAGGAACCGCCGTGCCGGACGAGGACTTCGCAGCAGAGAACTGGCGGTCTGAGCGGCGACACGGTCGCACGGAGCGCCGACAAACGCGCGAGCCGTTGTTTGCTCATTGCCCGGTCGTGAGCCAGCGTCATGGTTGTATCTTCTTCTCCCGAATAATCTCTGTCTCAATTCCCGAATCTTCTCTGTTCGTTCACAATCAGTAACGGGCGTGAGGCTGAATTTGACTGGGGGGATTCTGTTGCGATACACTCGCGCTCAATGAAACCACTGCTGCTGTACATTTGTGCTGCCGTTCTGTCTGCTTCCGCCGCCCAGAACAGCGATGAGGCCCGCATCTGGAACGAGTTTGTAACCGCCGTCAAGCAGGGTGAAATCAACGAGCAACGAGTCCATCCTTATCTCGAAGCCCTGAAACCGCAGATCGTCAAGTTGCTGAAAACGATGGGCGAAAGCGTGTCTTGGGACGAGTTGCGCGCCAAACCCGAGGTGTTTCGCAACGGCAACCAGATCCATTACCTGACCACCCTGACAGTCGGCGGGACGAAGGACAGCTACTGTTTCACGCTCGTCACCGAGGGCGGCCAGTGGTACTTCCAGCACATCGAGTCAATCGCCATCCGGCTGGACAAGGTCGCGGCGCCGCCCGTGTCGAGTTTCCCGGAAATCCCGGAACAGAAGAAGGCCTGGATGCGCGAAGAGAGGCAGACGGTGAAACAGGTACAACTCTTCCGCTTCCTCGCCAAAGAAAAGGGAAGCGACTTCGCGTATGCCTGGTTCAAGGACGGTGCGGGCTACGCGCTGGAAGCCAGGACGTGGGTGCCGTTTCTTCCGGTGCCGCGAGCGTTTGTGCTGTATCTGTGTTGGGAGCAGGCCAGCCTCAATGGCAACCCGGTCACACTGGAGCGGCTCGATGAAAACGAGGCCGTCGTGCGCATCGAACCGCGTTATTTCCGGCTCCACGAGCAGACAGGCATCGGCCTGGCAATTCCCGAAGAAGATTACCGACGCCTGTTCGAGACAATCTGGGTCGATCGCGCGACCGCCGCCGGTTGGGACCTGCACATCGAGTATGCAGGCAGGAATTGCGTGTTCCGCTTCAGCCGGAAACCTTGAATGAAGCGCGCCAAGCCGTTCCAGCCCGGCTCGGCGGTCGATCCCGGGTCGATATTATCGTAAAGATGACATGGGTATTGGCGAGTGAGCCCGGATCCGCTACAGCCGGTAACCAATGAAAACGATTCATCGTCGTTCCCCCAACTCCCGGAACCGAGGGGAGCCGGTCCCGGTTACGTAAGTTAAAGGAGCCAGCCATTGACAACTGACATATGGATGGGCGTTCGATCATGTTGGCGGCGTGCCACGAGGGATGCGGTTGGTTGGAGTTTGGCGGGGCGAGCTACCATGTGGTGAATCGGGGAGATCGGCGCGAGCATATGGGAACGCGCAGCCACCTGGCACATCTGCTTTACTGGAGCAGGCGGAACAGACAGGGGCAAGCAAGTAAAAAGAACAATACTATTGACTGACGCCATTCCGGCCTCAAGTTATTCGTTCGCCTTGGACAGCGCTTCGGCGCGAACCCGAACCATTTCATCAAGGTTATCCATCCGGATCCGCGTCTCGCAGGCCAGGGTCCATTTTTTCGTCAGGGCGTGGGCCAGTTGCAGCACCTCCACGTTGTCGAACGGTTTCTTCAGAATAACGAAGCTGTCGGAATACCCCAGGCTGCGGGTGATGTCTTCCCATGAATGGTCCGAATAGGCGGTACAAATCACGACCTGCAATCCGGGATACTTGTCCCAGATGCGGCGGATGGTTTCGATGCCATCCCAGCCCGGCGGCATGCGCACATCCACAAAGGCCATTGCGTACGGCGCGCCTTCCGCAATTGCCTGTTCTACCTTGGCCAGGCCTTCCTGTCCCTGATAGGCTGAGTCAATGCGGAACTGCGTCGGCTCCACTGCCGGTGACCGTGAACCGAAGAGTTCGGCCGCCATCGCTGACACGTCGGCATCTTCTTTCGGCGGACAAAGGATTTTCTTGATGTCCTCGTGAATCGTCGGGTTGTCATCAATGATGAGCAGCCGGTGCCCGGTTTGGTTGACGTTGGTTTCCATGGGCAATTAGTTGATTGAATTGGCGATTGGCAGTTCCAGCGTGAAGGTGGCACCGGTGCCGGGGCCGTCGCTGTGGGCGGTGAGGGATCCGCCGAGTTCTTTGGCCGCGAGCGCGCTGCTGTGCAGGCCAAACCCATGTCCGTCTCTCTTCGTCGTGAACCCGTGCGAAAAAATGTTCGTGAGGTTTTCCTTCGGGATGCCGATACCGTTGTCCTGGACGATGATTTTCACTCGATCAGAGCCGTTCCTGCCAATGTGGATGGTGAGCAGCCTTTGTTGCACCCGCGCCGCGTCCAGGGCGTATTTCGCGTTGCGGACGAGGTTGATGAGGATTTGCACCACCTTGTGCTTGTCCACCTTCACCTTGGGCACCTTGTTGAAAGCGCGCACGACCTCCACGTCGTGCCGGGCCAGGCTGGCGGCGTTGATTCGCAACGCGTCCTCCACCAGGTCCTCTGCGGACATTGCTTCGATGATGCCGGCGACACGGGCGTAGCTTTGTTGCATGGCCACGATCTCTTTCATGTGCTCGATGTTCTTCCGCAACCCTTTCAATTCCTCCTGCCAGCGGTGCTGCTCTTCGAGAGCGAGTTCGGTGACTTTGATAAGGAAGTCCGGCAGGAGGCGGCCCTTGGGGTCGTTGGCGATGAACGCGCCGGCATCGGACAAGTGTTCTCGCAGCAAGCCGGTGGCTCGCTCCAGCGTCAACAGTTTTGATTTGACCATCTGGTCCTGAACGAGTGTGGCGGAGACGTTGACGCTGTTGAGGACGTTGCCGACGTTGTGCAGGATGCCCGTGGCAACTTCTGCCATGCCGGCCTGGCGTGAAGCGTCGACCAGGCGGTGGTTCAATCTCTCCAGCTCCCCGGCTGCCTGTTTCTGTTTGGTGATGTCCTGGAGAATGCCCCGAAGAGCGACTGGTTTGTCGTTTTCAACGCGCACCACGCCGCTCTCGCGAATCCACACGACGCGCTTGTCGCTGGCGATCACGCGGTACTCGCAGTCGTAGGCCTCGCATTTGGCCTGGGCTTCCAAGGATGCTTTGGCAGCCTTGTCAACATCATCGGGGTGAACGATCTTCTCCCAGAATCTCGAATTGCCCAGCCAGCTTTCGGGCGGATAGCCAAGGATACGCATGCTTTGCTGGCTGACGAACGTGAATGCGAGTGTTTTCGGATCCCGTTCCCAAACGATTCCGTCAATTGAGTGAACCAGAGACTCAAGCTTCTGTTGCGAAAGGCTCAGTGCGGAGTCCTGGCTTTGGATGCGGTGGAGCATGTGATTAAAGGCGTTGGCAAGGACGCCAATCTCGTCGCTGCGTCCAGTCACGTCGGAGCGGACGGAGTAATCGTGTTTTTCGCCAACCAGCCGGGCGGTTTCGGCCAATCCCAGAATCGGCTTGGTCACGACACGCGGCAACTTCGCCGAAAGCCCCAACGCCGCCAAGCCCGCGATGATCAACACCAGGAACGAAATGCCGGCGAGGAGGCGGACACGGTCTGTGATTTCGCGCAGGTCGCTTTCGAGGCAGACGTAGCCTATCTTCTCGCCGTCATGTACCGCCGGCTGGCACATCCGCAGGCTCTCCCGCTCAAAGCGGTAGCCTTCCTGCGGGGCGGCGTCCACGCGCGCATCTTTGTGGGCCGGATCGCGCGACCACGTGGCGAACACCTTGCGGTCGGAAGTGTAGAGACTGGCGGAGAGGATGTTGGGCTTGGCCTGCATCGAGGCGAGGGTCGTTTCCGCCGCCATCTTGTCCTGAAACCGCAACGCCGCGCGGCTGTTGAGGGCGAGCACGTCGGTGAGGCTGCTGAGATCGTGGACCAGCGCTTTGCGCGTGGCGTAATACTCGAAGCCAATGAAACCCACGCAGGCCAGCAACATGGCCGACAAACTGACCAGCATGATGACCACGGTCAGTTTGTGGCGCAAGGATAGATTCCAAAACCAGTTCATCTCAGTTTCCCTTCTTTCGATTCGATTCGCGCACGTCGGCGGCCAGACTCAGCAGTTGAGAATCAATTTGCATGCCAGTCGCGTCGGCCTGGGCTTTGTTAATGTCGAACCGTATCTTGTTCTGCTGGATGAAGAAGCGAATAATGCCTCCGTCATCGAGAAAGTCCGCGTTTTCCCCGATGGTCAGCACGGGCGCGTCCCGCAGCGTTTCCAAGTGACGCGGCAGGTTCGCCTGCTCCGACGCGGGGATGAATACAACTTGGCAGAGTTTCGCCTCTTGGGCCGTGGCCACGCGTTTCACCACGACGGTCCGCCCGTTCACGATTCGGCCACGGACGATTTCTCCGAGTGCCGTGTCGAATGGGTTTTCGCCGAGCACGCCGATCACCAGCGGAGCATCGGCGGCGGCAAACGAATTCGTCGGCCATTTTGAAAAGCGCACGAAGTTGAGCAGGTAGGCCGCCTTGAGCTTGTACTCCGTCGTGACCTCGGCCCGGGCCGCCGGCGGCTGGAGCAACACCGCCGCGATGGCGATGAGGGCCATCCGCCTGAGGTGAGCGCGTGCAGAGAGACTGAGATCCATTGCGCTAGAACCGGTAGGTCAGTTTCACGCGGAACTCCCGGCCGTCCTGTTCGACGCTGTCATTGCCGGAGGCCGGGTCGCGGTACTTCGTGTCAAAGATGTTGTAGAGGCTCCCCGTCGCTTCCCAGCCGCCCCAGAAGTTGTGGGCATACAGCGTGAGATTGGCGACAATGAAAGCATTCACGGTGTTGCCGGATTGGGTGGTGCGATCACTTGTGTATTGCACCTCGAAGCCGGTAAAGACCTTGTCGCGCCAGACCGGCGCGGTCAGGTTTAGCTTGGCAAGGTCGGTCGGAGAATCATCGAGCCGTGTACCGGTTTGGTAATTGTCAGTATCCGTCAGCGTATAGCTTAACACGCCGCGCACGCCGTTGGTCCAGAAACCCTGCACCTCAAACTCCAGTCCCTTGGCTTCGACGTTGCTAAGGTTGGCGTAGTAGCTTGGAACGTTCGTCGTGTCCTGAATCAATCCATAGGCTTCGGTGAGAAAACCCGCCACCGTCGCCCGGTAGTTGCGCCCGATGGCTTGTTCGGCGACCAACTCGTAGGTGGTGACCTTCTCCGGTCTGAGATTGGGGCTGGGAACGGATGTGATGCCGCCATCGCTGTAGAAACGTTCGATGGCGTTGGGCGCGCGAAACGCGGTGCCGCATAGGAATTTGAAGGTCGTCGGCGTCCACGGATTGTAAATCAGCGCCACGCGCGGGTTCACCGCGTTGCCGAAACTCTCGTAATGGTCGTAGCGCACGCCGGCGTTGACGATAAAGTTGGTCAGCACCCGCCACTCGTCCTGCCCGTAAAAGGCGAAGTTGTCGCGGTTGATGACCAGGTCCTGGAAGGTCGTCGGCGGGGCGATGTTGAAGTTGTGCAGCTCGATGTGGAAATCGTCCCAGTATTCGGCGCCGGCCGTCAGCAGGTGCGCGTCCCACAACTGCTTGCTCAACTGCACCTCGCCGCCGGCCCAGTCGGCCGCGTCTTCGTCGCGGTTGACAATGATGTCCGGCGGGTCGCCGGGGTTGGCGTAGTTGTAAGGATAACTCCCCGCGTAAAAATAATGATCGTAGTAACTGCGGGCCATCACCTGCCAGCCGTCGCCGAACTCGCGCGTGAACTTCAACTCCACAAACGCCCGCTCATCCTGCTTGACGTCCTTCCCATCGCCGAACACTTCGCCGAACGGCGCAGTGGGGTCTTTTTTGTAGCGATCTACGTACCCGCCCTCCAATGACAGGTCGTGATAGCCAACGCTGGCGAACATGTTCCGGGTCTGTGTGTCGTCACTGTGCACGGCGACGGGATTGCCGGGCAGGTCGAGAGCAAAATTGCTGGCGTGCAGCCGCGCGGGGCCTGCGCTGTCCAGCACCGAACCCGAGACCAGCACTTCGACGCCGTTCGTAAACAGATTCCCGTAGCTCGCGCGGGCGGTGTAGGTGTCGAAACTGCCGGCGGACGCGGCTGCTTCCGGGCCGTTCATCTGCCGACCGCGACGCGTGATGACATTGATGACTGCGAACACGGCGTTGTCGCCGTACAGCGCCGAGCCGGGACCGCGCACGATTTCCACGCGCTCGATCAGATCCACGTCCAGCATGAACTCTGTGCCCACGGCGGCGCTGTCGTAGAGCGGATCGTTCATCCGGTGGCCGTCCACCAAAATCAGCACGCGCCCGCCGAAGTCTTGGGGCCGGTTGAAGCCGCGCACGCCGAGTAATTCATAACTGCCCGTGTTAACGACATAGAATCCGCGCACGCTGCGCATGATATCCGCCAGTGTCCGGTACCCGTACTTCTTAATGTCATCCGCCGTGATGATCGTGACCGAAGCGGGCGCCTCGGTGACTTTCTGCTCGTGTTTCGACGCGCCGACCACGGTTGGGATTTCCATCTGCATCAACTCTGACAGACTCAAGCTCGCCAATTCGTCCGCCGACCGATTGGCCGCGTCAGCGCCCTCAGCCCCCCCCGTCGCCGCTGCGGCCAACGCAGGCAGTGAGACGGTGGCACACAGGAGAAACCACCGCCCCATTCGGGCGCGGAGTCGACAATAGCCACGATGGGTTGCTCCGGTATCGTTTCTCATGCTTCTGGAGTTCGACTCCTGTGGAGGTTTCATAACCGTTCCTTTTCGTAGTGCATTGACTGAGGGAACCTTACGCCGATCTGATTCTTAGCAGAGCTTGTGCCGATAGGTTCACTGAGTTGTTCTATCGTCAAGACCTCTACGAGTCTGTCGGACTTGGAACTGAAATTTTCCATTGGTTGTTCATTTTCGAGAATCCCATTGTTCGTGGGCAAAAATGGACAGATTGACAATTAAGAGCTTACATTAAGGCCGGACAGGCTTTCAGATGGTTTCAACGCGGAAGTCGCCGCCATTTTGGTGAAGGGCGTAGGAAAAACCCGGCGTCGGATCGAAGTGTTCCCCGTCAAAGACGTCGTTCAAAGGGGTCAGCCATTGACAATGGAAATAGCTGTAAACGGGTTTGGGCGGATGGCTCGGAAGCTACGGGTTGGAGTTTGGCGGGGCGAGCTACCATGTCCTGAATTGGGGAGTGTGATGTCGCACATTGCCGCTCAGCGGGAGATTCAGTTTGACCCACGTTTTCACTAGCGCTAGCCTGTGCCGCGAAGCGTCAGGCGGTAACAAATGACCACCGGAAAGCGAACTCTTCTCCTGCCGAATTTGCGACGGCTGTTTTCCTGGCGCGTGATACGCTTCTTGGTCGCGGTGGCGATATTGACTGTGCTTTTCTACGCTGAGGAGGACTGGCGCGGCAAACTTGCGTGGGAGAAGTTCCAGCGCGAGTGGGAAGCCAAGGGCGAACACTTCGACCGAGAGGCTTTCATTCCACCGCCTATTCCCGACGATCAGAATTTTGCGTCAATTCCACTCTTGGCGGCGATGTTCGACTATCAATACGATCCAGCCAAGAAAGCCGACTGGATGTGGCTGACCAACACAGCAAAGTGGCGTGACTACGCTGCCTATCAGCGAACCCAACAACTCAGCATCTACAGAATTGACGCCAACAGGCCATCGCTAGGTCAGTGGCAAGCGGACGAGGTATGCGACCTCAAGGCGTGGCAAACGTATTATCGGAGCATGACGAATTTTCCCGTTGCTGCGACTCCCCAAGATGCTGCTCACGACATGTTATTTGCCTTGAGCAAATTTGACGGTGTTCTGAGTGAAATCCGCGCAGCGAGCGTTCGGACCAGTGCACGATTCCCGGTGCATTACGATGAAGGCATGGCGGCCATGATGCCGCACCTGAACATGCTGCGCAACTTGTCGAGGGTACTGGCTCTTCGGGCGGTGGCGGAATTGAATGTGGGCAGCAACGATCAAGCCTTCGCTGACATCAACCTGTGCTTTCGCCTGACCGAAACCATCAAGTCCGAGCCAATGCTCATATCCCAACTGGTTCGGATGACGATGGTGAACATAATCCTCCAGCCTGTGTGGGAGGGCCTCGCCAACCATCGCTGGACAGACGAACAACTGGGATCTTTCCAAGAGCAATTAATGGCGGTCAACTTCCTTGAGGACAACATGCGCTGCATGAGGTTCGCACGTGCCGATATGAATTCAACGATTACGGAACTTCGTCGCGGCACACTGTCGGCACACCACTTTCTGCTACGGTACATGGTCATCGATACGTTAGGCTCGATGGAAGACGCGATCAAACTACCATTGCCGGGTGAGAGATTGCTGGAGTTTTACTTGCGATTGTGCCCCAGCGGTTGGTTCTATCTTGATCAAGTCCGCGCCGACCGTTACTGCCAGCAATCCATCTTCCCGCTCGTCGATGTCCAGGAGCAAAGGGTCTTCCCGAGCCAAGCGCAGCGCGTAGAAGAAGCCCAAGGGGATGCTTTCGGGAAACATAATCCCCATCGTAGACTTATTGGGCTGATCGAGTGCGGGTTGTCAGGAACGATGGTTTACAAATTCGCGTGTGGACAGACGGCGATAAATGAAGCCCTTGTGGCCTGTGCGCTGGAACGGTATCGACTCGTTCACAAACAGTATCCTCCGACAATGGAGGCTCTCGCGCCGCAGTTCATAACGAGAGTGCCACACGACATAGTCAACGGGCAACCTCTGTCATACCAACTGACTCCCGACGGTCGATTCGTGCTATCCTCGGTAGGTTGGGATGACCCTAGATTTGGGAGTCCGCTGAAGAATAGTGCACGTCCATGGGACGCAATGGGCAATTGGGCTTGGCGGTATCCAATGCCGAATCCACCAAGCAACTAGGCGATATCCGCGCCCTCGACACGGATACGCGTGAAAGGGGTCAGCCATTGACAATTGACGTATGGACGGGCGTTCGAGAACGTTGGCGGCGTGCCATGAGGGATACGAGTGGAATTTGCGGGGGCCGTTTATCCTGCCGACGGCAGCGGGGTGACGCACGTACTGAAGCGTTTGGGAGCGCGCGCGGCCGGGAACCGGAGCTTTGGGAAAGAACTGGAACAACCAACAAAGCTGTCAAGAGCCAATGGCTGACCCGTTTGACAATGTGAGCTACGATGAACGCGAGTCGGCCCTTACGGCACTGGCGGGGCTCCTCGACGAGTTTCGGCAGGGACACATCGTCGCACCGCCCGCCGAATGGAAGGGAATGGAGCAACACACCAGTTGGCTGACCGCGCGATGGAATGAACAGTTCCCCGGCTTTCCGAGCAACTACTTCCCCTACACATCCTCCCGGGGGGAGCACCACCGCGGGCGGCGAGACGCTTTCCTGAAGAACATCATCGTGCAGTTGCTGGCCGATCGCGGTTCGACCGGGACAACCGTCGTCAATCCAGCTTGTGTCTTCGGGCGACATGCGTGTGATCTTGCCTCGCGGCTGCCACGCGTCAGGGTCATCGGAACGGATATAGACCCGCGCTGGAATCGGATGTACCGGCTTGTGAGAGGGCGTCGCGTTCCCGACAACTGCTCTTTCGTCAAGGATGACATCTTTGCTCCGGATTTGGATGTACAGCCAACGGCCGTTGTGTTTTTTGGAGCGTGCGGCGCCGTCTCGGATGCTGCCATGGATTACGCGATCGACTCGCGTGCCACGTACTTGATGTGCCGAACCTGTTGTCATGACAACATCGGCGGAAACGTGGCGATCACCAACCGCCGCAGCAACATGAACCGCTTTTTCAGGTTCAAGAACTGGATCTATGGCAGGATGAGAAGGAAGGCCAGGTACGCCGGCTATTACTTCTCGGACAGGTACACTCGTAGCGCCTATCCGAGAAGTGAGACCGCCAGGGGCGTGAGCACCCCGGATGAGTTCCGAGCGGTTGCCAGAGATTCTCCCGACAGTGATATCTGCAGGGCGATCATCGACCTGGACAGGTGCCTGCACCTGGTGGAGAAGGGGTTCCGTGTCCTATATCAAGGCGAGTTGTTCGTGGCAGAACGAAAGGCGTGAGGTAACAGTCCCTGCCAACTTCCCCGTGCGGATTCAAGATCGCAAGATGCTCGTTGCGGCGCAGCGCAGCTCCGATGCGATGCGCAGCGACCTTGCTCTCTGGCGGCACGGCGGGATACACTGCTTCAAGTTTAAGCCATAATGCGCCCGTCCATCCGACAAGCCATCCCGCAGGATGCCAGGAACGTGAGCGACATACTTCGAGAGGCGGCACGGTGGTTGGAGCAGAGCGGTATGGGTATGTGGCGAGATGACGAGTTGCTACCATCACGCATCATCGCCGACGTTGATGCCGGGCTGTTTTTCGTTGCTGAGTGTGAGGGCGTGGCAGCGGGCGTTGTGAAGTTTCAGACGGAGGATTCATTGTTCTGGCCAGACGTTCCGCAGGAGCAGTCGGCTTTCGTTCATCGCCTCGCTGTGCGGAGACGGTTTGCTGGAGGAATTGTTTCGTCAGCCATGCTTCATTGGGCTGTGCTGCGGACACGTTCGGTCGGACGACGGTTTCTGCGGCTCGATTGTGAAGCGTCAAGGTCAAAGCTGCGAGCAGTGTACGAACGTTTCGGTTTTACACATCACAGCGACAGGCAGGTTGGACCGTATTTTGTATCACGATATGAGTATGATGTCACGAAGTTGGCGGCCTAACATCGTTGCAGGCAAAGACGGTTGCGGCTTTCAATTCCGGTTCGCGGTTGACATCAGCGGCCCGGCGCGGCTCAGTTCTGGTCGAGGATGAAAGAATGATTTTCTTGCTTGAATTGATCCTCATTGGCATCGGCAGCATTATCATCGGACCGGCAGCGTTTCACGGCCGTGTTCGGTATGGGATCGGGTGGGACCACTGCGGCAAGACCACCGGGAAATTGTCGATGAGTGTCGAAGCGTGTGGGATCGCTTAGCCGCGAAAGCGGAAAGTGGCGTGAAACTTATTGATGTGTCTGAATCTCTGAGGCGATTTGCTGGAAGACCGCATCAAGTGCGGTCGGGTCGTTGGCGATCACCGCTTGGCCTACCGGCTGGTTGGGATTGAACGTTGGACTGTTTGGATCGTTCGCCACTTGTTGCAGGAATGTAAGATTCACAGGCTCGATCGGCGCGCCGCCCAGCCCGGCGCAAAAGACGTACATACCTTGGGCGCGCATCTGGTTGGCGATCTGCTCACATTCAAATTCGGAGTCCGCCGTAATGCCGTCGGTGCTAAAGAGTGCGCCTGGGCCTTGTAACGGCGAGTTATACGAGTTCGCGCTGCAACCATTGCACATGGGGCCGGACATCTGGCCATCCTCGGGGGCGCTACAGCGAACATCTTCCTGGCCGGTCTCTGTGACTGGAGCGTTCGTCTGGAAAAATCCGGCTCCGCTGTCCGGCATATCATAACCGCCAAAGTTGAAGATTTGCCCACAACTCAACGTTTGTTGAATCATGTTGGCTCGACCGTCGGTGAAGAACACCACCACATTGAGTGCGTTTTGGCCGGGAGGCACGGCGGCATTGTTGTTCTGAACAAGCGCATTGGTCAAACCCCCCGGTGAAAAAGTGCCACCGTAATAAAGGAGATTGCTGGCGGCGGTGGTAATCGCGGTCTGGAATAGGTTCGTCATGGGAACATCGGTCGTAACCGTGGACGCAAAACTGACCATCGCCACCGAGTTGTTGGTTTCGCCGAAGAGGCCGATGAAATCTGAAACCGCACCGGGCAGATATGCGCCACCCCGCGTGGTGCCAATGATCGGATTCATCGACCCGGATCGGTCCAGCACCAACGTCATCACCAATTGCGCGAGGGGCCTCCTGATCTTGTAGAACCGTTGCGGGACACCAACGGTGCTGGTGTCGGTATAACAAAGCACCGAGTCGTTCGTGCCCGCCGTCAACTGGCCATCAGGGAAGTCCTGCCACGAGCCGTCAACTACATCGGCGTACATCACATGATACGTCCATGTCGGCACGACCGGCCATGTAATTGTGATTGATCCGTCCGGATTCGCCTGAATGCTTTGAATCTGGAGACTCGTCTGAGCATTCACCAAACCAGCGAACGCGAAAATGCAGATTAGAACTGCCCGCGCAACACGCATCATTCTTTCCTTGCCAGACGATAGAAGGCAACCTCACCTCGCTTTGCCTGAGCGCCAGAGGCTAGCTCGAAAATTGCGTCGAATCAACCATTTTCTTCTGCGGAAAGTGGCGCAGGACCTGGAAACCATCTCATGCCGACATTTCCCATATGACATACGCCCCGCGACCATCGCGGGCCATTCAGTCTCATTGGGCCAAGATCGTATCAGCTCTGACAGTGCCATCCAGCCTTTTGTGCGGCTCCAAGACCACGGGTTGAGTCGGTGCAATGTTGTATCGTGGCGCGACGGTCTTGTAGAAGCCGGCTGAAATCTCGATGGAGCGGGCGATTTTCAATTTTCAGACTTTCACGCACCGATTTTTAAGGGGAGAATATTCCCGATGAGCATCAGACGAATTGTGCCGAACATTAAATCCAAGCGTCTCGACGACAGTCGGGCATTTTATGTTGATTTAGGCTTTAAGGTGGGAATGGATATGGGCTTTATCGTGACCTTGGTGTCCCCAAGCAATCCTACGGCCCAAATCAGCCTCTTACGAGAAGAGGAGGGGAGTAGCACCCCCATACGCGCAACCTGTCGATAGAAGTCGCAAATGTTGACGAGATCCATGAACGCGCTATTGAGCGTGGGTTTAAAATCATTTATCCATTAACCGATGAGCCTTGGGGCGTGCGTCGTTTCTGCGTCGCTGACCCGAACGGGACTGTTCTTAACGTCATGAGTCATTTGATTACACGCTAAAGCAAGCCCAAAGCAGCGCAGTATCGGCAAAACCTGCCGCTTGACATCCTTCTGCCCGTCAGCCAGCATGGGGACAGGATAAGCGGGATCCAAAACCAATTCTCCATTTCCATGACGAAGCAGCTCTCTCGATGGGCGGCCGAACTGGCCATGTTGTCGTTCCTGGTGGCCGCGCCAGCGCTTGCAGCCGATGTGCCGGTGACCCAGCCTGCGAATCTAACCCGCGATGAAGATCACCAGCGGCTGCTCGATCTTTTGCACTTGGGTCCGACGCCGAAGCATCCAAATAACTACGATGAATCCAAAGCCAATCCCTATCCGAATCTGCCCGATCCGTTGCTGTTGAACAATGGGCAGAAAGTTACGTCGGCCGAAATGTGGTGGAAGCAGCGCCGGCCGGAACTGGTCGAGCTCTTTGAGCGCGAGATTTATGGCCGAACGCCCAGACTGACACCCAAAGTGACGTGGGATGTGGTCAGCACAACCCGTGAAACGAACGACGATGTTGCGGTCATCACCAGGCAGCTCGTCGGTCACGCCGATAATTCGGCGTATCCTGCGATCAGCGTGAATATTCAGGTCAGCCTTTCGACGCCCGCCAACGCCACCGGGCCTGTGCCGGTGATTGTGCAATTCACCAATGACGGCCCCTTCGGCGGCCCGCGCGGAGGCGGGGCGGCGACAAGCCCGACGCCGGCTCGCGGCACAGGCCCGGCCACCGGGCCCGGCTTGGGCGCGCCGGGCGGTCCGACCTGGCAGCAACAGGTTCGGGCCAAGGGTTGGGGATATGCCATGATCAATACATTGAGCATACAGCCCGATTCGGGCAACGGCTTGACCGCTGGCATCATCGGGCTGGTCAACAGGGGCCAACCGCGCGCGGTAGACGATTGGGGAGCGCTCGCCGCGTGGGCGTGGGGCGCCAGCCGGGCGCTGGACTATTTTGAAACCGACAAAACTGTGAATGCGAAAATGGTGGGCCTGGAAGGGCACTCACGACGGGGCAAGGCGGCGCTGGTGGCGATGGCATTTGATCAGCGATTTGCGATCGCATGCGTCAGTTCTTCCGGCGAGGGCGGCGCCAAGCTCCACCGCCGCGACTACGGCGAGCCGGTGGATGCGGTGGCATCGGTGAACGAGTACCACTGGATGGCGGGCAACTTCCTCAAATACGCCGGTCATTGGGATGAGATGCCGGTGGATTCTCACGAATTGATTGCGCTGTGCGCGCCGCGGCCGGTCTTCATCGCGGGCGGCACATATCAAGATCGGGGCGCGGATACAAAGGGCATGTTCCTTGCCGCCGCAGGGGCCGGGCCGGTCTACAAGCTTTTGGGCAAGAAAGACCTTGGCACGACAGAGATGCCCGCGCCCGATGTGGCGCTCATCAATGGCGATCTCGCCTTTCGGCAGCACGAGGGTGGGCATACCGATTCCCTGGACTGGCCGACGTTCGTGACGTTCGCCGCGCGATATCTGCATTGATCGGCGCAGAAATGCGATCTGGAGAAATATGATCCATCAGGCGCGCAAATTGTCCACGCTGATCGTCGTGTTTGATGCCGGGGGGGATGCTTGCGACGGCCTGCTCCCGCGTTGGGCGGTTGGCAGGGTTCGACCAACAAAACTGTCAAGAGTCAATGGCTGACCCCTTTGACGCGGTCCATGCCCGGTTGGATCCCGGTCATTTCAGGGATCCTCAGTCCATCAGTTGCGGGCGACTCGGTCGGGTCCTACAGCATGTCGGCTAATCAATGGCCGAAACATGGCGGCCAGCAACAGAGCGAAAATGCCAATCTCCGCCACAACAATGGGAATCGAATTTTTCTCCGACCATGTCCTTTCCTCAGCCACTGTTGCCCGCGGAGGCGGAGACAGACTCGTTTGTTCTCTGGGCCATGCTGTTTCCCGCGCCTTGATGTCCGCTGCCGTCATGGATTGTTGCTGGTCGCTCGGCTGGGCTGGAGGATATTGTACGTTTGATGTTGGAGTTGGTGCTGGTGGCGGTGAACCGTAAACCACTGCTGCTGGTGCTGGTGGCGGTGAACCGTAAACCACGGATGGCACTGGCGGTGAATCATCAACCGCTGGTGGGAAGTCATAAACCACTGGTGGTGGGCTGTACACGTACGCGGGGACAGAGTCGTAATAGTAGTATGGGTAGTAGTACCCGCCGTTGTAGTAGCCGCCGTGCCCATAATAATTATGGCCGTATCCTCCGTGGTACCCACCGTAATAGCCACCGACTTGTCCACCCCCGTGGAAACCACCACTGAATCCACCGTGGACACCACCGCCGTATCCACCGCCGTGGAAACTGCCACGAGATCCACCGCTCCCAAAGTGACCCGTTGCTGCCAAGGCTTTCGAAACCAAAACGCTGATGCTGACGGCCACCGCTGCCACGACGAGGAATTTGGCTGCTCGTTTCATATCGTACTCCATTCTTGCCCCAAGAAACGGTACACCTCACAGATAAAAATGCAACACACAAAGCCTCTTGTTGGGAAACGTAAACAACCGGTCAATCACCAGCAGTGGCGCAGGCATCGTTTCTCCAAACTGCGCAATCAAGTCAGCGAGAAGAAAAATCAAAGGGGTCAGCCATTGACAATTGACATAGGGATGGGCGTTCGATACCGTTGGTGGCGTGCCACGAGGGATGGCTGATCCTCTTGGGAGAGAGGCTGGCAGACATCTGAATTGGTGGGTCAGAGGATCAATAGGCCGAAAGCGTACAGGCCCGTAGCGATGCGCTCCCACCCACTTGATCCTGCTGTCGATAGCCAGAGGTTTCCCCCTCCATCGACGATAGCAGCGCGTCCGCAACTGGCGGTGATGTGGGCCGTATCAATCTTGCCATCCAGCCACTCGGGCAGTCCATCGCGAACTTGTTCAACACGTTCGCCACCGATACGCCATCGCCAGACCTGCGAACGCTTTGCAAAAGGGCCGTCCTGGATGCTGAACAGTACCTCCTCATCAAGAACTGCAACAGCCAGTGAATTCGTCATCTCAAGACCCTCTGAGAGCACATTCCAGTTCCGTCCACCGTCATGGCTCATGCACAAACCGACTGCGGCGGCGGCCGCGACGATGTTCGACAGGGACGGGTGCGCGCACACCTCGTGAACATCGAACATTACTGGAACGGTCGATGTCCAGGTTTCGCCCCCATCCGAGGAACGAGGGATACCGCCAACATGCACCGCCGCCAGGATTGCAGCGCCGTCGGCAGTTGCCGTCAAGGCTCGAACGCCCAACGGTGGACCATGACCAAACCACTCACTGCGTCCGGGAACATTGTCGAAACCCTTCAGTCGTTCTGCTTCCCCGCTCGCAGGAATGCGCACCATTACGGCTTCATCCATCCCTCCGCCAAATATGGTTCCGCCGACAGAAGCGATCGATTGCAGGCAAATACCGGTTGTCGTTACTCTGGACCATGCACCGCTGGCATCGCGTCGCCAAATCTCCCGTCCGTCAACCACGGCGAGGCAGGCACCGCCAATCTCAGGTGCTACCGCACAAACCCGCCAACCCGCGAGTTCAATCTTATCTTCACCAGCGTCGGTGAACGCTCGACATCCAGAGCCAGTCGCGACAAGAACTGCATCCATTTGTGTCGACTTTATTTTAACCATCCGGGCTTTTCAATGGGAGAGGCACAAGGGGGCAAAGGCAGACAGCAGGACCGATCCATTCCATTTCCAGGGTTGAATGATGGCGGGCTGGCGCGCCTCATGGATTTTGCTCATCGGACGTTGGACTTGCGGGAGTGTCTTGGCCCGGATCGGCGTGCGTGTTACCCAACCAACCGGATACAATTGATCGCCCTGTCAGCTTGAGCAAATTGGCAGCCGCACAAACTTGGCCTCCCGTTTTCAGCTTCAGGGCCGGATCGGTATCCGTGTTCCCCCAGCCGGATACGCTTCAATCGCCGTGGAGGTGGGACTCGACCTTGCACCGTTGCCCGCGTCAAACCGAAGATCCCGCCGCCTTGTGCTGGAAATGTATCGCGCTGGCGAATTAGAGCGCATGTTCACTATGTTAGCGATTGTGCCGTGATGAATTGAGCACACGGCTAAAGGCGCTTTCCTGCGGGCTTGCCTTCCCGCCGCGAGGCTGGTACAAACGGGCGTGCATTCCTACAGGAGGTCTTACCATGAGTGAAGTGGCACGGAATATTGGTTGGGCTGTTGTCTTTTCGATTGTTGGCGGCGTGGTGGGCGTTGCGCTCGTGCTGGCATCGTCGCTGGTGTTGCCCCGGTTGATTGAGCGGATGACGCCGAATCTCGACGAGGAAAAGGAGATCGCTCGCGGTAACGTTGCGGTCGCGCAATACTTCGGGCGGATCGTGGCGGCCAGCATCATCGGCACGAGCATCGTGATCGCCGCAGCGGTTCTCGGCGGTACCATCGCAGCGCTGTATTGAACGCGGCGGTTCAATCAAGGTGCGTGACCGTGAGAGCGGCGCTCCGGATTGTGCTGTTGACTTCGCTCGCGGCAGTAACGCCCGCGTTTGGTCGTGGCGGCGGCGGTTGCTTCGAGGAGGGGACGCCCGTCCTCACGCCCGCCGGGGGAGTGCCCATCGAGCAACTCCATGTTGGCGACGCTGTGGTTGGTGGCCGTGTCGCAGCCATCACGCGCGTCGAGCCGTTTGAGTATCTCGAGGTTGCACCGGGTGTCCACGTCACCGCCGAGCATCCATTTCAAATCGCGCCCGGCATCTTTCGCACGGCGGAACGCGTGTTTCCGGACGCGCGCCACGTCGAAGCCCACCGCCTGGCTTACAACCTCCTGGTAAGTCCGGGTGGGACATTTGTGGCCGCAGGGTTTGTCGTTCACAACAAAGGGTGCTTCCTGCCAGACACGCCGATTTTACGGGCCGACCGAACACGTGTTGCCATCAGTGCGGTTCGAGTTGGTGACAAGCTGCTCGCTTTCGATGACAGAGGCGCGATTGTGACAGCCACGGTGCGCAACGTGCTCATACACGACGTGGAGGAATACCTCGTTGTTCGGACCGATCAAATCGAGTTGCGGGTCACGGCAGAGCACCCGTTTTACGTCGGCGACGGCACGTTCAAGACGCTGGAGGCGCTGCGGATTGGCGACGCTGTTATCGCCTTTGATGGCCACGGCTTCAGTCCGCAACGCATCGTCGGCGTCGAACGGATTCGAAAACGCACGCGCGTGTACAACCTGCAGACCGACGCGCCCAACACTTTTTTCGCCAACGGAATTGCGGTGCACAACAAGGGTGGTGGCTGTTTCCCGGCGCGCACGCTCATCCTGACGCCGCGCGGAGAAGTTCCGATCGAGAATCTGATGCCAGGCGATGTTGTGTCGACCGGTCAGGGTGGCACGACGGTCGTGGAAGCCACGTTCATGACTCGCGCTCCAGTGCTGTCAGTGGAAACTGATGTTGGGACGTTGCGCACGACGGCCGAACATCCGCTGCTGTGTGCTGATGGCAGATTCCGGTTGGCCGGTGACCTGTCACACGGTGACCGGTTGCCGGGCGCGACGATCAGGCAATGCATAACCGGCCCCGACGAACTCATGTATAACTTGCGGGTTGGCGCGCCACACACGTTTGTCGCGGACGGCTTTGTCGTGCACAACAAAGGCGGTGGAGGCTTCGGCGGCGGAGGTTTTCATGGGGGTGGGGGCGGCGGGTCCGGCGATCCAGCGGTGTTCCTGATCATCGCTGGCTTCGTTGTGGTGGTGTTGATCTCGAAAGCGCTGGGGGCAAAAAAGGAAGCCGATGAAAACCTTGATTTTGTGTACAGCCCGACGGCTGTGGCCGCGAAAGCCGAGAAGACGCGGAAACTGCTGGAGTTCATCGCCAAGACTGATCCAGCATTCCGCGAGGAGAACTTGCAACAACGCGTAACGGAGACGTTTGTGAAACTCCAGGAATATTGGCAAGCGCGTGAGTACGGCCCGATGCAACCACTGATGATGCCGGATTTGTACGCGGAGCATTGCGCGCAATTGGATGGCTTGCGTCGGAATCACGAGATCAACATGATCGACGATCTCAAGGTCGAGAAGGTGGACATCGTTAACGTTCGCTATACTCAGAAGGAGAACCAGCGCGAATTCACGGCGCTGATCACGGCAAGCGCCCGTGATTACTACGTGGATGATCGCGACCGCCACTTTCTGCGCGGCGATGACGGGCCGGCACAGTTTCAGGAATTTTGGACGTTTCATCGCCAGGACGGCCAATGGTTGCTGCGCGAGATCGAACAAACACGCGAATCCGACGTGCTCAAGGAAGAGAATTTCTTCGAGCCGTTCACGGACAAGGGAGTTGAGCAGGTGTACGGCAAGACGGCGGCGCAGGAAGGTCCCGCAGGACCTTGGCTGGAGAAATCCGTGGAGGCCAAAGCCACGAAGATCGATCATCTCCTGAATTTCTTGGTGCAGACGGACAAGCTGTGGGATCGTCAGGCGATGTTGGAGCGGGCGCGGCAGGTATTCACTCATGTGATGCTGGCGCGCGAGGCGGGTGATTCAACGGCCGTGCCGGATGGCGAACTGTTTCCCGCCGTTGCCCTGGATTTGCGCCAACAAATTGGCAAGCAGCGGGCTGCGGGACTGAGTGTCGAATATCGCAACTTGTGCGTCCGAAAGGCCGAACTCATCCTCGTGCGTAATTTCACGGACAGCTCAAACGACGAGTACACGGTGCGAATCAGTGCGCATGCGCAGAAGATTGTCAAGCGGGATGGTGCTGTCATCAGCCAAGATGAATATGTCACTCCGTTTGAGGAATACTGGACGTTCGGGCGGTTGGACAATCAATGGAAACTCAAGGAAGTCTTGCCGCCCTCGCGCGGTCAGGAATTGGTCGATACCGAAAATCTCGATCAGGATAGCAGCACCGAGCAGCTTCAATGGTATTACCAGCACGAGCGCGCGAACTGAGTGCGCCTGCCGGTTCTGAGCGAGCGACTGGCGGATGGGACACGCGCGACTTTGGGGTCAAGGTTGCCGGGCGAGTCTGAGGTACGTCTGAGCTAGCAACGACGGCACATCGTGGGTAGGGAACAGATCACCGCACAGCGCACGCGCCCGTTGTTAGCCGAAACATTAGACATAAGGCATATTGTGCGACGTTCGCGCTGGCGCGCTTCGCGTCGGATTCCAGCCCGGTTGTTGACTGCGCCGTCAAAACTGCTACAGTTGGTTCATGAGGAAGCGTACTATTTACTACATCATTGTTGCGGTTCCTTCCCTCGAGCCGTCCGCAACTACCAACCTTGCCAACGAGGTGAACGAGCAGATCATCCTCGGATACAGACCCGTCGGCCAACCGTTTGTTCACGGCTCCAGCCTGTGCCAAGCCATGATGATCCACCGGGTGTTCCCGAACGGCTTGCCCACTACCACTTAAACACGCGCCGACCGGACATGCCGTGTCACGCTCCCTGACACGTTTGTTGCGCCCTGCAACAGTTGTTTGGCAGGCAAAATATTGTGTTACGTTTCTCACACAACGTAACACTTCCCACTCGGTACCGTGCCAGCGTGCTCGACGCACCGAGGTTAAACACGAGTTTGTCGCCTGTCTGCTTTTCGTAGTTCACGGAAAGCTCCTTCAACGCGTCCGTAAGACTGGCGGCAGCGTAAACGTTCAGTTCAGCCGCCCGCGCGCCGGGCGCGCAGACCATCCATGCGAGAGCGGGGATCAACCGAAGGGTTCTCTTCATGAGTTTCTCCACAAAGCCGTCCCCGACAGCGGTAACGGTCGGGACCTCAATGGTTTTGCTGGCAACCGGTGTTTGCTCGCGTGCCAGCTCCGCTATGAGCGCCTGTATTTCCCTCAAATCCATACCACAGCATCCCAGCATAACGATTTGGTGTTGCCGGCTGCTTTCGCACCCGCCGATCAGAATGGCAATCGCACTGACAGGATTAAGTTGTGATTATAGGTGGGCTTGTCGGTCACCGCGACCTGGTAACCCAGGCCGATCGTCATTCCCAAGCGCTCCCAAATCGGCAGGCGTCCGATTAGGAAACCCGGCGTCAGGAAAACCTGGTTTTTGCCCGTGTGTTCCCCATTTGGCCAATAGGTATAGTTGACGTCCAATTCCGGCCACAGCACCTTGATGATTCGATACTGGAGCGCGGTGTTGATTTGCAGCGGCGTGCCCGCGCCGGCGGGCGCTGTACCATTGTCGGGGATGGTTACTCCAACGGTGCTTTGGACGTCAAAATCGCCCCAGCCTTCGCCCATGGCGAGCGTGGGCGTGACCGCGTAATGATGCGTTGTATTGTCTTTGCTTCCGCTGGGCACCTGCAGGCCAAGGAAGGCGGTGGCGATGTAATTGCCGCTCTCTTCGTTGGCGGACGCCAGACGATACTTGAGGAGAAAGCTGTCGTCGGCGAAGCCGTCCGTTCCGCCGGGCTTGTTGCGGCTCTGCCAGGCGGGCACACCGAGAATGACTTCCACGTTTTCGGCGGGGATCAGTTCCAGCCCCTTGCCGCCGCCGAAACTCGTCAGGTGGCTGCCCGAATCAGTCGTTTCCCAGGACTGATCGTAACGCACTTCCTCCTCCAGGCGGGGCGTGATGGTGGTCAACGGCGTGATCCAATGAGGCTGCTCCGCTTGAATTCTGGACACCCGCGCGAACCAATCCGAGAAATAGCCGTCGCCGGCGAAGGACAGGGAGTTCATTTGATTGGTTGCATCCTGCGCCGCCGCGCCCCACGGCATGGCGACCGCCAGAAGAATGGCGAGCGATGACAGAAACCGAAATGAGTGTGGGCCTTTGATAAGCGCGTCACAGTTAACCTTGAATATGGTTTTCAAGCCGCGCGAGACTAAAGACACCGATATATTTTGTCAAGTATATCGGTGCTCGCCGCCATTCGGCCAGGCAACATCAATTGCGGCAAGTCATCGGTGTCCTCTCCAGGCGCTCGATGCGGACTGCGGCGGCCCGTGCGACTAACGCAGATACTTTGCCAGCGCGGCTTGGGTGGATTTCACAGATTGCATGCTTTCCGCCTCCATACGGCGATACAGCACAACCACTGCCTTACCCTCACTGGTTACGAGTGTCGCCCCGCCTTCTGTGCCACCGCGTTTGGTGACGACCAACGGTTTTTTGAAACAACGGTTCATCGTCTGCACGAGCGTCCACGCCCGCATGTACGACATCTCCATCGCTGCCGCCGCCTTGCGCAAGCTGCCCGTGCGCGCAATGTGTTCGAGCAATGCCGTCTTGCCTGGTCCGAGCGCAATGTCCGGCCCCCGAAGAACGCGGATTCGAGGCACCATCTTGACCGACGACCTTTTCACCACTGACAGTTAATCACAGATCCAGCCGACCATCAACACTCGCGCTGCCGCGCGCGACCCAGTGCTTGCATCGTGTTCGACTGACGAACCACACACAGCCGGGGGCCGTCTTGCTGAGATTTTTTAAAGCGCATCCCCTGCCCTTCCGCAGGCCAGTGGCGCGTCTGGTAACAGAGCATTGTGCGACGGCGCGGGTTGCATTGTGAATTTGCTGCTCGAGTTTCTTGTGACGGTCAATCAATTTGGCCAAACCGCTTCGTAAACGGCCAATAGACGACCATGGTCCTGCCGACGAGGTTCTTTTCCTGGGATGATCCCCAGAAGCGCCCGTCGAGGCTGTTGGGGCTGTTGTCTCCGAGCAGGAAAAACCAAAGGGGTCAGCCATTGCGGGTCAGCCATTGACAATTGACATATGGATGGGCGTTCGATAATGTTGGCGGCGTGCCACGAAGGATACGAGTGGAATTTGCGGGGGCCGTTTATCATGTGACGGCCCGCAGCAACGAGCGCAAAGCGATCTTTCACGGCCAGAAGGACCACAAGCAGTTCTTGGAGGTCCTGGCCGAGGCGGAGCTGCGGTTTGGATGGCGCCTGCATGCCTATTGTCTGATGCCCAACCACTATCATCTGGTCGTGAGCACGCCCCGCGCGAATCTGAGTCGGGCGATGGGCTGGTTGCAGACGACGTACACAGCGCGGTTCAACGCGCGGCATCGGCATCGGCGTCGGGGGCCTCTGTTTGCGGGGCGGTACAAGGCGCAGTTGGTGCAGGCCGACGAATATGGGCGCTGGTTGGTGGAATATGTGCATCTGAACCCGGTACGGCCGCGCCAGAAAGGGGGCGTCATCGCTGTGGAGCGGCGGGCGGAGTTAAGGCGTTACCCTTGGAGCAGCCATCTTGATTATGGGGGTTACAGAAGGAATCCGCCGCGATGGTTGTGTTTGGATTGGCTGGCGTATTGGGGTGGCAGTCGGCGGCAAGCCCGGGGGAGGTATCGTCAAGCGATTCGCCGCGCATTTGGACAGGCGAGCAGCGATCCCTGGAGGCAATTACGCGGTGGGCTGGTCTTGGGCGGAGAAAAGTTGTGCCGGAAGGTGAGGGCGTTGACGCGGGGCAAGGGTGGTTTGGAACGCGCGCGGTGGAGGCGGACTGAAGAGGCGGGAGCGATGCGTGCGAAGGTGCTGGGTCTGTTGGAAGGCGAGACGGACGAACGGGTGAAGCTGTGGGCACGGATACGGTTGGGGGGAGAACGCGGTGTGGAGGTGGGGCGGGAGTACGGGTATGCCGACGGCAGCGGGGTGACGCAAGTCCTGAAGCGTTTGGAAGCGCGCGCGGCCAGGAACAGGAGCCTTGCGAAGAGGCTGGAACAACTCACAAAACTGTCAAGAGTCAATGGCTGACCCATTTAACTTCCACCGCTGGGACATCTGCGAATGACCGCCCCCGCTTTCCTCACCAATTCATCCGCCCCCGAAATTGTAGGGCGCGATCGCCCGAAGGGTATCGCCTGCGTGCGCAGGCACGCGCCGTCCCCGTCATCCTCTCATTCCCCCTTCGACGACTCAAGCTGACCGCCTGTCCGCTTCCTACCCGCGCGCAACCCGCGCATCGCCCGCGATGAAAGTGCCCCCCAACCGCGCTAACCTGATCGAACCGCCCCCCTCTCCCGAACGGTCCCCGTGCCCATTCCCGAATCTTCTCTGTCCGTTTACACCGGAGAACTCGTTAAACGAACCAGAGCGCACCGCTCCCGCGCGAACAGTTGGTCGTAAGCGTTAAAGCGCTGTGCGCTGCAGATTCGTCGCGGGGCCCTGCCACAAGGCAGTCACCCTCCCGTTTGAGGCCGAACGCCGTTGATTCGCCCCCGCTGCGCGAGCGGCGGGGGCGACCACTCAAATGAATCTGGCACTGAGCAGAAACGTACAGGCGAACCGCAAGGAGTTCTTGGAGAGCTTCCGACTCGGTGTTGACTTTGGCGACAAAGCTCACGGAACGCGCCTTTGCCCCTGCGTGTGCACGATTTGAAACAGTGGGCTTGCAGTTGGAATTAACATGTCACGTGTCAGCTGTCCAAAGGCCTGAACACTTGGCGGCAGTGTTCACTCCATATTGAAGTGTCCAAAGTGTTTTCAACTGATTCGTCTTCAAGGACTTAAGCACCCCGAAGTGAAACCCCGCCAGGAATGGCACACCGGCTGCGAAGAGGTAACCCGGGTGCGAGGTAGTGGGCTGAGGGTTACAAGGAACCCCTTAAGCAGAACCCAACTGGGCTACAAGGAAAATCACTGATTATTTCCGGCACGGGTAGTGAAGAAAAGACGCATCGAAAAGGAATGCCGAGAACTGGTTGGCAAGTCAACGCGGAGAAACAAAACCAAGAGAAGGGAAAAAGGGAGATTGTGCGTATGAAATACAGAATCGCTATGTTCGAGTTTGCTTTGGCCATGAAAACAACGCTGCTTATTAGTTGCTTGTTGGTGTTCGGTATGGTGTTCGCGGCAATGACCGCGAGCGCAAGCATCGTCGCAATGGATTTCATCGGGCCGGAAGGAAATAGTTCAGGCGGCCGCTACACCTATCCCTACTATTTTACTATCAACGGTTCCGGAACCAACTTACTGTTTTGTGACACCTTCTCCAACGAAATCAGTCCGGGCCAGCAGTGGAATGCCAATACGCTTGGCGTGGGTGCCCTGAATTCAGGCAATGTAACGAATCTGGAATTTCCTGCTGCGGGCGTTACGGGCTACTTGGAAGCGTCCTATCTGTTCGTGGAGGAAGCCAATGCATATACCGGGGGCAACACCGATCCCAAAGGTTTTTACAACTGGGCTGCCTGGGATCTGTTGTCAGGGAAAGATGTTTCCGGTTCGAACCTTGACGCCGGCGATGAAGCTCAGGTTCAGACCTACTTGAGCGCCGCAGAATCACTGGGCAATCACGGCAGCTTGACTCCGTCGCAATTCAGCAACGTGACCATTTACACCCCGACCAACACAGGTGTTAGTGGTCCGCAAGAGTTTTTCGGGGAAGTTCCGGAACCCGGTACAGTCACCTTGGTGGTCATGGGTTTGATGAGCTTGTTGGCGTTTTGTCATCGCCGCAAGTAGTCGGATCAGTTTCAAATCGCGAGAGCCGCTCGGCTGACTTGTCGAGCGGCTCTTTCGTTTTTGCATGGAGATGCCGAGCCGTGCCTATCACTCGGACAACCGCAGCGCCTGTCGCGGTGTGATGGGCCAATGCTTGCACAACCGCATTCTTGAGCCGTGGAGGGCTGGAAGTGTCGAGCCTCCTTGAGCGGAAGGGCACAGCGGCCATTTTCAACAGGTCATCGTCTCGGACGCACCCTGATCGTAGAGCCGTCAGCAGGGATCCAGACTGCGGATCAAAGTCCCATCCTCTTCCTGATCCACCCTATCCGATCATACCGCGGGTTGGGTGCGAACACTCGGTCGGTGTGCTGCTGGACTTGCATGGGTCGAGGTGAACCGCAACCACCGTACGATTGCGAGCGCAAATATGCGTCACTGCCTGGAAACCTGTTGGGGTCGGGTCGGGCCGGCGGTCGCGGCTGGGGCGCTCCCAGTGGCGGGAACGGCGCCTAGGTCGAACGGATGCTTCTTGGTGCTTGCTTGTTCATCCGGTTGCGGGCAGGCTGTTGCGAGAACTCGAGGATGCAAACCACTATGAGAGATCACACCAAAATTATTCTCCTTTCTCTATTCGCAACTCACTTGAGGGGAACACCTATGTCGGCTGCTCCGGGTGCCTCCGCGCAGGAACACGGTGTGCGCTTTGTGCAAAACGAAGCCGCTCGGCGGGTGGATGTTTTGGTCGATGGCCAGCCTTTCACTGC
>Ga0326728_10007563_pt1 | contig 27725 bp, 22 predicted proteins | sample MB3enrmetagenome_FD_207602 | JGI IMG/M metagenome (GOLD analysis project Ga0326728, IMG submission 207602) | Lab enriched peat soil microbial communities from McLean, Ithaca, NY, United States - MB31MN | ecosystem: Environmental > Terrestrial > Soil > Wetlands > Peat | place: USA: New York...
ATGCGAAACACCATTGCAACATTATTGCCGTGGTTCGTCACCACCATCCAGCGCCCCGCCCGATCTATGTCGAAATTGCGCGGCGTCTTCCCGCCCGACGGCACATGCTGGACCGCCGTCAGCCGCCCGCTCTGGGCGTCGATCGCAAACACCGCGATGCTGTCATGCCCCCGGTTCGACGTGTACAGGAACTTGCCGTTCGGGTGTATGGTGATCTCGGCGCACATGCTCTCTCCGTGGAAATCCGCGGGCAGCGTCGAAACCGTCTGCGCCTCTTTCAGCACGCCGGCCTTCGCGTCCCACTCGAACTGAATCACGGTGCTTCCCATCTCCGTGAGCAGGTACACCCAACGCCCGTTGGCGTGGAACACCATGTGCCGCGCTCCCGACCCCGGTTTCACCGTGACGAATGGCGGATCGTTGGGCTCGAGCGACCCGGTCTTGACATCGAACCTGTATACGAACAGCTTATCCAGCCCCAGGTCGGCCACCAGGACGAAGCGGTTGGTGAGATCCACGTGGATGGAGTGCGCGAAAGCGTGCATCTGCCGCTTCGGGTTCACGCCATGTCCGGTGTGCTGCACAAACGCCGTGCGCTCGCCGATGCCGCCATCCGGCCGGAGCCTCCATGCGGCAATGTTCCCGCCGTCGTAATTCGCCACGAAGACGTATTGCCCGGTGCGGTCGAGGCTGATGTAACTCGGGTCGCCGCCGCCGGAAGGCAACTGGTTGAGCAGCGTCAGCCGCGCGGTGGCGGGGTCGATGGCGTAAGCGCTCACAAACCCCGTCGAGTTGCAGGTGTAGAGATGCTTCCCATCCGGCGTGATGATGAAATATGCGGGCGCCGGCGCTTCCAGCAGGAACTCCGGCTTTGTCAGCGCGCCGGTGGTGGTATCGAAACGCGCCAGCGAAAATCCTTTACCCGGACCCGCCGTGTGCGTCCCGAAATAGACAAACAGGTTTTCGCCGCGGGCCGCGTGTAACAACGCGAAAGAGAGCACTCCGATTCGAAAGAAGCTGATCATGACCGTGTAGTTCTAATCTCGCATACTCGCGCTGGGAGTGGAGCGGCGGCGGGGGGCGTGCGAGGTTGGTGCTGGAGGAGGGGGTCGAACCCTCATGACCAGTGAAGGTCGCGGGATTTTGAGTCCCGTGCGTCTGCCAGTTCCGCCACTCCAGCCGGCTGCCTGCGGCGAACCTTCAGTATTATAACGTAACCGATCGGATGCCTTCGACCAGGGCCCGGGCCGCGTTGTTCAGCAGAACCGCGTCGGAGCCGGACGCGATCAGACGGTATCCGAGGTCGTAATACTTCTTGAAATCCTTGGGACTGGGCAACAGAATTCCGCACTGCTTGCCATGCGCTGACGCGGCGGCCGAGGTGTGCTGGATCGCGGCGGCAAAGTCGGGGTGCTCGAAGTTGCCGAGCATGCCCATCGCATGCGACAGGTCGGACGGGCCGATGAACAACGCGTCCACGCCGTCAACGGCCGCGATGGCGTCTGCGTTTTCAACCGCCGCCGGCGACTCGATCTGCACGATGGTCATCAGCGCCGCCGACCCCGCCATATACGGACGGAAGTTGGAGCCGTATCCGCCGGCGCGGTTCGAAAACGCCACCCCGCGCACGCCGGCCGGCGGATAGCGCATGGCCGCCACCGCGGTTTTCGCCTCCTCCGCCGAATCGATGCGCGGGAACATGATGCCGTGCGCGCCGAAATCGAGAACCCGATGGACGCGCTGCCGCGCCGTCGATTCCACCCGCACAATGGCGATCGATCCACCCGCTGCCAGGGCTTGAATCTGGGACAGCGCGTCGCGCTCATCGCCGGCGCCGTGCTCCAGGTCGATGAGTGCCCAGTCATAACCGGCGTTGGCCATCAATTCGGCGGTCGCCGCCGATCCCAGCGAAAGAAAACAGCCCAGTACCGCTTCGCCGCGCGCCAGTTGTTCGCGAAACAGCGCCGCCGCGTCCTGGGGCGCGGGTGATCTTGGAAGTCTCGTCATTTGGTTTTCAGCTCCAGTAGTTCCGGTCCAGGCTGCGATACTGCACCGCTTCCGCCACGTGCTTGGCCAGGACGCCTTCCAATCCGCCCAGATCGGCGATGGTGCGCGCCACTTTCAGGATGCGGTCGTGTGCGCGGGCGGAAAGGCCCATGCGGCGGACAGCCATTTCCAGGGTGCGCTCGCCGGCATCGTCGAGGGCGCAGAGTTTGCGGATCAGGCGCGCCGGAATGCGGGAATTATAGTAGCCGCGCGCCTGTTGCACCGATCGCGCCCTCTGGACGCGGGCGGAGATCTCGGCCGAACATTCCCCCGTCGAGTTGCCACGCAGCTCCTGGTAGGGCACCGCCGGAACTTCCACGTGAATGTCGATGCGGTCCAGCAGCGGACCGCTGATCTTGCCGAGATATTGCTGAATCTGTCCGGGCGTGCAGCGGCATTCTCTGGTAGCGTCTCCCCAAAAACCGCAGCGGCACGGGTTCATCGCCGAAACCAGCATGAAACGGGATGGGAAGCGCAGCGTCATGCTGGCGCGCGCAATGGTCACCGAGCCGTCTTCGAGCGGCTGGCGCAACATTTCCAGCACATCCCTGGGGAATTCCGGGAACTCGTCCAGGAACAACACTCCATTGTGCGCCAGGCTGACTTCCCCGGGCCTCGGCATGCCCGCGCCCCCGCCAATCAGGCCGGCATCGGAAATGGTGTGGTGCGGAGCGCGGAAGGGCCGTTCGCGCAACAGTCCCCCGTTGCTGCCCAACTGGCCCGCCACGCTGTGGACCTTGGTGGTCTCAATGGCTTCCGGGAAGGTGAGCGGCGGCAGAATGCCCGCCAGCCGCCTGGCCAGCATGGTCTTGCCGGAGCCCGGCGGCCCGATCAGCAGCACATTGTGCGAGCCCGCCGCGGCCACTTCGAGCGCTCGCTTGGCCATGGTCTGTCCGCGCACATCGCGAAAGTCCGGCGCGGCGGCAGACTCCGCTTCATGGCCGGCGCCGTTCGCCTTGGCCGGCGCGAATTCCTCGGGGCGCGTCAACAGGGCGACCACCTCGGCGAGATGGCGCATGCCGTACACCGCCACGCCTTCGACGACCGCTGCTTCGGCGGCATTCTCCGCCGGCAGGATCAAGTTCAGGATGCCTTCCTCGCGCGCGCACACCGCGATCGACAGCGCCCCGCGCACCGGACGGATGGTGCCGTCGAGCGAGAGTTCGCCCACCAGGATGTGGCGGTCGAGACCCCGAACCACGCCCATCGCGCCCAGGATGCCCAGCGCCACCGGCAGGTCGAACCCGCCGCCTTCCTTGCGGACATTGGCCGGCGCAAGGTTGATCGTGATCTGTTTATTGGGATAGCCGAAACCGGAATTGATGAGGGCGCTCTTGATGCGCTCGCGGCTTTCCCGCACCGCGGTATCGGGCATGCCGACCATCACGGAATCGCGCGCCGAGCCTGACGAGAACATGTCGACTTCGACATCGATCAGATGCGCATCGATGCCGTAAACGGCGGCGCTGCGCGTTTTGAACAGCGCCATGGATGTGGGCTCTTAGTCTGTAGTATAGGCGATTGCGGTGCCTCCCGGCTGCCTGCTAGAATCCAAGTCACCCGGTACTTGGAGGATCGATGAGAAACTTACTGCTTACGCTGTTGCTTTCAGTTGTGGCGCGGCCGCTGCTCGCCCAGGGCGCGCCCCCGCAGGGAGCGCCCGGCCAGCCTTACGCATTGGAGTATTACTACAAGGTCCAATGGGGGCACCAGCAGGAATTCCTGAACCTGTTCCTGAAGAACCACTACCCATTGCTCCTGAAGCAGGTCGAGAGCGGCCGCATCCTGTCGGTGAAAATCGAGCAGCCCGCCAACCACATGACCGAAGATGCGCGCTGGGATTTTCGCGTTACGATTCGTTTCAAGAACTCGACCCTGGCGACCACCGCCAATCCCGACGAAGAGCGTCTCATCAAGCAGCTCTGGCCCGACCAGCGGACTTACAAACGCGAGGAACAGCGGCGGTTCGAGATCCTGCTGGCCCACTGGGATCTTCCGGTGACCGACATCACCCCCGCCAGGAAGTAGCCCTCCGCCGCTGTGTTAGCCTGCATTGTTGAGCGGACCGGATGTTACTGTACTCCCTGACCATTTTTCTCTCCGCATTCCTTCTTTTTCAAGTGCAGCCGATCATCGCCAAGATGATCCTGCCATGGTTTGGCGGCTCGTCGGCGGTGTGGAGCACCTGCATGCTGTTCTTTCAGGTGGTGCTCCTGCTCGGCTACCTTTATGCTCACTGGCTGCATGAAAAACTGGCGCCGCGCCGGCAGGCCGTGGCTCACATCGCGGCCCTGGCGGTGAGTTTCGCCGCGCTGCCCATCCTGCCCAATCCGGGTTGGAGTAGCGCGGGTGTGGCGCATCCTTCTCTTACCATCCTGGCTCTGCTCTCCGTCACCGTGGGACTGCCGTACTTCCTGCTCTCCTCCACCAGTCCGTTATTGCAGGCCTGGTACGCGCGCACCCACCGCCAGGGGATGCCGTATCGCCTGTTTGCCCTTTCCAACTTCGCCTCCATGCTGGCGCTGCTGAGCTATCCGTTCCTGGTCGAGCCGAACCTCCCGGCGCGCATCCAGGGGCTGGTATGGTCCGCCGCCTATGTCGGTTTCGCGGCGCTCTGCGGAGTCACCGCGTGGCGATCGTCCGCGCACGCCGCGGCGCCCCAGGCGGCCCAGCAGGGCGTCCCAGCCACGGATGGCAACCCCGCCTGGACGCTTCGTCTCTTGTGGCTGGGCCTGGCCGCCAGCGCTTCGGTCCTGCTGCTGGCCGTCACCAATCATCTCACCCAGGATGTAGCCGCCATTCCGTTTCTCTGGATCTTGCCGCTCGCCGTCTACCTGTTGAGCTTCATCGTCTGTTTCGAATCTCCCGGCTTCTACCGGCGCGCCGTCTTTCTTCCGCTGCTCGGGCTGGCTTTGGCTTTCATGGCATACCGGCTCTGGCCCTACCGTACCTATTCCGATCCCCACTGGCTCGGGTTCCTGGCCCACATGCCCATTCGTTGGATCATCGTTTCCTTCGCCGCCGGGTTATTCGTGTGCTGCATGGTGTGTCATGGCGAGTTGGCCCGCCTCAAACCGCACCCGCGCTACCTCACTGGCTTCTATGTCACGGTTTCGCTCGGTGGCGCCGTGGGTGGCCTGTTCGTCGGGCTGGTGGCTCCCAACCTCTTTCGCGCCTACTACGAATTCCCTATCGGACTCGGGTTATGCGCGGCCGTCGTCTTCCTGGTGCTCGCGCGGGGATTGTGGCGGCTCGCCGGGGGCGCCCTTTGGGCCCGGCCGCGATGGTGCGCCGCCGCGCTGGCAGTCGTGCTGTGCGGCTACCTGGCGTGTCTGGCAGTGGTGATGCGGGAGATGGTTAATGGATACCGGGTGGTGGCGCGCAACTTCTACGGTCTGCTCCGCGTCGAGGATGAGGGCAATCCCAAGATGAATGAAGATGCCTGCCGGACGCTCATCCACGGCACCATCAACCACGGCGAGCAATTCCTGCGCGCGCCTTACCAGCGCTGGCCGGTCACCTATTTCTGCCCGGAATCCGGCATCGGCCGGGCCATGCGGGCGCAGGAAGGTCCTCCGCGCCGCATCGGAATCCTGGGTTTGGGCTGCGGCACTCTGGCCGCTTACGGGCGGCCCGGCGATACCTTGCGGATCTACGAAATCAATCCTCTGGTCGTCGACATCGCGCGCCGGGAATTCACCTACCTCCGCGACACCCCCGCCCGCGTCGAGGTCGCGCTGGGAGACGCCCGCCTGCTCTTGGAGTCGGAGCCCAGCCAGCAGTTCGATCTTCTCGTAATGGATGCTTTTTCCGGCGATTCCGTGCCCGTTCACCTCATCACGCGTGAAGCATTCCGCACGTATTTTCGCCATTTGAAGCCCGCTGGCATTCTCGCCGTCAACATCACCAACACGCATCTGAATCTCGAACCGGTTATGGAACGGGCAGCCGCCGCTCTGGGCAAGGTCGCTCTGGTATACGACTACGATCCCGATGCCAACAACTTCCTGTGCTTCTCATGCTCCTGGACCCTGATCATGGATCGAGCCACGTTAGCCGCCCATCCCGACCTTGAGAATGCCGCCAGAGTGCTCCGGCAGACCCGGCCATTCCGCGCCTGGACCGACGACTTCTCCAACATGTTCGGCATCCTGCGGTAGCTGCCGGTTGACTTTCCTTAATCGCTGGCGGCCTCCGCCCTCTTGGCGAAATACAGCCCCACCGCGCGGTCGATGTCGGCGCGCGTCAGCCACACCGGCCGGCCTTCATATTCGCTGATCGCCTCTACCAGCCGGTAAATATCCAGCGGATAGCAGGCCCGCAGGCACTTCGAGCCTGCCGCCAGGCAGCGCTCGCGAAGGTACTCCGCGCAACCCGGTTCGCTGGGAGCGCCGTGGGTCTCCACCACCCGCGCGAAGATCTCGTCGAACACCTCGGCGCTCACGTGTTCCACCAGCACTTTCGTCTGGATGCGCCGCAGGAACGCCTCATCCGCCAGGTCGTGCGGATTCAGGTTGGTCGAGAACACCACCATCAGCTCGAATGGTACCTGGAACTTCATGCCCGAGGCCAGCGTCAGGTAGTCCACCCTCCGGTCCAGCGGAACCACCCACCGGTTCAGCAGGTCGCGCGGCGAAAGCATCTGCCGCCCGAAGTCGTCGATGATCAGAATGCCGTTGTTCGCCTTCATCTGGCAGGGCGAAATGAAAACCCGGGTCGAGTCGTCCAGCCGCAGTTCCAGCATGGATGCCGAAAGCTCGCCGCCCACCGTGATGCAGGGCCGCTCGCAAACCACCCAGCGCGGATCCAGCATCTCGTCGCTCGATGGCGCCTGCCGGTGAACCACGGGGTCGAACAGCGTGATGATATGGCCGTCCACCGCCACCGCGTACGGCACCACTATGGTGTCGTGATAGATCCGCAGAATCCGCTCCGCGATGCTGCTCTTTCCGTTGCCCGTGCCGCCGTACAGAAACAGCGATTGGTGTCCGATCAGCGCCGGCCCAAGCTGGTCCAGGAGCCCGTCTGGCAGCACCAGGTCGTGGAACGCGTGCCGCAGGCCTTCGCGGCTCAGCTTCACGTGGGCTGCCTGAGCCTTCACCACCTGGTGGTATTGCTGAATCGAGACTGGCGCCGGACCCACATACTGGCACACCTCGTTCCGCGACGCCGCCAGCGCCCGCCCCGCGCTCGTCAGGGTGAACGAGTAGTCGTTTCCCAGCATCCCCTTCACTTCCAGCAGTTGCTGTTGCCGGAACTGGTGGAACAGAATTTCGAGCACCGGAAAGGAAAGCTTCAAGGCCGTGTTGAGGGTCGCCAGCGTGCCCGCTCCATGCAGCCACAAGTACCGCAGAATCATATCGGTAACCAGGCTGCGCGGAATATCCAGGTCCTCTACGCGGTCGGGAATCACCGGCCAGGATTCGTGCCGGGTGATAGGCGTCGCTACATTTCTCGCGGTCTTTATCATGTTGGAGCCTCGTCGCCCCGGCCCATTACCGGCACGCGCTTTGGACTATACAACACACTCGGCCTGCGGACCAGTACTCCATTGGTTAACGGGGTCCGGGATTCACTGGTGGTGCGGGTGCCCCTCGTGGCTTCCCATCTGCGCCGGAATGGCGCAGCCGTTCTCTGAAATCGCGCAACTGGCCTGCTCAAACTGGACCGTGGTGTGCGAAATATGGAAATGCTCGGCCAGCATGCCATTCAGCCTTTCCAGGATGGCGGCGCTGGCCGAGGGCGGAACGTCCGCGATCCGTACGTGGCAGCTCAGCGCGTGCGTGCTCGAACCCAGGCTCCAGATGTGCAGATCGTGAACATCCAGTACGCCCTCGATGGCTCGCATGGCGGCTGTCACATCCTGTAAGTGGATGCCCCGCGGCAGGCCCTCGAGCAGAATATTCAGGGCCTCCCGGATGATGTCCCAGGCCGTCCATACGATCAGGATGCCGATCAGGATGGAGAGCGCGGGGTCCACCTGTTCCCACCCGGTGTAGCGGATGACGATGGCGCCGGCGATGATGCCGAGGGAACCCAGCGCGTCGCCCAGCATGTGGACGAAGGCGCTGCGGACGTTCAGGTCATGGCGGCTGGCGGACTGCAAGGCCCACATGATGCCACCGTTCAAAACCACTCCCACCGCCGCCACCGCCATCATCACGCCTTCGTGAACCGCCCCCGGGTGACGCAAGCGAAGCGCGCTTTCGTAAAAGATCCAGCCCGAGAGAGCCAGCAGCGTCAGCGCATTCACAAATGCCGACAGAACGCCGGCGCGGTGATACCCGTAGGTCTTGATTTCGTCTGCCGGCTTGGCTTCCAGGTAAAAACCGAACCACGCCAGCAGCAGCGCCAGTGCGTCCGTGAAGTTGTGGCCGGCATCGGAAATCAGGGCCAGCGAGTGGGCCTGGATTCCCGCCAATATCTCGGCCGCCACGAACCCGAACTTGGCGGCCAGAGACCACCCCAGGATGCTCCCCGTGGCTCCGCGATGGCTGTGGGCGTGCGAATGCACTCGGTTTCTCCTATTCCCAGTTTACAGCGGGCTACCGCACTTCCACCCAATACGGCATCATGCGCAGGAACCCGCCCCTCATCCAGGCGTGGAACGGCATGCGGCCGAAGGCCTGCGCCAGCTTCGACTCCAGCATATCTTCCTGCGGCCGGCGCATGACAATATCGAGCAGGCTGCGCCGCGGCGGATACGTCACCAGGCTCACCTTTTCGCCGGCCGGAATGTGGGCCTTCTTCTTCACCAGCTCGATGGCGCTGTCCAGTCCGCCCAGTTCGTCCACCAACCCGCGCGCCTTGGCCTGCGATCCCAGCCATACCCGCCCCTGCGCCAGCGCCTCTATCTCGTTGAAGCCGCGGCGCCTCGCCTCCGCCACCTTGGCGACGAAATCCTGATAGCTCTCGTCGATTCCGTCCCGCAGTATACGCCTCTCATCCGGCGTCAGCGAGGCGTAGTCGGAATCGATGCCGGCGTGCTTCCCGCGTTGGACCGCATCCTTGGTGATTCCCAGCTTGTCGTAAAGCCCGTGCAGATTGGGCTTGCCAAACACCACCCCGATGGACCCGGTCAGCGTCTCCGGATACGCCACGATGGGGTCGCCCGTCATGGCGATGTAGTATCCCCCGGACGCCGCCAGGTCCGACATCGAATATACCAGCGGCTTCTTCCTGCTCAGCAGGTTCATCTGCCGCCAGATCTCGTCGGAAGCCACCTGCTCTCCGCCCGGCGAATCGATCCGCACCACCACGCCCTTGATCGTGGAGTCGTCGGCTGCCTGCCGGAGCAGCTTGTCGAATCCGTACGATGTGAGGCTGTTCCCCGTCGAGCCGTCGTCGTCGGCCTCGCCGCGGGTGATGTCGCCTTCGCCGATCACCAGCGCGATGCGGCTTTTGCCCTCCAGGCCCACCGCCTCCATGGGCACCTTCATGTACTCGCCGGCCGCCACTTTCTTCAGTTCGCCCGAATGCAGCCGGTCCTTCAGCTCGCCCCACACCTGGTCTTCGAACCGCAGCTCGTCCACCAGCCCGGCTTTACGCGCCTGGGCCGCGGTGAACGGCCCCTGGTCGATGATTGCGCGTACTTCCTCGGGCGATTCTTTCCGCCCCTCCGCGATTCGCGCCACCAGGTTGCCGTACAGGTCGTCCACCACGCTGGTCATCACCTCGCGGGTTTCCGCACTCATGTCGCTGCGCGTGAACTGATCGCCGTAGTCTTTATACTTCCCGGCGTGCTCCACATCCACGCTCACGCCCAGCTTGTCCAGCGTCTTCCCGAAGTACATCAACTCCGCCCGCAGCCCCTTCAGCATCAGGATCTCTTGCGGGCCCAGATAGATGCGGTCCGCGGCCAGGGCCACGTAGTACTCGCCCGTGGACGGTGCCCGCAGGAACGCGTAGACCGGCTTGCCGGACCTGCGGAACCGCTCCAGGTCGGCGCGCATCTCCTCCAGCTTGGCCCAGCCCGTAGAGAGCCCTTCCGGCTCCAGCACGATGGCCTTGATGTGCGAATCGGCGGCCGCTTTCTGTAACGTCGTCCAGACGTTGGCCACCGTCAACCCCGGTCCGCCGGCGCCCAGGAAGGCAGGCAGCTCGAGCGGAGGCTTTTCCGGTATGTTGCCCTCCAGCCGCAGCACCAGGACGGAGTTCTCCGCCACCTGCGGCGGCTTCTCCCGAAACTGGAACAGGACGATCAGCAGGAGAAAGATCGTCAGCAGCACCAGCAGCACGCCGCTAATCAGGCCGATCAGAAACTTGACCATGGCTACTCCGAAATTAGCACAGGCCGCCGCCGCCCAAGGTGTAACAGCGGAGCGTTGCCCTGGCCGGCGAGCGCCGCCAAAATAGTCGTCCCAGGACGTATGGCCCGCGGCGGTTTTTGCAAAAAGCATTGAAAACAAGTGACTTCCCCGAGCCAAAAGCGGCTCCCCTAGAGACAAACTGCAGACGAGCCGCACTTCTGAGGATCGGGAGTTGGCTTCTGCGTGATATACTTGAAAGCCATGTTTCGAAAGAGACTTCTTGCTGGAGCAGGGGAGGAGAGTTTCTCATGCGAAGACTACGAAGAGCCTGGTACGTGATTTTCATTCTTGGGCTGCTGAATTTGACATCCGCGGTCTACGCTCAACCGGCGGGCCATCCTGTGCGCGTGATCCGCGAAGCCATCGATGAAACGAGGCTGGTCGCCCTGGAGGGCAATACCCGCCCCGAAGCCAATGCCCGGAACGATCGTGGCATTGTCCCCGACGACTTCCCGCTGGGTCACATGCTGCTCCAGTTGAAACGATCTCCCGAGCGGGAATCGGCGCTGGAGCAATACATCGGCCAGTTACACAACCCCCAATCGTCCAGCTTTCACCAATGGCTCACCCCCGATCAGTTCGCCGAGCACTACGGCGTTGCCAAAGAAGATGTCGATACCGTCACGGGCTGGCTGAAATCGCACGGATTCACCGTGGAGGGAGTTCCGCCCAGCGGATTGACGGTCGATTTCAGCGGCACTGCCGGACTTGTGCGCGGCGCTTTCCACACCGAGATTCACAACCTGGAGGTCAACGACGCGCAACACTTCGGGAATATGAGCGATCCGCGGATCCCCTCCGCGCTGGTGCCGGTTGTGGCCGGCATCGTCTCGCTGCATAACTTCCGCCCCCAACCTCTGCTGGTGCCAAGAACGCAATATACGTTCACCGGTAAGTCTGGCACCGTTCATGCGCTTGTGGCGGGCGACATTGCCACCATTTACAACATGAATCCGGCGTTCGCGGCTGGTTACACAGGTAAGGGCCAGACCATCATGGTCCTGGAGGATACCTATCTTTATTCGACGGGAGACTGGACTGTTTTCCGAAAGACCTTCGGCCTGGCGAGGTCGTATCCTTCCGCAACCCTCACTCAGGTGAGCCCCACGGGCGCCGTGACGTGCACCAACCCCGGGTTTCAGGGTAATCCTTCCGACCCCGGCTACGGCGACGACGCCGAAGCGGCGATCGATGTTGAATGGGCTTCCGCGGCGGCGCCCAATGCCGCTATCGTGCTGGCGGCGTGCACCGATACCAGAACCACCTTCGGCGGTTTGATCGCCCTCGAGAACGTGCTCAACGGGCCTTCTGCAAATCTGCCTTCGGTGGTCAGCATCAGCTATGGAGAAGCCGAAGCTTCCAATGGCGCGGCGGCCAATGCAGCTTACAACAACGCGTACGAGCAGGCCGTAAGCGAAGGCGTCTCGATCTTCGTATCCTCCGGCGACGAAGGCGCCGCCAGCGCCGATGATGGCAGCGTGGCCATTCACGGCATCGGCATCAGCGGCTTCGCCTCCACGCCGTACAACGTCGCCGTGGGGGGTCTGGATTTCGGCTACACGGCGGACAACGTCAATCCCGGCACCTACTGGAGTTCGACCAACAGCAATACCTACGCTTCGGCATTGTCGTACATCCAGGAGATCCCCTGGAACGATTCGTGTGCCTCAGGGCTTATTGCTTCCTACCTGGGAACCACTCCACTCGGCCTCTGCAACAATGCCGCGGTTACCAGCTCGGGTGGCGCGGACCATAATCTGCTGAATGCGATTGCCGGCAGCGGCGGCCCCAGTGGATGCGCCACCGGCACACCGATGTATTCCGGCGTCGTCAGTGGGACCTGCGCGGGCTACGCCAAGCCGTCGTGGCAGACCGGGATTTATGGCAATCCCAGTGACGGTGTCCGCGATATTCCCGATGTGTCCCTGTTCGCCGCCAACGGCATCTGGGATGCCTACTACGTAGTGTGCTGGTCGAATCCCGATACTGCCGTGGGCGGTGGGTTTACATGCACCGGAGCCCCGAGCACGTGGTCCGGATTCGGCGGTACGTCCGTATCGTCACCCATTATGGCCGGAATTCAGGCGCTCATCAATCAGAAGACCGGCAGCCGGTGGGGGAACCCGAGCACAACGTATTATTCGATGGCCAAGACTGAGTACGGGGCAAGCGGCTCCGCTGCTTGTAACTCAAACACCGTGAATAAGACCAGCAACAGTTGTATCTTTTACGACATCACGCAGGGCGATAACGACGTTGTGTGTAAGGCCACCGCATTGGGCCCGGTCAATTGTTACCGGGCCTCGAACACTTATGGAGTCCTTTCCACGTCAAACACGGCTGACCAGCCCGCGTATCGCACCAACGTGGGTTGGGACTTCACCAGCGGGATCGGATCGGTGAACGCCTGGAATCTGTTGCAGAACTGGCCTTAGGGTCATTGAAGCGCCTGGAGCCTGGTGAAAAAATGGCCTGCGGTTTTCAAAACTATGAGGGAGAAAAAATAATGAAGACCTTCGGTGGAATATTTTGCGTTGCCTTTTGTCTCTTTTTGGGAATCCCACAAGGCAGGGCAACAAGTGCCTGTGGTAGCATCCCAAACAATCTTGTAGGAAATTGCGGCTTCGAAACAGGGGACTTCACGGATTGGACCCTCGCGGGAAGAGACGTGCCGTTGGAACTGAATAACCTGTATGGCGTTGAGGGTACCGACCCGGTTGATAATATCAGCCCGAACAGCGGGTTATACCAGGCGTACTTCGGCGACCTCGTGGCCAATGCCACTACCATCTCCCAAACCATCGCCACGATTTTGGGCGACCCGTATCAAGTGTCCTGGTATCTGGTCCAGGATACGGCGATTGTAGCGCCTTATTCCAACGAGTTTTCCGCTTCGTTCGGCGGGATTCCGCTTGTCAGCCTGACAGCCATGCCCGTTGAGGGCTACACTTACTACTCGTATTCCGTAGATGCGACATCCTCATCTTCCTTCCTGAGCTTGACGTTGGGAAACGATCTCGGCGAATTCCTGCTGGATGACATCAGTGTTATTCAAACGCCGGAGCCTTCGGCGTGGACGTTGGCGCTGGCGGGCGTGATATCGGTATGTATCTTCCGTCGCCGGCGCGTGACACGCCCGGTTGTGTCGTTATAACACGACCCTCACCCATCGCCGATCTTGCGCAGCGCGCGCAGATCGATCCCCAGCGCCTGGCACTTTTTGTAGAGATGGCTGCGCTCCAGTCCCAGCGCCTTCGCGGTGTCGCTCATGCGTTGGTTGTGGCGCTTGAGTTCCGCGAGAATCTGTTCGCGCTCGAACCAATCCGCGCGCTCGGCCAGCGATCCCCTGTTGGGACCCGAGGCGCCCGGCCCGGCGCTCTCCGCCTGCGGCAGCGCCAGGCGCACCGCCGCTCGATCCACCGGCCCATCCGCCAGCAGCAATAATCGCTCCACCACGTTGCGCAGTTCCCGCACGTTCCCAGGCCATCCATAGCGCTGCAGTTCCTGGATGGCCTCCGGCTCGAAGGTCTTGGGCTTCCAGCCATTCTGCTCCGCTACCTCCGCCGCGAAATGCGCCACCAGCGGCGGGATGTCCTCCACGCGCTCGCGCAGCGGAGGCAGCACCAGCGGGAATACGTATATGCGATGGTACAGGTCCGGCCGGAAGCCGCCGGCGGTCACCAGTTTGTCCAGGTCGCGGTGCGTGGCCACTATCACCCGCACGTCCACCGGGACTGGACGGTCGCCGCCCACGCGCTCCACCTGGCGCTCCTCCAGCACGCGCAGCAGCTTGGCCTGCATCGCCGTCGGCATGTCGCCGATTTCGTCCAGGAAAAGGGTGCCGCGATGGGCCTGCTCGAACTTGCCGATGTGCCGCGCCGCCGCGCCTGTGAACGATCCCTTTTCGTGCCCGAACAGCTCCGATTCGATCAGCTCGCCCGGCACCGCGGCGCAGTTCAGCGTGACGAACGGCCCCTCGCGCCGCGGGCTGCGCTGGTGCAGCGCACGCGCAATCAGCTCCTTCCCCGTGCCCGTCTCGCCCAGGATGCACACCCGCGCTTCGCTGGCCGCCACGCGTTCCACCTGCGCCATCACGCGCCGCATGGCCTCGCCCGAGTAGATGATCGCATGCTGGCCCACGCGCTGCCGCAGCTCTCGATTCTCGTCCTCCAGCCGCTTCAGCTTGAGGACGTTGTCCACGGTGAGGAGAAGTTTGTCCGTGGAAAGCGGTTTCTCGAGGAAATCGACCGCCCCCAGCCGCGTGGCGCGCACCGCCATCTCGATGCTGGCCTGTCCGGATACCATCACCACCGGCAGCGAGATTCCCAGGTTGCGCAGGTCTTCGAGCAGCGCCAGCCCGTCCTTGCCTGGCATCACCACGTCCGACAGCAGCATGTCGAACGGCTGCGATTTCAGCAGCTCCAGTGCGCGCGCGGCGTTGTCGCACACCGTAGCCTCGTGGCCCGCCAGGCGGAAGGCCCGCGCCAGCGACGCCAGGGTGCTGGCGTCGTCGTCGACAATCAGCAGGTGCGCCAAGTTTGAGGTTACCCTATTTGTGTGAACACCACCGGCGTCAAACTCGCAACCGTCGCCGCGCTTTCCGCGGCTTGTTTCATGCTGCTCCAAACGGCCGGCGCCGCTCCGGCCTGTGGAGGCCACGGAACCCGCGACACCATGTTGGTCTCGACCGCCTGGCTGGCCGCCCACCTGCACGATCCCAACCTGGTCATTCTCTCCATCGGTCAGAAGCCCGAATACGTCCACGGTCACATCCCCGGCGCCCTTTACCTGGAATACGCGGATACGCGTCTCGCCAGGAGTGCCGCGAATCTCACCTTCGAGCTTCCTCCCGTGGCGGATCTGGTCGAGGTCTTTGGAAAGCTCGGCGTGACCAACGATTCCCGCATCATTCTCTGCTTCGGCAACGATATGGTGGCGCCCGCCACGCGCGTCTTCATGACCTTGGATGCCCTGGGCCTGGGCGCGCAGACATCCATCCTGGATGGCGGATTCCCGGTTTGGCAAAGCGAAGGCAGATCGGTTTCGACGGAAGGCCGCCTGGTAATCCGGGGCAAGCTGGAGCCGTGCCCCCAAAGTGACGTCATCACCGGCGTCGATTACGTGCGCGCCAACCTGCACCATTCCGGCGTGGCCATCGTGGACGCGCGCGACCTGGAGTATTACACCGGTGCCAGCCACCGCCCCGGCCAGCGCGCCGGCCACATTCCCGGAGCACGCGGCCTGACCTACAGCACCTTGCTCGACGACAGCGGCAAGTTCCGCCCGCCCGACGTGCTGGCCGCCATGTTCCGCGACGCCGGCATCCAGCCCGACGACCGCGTGGTCGCCTACTGCCACGTCGGCCAGCAAGCCTCCGTAGTCTATTTTGTGGCCCGCTACCTGGGTTATGACGCCCGGCTTTATGACGGCTCCTGGGAGGATTGGAGCGCGCACCCCGACCTGCCCGTGGAGACTTCGCCCGGCAAAGAATGAAGGGCCAACTGCGCTACCCCAGCTCGATTCGAAAGGTGGTGCCTTTGCCCGGCGCGCTCTCCACCGAAACGCGGCCCTGGTGGTCGCTCACCACCGATTGCACAATCGCCAGCCCCAGACCGGTGCCGTGTGTCTTGGTGGTGTAGTACGGCGTGAACAGCCGGCTGCACTCCTCCGGAGTGAGGCCCTGCCCCGTGTCGGAAACCTCCAGCCGCAAGCCGCCCTCGCGGGCGCTGGTCCGCACGGTGAGAGTTCCGCCCTCCGGCATGGCGTCGATGGCGTTCAGGATCAGGTTGCGCAGCACGCGGGTCATCTGCTCCGGGTCGGCCTGGACGGGGCGCAGGCGCGGATCGAGCGCGGCCTCGGCCCGCACCCGTGCTTGCTCGAACTGCGGCTCGAACAGCTTCAGGGTGTCGCTCACCAGCTCGTTGAAGTTGACCGGTTGCATTTCCGGCGCGGGCATCTTGGCGAAATCGCTGAACCGCGCGATGATCTGCTTCAGGTTGGCCAGCTCGGCCAGCAGCGTGCCTGCGCCTTCGCGGAAAACTTCGTCGAACTGTTCGGGGTAGTGCTCGCGCGCCCGCTGCATGTTCTCCACCGTGATCTGAAGCGGGAACAGCGGGTTCTTCAGCTCGTGCGCCAGCCGCCGCGCCAGCTCGCGCCACGCCGCCACGCGCTCCGCCTGCACCAGGCGCTCGCGCTGCGCCACCAGCTCGCGCGTCATGCGATTGAAGGCGCGCGCCAGTTGCCCGATCTCGCCGGCGGAAGTCGATTCCACCGTCGCCCCCCAATCTCCCATCGCCACCCGCGCCGCGCTCTCCGCCAGCCGCTGCACCGGGCGTGTGACGCGGGCCGTAGCCCACCAGCTCAGCGCAATTCCCAACAGGATGCCGGCCGCCGCCACCCCCACGCCGGTCCGGCGGAGCACCGACTCCAGCTCCACCAACTCGCGCCGCGAGCTCGCAATCAGCAGCACGCCCAGCAGATCGTCCTGGTAACCGGTGAGCGGCAGGGCGTGAAAGGTCTCAGCGCTGGAACCACTCCCCAGCGTTCGGCTCAGCTCGCGTTTCCGCTGTTGCACCTGCTCGATGAGCGGCCGGACGCGCGGCAGGTCGTCCGCTCGCCCTCCCACCAGCTCCGCGGGCGAAAACCGCGCTTCCAGGTTGCGATACAGCAGCACGCGCATGCCTTCCGGCAGCACCAGGCTGGAGAGGAATTCGCGGTCGAGTTGCTGCCCGCCGGCGACATACAACTTGCGGTCTCCGGCTCTCGCCGTGCCCACTGCCTCGAGCGACACCGTCACGCCATCCGGCAGCTCCTCGCGCTTCAGGAAGGCGCCGCGCGATTCCCAATCCGCGCCCTCCGCCAGCCACTCTTCTTTGTAGCCGAACCGGGCGGGCCATTCCGCGGAGGAAACAATCGTGCCGTCTCCCGCCACCAACTCCAGCAGGCCCAGCCCGTGCGCCGCGGCCAGCGGTGCGGCATCGTTGTAGTAAGGCGAATAATCCGCCGAGATGGCGATATTGACGGCGGCCTCGGAACCCGCGATCCCATTGACGGCCCGCACGATCTCCTGCCCGCGCTGCGCGAACTCCTTGCGGAACTGCGCCACCAGCCCGTTCACGCGCTGTGTTTCCATGCGCTCGAATGCCTGGCGCGTGCTGTCGGTCACCAGCCACTCGACCAGCGCCACCGAGGCCACCACCGCCGCCGTGACCATCAGCAGCAGGCGCGTGCGTAAGGTCATGGCCGCCCGCCTTCCACCCACAGGTTTTCGAAACGCCACTCGCCCAGAGGCGTGATGCCCGGCCCGCCCTTCACGCGCGGATTCACCCCGTAGACATCCGGAAGATGGAACAGTGGGATCACACGGAAGCCTTCGAGCAGCGCCCGCTCGGCCGCGTAGAGCGCCTCCGGAGAATCGGTGCGCGGCGGCTCTGGAAGCCCCAGAGAGGCGGCCATGCCCGCCAGCGCCACCGCCGGATCCAATGACTCAATCCGCAGTTCCACCAGGCGTGCGTCGGAGCTGGCGCTCTGCGCCACCACGGAAACCGCCAGGCCTGCATCGCGCGCGTTGAGGGCGATGCGCTCGGCGATGGGTCGCGCCGCGGCGTCCTCTACGCTCAGTGAAATGGCCCGCCCCGCCGCCGGAATGCCCGCCATCAGCGCGCGCGCCCTGGCGGCATCGGCCGCAACCGGGAATAGAAAAGCGTAACCCGAGAGCCACTGTGGCAGCAGCGCCGCCGAGACTTCTCCCTGGCGTTGCAGCAGCACGTTGTGGATGGCGGCGCGATCCACCGCCAGCGCCAGCGCCTCGCGGATGCGAGCGTCCTCCACCCGCGGAGAGAAAACCAGCGCCACTAGGCGCACCGGCGCGGACCCCCATACCTTGCGCCCTGCCGGCTGGCGGCGAAGCTCGCTGGGGCCCAGTTCCACCACGTCCGCTTTGCCCAGTTCCAGATCGATGGATTGGTCGCGCAAGGGCCGCCCCATCTCAATTTCCACGCTGTCCAGAAACGGACGGCCGCCCGCGGCGTTTTCATCAGCCTCGTACACCGCGCGCCGGCCCGCTTCCCAGAGTGTGATGACAAACCCCCGTGCCAGATCGGGCATTCCGTAACCGATGGTGGGCGGGTCGGGTGTTTCGAAGGACTGCCGTGTTTCGACGTACAGTGTGGCGCCGTAGTGCGGGCGCGTGGCGGCCGCGGCCGTCGCCGCTGCCAGCGCCGCCAGGGCCAGGTTACAAGCCGCAAACCACGGTGATGACATAAGCCGCATACCTGCCTGTCAGGGGATCCCGCTCGACCGCCAGGGCCGAGGTGGCACTCGCGGGCCACAGCGCTGTCACCGGGCCGGCAAACTCCACCAGCGCCGTCAGTGGCCGGGCGGCGCGGTTCACAATAACGAAGGCCTGGATGGCATCCGGGTCGCCCGCACCGCCGGGCCGCGTGGCCAGCACCTGCGATCCACCGCCGCAGCTCGCTTCCGTGCCGGCGATGTCGCTGCCCCACGACGCCACGGCGCCCACCGGATCGAGCCCGCCATCGAGGATCTGGGTGCGCCCGTCCAGCATGGCCAGCAGCCACAGCGGCCGGCCCTGCTCTTCCACGGAAGCGGCCGAATAGAACGGCGCTATCGTTTTTTGCAAACCGTTCCCGGTGGCCACGCGCCCGTCGAAGTGATTGCGCGTAGCGGCGAAATTCGCCAGCAGCGTGGCGCGGCTGGCCGATTCCAGTACCCAGGGCTCGTCGCCCGCCTGGCATTCCATGGAGAGCGATGGCTCCGCCGCGCCGCCGCACGCCATGCCTGGCAGAAACGCCTGAAAACTCGCCCCGGTTATCCGCAGCCGGCCCCGCAGGTCGCGCGGCCACGGTTTCCCAGGCGCCAGCGGAACCGTCCGCCGGGGCGCCCAGGAGCCGTTCTCACGCTGCGTGTAAAGCGTCACCTTGGTAGGCGAGAGCACCAGCATGCCGGCGGCCGGGAATGCTACGTCCAGGATCTGCTCCTCCTGTTCCCACACCAGCTTTCTGTCGAGCGCCATGCCCGGCAAGGCGGCTGCCGCCGGTTCGGCCCGCTTCCATGCGGCCATCCAAACCTGCCGCTCGTCGCCCTTGCGCGCTTCTTCCACCAGCAGGTACTGCGACTGGTTTTCGGAAAGTGTGAGGCGTAGTTCGGCCACTGGCGCCACGTCGCTGACACGCAGGCCGGCTTCCTTGAGCGCGGCTTCGAACCCCCCGCGCGCCTGGCCGAGTTCGGCCGCTCCCAATGAGGAAGTGTTCCGGTACGCCACCGAAACCGGCTCGCCCGCGCCGGCGAAAGCGGCAGTCTGGCGCGCCAGCTCCTGCGCGGCGCCGGTCAGGTCTTCAGCGGCTTGCGCGCCGGGTGGGATGAAGAACAGGAGCGCGCAGAAAACCGCGTGCCATCTCTTCACGGCTGCGATCATAACACATCGCGGTGCTCTCCCCCGGTGATGACGCGTATGACGCCGCGCAGGCAGCTCCGCGCCACGAAGAACGCCACCGGAAACGTGATCGCCGCCATTAGAACGCAGCCCAAAACACTTCCCATACTCGTGTCTCCCTACGCGAGCGGAATGTGCACGAAAGGGGCCAAAAACGGAAGTGATTGATTATCAGGCGCTTGTCAATCTCGGCTTTGTGTCACGTGAAACACGTGTGGCACCATGGACGCATTACGTCGTTACCAGTTCGGGGAGGCGGATGATTTTTTTCTGAATGGCATACTGCACAAGATGGGCCTTGTTGTGGATGTCGAGCTTGCGCATCAGGTTGAATTTGTGAGCTTCCACCGTCTTGACGCTCAACTCGAAGCCGGAGGCGATCTCTTTCACGGACTGGCCTTCCGCCAGCATTTTGAGAATCTCGCGTTCGCGCTTGGTCAGGGTGCCGAACCGCGGCTGGCGCGCCGGCCCGCCGCGGCCCTGCATGCGAAAATCGTCCACCAGGCGGGTGAGCAGCCGCGGGCTGAGATAGCTGCCTCCGCGATGCACCTCGCGAATGGCGGTGACCAACTGATCGGCTGGACTCTCCTTTAAAATGTAGCCGCTGGCGCCCATGTCCACACACTCAGCCAGGTAATCCTCGTCGTCGTACATGGAGAGAAATACGACCCGGGTTTCGGGGCGCTCCTTGCGAATCAGGCGCGTGGCTTCAAAGCTGCTCATGCCGGTCATCCCGATATCCATCAGGACCACGTCGGGACGGACCTGCCGGGTCAAGGCGAGCGCATCGGAGGCGTTGCCTGCTTCGCCGACGATCTCGATATCGGGTTCCGCCGAGAGCAGCGTCCGGATTCCCTGCCGGAACAAGGTGTGATCGTCAGTCAAGAGTACGCGAATTTTTGCCATTTCGAGTCACTGGTGCGGAGCTTAGCGGCAACTGTAGCGTGATTCTGGCGCCCTCACCGGGTGCGCTTCGTACAGCGAGCGTTCCACCCAGGAGCGCCGCCCGCTCCCGCATGCCCGCCAAGCCGAATGACATCGGCTGATTCCGTGCCGTTTCCGCACAAAAGCCGGCGCCGTTATCTGCTACGCTCAGCCTGATACTCTTATCGGCGCTGCCGAGCGAAATGTTTACCTGTGTCGCCCCGGAATGTTTGGCAATGTTCTGGAGGCACTCTTGCGCCACGCGGTAAATCACCTCCTGGGTTGGCAGGGGAAGGTGCCCGGAAGGGTTCGAAATCCGCAGGCGCAGGCCGGCTGGGTGCGTTTTCCGGAACCGCGCGGCCAGTTGGCGGAGCGCGGATTCGAGGCCCAGCCGCTCCAGCACCGTGGGGCTAAGCGCCGCCATCAGCCGCCGCAACTCGGCTACCGTGCGCTCGGCGAGGGCGCGCGTCTCCGCCAGGCGCTGGCGCAAGGGTTCGGGAGCGTCGCGCTCCATCATCTCCAGTTGCAGACGCAGCAGCAGCATGGATTGGCCGGCTTCGTCGTGCAGTTCGCGGCCGATGCGGCGGCGCTCTTCTTCCTCCGCGCGCCGCGCCTCGGCCTCCAGGCGCCGGATATCAAGCTCCATGCGGGCCCGTTCCAGAGCCTCGTGGCAACGCTCGCCCGCCGCCACCAGCAGCGCCAGTTCGCGCGGCAGCCACGGATAGCGCACCCGAAAACCGAACTGCACAAGCGCCGCCGAATGTATGGGGTACGACCAATAGGAAGCGTAGCGGCCGCGCATCTCCGGGTCGGCGATGAGCTGTTCGTCCGCTTGGCCGCGCTCGATGTAGAGCGGGCGCGAGAGTTTTCGAGCCGCCGGCCGGTCGAGCAGGAAAAGGCGGCCGGCGCTCGCCTGGAATGCCGGCGTGAGGATGCGCACGATGCGGCGCAGCAGGTCCTCGAGGCCGGCAGCCTCGGTCTCGGCGTGGTAAAGGCCGAAGAAGGCCTGGCTCTCGGCCTCGCGCACCTGGTAGAAGGCGTCATTCAGTATCAGCACGGTAGCCAATTGCAGTTGCTCCCGCGCCGGCTCGAACTGCCCCGCGAGCACCGGGTCCAGCAGGCCGCCGAACTCCCGCAGAACTTCGTTCACCGCCGACGGCGGCACGTTCAGCTTGGCCAGCCGGCGCCCGTTATATTCCACCTGTTCCAGGAATTGGGAGAGCGAGCGCAGGCGTGAAGCCGCCGCGGGGGTGATGGCCAGGAAGGCGCGGATCTGCGCGGCATCATAGCGCTGCTGGCGAAGCAGCGTCGCAAAGCGGCGATCCAGCCGGCCAGCGGCGGGAGCGATGGCGCGGACTAAGCGCGCCACGCGACGGCGGGCCGCGGCGGTGAGGAGCCGGCTGGTGAGAGGCATCTTGGCCAATCACAACATCGGCAATCTCGGCCTGTCGCTTTAGGTCGGCGGCTTGTTGGTTACCAAAAGAACTTGCGCCTAAAGGTCCCACCAAGGCCTAGCAGGCCCGTGCCGAGCATGAGGAATGTGCCGGGCTCCGGTACGCCAGCGTTATCGGTAAACGTGACGTCCATGTTTCCCACAAATACCGACGGGTAGCTATAGGTGTAATACAGAGGGAGGGTGAGTGTTTGACCGTTGTTCAAACTTGGGCACGGAGCTGCGCCGCCCCCGTAGTAGCAATTGGTATAAAAGTTATAATTATCGTCCAAGTCGGCAACTGTCTGGCCGGAAATCGCATATATGTGCTCTCCCGCTGATGGACCAGATGGGTCGTATCCAAAGGTGAGCAAATTGTAGGTCGGGTTGCTAGGGTCGCCATCCGGTTCAAGCCAGGCAATTTCGTCAGTGGCATAATAAGAGCAGCAACCATCATGCCAGCTTGAGTCCACCGGATTCCCATTATTATAGGATTGCTCCTGCAAGATGGTCCAACTCCCCCCCGGCCCTGTGATCGTGCCGTTGAAGGAAAAATCGGGAAACGACACCGAAACCTCCAGCTCCGTCGGAGAGATCTGTGTCATGTCCACATAGAACGGAGAAACCCCGGCCGCACCAGCCTGCGTGTAGCTGCCGGCAAATACAAAAGTGAAAACCGCAGCGACTATCCCCGAAAGACGCATCTTCCCCTCCCTCATGCTCTCTCTGATGGAACCTGTGTCTAGCGAATACTCTATCCTGCCTCTTTCCGCAACCCGTGCAGCCCAATTTGTGAGTACGAGTCCACGTGGCCCGCTCCACTTTTCTCTACGTAATTACCCCACGTACTGCACTTCTTCTTCCAGGTCCATGCCGAACCGCGCGCGCACACGGCCCTTCAGGTCTTCAATCAGCGCGCGCAGGTCGGATGCGGTTCCCGCGCCGGCGTTGTAGATCAGGTTGGCGTGATAGCTGGCCACGTGAATGTCACCGCGCTGGAGTCCCTTCGCGCCCACCTGCTCCAAAAACCACGCCGCGGGGACCTTGCCCTCGCGCACCGCATTGGCCGGGACTTCGGCCGCCACCGCCGCCGGCAGATCTTCGAGCAGCAGGTTCTTGAAAATGCTGCCCGCGCACTTCATGCTGAGGGGAAATTTTTCGTTGCGGACCTTGCGGATGCCCGCCGCGGTCTCGCGCAGTCGAGCGGCGTCGGCAGGCTCCAGCAGCAATTCCGTCGAGAAAATAATCCAGTCCTTGTGGCGCTTGAAAATGCTCTCCCGATAGTGGAACTGGCACTCCTGGTTGGTGAAAACGCGGATTTCCCTTCCGTCGTGGAAACGGACATTCGCCACCCGCTCGGAGAGGGAGTGGCCATACGCGCCGGCATTGCCGTAGACCGCTGCGCCCACGGAGCCGGGAATGCCCGCCAGGGTTTCCAGGCCCTCGAGGCCGCGCTCGATGGCGAAATTCACCAGGTCCTCGAAGACCGCGCCGGCATCCGCTATCACACGCCGGTCGGCGGCCATCAGCCGGTCGCCGCGGTAGCGCAGCACGATGCCGCGAAAACCGCCGTCGGAAACCACCAGGTTGGTGCCCCCGCCGATCACCACGGTGGGAATGCCGCTCGCGCGCGCGGCGCCGAGCGCGGCGGTGAAAGCTTCGACGTTGCCCGTCTCGGCGTAGAGATCGGCAGGCCCCCCCATCCCGAAGCGCGTGTAACGGGAGAGCGGAACGTCCGTGAAAACAGTCAAATCGGGAATCCCGGCGAGACGCGCGCGCATCTCTTCCGTGGTCGGCATCACCTCAATTATAGGGGAGGCTCTTCCGGCGGCTCGAACGTATCCAGCAGCTCCGGGTTCTTGGCGAAGCGCTTGAGCACACGGATGATCTCGCCCGGGCGGAAACCGGCGCGCAGCAGCCGGCGATAGGCGGCGGCCAGGTCTTTGTCCTCCCCAAAAAGCCCCTCGCGTTCCGCCAGGCGGTATTTGCGGCGGATGAAATCTTCAATCAGGGCTTCCTCATCCACGCCCTGGTAGACCCTTTGCACCGTGCGTTCGGCCAGCGACGGCGCCACGCGGCGTTGGCGCAGATCCTCGATAACCCGCGTCCGGCCGAGCTTCTCGTTGGCCAGGCGCGCGGAGGCGAATCCCTCCGCGTACCGGCGGTCGTCCAGGTAGCCGACCTCCTTCAGCCGCGCCAGCACTTCATCCACGTCCGCGGCGCGCTCCGCCCGGCGGTGCAGTTTTTCCCGCAGTTCGCCCGTGGAATGGGCCCGCCCCGCCAGCACCTTGACGGCGTATGTCCATAATGCGCCCCCATCCAGCCGGCGTACCTTGCGTTCCTCCATGATAAGGATTCTCATGGGGAGTATACTGGAAAATGGTTCAAGCTGTCGGCTTGAAGAGGAGGAAATATGGATAAGAATGGACTTTCCGCGTTCTTGCTGGGACTCGGCGTGGGTGTCGGCATCGGCATGCTGTTCGCGCCGAAGTCCGGAGAGGAGACCCGCAAAATCATCAAGGACAAAGCCGGCGAAGGCACCGATTTTGTGAAGCAGCGCAGCTCGGAGATCAAGCAGACCGCCACCGAATGGGTGGAGAAGGGCAAGGAAGCCCTGGGCCGTCAGAAGGATACCATCTCCGATGCCGTGGAGGCCGGTAAGCAGGCTTATCGCGACGCCGTTAGCCCGCGCGAACCCTCCAGCGAAGGCCCGGCGACGTAACCCAGCAAACTGGGGGAAGGGGCCTCACGCGTGACTGAAGACACGTTTCGCATCGTGGTGGCCGCGGCCGTGGCGCTGGCGTGCTTGGCGTTCCTGGTGCAGGCCTTGGCCGCCTTCGCTCTCTACCGCGCTGCCCGGAGGATCGAGCAGAAGATCGAGCCGCTGGCGGACCAGGCCGAGCCCGTCATCGAAAAGCTCGGGCCTCTGATCGACAAGATCGGACTGGCGGCCGGCCAGGTGGCGCCGGCAGCCGATAGTATCGGAGTCGCGGCCGGCAAGCTCGGACTCGCAGCCGGCAAGATCGGACTGGCGGCCGACAGGGCCGGGCCGGTGATCGACGGCATCGGAGTCGTAGCCGATAAAGTGGCGCCGGTGGTCGATCATGCGGGATCGGTGGTCGAGGAAGTGGAGATGGTCTTGGCCAACACCAACCGCATCGTGGAAGATACCCGCCCGCGGATTTCCGAGCTTTCCGCGGAAGCCGTGGAAATCGCCCGGTCGGCGCGGCGGCAGGTCGAAAACATTGGCGAGCTCCTGCATGACGCCGGCGATCGCGCCCGCACCCGGCTCGAGCAGATCGACCAGACCGTCGAGAGCACCGTCGAGCAGGTCGGCCAGGTGGGCGACGCCATGAAGCGCGCGGTGTTGCGGCCGGTGCGCGAAGTGAACGGCCTGGCGGCCGGGATTTCGGCCGCCGTTTCCACCCTGGTGCACCACTCGCGCAAGCCCTCCGTCGATCAAGCCACGCAGGACGAGGAGATGTTCATCTAGCCTCGTCCCGCCGCACGAATGCCACTACCAGCCGAATCTCTTCATAGGTGATCGCCGCCGGCAACGCTTCGCGTATCGGCTTCAGCCATTGCGATCCCAGCCGGCGCACTACCTCTTCGATCTGGCGGTGGTTGGCTTCTCCCACCCACTCCATGCGATACTCCAGGCGTCCTTTTTCCACCAGGTCGGCCACCATGTTGACTACCGTCGAAAACTGGCGGCCGCGAACCTGCGCAATCTCTTCGAAGCTCTTGCCCTCCCCGATCAGGCGCATGGTCTCTTCGGCGGGCGAAGCCTGCGGCGCCTCGGGGTGCCCTTTGGGCCCGGCGGCCCGGGCCCCGTTGCGGTAAGCCTCGAAGGCGGCGAAGATCTCGCCTCCGTACAATTCCGCCTTGCGCTCGCCGATCCCGGTGACGCCCAGCAGCTCGCGCAGGTTCGATGGCTGCTTGCGGCAGAGATCCTCCAGCGCCGCGTCGCTGAGCACGATGTAGGCCGGAACGGCCGCGCGCTGGGCCGTGCGCGAGCGCCATGCTTTGAAAAATTCGAGCAGCTCGCGATCCGTCGGTTTTTCGAAAAGCGGCGGTGGCGCAGGCCGCGCTACGGGTTGCGGCTTGGGTTGGAGCTTCGGTTCCTCGCGCGCAGCCGCCGCCTTCCCCTGGCGCTTCTTCTTCTTTACCGCCGGCGGCTTCTCCGCTGGCGCCCTCAGCCACTCCGGAATGTTTCCGCAAACGTCGCACATCTCGCAGCGCTGCCATTTGGGCGCCTGCCCGAAGTGCGTGCAGATCTGCAAATGCCGGCACCGCGCGCTCTCGACGAATCGCCGCACGGCGTGGTACCGCTGCCACGCGCGCTCCTTCTCGTCGCGGTCGGTCAGTTGTTCGATGAAGTAGGCCAGCAGTCCCGCGTCTTTCGGCTGCCACAGCAATGCGCAATCCGCCGGCAGCCCGTCGCGCCCCGCGCGGCCCGCTTCCTGGTAGAACTGCTCGATGGATTTCGGCAGCGAAGTGTGGATGACGGCGCGCACTGCCGGCTTGTTGATCCCCAGCCCGAAGGCGATGGTGCCCACCAGCACGCGCACTTCGTCGTTCATCCACAGCTCCTGGTTGCGGCGGCGCGTCGCCGTCTCCATCTGGCCGTGGTAGGGAACCGCCGCTATGCGCCGGTCCGCCAGAAAATCCACCGTCTGTTCCACCGCCGCGATGGTGGGGGCGTACACAATTGCGCTTTCGCCCTGGTAGGCGCGCAGGGCCGCCAGCAGCAGGTTCGAGTGCGTCTCCTTATCGCACTGGTGCGTTACATATCGCAGGTTGGCGCGGTGGAAGCTGGCGATGTACTTGTGCGGCTCGCGCAGCCGAAGCTGTTCCAGGATGTCGTGCCGCACCCGCTTGGTGGCGCTGGCCGTGAACGCCGCGATGGGCTTCTCCGGAAAATTCTCTCGCAGCGAGCTGAGCTGGCGGTATTCGGGGCGGAACTCGTGCCCCCATTCGGAAATGCAGTGCGCCTCGTCGATGGCGAAAAACGCCAGCGGCACCTTCCGCAGCCAGTCGATGGTATCCGCCCGCGCCAGCCGTTCCGGCGAAAGGTATAGCAGCCGGAAGGCGCCCTGTGCCGCCGCGCGCATCACCCCGCGCTGCTCTTCGGCCGGCTGCGTGCTGTTGAGCACGGCCGCCGGAATCCCCATGTCGCCGAGCTGCGCCACCTGGTCCTGCATCAGCGCGATCAGCGGCGAAATCACCACCACCGTCTGCCCCAGCGCCAGCGCCGGCAACTGGTAGCACAGCGACTTGCCGCCGCCCGTCGGCATGATCACGGCCACGTCGTTGCCGCCCAGCAGGCTTTCGACGATCCGCTCCTGCATGGGGCGGAACGAGTCGTAGCCCCAGTACTTCTTCAGGGCTGCGTAGAGGTCGGGCACCGTAGACCTACGAGTGTATCAAGCGCACCGTCTGCGCCGGCGCCGCCTCCAGCATCTCGCGCACCGTCCTATGCGTCACCGGGTGGCGCAGGCCGGGTTCGAGGTCCGCCAGTGGCGCCAGCACGAAGCGCCGTTCCGCCATCCTCGGGTGC
>Ga0326728_10007564_pt1 | contig 27724 bp, 19 predicted proteins | sample MB3enrmetagenome_FD_207602 | JGI IMG/M metagenome (GOLD analysis project Ga0326728, IMG submission 207602) | Lab enriched peat soil microbial communities from McLean, Ithaca, NY, United States - MB31MN | ecosystem: Environmental > Terrestrial > Soil > Wetlands > Peat | place: USA: New York...
CCCGCGTGCCGCTTCGCTTGCGCCATCAGTTCCAGGACCTTGTCTTTTCCCTCATAATTCGGGTTCGTGTCCAACAACTTCTGCCACGTGGCCAGTGCTTGATTGATATCCATCTTGCCCTGCCACTCCACCACACCTAGATTGAACAACGTGTTGGGCTTGTTCGGTTCGTAAGAAAGCGATTCCTGAAATTCCGCGATCGCAGTATCCGCGTTGCCCGTATACCAAATGGCGGTCGCCATGTCGGTGCGAACGCCCGTGTTGGCGGGCTGCACTTTCAGCGCCCGCTGGTAGTATTCGATGGCCGTGGGAAATTGCTGCGCGTCGTAATAAATGTTTCCGATGTTTTCGAGAAGTTCGGCGTTCGCGGGATCTGCCTTAAGCTTCTCGAGCAACGGTCCAACTTGCGTGTCCGCCATTTTCTGCATCTGGGCCGGAGTCGGAGTTTGGGCGCCTGCGGCTGCACTCCCCATAGCCGGTACGGGTGCGCTCGCTGTCTCGTCTGGAGCAACCGCTGGGCTCTGGGATCCGCGGATGAACCAGCCGCCGGCGATTCCCACCAACAGGCAGATGACTGCCAACACATATGCCTGCACGCTTGTCCATTGCTCATTGGAGTTGGAGGTCGACGTTGCCCGATTCGTATCTGTCATTGCCCAGTGCTCCTTTAGGTCCCGTTTCGTTCCCGCGCTAGCTCTTCCCCTGCATCTGTACATCGGCCATCAGCTTCTGCACCTCGGCTTTGCGGTCCGCGCTCAATTGCGGGTTCGACTTCAGCAACTCCCGCCACGCCGCCACCGCTCCCTTGCTGTCCTGCTTCCCCTGCCACTTGATCATGCCGAGATTGAACAGAGAGTTCGCATCCTTGGGATCATAGCTCAGCGCCTGCTGCAGCTGCCTGATCGCTCCGTCCACATCGCCGTTGTAGTACAGGCACGAAGCCATTTCGGTGCGAATGGCAACGTTCTTCGGATCGGCCTGCAGTGCTTTGTCGTAGTAGTCAGCCGCTTCCTTGAACTGGTGCGTCGCTTTGTACAGGTTTCCCACTTGGTTGAGCAGATCGATGTTTTTGGGATCGTTGCTCGGATTCTTCTTCAGCTCTTCCAGCAGCGGCGCCGCCTTCGTGTCCGCCATCCGCTTCATCTCTTCCAAGCTGGGCATCTGTCCGCCCATACTGCCTGCGGCAGCGGACGGCTGGCCATTGTTGCCCTGAGAAGCGGCCGCCCGTGGCTCTGGCGATTGCGATCCGCGAAAAAAATATCCGACCGCCAGCCCAACTACCAGGCAGATTGCCGCCATCGCGTAGACCTGCTTCGCCTGCCACGCCGATCCTGCACTGGATTGCGCGCTGGTTTCATTCGCCATGCACTGTCCCCCCGTAATCTGTATTGCCCTTGTAGCTCGGCTTCCGCTGGGTAGCAACGATCGACCAGCGTGTCCCCCAAAGAATGCGCGGCTTCTGCCGCATTCCACCCTTGCTAATTTATCTTAAAGGTAGTAAACAAAGACAAGCAGCACTCGCGATCACATCGGGGTGTGATGGCGATCACATGAGCGGCGGACAGCTCTCCCGTGGGCTCCTCGCCTTCACACGCAAATCGTTGTTGACTTAGATTTGAGAGCAATAGTTCCAGCAATGGGGTTGCATGTTCCAACCATCCTACGATTCGAATGAAGCGTCAGCGGCGCTCTCGGCCCAACTCTCGGCCCAGACTTCAGCTAATATTTCAGCCCACATCGTCGCCGAAGCTCTCCTTTCCAGCGTTCTTCTGGAAGCCCTGCCCGATGCCATCGTCGCCGTCGATCGCGATGGAACCATCATTCAGATCAACTCCCAGGCGCAAGAGCTATTCGGCTATGTCCGCGACGAATTAATCGGCCAAAAAGTAGAGATACTCGTCCCCGAGAGCTATCGCAGCGAACACCACGATCATCGCGTGAGCTTCGCCAAAGCGCCGAAGACGCGGCCCATGGAATCGGGACTGGAACTCTACGGAAGACGCCGCAATGGCTCGCAATTCCCCGTGGAAATCAGTCTCAGCCCCGTCTCCACCGAACATGGAACGTTCGTTTTGAGCGCGATCCGCGACATCAGCGACCGCAAGAGTATGGAAGCGCAACTGAACCGCGCGAACGAAGAACTTTATCGCAGGACCGCCGAGCAACTGGGGGAATACCGCTCGCGCCTGGCCCTGATTATCGATTCCTCCGACGACGCCATCATCACCGCAAGCTTGGACGGCGCCATTACCAGTTGGAACAAGGGAGCCGAGCGCATCTACGGCTACACGCCAAACGAGGTCATCGGAAAGCACGTTTCCCTTTTCGTTCCCCATGACCGTCCCGATGAAATCCCCGAGACTTTGTCGAAAATCGCCAGCGGCGAAAGCGCCGGGCATTATGAATCGGTGCGCATAACCAAGGACGGACGCCACCTGGACGTCTCCATTTCCGTGTCTCCCATGCGCGATGCGAAAGGCAACCTCGTGGGAACATCTTCCATCGCACGCGACATCACCGCCCAGAAGCGCGCCGAGAACCTGCTTCATCAATCCAAGAAGATGGAAGCCATCGGCCGCATGGCGGGAGGCCTCGCGCACGACTTTAACAATATCCTGGCCATTATTAACGCCTGCGCCGAATTCCTCCGCGACGGCATGGATCCCGCCGCGAAGTCGTCGCACTACATCGAGAACATCAGGAAAACCGTCAAGCGCGGCTCCGCCTTGACCAAGCAACTCCTGGCCTTTAGCAGCACTCCCGCAATCCAACCCCATGTCCTCGATCTCAACGAGCGGCTATGGGAGATCGGCAAGCTCCTGCGCCCGCTCCTCGGTGACGACGTCGAGGTCCTCATTGTTTCCAAGTCGCCCTCGGCCGTTGTCGAGGCCGACCCCGGCCAACTCGATCAGATCGTCATCAACCTCGCCGTCAACGCGCGCGATGCCATGCCTCGCGGCGGCAAGTTTATTCTCGAAACCGCCGCCGTCAGCTTCGACAAAGACTTCGAGGAGCAGCATCAACCCATGGCGGCCGGAAAATACGTCCTGCTCGCGGTCAGCGATACCGGCAGCGGCATGGATGAAACCACCGTCTCGCGCATCTTCGAGCCTTTCTTCACCACTAAAGAAAAGGACAAAGGAACCGGCTTGGGCCTGTCCAACGTCTACGCCATTGTCAGGCAGAGCGCCGGACACATCCTCGTCTACAGTGAACCGGGCCACGGAACGACCTTCAATATCTATCTTCCCTGCGCCGACCACAAGATCGGCCTCGCTTCCAAACCCGAAGTGGAGACTACCGGTCCCAAGCGCCAGGGAACCACGGTCCTGCTCGTGGAAGACGACGACGACATACGCGGCTTAACCCGAGAAGTTCTCCACGAGCACGGCTATACCGTTATCGAAGCGAATGACGGGAAGTCCGCGCTCGCATGGGTCGAGTCTCATCCCGGCCCGATCGATCTGCTGCTCACCGACGTAGTCATGCGCCGTATGGGCGGCCCTGAACTTGTCCAACGCCTCAGCGCCTCTCACCCCAACCTGAAAGTTGTGTACATGTCGGGCTACACCGGCGAGATGATCGTGGAACGCGAAGTGCTGCAGCGCGGCGTCACCCTTCTCGAAAAACCTTTCACCCGTACCGCCCTCCTCCATACCATTCACACCAAGCTGGGTGAAATCGCGTGACCCTGGGCGACAATCGGCCGCATCCCGATCGCCTTCTCGGCCCACATGACCAAGCGGTCGGTGATGGGGATCACACAACGCTGCGGGAAAGGACGCACTTTGAGCCCCAATTCTGGCGCAACAGCAGCCCTGACCGGCTCTCGAATAATCAATACAACTATTGTAGTTTGTTCATCTTACACGTTTTCCACAGAAGTCTTTCCCGGCCTGCGTAGAGTGGCCAAGCACTTGCCAAATCTAACCCGTTACGGAGGCAGTATATGGCCACACAGATTGTCAATCATGCCCCTAAACTTGTGCTGGTAGATAAAACGTTTTTCGGTCTCCCCGAAGCCGCAGTCGATGCCCTCGAGCAAGCGGCACTCACCACTGACTACCCCACGGGAGCAGTTCTATTCGCGGAAGCGCAAACCGCCCGCGGCGTCTTCATCGTGCGTCGAGGGCGTGTGAAGCTTTCCATCTGCGGCAGCGATGGCCGTACTCTAATTCTGCGCATTGTCGACGCCGGTTGCCCCTTGGGAGTTGCCGCCGTAATTTCCGGTTCCAAATATGAAGCCACGGCCGAGACCCAGGAACCCAGCGAGATCAGCTTCCTGCGCCACAGCGATTTGCTGCGCCTCATGCACCTCCACGGCGAGATTGCCCTCTGGGCCACCCAGCACATCGCCGAGGATTACGCCACCACTTGCCGCGAGATCCGCGACCTCATCCTCTCCGACTCCGCCAGCGAAAAACTCGCCCGCCTCCTCGTCGGATGGCTCGATCAGAACACTGCCTCCAAATTCCCCAGCCATGTCAAGCTGTCCTTGACCCACGAAGAAATCGGCCAGATGATCGGCTCTTCCCGCGAAACCGTCAGTCGCCTGCTCGCCGGCTTCAAGAAACAGCGCATCATCGAGCAGAACGGCTCGACCCTGGTAATCCCCAACCGCCTGGCCCTGGAATCCTTAATCACGGCCTAGGGAACTTCGGAATAAGTCCGCTCACGGAGAGTTTTGATAGGGCACGGCTTTAGCCGTGCCATCAGAACCCACTATATAAGCGGCATTACAGGCTGCGGAAAAACTCGATTTGTACTCGTATTTGGGTGGCGCAGCGCTTCAGCGCTGCGGTTAGTGCATGATTATGAGTATGGCTTTAGCCGCTGAGGGTCGCACTTTCAGAACATCGCGTCTCCTCTCGGAGCTTATTCAGAGTTTCTTTAACTCCGTCGGGACCCCGTATCTCACAAGCTGGATCTCACCCTGATTCTTTCACGGTCAGCCCCTGGCCGGTGGATCGTCGCCGCTTCCCTGCTCCTCATCGTAATCGGAAGGCTCCTTGGGCAGCTCGACCAGGTGCGCCCGTTCCAAGGCGCGCAGATACTCCGGCCTGGTATGACGGAAGTGATCGGCCGAGGCCTTGCCGTCGATCCACGCCGTGTCCATCGGATAGACGAGCGGATCGAAGATCGTCATGTAGAAGTGCCATATCAAAATCGAGAAGGTCGCGAGCAGCGCTTCGTAATAATGCACGGCCGTGGCCGCATCCGTTATCCACTTCGGAAAATGGCGCAGCGTGAAATTGTTAAACCACAATAGGCAACCGGAGACTGTCATCACTACCGTTCCCCACAGGAATGCCCAGTATTCCATCTTCTCCGCGTAATTGAATTTTCCGAAGCGCGGTTCGATCTTAGTAAGTCCAAGATTGTATGTAATAACTTGCACTAGATCAGTCGCGTCTTTGATTTCCGGCACCATCGCTTTCAGGAATAACCGGTCGCGCCGGTTCCGCGCGAGGTGTATCACATGGTAAATCGTCGAAGCGACAAGTACGGCCGCCGCGCTGCGATGCACTAACCCGCGAAAGGCGAAGTGGCCCTCCCCGAGTAGCAGTGGATGCGCCCACCATTCCTCGGGATACTTCAGCGCGAACCCTGTAAGTACGAGCGTGGGAAAACTAAGAATTACGCCCCAATGGGCAATGCGGAAGTTGCGGTTCATGCGCAGCACCCGCTCTCCGGTCTCGTGCCGCGGCTGGCGGCGGATCAGCTTCGAAAGAAAGTCCAGCAGGTTATGCAAGATCATGAAGCCCAGCGTCATCGGAATCAGGCTCAAGTAAGTCCAACGGACCCACTTCACGACCGGATGCGCGGCGCCGGTCGCTGTCCGCACATGCACCGGCCCGATGACGAAATGGCCGCCCGCTCCGGCATGACAATTCCCGCAGGTCTTCGCAAGGTTCGCCGCATTCACCGTGGAACGCGCGTCGGACGACGGAAAAATATTGTGCACACCATGGCAGGAAGCGCAGTTGGCCACACTTTGCGATCCGCCTCGCGAGGCCAGACCGTGGTAACTATCGGCGTAGGAGGGAACGCGGTCGGCGGGCAGATTGTAACGCAGCTCCAGGCGTTCATCGCTGTGGCAACGCCCGCAAGTGGCGATGGAAACGCGCGCTGAGTTCACCAGCGATCCCTGTTCTTTCGGCCCCAGGATCAAGTGCTCGCCGTGGCAGTCGCTGCACACCGGAGCGGCAGCCACGCGTCCGTTCATAGCTTGCCCGTGCACGCTTTCGAGGTAGGTCTTACTAATGTCTTTGTGGCACTGTCCACAGGTCGTGGGAATATTCCAGTGGTTCACCTTGGAACGCGGGTCTTGCGAGGGCAGGATGCCATGGCTCCCGTGACAATCCGAGCAGGTTGCGGCAGCCGCGTTCCCACCCGCCTCGGCTCGTCCATGTACACTCTGCCGATAAAGTTCCACGGGATGCGCGAAGGGAATCTTGTGCCGCGCGAGAAATTGCGGGTCGCTGTGGCAGGAGGCGCAAGTATCGGGCAGAGTTTTCTTGGCTACCCGCGATGTGGGATCGCTCGATGTCGGAATCTCATGCACCGGCCCATGGCAAGACAAGCAGGTCGGACCATAGGGATCGCCGGCCGCCGCCGCTTGTCCGTGAATGCTTTGCCGGAATTCCTTGACTTCATCGGCATGGCATTGCGCACACTTTGCGGGCACCATCTGGGCCGCGCCCGCCACCTCGTGCGCATTGCCGTGGCAGGATTGGCAGGTCACGCCGGCCGCGCCATGAACGCTGCTTGGCGCATGCGATGCCTCGTCCGCGTGGCAGCTCGAGCATTCCACCTTCGCAACTTTTTCGGGATGCGGAAATTCCTTGATCGTGGTGTGGCAATCCGTGCAACCCAAAACTCCGTGGACGCTGGCCGCGTGCTTGGCGGGATCGAGCGAAACGTTCTTGCCGCTGGCCGACGTCATGCCCGCCTGGCCGTGGCACGCCAGACATTCCTGGTCTTTTTTATTGCTATTATTGGCGGCCGAGGCCGTGGCCAATGTCGAAGCCACAATCAACGTCAAAGCCAGGGAAACCACAGCAACTCGAGTCGCAACCATTTCTACTCTCTTCTCCGTCAATCAACAGCTTGCTGGTGGAGAGCCGGGCGTCCCCGCCCGGCTGGACAGGCGAGACGCCCGTCCCTCCACCGTATTACTCATAGCGCGGCCAGGACCTCACCGGTACGCAAACAGCATCGCATAGATGATCCACAGCACAATGCTGAATCCCACCGCCAGCGCTACCCAGGCGAAGGCCCGTATCGTTCGGATGACGATGGGTTGATAAGCCTCCTCCATTTGTTCCTCCAGCTTCCCGCTGGCGACCAGCGCTTCATACTCTCTTGGCTTGTCTCTTTTTAATTCTTCCAGCGCCATGCGCCCGGTGAATACCGTAATGTCCATGGGAAATTTTTCCGGCCGCAAATGGGTATTGAAGAAATGCACGGTAAAGATAAAGCCCGTGGCCAGCAGCGCCTCGTCGCTGTGAACAATGGTGGCGATGTTGAGGAACGACCCCGGCAAAAAGCGCGTGAAGAACACCGGAAACCACAGCGTGAGACCGGTGGAACCGATCACCGCAATCCCCCAAAACACGGCAAAATAGTCGAACTTTTCCCAGTACGTCCAGCGCCCATAGGCCGGCCGTTCGCCCCGCCCAACAAACCACTTCAGTGTCCCCACCAGCTCCGACCAGTCCCTTCGGTTGGGGACCATGCTGCCCGGACCCAGCACCAGCGAGCGCCACGAACTGTGCTCTCTTCTCTTCAACCGGTACAGGTCCACCAGATGGGTAATGAAAACTCCGAACATCACCACCGCGGCGCTGCGGTGTATGTAGCCCGCGCTCTCGAATCCCCCGAACAGATGCGAGAGCACCGCCGCCCATTTCGTGTAGGAGAACTTCAGCGTCAACCCCGTTAGCGCCAGACTGATGAAGCTCACGATCATGCAGATGTGCAGGATCCGCTGCAGCCGGGTGAACCGCACAAACTGCAGTTCCGCAACATCGCGGTTAGGCATCGGTGCCCTCCTTGGCGGGAGGAGTCTCAGCGCTCATCGCGGTTTTCGCGTTCGCTTCCGCCTCGCGTAACTCGCGCCGCATTTGGAATGCCCGCGGCAGCCAGAGCAGCGTATGCAGGCCTCCGACCACGAATGTTCCCAGCAGCAGCCCGGTCATGCCCCAGAAGGTATAAAACACAAACGGATACTTCTTGGGATCATGGTGCGTGGCGTGCGTCAGGTAACCGGCGAAGCGCCGGGTCGCGCCCGCATGGCACTTCTGGCAGGTCGCCGCCACGTTGGCCCGGCTCAGGTGCGAGCGGGGGTCCGTCACTCTCAGCACGTCGTGAGACCCATGGCAGTCATAGCACTTCGCCGCCTTCGTGTATCCCAGTCGCGAGACCTTTCCGTGATAGGTATCGAAATAGGTCTTGGCAATGTCCTCGTGGCAGCGTCCGCACTTGCCCATGATGTCCAGCCGGAAATTGTCCTCATCCGTGCGCCGGATGGCATGTGCGGTGTGGCAATCGTTGCAAACCGGAAGTTCCTTGGTGGACCCGCCCACCCGCTTGGCGTGGATGCTGTTCTCGAACTGCTCCTCGATCCCGTGGTGGCACCGCCCGCATGTCACCGGCACGTTGGCCGCGTTGACACTCGATTGCGGATCGCTTCGGGGAAGTATGTGGTGCGCGGTGTGGCAACTCGTGCAGGTCGCTGTCACCGTCAGGCCGTTCTTCAGCAATATCCCGTGAATGCTCTCCGTATAGTTCGCGATGATTTCGTGCTGCCTCCCGGTGTAGCGCACCGCGGCCTTCTGACCCTCGCGGTGGCAGCGCGCGCAAAGCCCGGGAACATTCGTCGCAAATGTCGACGACTGTGGATCCTGTTTGCCCAGCACTCCATGCGTGCCATGGCATTCCTTGCAGCTCGGAGCATTCAGATCGTTCTTGCCCGTAAGTTGTCCGTGGATGCTGGTCGCATACAGCTTGCCGATTTCATCGTGGCATGAGGTGCAATCCACACCGCGCGTGATCGTCTCGCAAGGTCGCACCCGCGAGGCGTTCACTTCCGAGTGGCATTGGCTGCAGGCAATTTTGCTGTGGCGCGAATGGCTGACCTCGCTGGCGCTCACATACATGGATTTGTCGTCGCGCGCGCGCCGCAGTTTTTCGTCCGCGTGGCAACGCATGCAGTCCGCGTCGGCCATGCCCTGCGAATAATATACGTTCCTGATCTTATGCGGCTGATGGCAATCCACGCAGGCCGGCAGCACGTTGGCCTGTTTTTCCCACAGCTCTCCTCGAATGATCTTCCGGTGCACGATTTCGATTTGCGAATGGCATTTCGTGCACGTCGCGGCAATATTCCGGCGAGCGATCGAGGATGCTGGGTCGGTATGCGGCAAGATCGAGTGCGCCGTGTGGCAAGTCGCGCAGGTCGGCGCCACCGATAGTCCCTTCTTCAGCAAGGCCTCCCCGTGAATGCTCTCGGAGTAGTTCCCTAAAATATTGTCCTGGGCAATCTGGCGATTGCGCGAAACCGGAGTTCCTTCTTGATGGCACTGCCCGCAAACGAAGGGAACTTTCAGCGGCGCCACCGCCGACCGCTGGTCTTTCACCGGAACGATGTCGTGGTTCCCGTGGCAATTCACACAGCGTGGCGCCAGCGGATCGCCGCGCGCAATCGCCTTCCCGTGCAGCGACCGGGCATAGAGCTCTTGCTCAGCCGTGTGGCATGTGCCGCAGTTTACCCGGGCCGGCGTTTCGTGCGGAAAATCTTTTCCCTCCAGATCGGCGTGGCAGCCCGTGCACCCGAAGCTGCCATGCACGGAAGCCGCAAATTTCTTCCCGTCCACAAACAGTGAAACCGTTTTGCGGGCACGCGTGGTGGTCAGGCTCTTCTCGCCGTGGCACGCCAGACATTCCGCCCCAGGCTGGTCGGCGGCGCATGCGCTGCGTTCCAAAAGCAGCAGGGAGAAAGCTATGGCCAGGAGCGCGAGGATTGCTCCCCGAGCGGCGCACCCCTTCCCTTTCCATCGCGCATTTTTTCTTTCAGCCATGTCAATCCTTCGCCCCTGCTTACTTCATGCCAATATCCGTAAGCACTTTCGGGTTCTCCTCCTGCACCGCCAGCAGGTTGTGGCAGGCACTGCAATCGTTGGTGATAATCCGCCCATCGGCGCTGGTATGGCTGCCGTCATGGCAACGGAAACAGCCCAGCGAATCGTTGTGCCCGATGTTATTCGGGTGCGTGCCCCATGTTACTCGCATGTTCGGAAATATATTGCGCAGGTAAATCCGCGCCACCTCCGCGCCCGCTTGCTCGACCAGCGCCCGCCGTGATTGATAGATGGCCGCGTAATTTGCCTGATAGAACTTATCGATCTCCGCGGGGATCGCCTGCTTCGCTTCCTCGCGGGTGTGATAACTCACCTTGAGGACCTCGACCGCTTTCTTCCTGATATAAGGCAGCTCCGGACTAATGAGGCCGAGAGACATCTGTTTGTCCACCGCGTTTTCCGGTAAGTCGAATGCATGCGTGGGCCGGTTGTGGCAATCGACGCAATCCATCACGCGATGCTCACCCTTGTCCAATTGCTCCTTGGTCGGCTTGGCGTCGGTGGATATGAATTCTGTGGTCTTGCCTCCTTCATCCGTGTACTCGACTACGGGGATCGCCTGTCGCTCGGCGTCGGTCGAAATGTAGCGGATGCGGGCGTTGCCGGCGAGGTGGTGGCCGTGGATGCCGACCGATCCCTGCCACGTGCGCCCGCCGACTTTCAGCACTAGCACGTCGGTCTGCGGCGTATTTTTTTCGTCGTCCTTGTAACTCGTATTGACCAGAAACTTATCGCCGGTGAAGCGCTGGGGCCAGTGGCACTGCTCGCAGGTTTCTCGCGCCGGACGCAGATACTTTACCGGCGAAGGAATGGGCCGCGAATAAGTGTGGAAGGTCACGGCGACAACCTGGCGCAGTCCGGATAGCTTCGACTTCACGAACCACCCCGCTCCCGGCCCGATGTGGCACTCGACACAGGCCACACGCGAGTGTGGAGAATTCTGATAAGCCGTGTACTCGGGATCCATCACTGTGTGACAAGTCTTGCCGCAGAAAGTCGTAGAGTCCATGTACTCGACGCCGCGGTACGATGCCGTCCCGACAATCAGAAGATTGAGCACCGTCGCCAAGGCCACATACTCCAAAGTGTGGCGCACCACGGGCAGTCCTAAGTCAATGGCGGGGAAAATCGAGGGCAGTTCCCCGCGTACGCGCAGACTCCGCCGCCGGGACCAAATGCCAATGGGAATCAACAACAAGCCGGAAACAAAAACGCCCGGAAGAATCAGATAGACCAGAAGGCCGACATAAGGATGCGGCGGCCCTGGCAGAATAACGTCATAGAACCAGAAGGCGATGGTGGTGAGCGCCGTGCTGGTCGTGACCACCGCGCCTGTCAGGGTGATGGGATTCTGACCCAGAAAATAGAGGGGCTGCAACCTTTGTCGAATGCGCTCTTCCAGAGTCATTGGTAGCCGCTAGTCTCCTTGATATTTTTTGCGCCGCTCCTCAGCAGTTGTTGCTTGGACCGTTTTCTGAGGACACGGGCAGTTGTCGCAGGGGCTCAACCGGCTGCGGGATAACTCATTCAAGCTGCAAAATACCACTCTGTAAAAAACTCACCTCAGGCGTTAAAGCGTGACCACATCGTAATGTCTTACGGCACGCCTAAACAGCCTGCGGGAAAAACCCGGTTTCGTATCAGGGCATCGCTTCAGCGATGCCGCAAGTCCTACGAAATCAATCGCCCCTTTAGGGGCTGGGTACCGAGATTGCCTTTTCCCGCAGCCTGTAAACTTGTGCTCCACTCAAACCATCGTGAGTCGGAGTTGTCCCGCAACCTATAAAGACGAACCCGTCCCAAGGACTAGCCGCTATCACTCATAGTGCCCAGCCGTGGACACACCCCACGGCTTGCCGCCGGATCGTCCGCCGCGCCGGGCACTCCTCCTGATGTCGATGGCAAGAACTGGCCAGAACTATTTTTTCAGCGTACGGATGAACGCCACCAACCCCTTGACCTCTTCCGGCTTCAGACCCGCCGACGCCTTCATCTTGCCCTTGCCGTTCGTGATGATTTCCGTCATCTCCGCGTCGGTCATTTTCTGCACTTCGGCAGTCGTGAAATCGTGGGCTCCCATGGTCTTCCCCACCTTCGAACCGGTGCCGTCGGCGCCGTGGCACATGGCACATTTCGTCTTGAATAGGTCGGCTCCGCCTTGCGCATGCGCCGACAGGGTAAGGGTGAGAACAACAGCCAAAGCTGCTGCGACGGTCAACACTGGAACGCAAATTCTTTTCATCATAAGCTCCATTCGAGTTTTGGTTGGCACATCATTCGCTGGCAAATCATGGAACGAGAATGCAAGCGCGATTCGTCATAGTGAACTGTTTGCGGGCGGGGTTCTGTGACGCAAATCACATCTGCCTGTAAAATAATGTCCCCCGAAGACTAGAGGAGAGCATGGCCTCGCGTCAATCGCGCCATTGACCGCAACCTGGCATTCGCCTTATTTTGTGAGCAACGGCAACCTTGCAGCCGCTTCACGCGCTGGCGGCCCCGTGGTCTCGCGCAACACCAACGTCGTGCCCATATGGATCTCTTGCCCTCTTTTAGCTAGGCCTTCCGCCGTGCGGTACAGCGCGTCGAAGGCTTTCCTGCCCAGATCCTCGCGCGATAAGCGTATGGTCGTTAGCCGGGGACGAATGTACTGGCTGAATTCGATGTCATCGAACCCAATCACCGAGATATCTCTTGGAACCTCCAGGCCCATCGCTGTGATGGCCCGCATTGCGCCAATCGCCATCAGGTCGTTCGACGCTAACACCGCGGTCGGACGATTGGGCTGAGATAGCATGCTCCTCATCGCGACATCGCCTCCATCCACCCGATGGTTTCCTTCGTACTCCATCTGATGGCCCGCCGGAATACCGGATTCTCGCATACACCCGAGAAACGCAGTGCGCCGGGTGCGAGCGGATTTCAAGACCAATGGCCCGCTGATAAATGCGATGCGCTGATGGCCGAGCGACACCAGATGGCGAATCGCCTCCGCGATTCCTTTCCTGTAATCCACCACCACCCTGCTGACCAGCGGCTGGACATTGCCCAGATCCAGAAAGACTAACGGAAGCCGGCGGCGATAGAGTTCAGTTAGTAGATCGCGGTCGAGTTCCGAAGTCATGATGGCCACCCCGTCGACCTTGCGCTCAATCATCCTGCGCACTGCGATTCCCATGCGCTCCGACTTATAGTCTGTATTGGCCACTAACACTTCGTAATTATGCTGCATCGCGGCGTCATCGAAACTTTTCACCAGTTCGGGGAAAAATGGGTTCGAGATATCGGAGATGATCAACCCGAACATGCGGCTCTTGCCCAAGACCAGGGCCCGGGCCTGCCCGTTCGGGTAGTACTTTAGCTGACGAATGACCCGCCACACTTTCTCGGCCGTCTTGGCATCCACCAATTCGGAACGGTTGATGGTTCGCGAGATCGTTGCCACGGAAACCTTCGCCTTGGCCGCCACTTGTCGAATGTTCATCTGATCGCTTTTCCTGTCCGTCCCGAATTTCCGCCCGATTATACAGAATGGGATCGCACCGTCCCACCCCTGTCCGCATCCGGCTATTCGACGCTTCGATGCTGCACATCCAACGCGGGATACGATACCGGCATGGTCATCAAGTCTTCGGCTTGCCCGCTCCCCTCGAGCGCTTCGATCATTTTCTCCATGGCGACATCCGTATTCGCAGGAATGACCACGGTCGCAGCCAGTAATCCCTTGTCCACCCAAGCCCGTCCCGTATCTGAACATCCATCGCAACCCAGGTAGGGCAGCCGGAGCCAGCGTTCGCAATCCGCACCCGCCGTATTATTCTCAAATGCTTTTCGCGCCCCCATCGCCATGGCATCGTTTTGCGCGGCGATGACTCCAATGTCCAGCTGGCGCGACGTTGAAAGCGCCAGCCATGAACGCACCACATTGTAAGCGCTCTCCTCCGTCCATTTCCCTTTGAGTTTCCTCACCTCGATCGCGTCATTCTTCGTCTGTAACATTCCAGTTTCCCGTTGCTGAGCAACAGAGGTATTCCCGGGTCCCTCCAGATACAGAACCTTGCCTCCCTGGGGTAAGAGCCCGCTGAGTTGAAATCCCTGGATTCGCCCGACTTGTATCTGATTCGCGCTGACGCTGAATATGGGAGCGCGTCCCTTTTCGCGCAAGCTGTGGATATAGTCGGCCTCTCGATTGAGAATGGCCCAGCCGATCCCGGCGCCGACTGCTGCCCTCGCGACCTGCGACGCGCCCGTGCCCACCGGTTCGCACAATATCGCGTCCGGCGGGTGCTCCGACTGGATCGCATCCAGCAACTGCTGCACCTGAGTGATCGCATTGTTGCTGGCGTAGACAATCTGCGCATCGACACCCAGCCGTCGCGCTGCTATTTCCGCCGCCGACGCCTGCTGCCGCTGGTAGTCGTTATCGTTCGTGATCAGTGAAACCAGAAACCGCAACCTGTTCACCATACAAACCCCACGATCTGGCCAACTATGCCCACATTACTCCCCGCCGTTCTTCGACCCTGCCATTTTCCTGGCCGTCACCTTCCGCAGGTACGCCCGCCAGGTTATCGCCCAGCGCTCTGGATCTTCCAACACATCGTAGTTGTCCATGCGATGGATCGTGTTGTTGTGTGGCGCCCGCTTCACCTTTTCCGGGCCCGAATACGCTTCGCTCGCGACCTGCCGAGTTACATCGACATATTCATTGTTATTGAGCACTGCAACTCGCGTCACCTCCCGCAAGCCCTCCGGGCCCAAGTTTCTTACCCAAGTATAGGCGCGAACCACATTGGAGGCGCAGCCGTGGAAGTGCGCGACCTTCCCGATACTGTGGAGCCTGTCCCAGTCGAGAAAATACTTAGTGCCGTCGAATTCAACGGTGGGAGTTGGCAGGAACTTTGCCAGTTCGTTAGTAACACCGATGGACCCAGAACCGGGCCAGCCACAGGCGTGCGGAATCGAAAATGTATTGTGCAGATTGAACTGGCAAAGATCGAATCCCGCTTCCCGTGCGCGGGTGACGCCCAGAATTCCATTGGCGTTCGCCTGGTCATAGGAGCACAGCCCGCCCGCGGCGTGCACGTGCCGCGTGAACTCTGCTATATGCGATTGAACACGCCTGTGTCTTCGGGATTGGTGATGATTATGTCCGCCGTGCGCGGCGAAACTGCGGCGCGCACCGATTTCACCTTGGGATATCCGTTCGACCCTACCGGCAGCGTAACTACGTCGAACCCAGCGACCCGTACTCACGCCGCGTCGGAGGGATGAAAGAAAAGACTGGTCAGGATTTTTTCTCTGCCCCGCCTCTCTGCGAGTGTCGTGATACGCGCGAACGATCGCGGCATTCGTGTAGATGCCCGCCGATCCCGATCGCGGCTGCATGGAAAAGCGGTCCAGGCCGGAAACCGCCTTTAACAGCGTATTTGCTCCTGGTGCGAGCGGTCTGTGTATTAAGTTCAAACGCAACGAGCTTGTTAAAGCGGTAGGCAGGCACGCACACATATATATGCACCCGGTGATCTATTTAAGGTTCAATCTCTGGGATGAAAGAAGTGATGCCGTGGGTTTACGAATGACTCGTGATGTGTTAGACGCTTCCAACAACTCAACTGTCACGCGATCTGGTTTTGGCGAAAACAACTAGGCAACAATCCTGAATTGCCCTCTATTTTCTTCTCGCCTATCCAGCAGCTCGCGTATTTTTCCGGCCAGCGCTTCTGCGCTGAAGGGTTTCTGCAGGAAAGCTGTGCGCGGTTGCGCTTCGTCCTGGGAAGCAATCTCATTGGCGGCGTAGCCCGACATGAAGAGCACTCTAATGCCAGGTTTCTCTCGCTGCAAAACCTTCGCCAATGCGGGTCCTTTGAGTTTCGGTAACGAGACATCGGTGAGAAGCAAAGCAATGTTCCCTTTATATCGCTCCGCGATCTGAATGGCGCTCTCGCCGTCCTCCGCTTCCAACACGGTGTAGCCGCGGTCCTCGACAAGTTCGCGCAATAAAGCGCGCAAGGAAGCGGAGTCCTCGACTAGCAAGATGGTCTCGGATCCACGCGTGATTTCTCGCCGCATCGGCTCCTGCTCTCGGCCTTGCACCTGCTCAGTGGTGGCCGGCAAGTACACGGAGAAGATTGAGCCTTGACCTGGCTCGCTGTACGCCCACACGTGACCGCCGCTCTGCTTCACAATGCCGTACACGGTGGCCAAGCCCAGGCCAGTGCCATGCTCCGGTCCTTTCGTCGTGAAGAATGGCTCGAAGACGTGAGAGAGGGTTTCCTTATCCATCCCAACGCCGGTATCGCTTACGGTCAGTTTGACGTAACGCCCCGGGGCTATGGAGAAGTGCTGCGCGGCCATCGCTTCATCAACATCCACATTGGAGGTTTCGATCGTGATGCTGCCACCCTCCGGCATGGCGTCGCGAGCGTTGATGCAGAAGTTGAGTAGCACCTGTTCCATTTGGCTCGGGTCCGCGTTCACTGAATCGAGATTCGGATCGAGTATGGTTCTAACCTCGATTTCGTCTCCGATCAGACGGCGCAACATCTTGCCGAAACCCTCGATGAGGACATTCAGCCTGAACACCTGGGGTTGCAGCACGAGTTTGCGACTGAAGGCCAGCAACTGGCGGGTTAGGGACGCGGCGCGTTGCCCAGCCGTGAGAATCTGTTCTACATAGCCTCGATTCGCTTCATTCAGTCCCGTCTTGCCCAGCAGAATCTCGCTGCACCCGTTGATGATGCCGAGAATGTTGTTGAAATCGTGGGCGACGCCTCCGGCGAGCTGGCCAACCGTTTCCATTTTTTGCGCCTGCTGGAGGTGCTGGCGCAACTTCGCCTGCTCCTCCTCGGCTCGCTTGCGCTCGGTGATGTCAGTGAACATTCCAAACGAACCCTGATACCGGTGCTGCTCGTCAAGAATCGGCGTAGCCGAAGCAAGAGTCCACACGGTCTGACCATCTTTGCGGCGGAACCGGTGCTCATAGTGCTCCGACACTCCCTGGCGACGATACTCCATCTTCCGCTGGTGGTCGGGGACGTCCTCCTCGAACATGAAGTCGGTGAGGGGGTGGCCGAGCATCTCCACGGCAGCACATCCGAGCAGGTCCGCCATTTGGCCGTTGACCCATGTGGTCAGGGTATCCGGACCGATCACCCAAATTCCCTCGTTGGCAGTATCAACGATACAACGGTACTTCTTTTCGCTGTCACGCAGAGCATCCTCCGCCCGTCTGTGTTCGGCGATGAAGCGGGCCTGCAAAATATTCTGGTAAGCGACGGTTGACAGTTGGTTGGCTATTGCGAACAGCATCTGGGCCACATGCTCGAAACGCTCGCGGGACATCACCGGTACCTTCCGGTACGCCATGCGGAATGCCTGCTCATCGGCGCCGATCTCGCGAGCGTATTCCACTATCTCTTCTTCGTTCTGTGTTTCGTTGCGCACCTGGCCGATCAGCCAATTGGCCACGTGACGGCCGCCCACGGTGATGCTGGAGCCGGCATCCCACAGTCCGCCGCTCAAACAAGGTTGAACAATGGGCCCGCCGACGTTGTGCCGGCCGATCACTGCATCCGAGCAATAGCAGTTCTTCAATCCTTTATCTGTTTTGCGAATGATGTCGATGCAAAGCGAGCAGAAGTTGCTGGGCTTCGTGATGGGAGTGCCATCGACATGTGTGATGATTGAGGCCACGCCGCAGGCCTCGGCAAACATATCCTGGAGATGCTGTATGTCTTCTAGGTTGAACAGCTCTTCAAAGGCAATTCCTTCGGAGGTTTCCAGTGGCTGGGTCAGCGAAAGAATACGTTTTTCCAGCGCGGCTTCCGTGCGCTTGCGTTCGGTGATGTCGCTGGCGATGCCCATGAAACCGATGATGTTCTGGTACGAATCTCGCAGGGCTGTCACCGAGAGCAGGACGGGAAATCGCGAGCTGTCTTTCCGGATGTACGTCCATTCGTTTTCGTCGGCAAGACCACAGCGCGCTTTGGCGATGAAGACCTCGAAGCCGGGAGCAACCGGGACGCCGAGTTCCGCCGTGAGAACCTGGGCGCGCTCCGCGACTTCGTTGGGATCGTGAAAGACCGCCGGGGTCAGCTTGCCAATACATTCCTCGGCGCTGTATCCCAAGGACCGCGCCGCCATGGGATTGATCGTAGTGATGATGCCGTCCTTGGTGGCGGAGATCACCATATATGGAGCGTTGTATAGTAGGGCGCTTTGATAGTCGGCTAACTGGCGGATCGTTTCTTCCGCCCGCTTGCGCTCGGTAATGTCAGTCAGGACCCCAGTCAGGCCGACCACTCTGCCCTCTTCCATCATAGGCCGGCCGGAGACACGCACATACCGAACGGCGCCTGTCTTATCGAGCACTCGAAACTCGACTGGCTCCAATTGGTCGGCTACCGTTCGTTCAAAGCTGGCGCGAACAAAGGCCAAATCGTCCGGATGGATGAATTTTGCGAATGGCTGACCAATACATTCTTCCGGCGTGTGTCCGGTCACGCGGGTTGCCACAGGGCTAAGATAGGTGATTTCTCCCTCGGCATTCAGTCTGAAGATAACGTCGTTGATGTTCTCCACCAGCGAGCGATAACGGGCCTGGCTTTCCGCCAGCTCGTTTCGGCTCTTCTCCAGTTCCTCTAGTTGCTGCTGGAGCTGGGGATAGTAGCTTTTGCGGAGCGACCGTTCCCCCATCCCTATGATCTTGTCTCGCAAGGATGCCGAATCTTCAGATTGAGAGCGCCTTTTCATACAACTTCTCAATTTCTTCCACGCTGGCGTTCCGGGGATTGGTGGCAAGGCATGGATCGTTGAATGCCTTCTTGGAAAGCCCGGAAATGTCTTTTTGGGTTACTCCCAGGGCGCCGATGGTCGTCTTTATGTCAGCGTCCTCACGCAACCTGACTATGCACTGGAGCAGTTCCTCGTTCGAGCGCGCGGATCCTGCCCGATTCGGCTTGAGGCCCATCGCCAGCCCAATTTGTTCGTAGCGATCAGTGGCTGCCGGATAGTTGAACTCCACTACTGAGTCCAGCAACAGCGCATTGCAGATCCCGTGGGGCAAATCCAACTGACCGCCCAAGCTGTGCGCCATCGCGTGGACCAGTCCCAGGCTGGCATTGGAAAACGCCAGGCCGGCCAGCAGGCTGCCTCGCATCATGTTGTTCCGGTATTTCATTTCCCGGGGATTCTCGATGGCGGGAATAAGATTCTGCATCACTAGAGACACTGCTGCCAGAGCATTCAGATCGGTTATAGGCGAACTGGCGTTGGAGACGTACGCCTCGATAGCATGGACCAAAGCATCGATACCGGTAGCAGCAGTCAGCTCGGATGACATTGTTGTAGTGGTTTCGGGGTCGATCAGTGAAAGGTCGGGCACGACGGTTTTGCTGATGATGGCGATCTTCACCTTCCGGCTCGTATCGCTGATGATGGCAAATTGGGACACGTCGGCCGAGGATCCCGCGGTGGTGGGAACGCAGATAAGTGGCGGCCCGGGCTTGGGTACTTCGTCCACTCCCTCGAATTCCAAAACGTCTTTCCCGTTCACATAGGCAATGCCAATCCCCTTGGCGCAATCCATCGGGCTGCCACCGCCTACCGCGATGATTATGTCGCACCCGCTTTCTCCGTAAAGTTGGACGCCAGCAGCCACCTCATGATCTTTGGGATTAGGCGTGACTGCGTTGAATACCACTGTAGGCACGCCCGCGTCCTTGAGCGAGTCCAGAGCCTTCTCCAACCAGCCGGCCTGGATAACGCCGGGATCGGTCACCATCATCGCCTTCTTCGCTCCGAGGTTCTTGGCATAACGCCCGACTAGAGAGATGGCCCCGATTCCGTAAATGAACTCAGGCGCAACGAACTTGCGAAGTTCCAACCCGTACTCAGGAGTCATGATGGTCCTCCTGTACATGAAACCGGCATTTCGAGAAGAGGAACTCTGGAACCAGCGATACGCAGATCTTGACTGGAATCTACTTTTTGATTCCAAAAACTACAACAATTTTACGCCTGTTTCGCCTGTTAGCAACGTGTGAAAAGCTTTCATCTGGAGTGGAGCGAAGCTCCGCTGTTTGTGGCCAACTGCACTAAGGCACTTTCAGAGTTACTGTACCCCGTTCCTTGGTTTTGGGAAGGGCACGACTTCAGTCGTGCCGCTGACGGCTTCAAAAAATGCGAGCTTCAGCCCCTGAGGGACGGTCGGCGGTGCGGGGTACATTAATAGTGAAAATGCTGTAACTGTGAAACGGCTCCAAGGCCCTTGTCGAAGCTCAGAAAAAAGCGGGTGAGGGTATTCGTCTGGAAAAGTATTCACCCCAACTGCTGCGGCCCAGGAAAGTTCCTTTGCGGCATAGCGTCTAAAGTGAACTGCCGTTGCGCCATAAAGCGAAGTTCATTTAAGCCCGCATTTCCTTTTTGAACTCGGATCGCTTACTGGTTCAGGCAGGGCCTCCGCGGAACGCACCGTGGCCCGCTTCGCATTTCATTCTCGCTTCATTCCCGGCCGCTGGCGCAGAAGCGGCAGACACGATCCAGGGCCGAGATTCCGGTCAAGGTGACTTCGGGAGCGAGGTAATCGGGGCGCACCGGCTCGACCTTCGTCAAGTCGGTGCTCAGGTACTTCTTGTTGTCATCCGTGAAGACCGTGGCCACCACCGCAGCCGGCCCCAGCTCTTCTTGCACCTTGAGTGCCGCTAAAAAATTGCACCCCGATGAAATGCCTACCGCCAGGCCAAGGCTCGTCGCCAGTTTCTGCGCCATCAAGATCGAGTCTCCGTCGAACACGGCGATGATCGGATCCAAGAGAGTGAGATCGACGATGGTCGGAATAAATTCATCACAGATGCCCTGAATGCGATGCTTGCCCACTTTGTGTCCGGCAGAAAGTGTCGGCGATTCCGCCACTTCGACGGGATGAACCTTGACGTCCGGGTTGCGCGCGCGAAAGTAGCGCCCCACTCCCATTACCGTTCCGCCGGTGCCAACTCCGGCCACAAAAGCATCCGGGCAAAGTCCTGCCGACTCCAATTGCTCCCATATCTCCGGGCCGGTCGTGGTCTCATGCGCTTCCGTGTTGGCAGGGTTCGAAAACTGGCGCGGCAAAAAAACATCGGAGCGGCTGGCCGCGAACTCCTCCGACATACGAATACTTCCCAGAAATCCACCCTGCTCGGCGCTCACTAGAACAATCTCGGCGCCAAAGCTGCGAATCAGGTCCTGGCGCTCGTGGCTCATCCAGTCCGGCATGAAGATTCTCACCGGATGCCCAAGCGCGCGCCCGATGGCGGCAAACGAGATGCCGGTGTTGCCGCTGGTCGCTTCCGCAATCGTGTCGCCGGGCCGAATCTTTCCCTCGGCATAAGCCGTCTTCAGAATGTGCAAAGCCATCCGGTCCTTGATGCTGCCAGTCAGGTTCAACTGCTCGGACTTGGCATAGATCACCCGCCGTTTGCCGCGGAAACTGCACTCGATCCCGAGCAGCGGAGTGTTGCCTATCATCCGCGACAACCCTTTTAACCGATTGAATGCGTCCACATCCGTGGCAATCATTGTCAATTGTCCTTTCGGCCAATAAACTATTTAATTGCGCTTCAGGACCTCGTCGATGGTCACGACATCGACGAGTCCGAAGCAACCGTAGAGGGCCGGCAAGATTTTGTCCGCTGGATAAGTGCGGCGCAGTTGCGCGACTCTTTCCGTGCCAACCCGGTAGGCCGGGAGATACATCCGGCCAAGCAGGGGATGGCGTCCCCACGCCCCAGACAATTTGTCGGCCCGTTCTTCGGTGACGAGAAAGTCGCGGCGAAGCGTGGCTGCGACCTCGGGTTGCGGCTTGCCTTCGCCCCAGGTGAGATAAGAAGACTGGTTTTTGGCATCGTCCTGCAACAATGCCAGCAGCACACCGATTTGCAGATCTTCGTCGGGCAATTGATCGACTTCGGTCACGCCATGCGCGATGAGGATCGCATTGTTGGCAAGCCCCTCGAACAAAGTGGCGGCGCGGGTGTTCATGGTGAGCACGGTGGATTCGAAACCAGTTATGCCGCGAACATACAAATTCTGCAGATAGGCGAAGGTAGTGACGTGGCCAGGCACGACCTCGTGACTTATGAGCTGTTCGAACTCGGGAAAGGAAATCTGAAGCGAGGCGTTGATTTCATAAGTCGCTTCGTATTTGGGGCTGCCGTCGGAATTGCGGGCGCGACCGAGGTAGTTCATCGAGCCGGAGAACCAGGCATCTTTAATAGGTAAAAAATCTATGTTGGCGCGGGGAACGGCGGCGAGTTCGGAGGGCAGATAGGGCAGGAGATGCTTGGCGCTTAGATTGTCGAATTGGGCGATCACGGCCGCGCTCAGGCCGCGCACGCAGGTGAGCGGCGCGATGCGCTCCTTGCGCCAGGCATCTACGGCCTGCAGTAATTCGGCGCCATTGGTGGACTTGTAGCCGGCGCGGCCGAGCAATTCGGCAACACGGGCGCGCTTCGCCGTCGGGTCGCTGGGCTCGGGCGGGCGCCCGGTGGATGCTTTGACGCTCTCCTCATAAGGCACTCGATTGCCCTTACCTGCAGTTTCCATGGCGAGTGCCCACATCGCGGTCAGGCAGATATTCAGGCCATCGAGGTACGCACCACGCAAGCCGCCCACGCGTCGAGCCTCGACGTTGATGGCGTCCATGGAGCGGACGATCTCGGCGCTCATTTCGCGCAGATAGTCGGCAACGGCAGCGCTGTCTTTGCCGGTAACTCCGCCTGCGGCTCGCAAGCGCGCCGCAGTGGGATGGGTGTAGACGGCGGGCAGCGGCTCATCCGAGAACCACGAATCGGCGATGAATCGCCCCGTACCCGAGGCGCACATGACATCGCCGCCCCAAAGAGTATCAATGCCGAGAATAGCGTTTGCGATGGAAAGATCGGCTTGGGTCATTTGAAAATCTCCGTTGAAATTATTTGTTCCGCATGGACCCAGGTTAGCGCGCACAAAACGCGCGCGAACCTGGGGCACCAGCGCTCTAGTCGTTCTCTTGCTTCTTCATTGACATGAGATACGTGTAGACGCAAAGCGCTACGAAGCACAGCGCGGAGAGCATTTGCGAGACCGGCAAATTCTCGTAGAAGGGCGTCTGAATCCACTCTTCTCTGAAGGGCGGCACACTCCGCAGCACCGCCCCAATCATTCTGCCAAAATTGTGCTTGGCCAGAGATGCGGCTAGATCAGGCACCACGCGCAGTGCTGCGCCAATCACTCCGCCGAGCGCGCCGCCGGCCATCAAACCGCCGGCAATGATGATGCCGCGCTCGCGGATGGCATTGCCGTGCTGGCCGCCGATCTTCTCGCCGCGCTTGTTGACCAGGTGCGAGAGGAATCCGCCGGCCAGGATCGGCGTGGTCAACTGCAGCGGCAAATAGATTCCCAGCGCGAAGACCATGGAAGAGAGGCCGAGCATCTCGAGCACCACGGTGACCATGGCACCGATGCCGAACAACATATAGGCGACCGGTTGGCCGCTCATGAATCCGGAGACCACGGCTTTCAATGCGGAGGCCTGGGGCGCGGCCAGGACCTGGCGCGTGTCGCCGAGCGCAGCCTCTCCGAATTGAAAGGCCTTGGCCAGCAGGATGATGGTCAACCCCGCGGTGATGGCCGACACGACGACGCCAATAAACTTCACCTTCTCCTGCGAGGAAGGCGTGGAACCGAGCCAGTAGCCGGCTTTGAGGTCGGTAATGAATTGTCCCGAGGCGCACAGCGCGGTACAGACCATGCCGGCCAGGGCCATCACGAAGAACATGCCGGTAGTCCCGGAGAGTCCGAACTTCAGCAACACGATGGCGGAGACGATGACGGTCAGCAGCGTCATGCCGCTGGCCGGGTTGTTGGCGGTAGTGGCAATGGCGTTGGCCGCCACGGTAGTAAAGAAGAAGCAGAAGAGCAGCGTCAGCGCCAGGCCCACGGCGACCACGGTCCAGGAAACATGAAGGTATCCGTAGAAGGCGGCGACTCCGATTGCCGCCAGCACCACGCCGATGAGGATGGTAATGATGGAAATGTCGCGGTCGGTGCGTTCCGTGTGCTGCGCTTCGCCGTGGCGGAAGGCGTGAAGCGCGATGCCGAACGATCCGGCAACCACGCGCAGCGACTTGAGAATGCCGACGAGGCCGGCGGTCGCGATGGCGCCCACGCCGATGAAGCGCACGTAATAGCGGTAGATCTCGACGGCCGTCATGTGCGAAATGGGGATGGTGGCGGGATACACCGAGACGTCGCCCATGTGGCTGCCGATGAACCAGATGGTCGGGATGAGCACGAAGTTCACCAGAATGCCGCCGGCGCAAAAGATCAGGGAAATGCGCAGGCCCATCACGTAGCCCAGGCCGAGGATGAAACTGACAGCGTCGAAATTAAAGACCATGCGGCCACGGTCGGCCAGCGACCGCAGCACGGGCACGAACTGAAAGTTCAGGTACTCTTTCCAGACGTGGAAGGTGGTGACGAAGAAGTCGTAAACCGCGGCGATGGCTGTGGCTTGGAGCAGCAGCCTGGCCTGCGATCCGCCCTTCTCGCCAGTGACGAGGACTTCGGTGATGGCGGTGGCCTCGGGAAAGGGGAGCTTGCCGTGCATTTCGCGCACAAAGTAGCGCCGCAGCGGAATCACGAAGAGCACGCCCAGACAGCCGCCGGCCAGGCAGATGAAGATGGTTTGCACCGGATGCGGGTCGAGATGAAGAATGTAGAGCGCGGGCACGGTGAAGACGGCTCCGGCCACCACGCTGCCCGAGGCGCCGCCCATGCCGGTAATAATCATGTTCTCGAGCACGGTGGAGCGCCGCCGGTAGACGCGCGCCAAGCCGATGGCGAGGATGGAGATGGGAATCGCCGCCTCCATGCCCTGGCCGACCTTGAGGGCGGAATAGGCCGACGCAACGCTGAAGACGATACACAGCAACGTGCCCCAGAGCACCGCGCGCCAGGTCACCTCCGGTGGCGTCATGCTGGTGGGCACCAGCGGCTGGTAGATTTCGCCGTCCTTTAACGGCTGATAGGCGTTCGCGGGAAGAGACTTGGTTTCGACTTCGCTCATGGGAGAGTCAACCTCATCGCCGGGCAAGAGACTCGCTCTCATCGGCGCCCGGCTGGCATTTACCCCAAGCTGGATCGCGGGGCACGAAACTACTGACTGTTCCTAGAGAGTGTTTCATAAATTGCTTTTGGGTAGGGCACGGCTTCAGCCGTGCCGTTGAGGGCCAAGCAAAATGCGGGCTTTAGCCCCTGAGGGACGCACTTCCCAATCTCAAAAAGCAATGATGAAGCACACCCTAGAGAGTTCACCACTTACCGTCCAATGAAAGCAAGGGCGGAGATCACAATCGTTGGGTTAGCAGCATGGTACCGCCTTTCTCCACCGCCCGGATTTCGGCCAGTGCAAACGCCCCTCGAAACCCCGCGCGCATGGCAAGCGTCATTTCTGGCCAGTGCCGCCGAGCGTGACGATCGCTGTATTCGGGTAATAATGGGCGAGGATTTCGCGAAAGTCCGCGCCCGCTTCGGCCATCGCCTTGGCCCCGGCTTGGCAGAGTCCGATGCCGTGTCCCTGGCCCACTCCTCGCACAACGGTCTGCTCGCCTTCTTTTCGCATGACGAAGCTATTGCTCGGAACGGCGCTCCAGCCCAAACGGCGGCCAAGGCGCAGCCGCGAAGGCTCGTTCGAGCTGCCGAGGGTTGCAGCATCCTTGTCCGAGAGCCGGCTCTCCCAGCGCGATGGGTGCTGGCGGCAATACTTGCACTCGACCGCATAGTAAGAGTAGGAGGCCGTAGGCAGGCCGACTTCGGCGGGGGTTCGAGTTCGCCCGCTGCAACTGCGTGTGTACATGGCAGCGATGGGTTGAGATCGGTCGGCAACTTGGAAAACAGATTGGGATATAGATTGGAAAACAATGACCAAACCCCGCGTGGTGGAACTGGCTTGGGCAGCGGCGCTGGCGCTTGCCGGCGGCTCGCGCAGAAACTGACAGTGCGTGGTATCGCAGAAATCGAAGTCGCGGTGACGGCCCTTGCCGGCGGCGAAATAGGAACGGGCCGCGACGGCCAATGCCTTCAGAGCTTCAGGAGGCCCGTCCACCGTACCCTCCGCAGCCACAACCGAGGCAACCGCGGTTTCCAGATCCATGGTCACCACCGCCGTCAGAGCTGCGGAGACCGTTCTCACTGCGAGTGTGCCCCGATAGTGGCGCGTGATCTTCCCGGGAACGGCGAGCAGGAAATCAACCGGGCCGTTCTCACGGCTGCTCACGGTGACTTCGGAGGCGCGGAGGACGCGGGCTCCAGCTCCAACGTCAATTTCAACCTTGTCTCCGCGGACGCGGATGTGGGCAATCTTCACACCTGAGCTGGCTTCGAGCACAACGGACTCCGCTCCGGCATGCACACCCAGCGCAGACGCGGCAACCGGGCTCAATGACAGCTCATGCGGGCGGAAGAGGCCAAGCACGCCCACGCGCACGTCCACATTCTGCGCCTGTACGAAAAGACCGGCCAGCAGCACGGTAGCGAGGATTGAAATTCGCAAGATCATCCGGCGAGTCTTATTTCGATCGGTCATGCTTCGATAATCGTGTTTCGACAATCATCGCTTGTTAATCATGGCTCGATACGGCTCAACATCTCTCCCGCGGTTTTGGCGGCCTGGGCTCCGGGAACGCCGTGCACGCGAACCATGAGCAAAATCTGGGGATCGTCCGCGGGCAGCATGACGATGGCAAAACCATCGCCGGGTGCGCGCTTGGCGTGTGTGCACATCGCGGTACCGGTTTTCACCAGAGCGTCGGGGAACGGGAGAGCGCGATCCACTTCCGCGCCCGTTCCCTGCTCCGCCGACTGCGCCATTCCTCGAAGAATCGGGCCCACGCCGGGCTGATCGCGGCGGCGCGCCAATTCGAGATAGGCACGGGCCATGCGTAGCGGCGAGATCGGCCAGCGATTGCCCAGTCCGGCAAGAGCAGGCCCTTCCGCCTCCGGAGGCGGAGGCTCAAGGCCGAAGCGCATCGCGGTCGGCAAAACTTCATCAGCACTCATTTGTGCCGTGAGCACGCGAAAGTAAGAGTTGCAGGAGTAAGCGATCGCGGAGGAAAGATCGACCTCGCCATGGCCACGCGCAAGCCAGCAACCGCTCGCCGTTCCGCGGCAAACGTGGGCCGGGTAGCGGAACCCGTGATGCTCGCCATATACCAGCGCGGTGAACGGTTTCACCAATGATCCCAGCGGAATCGGCGTCTCCGCGTGCTCCCAGCGCGAGGCCAACACTCTGCCGGTCGAAGCGTCGAGCAGCAGAAATGAAATATCGCCGCTGCGGAAACCGCGATTCAGTATCTGACCGGCCGACTGCGCAAAAAGCGAAATTTGAGGCGGGCCCGCGCGCTCCGAAGCGCCGCCGCTGCCGCCAGACAGCGACGGCGACAGCACGAGCAAGCTCACCATCGACAGAAGCGCAAGCTTTCTTATTGCGACCATTCGTAAGTCACCGTCTGCCGGATTCTGTCACCCTCGCTGCGAACTGTGATGCGCTCTGCCGAGACGCC
>Ga0326728_10007565_pt1 | contig 27723 bp, 23 predicted proteins | sample MB3enrmetagenome_FD_207602 | JGI IMG/M metagenome (GOLD analysis project Ga0326728, IMG submission 207602) | Lab enriched peat soil microbial communities from McLean, Ithaca, NY, United States - MB31MN | ecosystem: Environmental > Terrestrial > Soil > Wetlands > Peat | place: USA: New York...
TCTACATCATCTTCGAGGACGGCACGGACGTGTACTGGGCGCGCTCGCGGACCCTGGAGTACCTGAGCAAGATCCTGCCGCGGCTGCCGCAAGGGGTGCAGACCGAGTTGGGGCCGGACGCCACCGGTCTCGGTTGGGTGTTCCAGTATGCTCTCGTCGACACCAGCGGGACGCAGGACCTGGCGCAGCTGCGCAGCTTCCAGGACTGGTACCTGCGCTACTACCTGCAGAGCATTCCTGGGGTGGCGGAGGTGGCGCCGATCGGTGGTTTCGTGCGGCAGTATCAGGTCAACGTCGATCCCAACGCGCTGTTGGCCTACAAAATGCCGCTGGAGAAGATGATCGAAGCGGTGCGCCAGGGCAACAACGACGTCGGCGGCCGCGTGGTGGAGTTCACCGGGCGTGAGTACATGGTGCGCGGCCGCGGCTACGCGCGCTCGACCGCCGACCTGGAGAAGATCCTCGTCGGCACGGACGCGCGCAGCGGCACCCCGATCCTGGTCAAGGATCTCGGCCGTGTCGAGCTCGGGCCCGACATCCGGCGCGGCGTGGCCGATCTCAACGGGGAAGGCGATGCCGTCGGCGGCATCGTCGTCATGCGCTACGGCGAGAACGCGCTGCACGTCATCGACCGCGTCAAGGAGAAGCTCAAGGACATCGAACCCGGCCTGTCGCCGGGCGTGAAAATCGTCACGACCTACGACCGCTCCGAGCTGATCAACCGCTCCATCGACACGCTCAAACACACGCTCGCCGAAGAGCTCGTCATCGTCAGCCTCATCATCCTGATCTTCCTCTGGCACATCCCGAGCGCCATCATCCCGATCTTCACCATCCCCATCGCGGTCATTATCTCGTTCATCCCGATGTATGCCATGGGCATCACGGCGAACATCATGTCGCTCGGCGGCATCGCGGTTGCCATCGGGGCCATGGTGGACGCTGCCATCGTCGTGGTCGAGCAGACGCATAAAAAGCTGGAGCATTGGGAAGCGGCGGGCCGGCCGGGCGATTATCGCGGTGTAGTGATCGGCGCGATCAAAGAGGTCGGCGGTCCGAGCTTCTTCTCACTGCTGGTGATCGCCGTGTCCTTCATCCCGGTGTTCACGCTCGAGGCGCAGGAGGGTCGGCTGTTCAAGCCGCTCGCCTTCACCAAGAATTTTTCGATGGCGATTGCGGCCGTCCTGGCCATCACGCTCGATCCGGCCATGCGGCTGCTGTTCACCCACATGCGCAACTTCAATTTCCGGCCGCGCTGGCTGGCGCGGGCGGCGAACGCGGTGTTGGTAGGCAAGATTCACAGCGAGGAGGAGCACCCCATCAGCCGGCCGTTGATGCGCCTGTATCACCCGGTGGTGGAATTCTCGCTGCGGCATCGCTGGGCGGTGGTGATCGCCGCGCTGTTGGTGGTGCTGGCGACGATTCCCGCTTACCAGCGTCTCGGGTCCGAGTTCATGCCGCCCCTGAACGAAGGCGTATTGCTGTACATGCCGACGACGCTGCCTGGCATCTCCGTGACCGAAGCCGGCCGCATGCTCCAGGTGCAGGACCGCATCCTCAAGACCTTCCCGGAGGTGGAGCGCGTGTTCGGCAAGGCGGGGCGTGCCGAGACTTCGACCGACCCGGCCCCGTTCTCGATGGTGGAGACCACCGTGTTACTGAAGCCCGAAGACCAGTGGCGCGAAACGCCGCGCTGGTACTCGCCGTGGGCGCCGGAGTGGCTGAAGCGGATCCTGCGCCACGTCTGGGGCGACCGCATCACGTGGGAGGAACTGGTCTACGGGCCGAACGGCTTGAATGAGGCGCTGCAGTTCCCGGGCTGGACGAATGCGTGGACGATGCCGATCAAGAACCGGGTCGACATGCTCAGCACGGGCATCCGCACCCCCGTCGGCATCAAGGTCCTCGGTTCCGATCTGAAAACCATTCAGCACCTGGGTGAGCAGATCGAGCAGGCGGTGCAGACGGTGCCCGGCACCACCAGCGTGTTCGCCGAGCGCACCGCCGGCGGCTACTTCCTCGACTTCGATCTGCGGCGCGACGAGCTCGCACGCTATGGACTGACGGTGACGAGCGTCGAGGACGTGATCATGTCGGCGGTGGGCGGGGAGGACGTCAGCACCACGGTCGAAGGGCGGGAGCGCTATCCCGTGAATGTCCGCTACCTGCGCGGGTACCGCACCGATATCGAGCGGCTCGGGCGCGTTCTGGTGCCGACCATGGATGGGGCGCAGATTCCGCTCGCGGAACTGGCCGACATCCGGTTGACTGAAGGGCCGGGGATGATCCGCAACGAGAATGGGCTACTCTCCGGCTACGTCTACGTCGACATGGCGGGCCGCGATATCGGTAGCTACGTCGCCGATGCCAAGCGCGCGGTGCGCCAGCACGTGCAGCTCCCGCCCGGGTACGCCCTCGTGTGGAGCGGCCAGTACGAGTTCATGCAACGCGTGGCGCAGCGGCTGTGGGTGGTGGTGCCGATCACGCTGTTCGTGATCTTCATCCTGCTGCATCTGAACACCGGCTCGTGGGTGAAGACGCTGATCATCTTGCTCGCCGTGCCGTTCTCTGCCGTCGGCGCAATCTGGCTGCTGTATCTCTTGCACTACAATACCAGCGTGGCCGTATGGGTCGGCCTGATCGCGCTGATGGGAGTCGATGCGGAGACCGGCGTGTTCATGTTGCTCTACCTGGAGCTGGCGTACGATGACGCCAAGAGCAAGGGGCTGCTGCACGGTTGGGACGGTCTGCGCGCCGCCATCGTCGATGGCGCGGTGAAGCGCCTGCGCCCCAAGGTCATGACGGTGGGGGTGATGTTCATGGGCCTGCTGCCCATCATGTGGTCCACCGGTACGGGGGCGGACGTGATGCGGCGCATCGCGGCGCCCATGGTTGGCGGCATCTTCACGTCGTTTATCATGGAGCTGGTGGTCTATCCGGCAATCTACGCCATCTGGAAGTGGCACTGGGAAGTGAAGCCGGCGCTGGAGCACGCGGAGGTCACATGACCAAACGACATGTGCCGTCGATCGCGGCGGTGGTGCTGATCGTCGCCGTCACCGCTGTAGCGGGGCCACGCTTGTGGCGCTGGGTCGCCGGGCCCCCCGCCGGCTACTGCCCCATCTGCCTGCGGCACGAGCACAAGGAATCAATGGTGAAGTTCCAGGCCGAAGGAGAACGGGTCACGCAGGCATGTTGCCTGAGTTGCGCGCTCACCTATGGCCGGCAAGCGCACAAGAAGGTGACCATTCTCTCGGTCACCGACCACAACACCGGCAAAGAGACCGGGCCCGAGCACGCGAGCTTCGTAGTCGGGAGCGACGTGTCGCCGTGCACCCACACGATGATGCACATGGGCGCGGAGAAACAGGAGTATCCGGTGCGCTGGGATCGCTGTCTGCCCAGCATTCTGGCGTTTTCGTCCCCCGCGGCGGCCGAAGCATTTCGGGCACAGCACGGCGGCCGCGTGCGGACGTTGCAGGAGCTACTGCAGAAGGCAGCGAGCGATGACCCGATTGAATGAGAGAAGAAGGGATGAAGAGTGAAGAATCGACGGCCCCTTGCGCTGATTCACGGCAGCGCGCCGGTGTGGCATTCGCTGCACTTCATCTCTTGCCACGCGCCGCCGATGTCCTCGGGGTGTTGGAATGCCAACCCGTCCGGCTTGGATGAGTACTCCAGAGCTTGCTGCTGGGGTTTGCCCTCCGCCAGAATCGTATGACAGGCCCGACACTCCTTGGTGATGGTTGTCGCGTCGGCGCTCGTGTGCAGCCCATCGTGGCAGCGGTAGCATCCCGAGGACAGGAGATGGCCGATGTTATCGGCGTAGGCGTCCCAGCGGACCTTCATCCTCGGGAAGAAGTTCTGCCGATAAATCTCCTGCAGGGCAGTCACCGCACCCGCAATCGCATCCGTCCGAGTACGCAGCACGTCCGGGTATTTGTCTTGGTAGAACTTGGTCACGCCCTCTTTGATGGCGTCAACCGCCGCGTCAGTGGAGTCATACTCCGCCGCCAGCAACTCCACGCCGGTGCGTTTGATGAACGGCAACGTCGCATCGATCCTGCCCGTCTCCAAAGCGAGATTCACCGCGTAGCTCGGCGAGCGGAAAATGTGGGTCGGGCGGTCGTGGCAGTCCATGCAGTCCATCGTCCGGATCTGTGCGCGTGCGACGTCTTCCTCGGAGAGGGGGTCCCCAGTGGAAACATACGTGGTGGCCTCGCCCGTCTTCAGGTTGGTCATGCGCACCCAAGGGATCTGCTGCCGCTTTTCGTCGGTGGCGATATATTCCAGGCGACTAGCAATGTTCATGTGCCAGTGAATCCCTTCGGTTTGCCCGGTCGCCGGACTGCCGCCGCCGGTCTTGATCATCAGATTGACCTCCCAACGCGTGTTCTGCTCATCGGGGAGAAAATGCACGAGATCTTTCTCCTGGCCACCGAAGAACTGTTTGGGCCAGTGGCACTGCTCGCACGTCTGCTGCGCCGGGCGCAGGCTGTGGATCGGCACCGGAATGGGCCGCGGATATTTGTTGAACGTTACCGCGTACACTTGGTACAGGCCAGACAGCTTCGATTTGACGTACCAGTCGGCCCCCGGCCCGACGTGGCAGTCGACGCAGCGGACCCGTGCATGCGGCGAGTTCAGATACGCAGTGTACTCCGGCGCCATAACCTGGTGACAGAGCGCGCCGCAGAAGGCCACCGACTCAGTCGCCTCGTAAGCCTCGAAACTGCCAAAGACGGACAGGAACAGAACGAGGATCGAACCCGTGAGGAAGACAACCGTGGCGTTACGGTATGCCGGATCATTCAGGTCGATGACCGGAAACCGTGGGATGGACACGGTCCCGGTCCGCTTCCAATACCGCCATTGGAAGAACATCCCGATCGGAATGAGCAGCAAGCCGAACAGCAGGACAGCCGGCACGAATACGAAGATGACCAGGCCGGCGTATGGGGCCTGGGCGGCGCCGGTCACGGTGTGAAGAAAGACCAGGAAGCCGAACACCAGGAGGGCCAGCGTGGCGATGGTCACGCCGAGGTAGCTTAGTCGGTTACGAACGAGCCGGGGAAATCTCATGGGATTGTGATCGTCAGATCCTCCGTTTGGAATGAGGCAAGCAGGACGCTATGTACCACCTCGAAACATCCCCATCCTGGGCGGCCCGCTCTTCCGGTCGAAGCAAGCAGACCATCCAGCTAGAGGACGGTTCCTCCTACCAAAGATCCGCGGCGAGTAGAAGCTTGACGCTCCCGCGCGCCTTGTGCCGTCGCACCGCGCGTGCTCGTCAATGTCGCGTCGTTGGTTTCCGGCAGCCTGCGTGGCGTGGTTGCCAAGTGAAGCTGCGGCTGCGAGTGGCAATTCGGCTTTCTTACTCTCGACCATCGACTGTGAACTGTTGACTGCATTTCTCACAGATACCTCGCGCGGAGCTTGGCGTCGTCGTGCAGGTCGGCGGTTCAACCCTTCGAACAGGTGGCCCTTGCGTCGCGAGGCTTCGCAGGACTACAGTTCCGGATGAGGGCGCGGGCGCATGACCGACGTGACACGGCTGAAGGAGGAGTTGGCGTTCTTTGAGGGCGGCCACCACGGAGGCTGACCGCAAGTTCCAGGAATTGCTCGCGCCGCCGATTTCGATTGCACAGCCGCGTTGGCCGTGCTCACCTGAAGTCCTCTTCTTCAACGCGTGCCCACGGAGCTGATGCGTACAATGCAACCTCATGTCTTCTCTGGTGTCCCCACCGTGGTCGGGAGCTTCCCGCACCTCGACGCCGGAGCGCTGGTCGTGGAAATTCTGCACCGCCTTCCCGACATGCCTGCCTGGCCGCAGCTGCCGGCGCGGGACTTCCGCGAGAGTATGTACGTGCAGTACTCGGAGGGGCTCCCGGGCGCGGTGATCGACGCAGACCGGCAGCGCATCTTCTTCCGCATGGACGACGCCTTCACCGATCAGCTTGAAGGCTTCTACCAGGCGGTGGTTGAGGGCGACGTGGCGCGCTTCGCCATCAGCCGCGACCACGCGCTCGGCCTGCACCTGTTCCTCGACGCGGTGCCACGCCAGGGCGACCGCCGGCCCGCGTGGATCAAAGGGCAGGTAACCGGGCCGTTCAGCTTCGCCATGACCGTGACCGACGAGGGCAAGCGGGCCCTCGCCTACACACCGGAGCTGTATGAGGTGGCGGTGCAGGGGATGACGATGAAGGCGCGGTGGATGGCCCAGGCCCTGCGCCGGGTCGCCGACGGCGTGCTCGTCGTCCTGGACGAGCCCTACCTCTGCTCCTTCGGCTCCGCCTTCGTCAACGTGTCGCGGGAGGATGTGATGGCCGCGCTCAACGGCGCCGCGGCCGCGGTCCACGCCGAAGGCGCGCTGTGCGGCCTGCACTGCTGCGGCAACACCGATTGGTCGCTGGTGCTACAGACCGACGTCGATGTCGTCAACTTCGACGCGCACGAGTACTTCCAGGGACTATCCCTCTACCCCACCGAGCTGGGCGCGTTCCTCGGGCGCGGAGGCGTGCTGAGCTGGGGCATCGTGCCGGCCTCGGGTGCGGCCGCCGCGATCGGTGCCGCCGCGCTCCGGCGCGAGCTCGACACGCACATCGCCGACCTCGTGCGCAAGGGCCTCGACCGCAAGCGCCTCGTCTGCCAGTTGCTCCTCACGCCGTCATGCGGCATGGGAACTCGTAGCGTTGCAGAGGCCGATCAGGTGCTTGATGTGCTCACCGAACTCGCCGCTTCGTGGCGGCCCGAGGGGATCGCATGATCGTTGCCGTCGTCGGCAAAGGCGGCGTGGGCAAGACCACGGTCGCGGCGCTGCTGCTCAGGCGCCTGCTCGAGTCGGCCGAGACCCCGGTTCTCGCCATCGACGCCGACCCGTCGAGCTGCCTGGGCACAGCGCTGGGGATCCAGGTCGAACGCACGTTGGCCCAAGAGCGTGAGGCGCTGCGCGACGGTGCCGGGCGACCGGCGTCGATGTCCCAGGCCGACTGGCTGGCGTTGAAAACCGAGGAGATCCTCGTCGAGCGCGCCGGCTTTGACCTGCTCACCATGGGCCGGCCCGAGGGCCCGGGCTGCTATTGCTTCGTCAACAATGTCATCCGCGGTAACCTCGACCGCCTCGGCCGCGCCTACCGCCACGTCCTTCTCGACTGCGAGGCCGGCCTCGAGCACCTGTCGCGCCGGACCGCCGGGCGTCCGGACATGCTGGTGTGTGTCGTGAGCCGCGCACGCATGTCGGCCGAGACCATCCAGCGTTCGCTCGGCTTGTGCATCGAACTGCACGGCGCACTGCCGCCGCGCGTCGACCTCATTCTCAACGGCTTCGAGCCGGGGGAACCGTGGGCGGTCGAGTTGGCGCGGCTCGCGGCGGGGGACCTCGCTACCTTCGGCCGCGTGCTCACCCTCCCGTCCGATCCGCACGTCGCGGAGCAGGAGCGCGCGAGCCGGTCGCTGCTCGATCTCGACGCCGCGACGCCGGCGCTCCGTGCGCTCGCTGCCTGGGAGGCCGCATGAAGGTGGCGGTCACGGGCAAGGGCGGCGTGGGCAAGACCACGGTCGCAGCCTCGCTGGCGCGTGCCCTGCGCGACCTCGGCCACGAAGTGGTGGCGGTGGACGCTGACCCGGACGCGAACCTTGCCGGCACCCTCGGCTACCGCGGCCCGGACATCACGCCGCTGGTCAAGCTCAAGGCGCTCATCCAGGAACGGGTCGGCGGTGGTGACGGCTGGGGCGGCTTCCTACGCATGAATCCGCGCGTCGATGATATTCCGCAGGGGTTCGGCATCGTCGTCGACGGCATCCGTGTGCTCGTCATGGGCACCATCGACCGCGGGCGCCGCGGCTGCGCCTGCCCCGAGAACGTGCTCCTGCGCGAAGTACTGAACCATCTGATCCTCGACGCCCAGCAGGACGTCATCGTCGACATGGAAGCCGGCGTCGAGCACCTGGGCCGTGGCACCGCCGAAGGAGTCGACCTGATGTTGGTCGTGGTCGAGCCGGGCTGGGCCAGCCTGCAAACTGCGGGGCGCGTGGCCGCCCTAGCGGCAGACCTCGGCATCAAGCGCGTCGGCGCCGTGTCCAACCGGGTCGCCTCCGAGGCCGACCTGGCGTTCGTGCGCACACACCTGTCGAGTCCCCCGCTCCTCGGCGTGCTGCCGGCGGATCCGGAGCTGGAGCGCGAGGCGCGCGAGGGCAGCTACACGAAAGACCGACCCTTCCATCGCGAGATGGCTCGCATTGCCGGTATGCTAAGCCGTGAGTGAAATGAGAAGCCTATGAGTGAAAACCACCGCACCGTCGACCCCGCGGCACAGGAAGTGCTCCGTAGTGCTGGCGCGCGGGGTGTGGCCACCGCCTGGGACCGCCACGACCGCCTGCAGCCGTTGTGCGGCTTCGGCGATCTCGGCCTCTGCTGCAACGTCTGCTACATGGGACCTTGCCGCATCGATCCCTTCGGCGACGGCGCGCAGCTCGGCGCCTGCGGCGCCGACGCGCACCTCATCGTCGCGCGCAACCTGGCGCGCGCGGTGGCAGCCGGCGCCGCCGCCCACACCGACCACGGCCGCGAGGTGGTTCAGGTCCTCAAGCATGCCGCCGAGTCCGGGTTCGCGTCCGGCTACTCCCTCGCCAACGAGGAACGGCTGCGGGCGTTGGCGGCCGAGTGGAAGATCGCGGCGGACGGGCGGCCTCTGCGTGAGGTGGCGCTGGAAGTGGCGCATGCCATGGCCGCTCAGTTCGGCATGCAGGAGGGGCCGCTGGTACCTGCTCTGCGCGCGCCCGAGGTCCAGCGTGCCCGGTGGACGAAACTCGGCGTCATGCCGCGCGGCATCGACCGCGAGGTCGTCGAGCTCATGCACCGAACGCACCACGGCGTGGAGGCAGACCCTATCGCTTTGCTGCGGGCCGCGATGCGCACCGCGCTCAGCGATGGCTGGGGTGGGTCGATGATCGCCACCGACGTGCAGGACATACTCTTCGGCGGCCCGCAGGCGATCCGGTCGTGCGCCAACCTCGGTGTGATCGAGGAGCAGCAGGTCAACATCCTGTGCCACGGCCACGAGCCGGTCCTCTCCGAAATGATCGTCGCCGCGAGCCGCGAGGAGGAGCTGCGTGGGCTGGCGCGCGCCGCCGGCGCGACCGGGATCAACGTCGCCGGCATCTGCTGTACAGCCAACGAGATCCTCATGCGCCAGGGTATGCCGGTGGCGGGCAACTACTTGCACCAGGAGCTGGCGCTCCTCACCGGCGCCGTCGACGTCATGGTCGTCGACGTGCAGTGCGTGATGCCGTCGCTGCCGCAGGTGGCGGCCTGCCATCACACGAAAGTCGTCACCACTTCGCCCAAGGCCGGCATCCCGGGAGCGGAGCGGATCGAGTTTGACCCGGCGCGGGCCCGCGAGGTCGCGCGCGCCATCGTCCGGCGTGCCATCGAAGCTTTCGGTCACCGCGACCCGGCGCAAGTCAACGTGCCGCGGGAACGCACCGACCTCGTCGCCGGCTTCACCAACGAGAACCTGCCGCGCTACCTCGGCGGCCGCCTGCGGTCGGGCTATCGGCCGCTCAACGACGCCGTCGCTGCGGGCCGCGTGCGTGGCGTCGTCGGGGTGGTCGGCTGCAACACCGTCCGTTACGCGCAGGACCGGCACCACCTTGCTCTCGTGCGCGCCTTGCTCGAGCGTGATGTGCTCGTCGTACAAACGGGCTGCAGCGCCATCGCTTCGGCCAAAGCCGGGCTGCTCCGCTCCGAGGCGGCGCTCGAGCACGCCGGGCCCGGTCTGCGCGAGGTGTGCGAAGCTGTGGGCATCCCACCAGTGCTGCACCTCGGCAGCTGCGTCGACAACTCGCGCATCCTCAACGTGTGCGTCGCGCTCTGCGCTGAGGGTGGCATCGGCCAGGATCTTTCCGAGCTGCCCATCGCCGCGGCCGCGCCCGAGGCGATGAGCGAGAAGGCAATAACCATAGGCCTGTACGCCGTGGCCTCGGGCATCTTCACCGCGTTCATGCCCCCGCCGCATCTCGCCGGCAGCCGCGTCGTGCGCCAGTACCTCGAGGAGGAGGTCGAGCGCGACACCGGCGGCAGATTCCTGTTCACCGACGACGTAGAGCACGCGACCCGAGCCATCGTTGAGGTACTCGACCGCAAGCGCGTGGCGCTCAAACTGGCGCCCATGATGCACGGCGAAGGCGCTGTGCCCAGAGTGGTGGCGCCGCGAACATTCGAGATGTACGACGCGCCCAAGGGGGTGGTGGCGCTGGGGTGCGGCAAGGCGCAAGAGCGCAGCCAGTCGCGGCCGCCGACGGAGTAACATGCGCCGGCTGACTTTCGAGCGCGGTCGTTGCCTCGCCTGCCGCAGCTGCGAGATTGCCTGCGCCGTGGCGCACTCGCAGGCCGGCACCCTGGAGGGAGCCTTGGGCGAGACGCCCGTGCCGCGGCGGCGCGTCGTAGTCGCCGCCGGCCGGGCAGGCGTCGAAGCACTGCGCTGCGACCAGTGCGACGAGCCGCTCTGCGTCTACGCATGCAAGAGCGGCGCGCTGGCGCGTGACCTCATGAGCGGGATCATTGCGCTCGACGAAGATCGATGTGTGGGCTGCGCCATGTGCCTCATGGTCTGCCCGTTCGGCCTGCGCCTCGATCCGGAGCGGGACCGCGTTGTGCGCTGCGACGTGTGCGTCGGCCGCGACGTGCCGGCGTGCGTCGTCGCCTGCCCGACCCGCGCGCTCGGCGTGGCCAAAGAGGCGGTGGTCCGCGCGGTCAGCAGCTTCACCGGGCGCCTCGTGGTCGTCGGCTCTTCGGCCGCCGGCACCGCCGCGTGCGAGGCGGCGCGCGAGTTCGCGCCCGGTTGCTCGATCATGATGGTCACGGCCGACGCGGTGCCGCAGTACTCCCGTCCCCTCCTGGCCTACGCGCTCGCCGGCCGTCTCGGTCGCGAGCAGCTGGGGTGGCGCGCGGTAGAGTACATCGAGGAAGAAATCGGGGTCGAGATCGTGCGCGGCGCACTTGCCGCCTCAGTGCGGCCTGACGCTCGGATCCTCGTTCTCGCTGACGGTCGCGAGATCGCCTACGACGCCCTGGTCATTGCCACGGGCGCCCGGGGCAAGCGGCTGCGCGTACCCGGCGCCGACCTTCCAGGTGTCTTCACCCTCCGTGACATCGAGGATCTCGACGCCATCGAGGTCCTCGCCCGGCCCGGCAGCCGCGCCGTGGTCCTCGGCGGCGGCAACGTGGGTCTACAGACTTGCGAGGCGCTGCTCGAACGCGGCCTCGAGGTCACCGTCGTCTATCGTTCGTCGCACCTCCTGTCACAGATGGTAGACGCGGAGGCGGGCCGGCGTGTGGGCGTGCTGTTCGCGGGACATCGGCTGGCCCTGCGGCCCGGCCGCGACGCCGTCGAGATCCAGGGTTCCGGGCAAGTGACTGCGGTGAAGCTTGACGACGGCGAAGAGCTACCGGCCGACATGGTGGTCGTGGGCAAGGGCATCACGCCCAACGTTGAGTGGCTGGCAGGGAGCGGCATCGAGGTGCGGCGCGGGGTTGTGGTCGACCGCCGCGGCCGCACCAACGTGGCGCGCGTGTTCGCCGCCGGCGACTGCGCCGAGACGCTCGACCCGCTCACCGGCGAGTCCAGCATCAGCGGCATCTGGCCGGTGGCGTACGAGATGGGCCGCGTTGCCGGCGCTGGGGCCGTCGGCGTCGCGCGGGAGTCGGCCGGCGCCCTGCGCCTGAACGCGTCGCGCTTCTTCGGCCAAACGATCGTGTCGATCGGCGAGGTGCGGCCCGAGCGGCTTTCCGGGGCACGCGCCGAGGTGCTGGCCAGCACCGAAGACGTCTACCGCAAGCTCGTGTACAGAGACGACCGTGTCGTGGGCGCGCTGCTCTACGGCGACATCTCGCGCGCTGGACAGTTCTACCGTCAGTACCGGGAGGCCGCGTGCCAACCGCTCGGGTCGGAGTGAGAACGCATGTCTAGGATCATCGCGACCGCCGCCATCCGAGGGGCGCATGCCTGCGTGCAGCGCGCGGAGACGATGCTGCGCGAGGCGACTGCGCGCCGGGGCCGCGAGGTCGCGGTCGGTTTCGAGAACACGGCTTACGCGTTGCCTGTGATCCTCGCGCTCACCGGGGAGCGCGTCGAGAAGGTCGGCGATCTCGAGCCGGTGCTCGAAACCGCGCGTGCGTGGCTGCCGCGGGTGCCGAGCGAGAAGCTGTGGCTCCCTTACCTCGGCGACGCCCTCGACGCCGGCGCCGCCACGCTCATCGCCCAGGAAGCCGCGGAAGCGCTGAAGCCCTTGCTCGGCACGCCGCTGAAGGCCGACTTCTGGCTCGGTCCCACCTCGGACGCGATCCTGCGCGAGCAGGGAATCAAGCTCGTCGACGGCCGCATGCCCGGGTTCGCTGCATGCGTGGGCGCCTTGCCCGACGACGAAACCGCCGAGCAGCTCGCCCGCGACTTGCAGGAGCGCAACATCCTCGTCTTCATGGGCTCTACCACAAACGGTGACAGCATGGCCGCACAGCTGAACCGCCGCGGCATCGAGATGAGCTGGGACACCTTCCTCGTCCCCTACGGACCCGACACCTCGTCGATCGTCCACGCCCTGGGCTTCGCTTGCCGTGCCGCCATGACCTTCGGCGGCCTCAAGCCGGGCGGCGCCCGGGAGGCGCGGGAGATCCTCCTCTACAACAAGCGGCGGGTCTTCGCCTTCGTGCTCGCCCTCGGCGAGGTCGACGACGAGAAGTACGCGACGGCAGCCGGCGCCATCAACTTCGGCTTCCCGGTCATCGCCGACACCGACATCCCCCAGATCCTGCCCTCGGGCATCTGCACCTACGAGCATGTCGTCTCCAACGTCAGCCACCACGAGATGGCGGCGCGCGCGGTGGAGGTGCGCGGAGTGAAGATCCACACCGTCGAGATCCCCATCCCGGTGCGCCACGGCCCGGCCTTCGAAGGCGAGCGGGTGCGCAAGGAGGATCTCGCCGTCGAGTTCGGTGGCAAGTACACCCGGGCGTTCGAGTACCTGGTGAGCCGGCCCATGGATAAGGTGCAGGACGGCCTCATCCGCGTCGTCGGCCCCGAGATCACCGACGTGCCCGAGCCGGCGCAGCTTCCGCTGGCGATCTTCGTCGAGGTGGCCGGCCGCAAGCTGCAGCCGGACTTCGAGTCGATCCTGGAGCGGCACATCCATTCGTTCCTCTCCGAGCCCATGGGGGTAATGCACCTCGGGCAGCGCGACTCGGTGTGGCTGCGCATTTCGACGAAGGCACGCGACGCCGGCTTCAAGATCGCACACCTGGGGACCGTCCTCCTGCACAAGCTCAAGAACGACTTCGCGGCGATTGTCGACAAAGTGCAGGTGACGCTCTTCACCGAGGCGGAGCCGGTGGAGGCGCTCTACCCCGAGGCGCTCGCTGCGTACCGGCAGCGCGACCAGCGCGTCGGCGCGCTCACCGACGAGAGCGTGGACATCTTCTACTCTTGCGCCCTGTGCCAGAGCTACGCGCCCACGCACCTGTGCATCATCACGCCTGAGCGCCTGGGGCTGTGCGGCGCTTATAGCTGGTTCGACGGCAAGGCCGCCTACGAGATCAACCCCCACGGCGGCAACCAGCCGGTGCGCAAGGGCGACGTCGTGGACCCGGTCCTCGGACAATGGAGGGGCGTCAACGATTTCGTGAACCGCTACTCGAACGGCGCGTTTACCGAGTTCTCGGCGTACTCGATGATGCAAAGTCCCATGACTTCGTGCGGCTGCTTCGAGTGCGTCGCGTGCGTGCTGCCTGGGACCGGCGGCATCATGATCGTCGACCGCGATTACCAAGGCATGACACCCGTGGGAATGACCTTCTCCAGCCTGGCCGAGATCACCGGCGGTGGCCAGCAAACACCCGGGTTCATCGGCATCGGCACGCTCTACATCCTGTCCAAGAAGTTCATCAGCGCCGACGGGGGCCTGCAACGCGTGGTCTGGATGACGACGCGCATCAGAGAGCGGCTGGGCGAGCGGCTGCAGCAACGCTGCGTCGAGATCGGACAGCCGGACCTTCTGACCAAGATCGCCGATGAAACGGTCTGCACCGAGCTCGAACCGCTGATCGAGCACCTGATGGCCGTCGAACACCCGGCGCTCGCCCTGGGTGAGATGATGTAGGGCACCTCAGGGGAACGCATGGCGCTAAATCTCAAACCCAAGACCTGGCCCGGGGGCGTGCGCGAGGTCGTGCTCGGCGCCGGCAGCCGGAAGCCCATCACGGTGGGTGGCGGCAAGGGTCTCCCGCTGCACACCTTCGAGGCAACCTTCCCGTGGCGGCCTGTGCTGGCCTTGGAGGTGACCGACGTGGATCCTCGCAGCTGGGTGGACACGGTGCGCGCGCCGTGGGAAGAGGTGCTGGGTCAGCCCGCGGCCGCAGCGCAGCGCGCCGTCACCGACTTCGGCGCGGACCTAGTGATGCTCCATCTCCTTGGCACGCACCCCGACCGCGGTGATCGCAGCCCGGATCAGGCGGTGGCGGACGTGCACAGCGTGCTCGACGCGGTGTCGTGTCCTCTCATCGTCAAGGGACCTGGCGCCGGCGCGAAGCAGAACGAAATCCTGTCGCGGGTGGCGGAGGCAGCGAGCGGCAAAGGCCTTGCACTTCACTCGGCGTGTCAGGAGGACTACAAGACCTTGGCCGCGGTGGCAGTCGCCTACGGTCAGGTGCTTGTTGCGGAGAGTCCCATCGACATCAACATCGCCAAGCAGCTCAACATCCTGCTCAGCGAGGCGAGTGTTGACATCGGTCGTGTACTCATCGATCCGCTCACCGGGGCCTTGGGCTACGGGCTCGAGTACACGTACTCAGTGATGGAGCGCATGCGGCTCGCGGCGCTTGCGGGAGAGCCGATGCTGTCCTGCCCGGTCGTCTGCCTCGTCGGTGAAGAGGTGTGGAAGACCAAGGAGGCAAAGATTCCGGCGGCCAAGGAGCCGGCGTGGGGGCCGGAGGCCGAGCGCGGCATCAATTGGGAAGTCGCGACAGCCTTGCCGTTGCTCCTGGCGGGCGCGGACGTCCTGGTCCTGCGGCACCCCGAGGCGCTCAAACGCGTACGGCGGCAGATCGACGCGTGGTTCAACGGGGCCGGAGGGTAACGATGGCTCTTACGGGACTGCAGATCTTCAAGCTCCTGCCCAACACCAATTGCAAGAAGTGCGGCTACCCAACCTGCCTGGCGTTCGCCATGAAGCTGGCCGCAGGCAAGGAGGCGCTCGACAAATGCCCCGACGCCACGGCCGAGGCGCGGGCCGCGCTCGGCGCGGCGTCGGCGCCACCCATTGCCCGCGCGGTCATCGGCAGCGGGCCACGCGCTATCACTGTGGGTGAGGAGACAGTTTTCTTTCGTCACGAGAAGACGTTCGTGCGCCGCCCGGGGCTCTTTCGCGCCCTCGATCCCCGGGGGCTGTCCGCCGCCGACTTGGGCGCGCGGCTCGACGACTGGGCGCAGGTGCGGCATGAGCGCGCGGGCGAGGTGTTTCAGGTCGACGGCGTGGCCTTGAGTGAGAGCGCCGGCGTCGATGTATGTGCGGCCGGGGCGGCAGCTGCAACGCAGCGCGGGTTGCCCGTGGCGCTGATGGCCGCGACGCCCGAGGGAGCATCCGCCGCTGCCACGCCCATCAAGCAGCACCGCCCGCTGCTAGTGCCGCCCCCCGGGGCGTCCATGGCGCCGTATGTCGGCGTGGCCGCGCAGCTGGGCGTGCCGCTCGTGGTCTCAGCCGCAGATCTTGATGCCCTCGCCGGCGCCGCCGCCGACGCGGTCAGGATGGGTGTAACGGACGTTCTGTTGGAGGCGCCGGGGACCAACCTGCGCGACGTACACCGAAGCTTGAGCCTCATTCGCCGCGGCGCCCTCGACCGCATCCACCCCGGGCTCGGCCACCCCGTTTTCCTGCGCGTCGGGCCGGGTGAGCTGGAGAAGGCGCTCCTCGGGATCACCAAGTTCACCTCGGTAATCACCATAAGTGATGCCGGTGGCGAGACCTGGCTGCCGCTCTGGACGTTGCGGCAGAACATCTACACCGACCCGCAGAAGCCGCTGCAGATGGACCCGGCCATCTACCCCGTCGGCGAGCCCGACGCGCGGGCGCCGCTGCTGGTCACCACGAACTTCTCGCTGACCTACTTCATCGTCTCGACAGAGCTCGATGCGGCCGGCATCCCCAGCCACTTGGCGGTGGTCGACACCGAGGGCATGAGCGTGCTCACCGCCTGGTCGGCCGGCAAGTTCTCCGGCGAGCGCGTGGCCAAGGCGTTGCGCGAGATGGGCGCGACCGAGCGCGTGGCCCACAAGACCGTAATCATCCCCGGCTACGCCGCCGTCATCTCGGGCGAGTTGGAGGACGCGCTCGGGGACGGCTGGTGCGTGCTCACCGGCCCGCAGGAGGCCTCCGACATTGCGCCCTTCTTCCGCGATGTCTGGGCTTCCGCAGCCCTCGCCTCCTGAGGCGGCTGCCCGTGATCCGGCACCCGGTCACTTTCTCGCCCTCGGGGCGCACGACGCTCGCGGCCGACGGCGCGACCATCCTTGAGGCGGCGGAAGCTGTGGGCGAAGCGCTCGCGGCGGAGTGCGCCGGCCGTGGAGCGTGCGGCCGTTGCCTTGTGAAGGTGTTGAGCGGGCAGGTGCCCGAGTATTGCGTGGAGTCCCGCGAGAGCGGGGCCGCGCTGGTGCTCGCGTGCCAGACGCCGGTGCACAGCGCGCTCACGCTGCTGCCGTTGGTCGAGACCGAGTTGCCGCGCCTGGAGGCTAACGCCCAACATGTGGGGGCGGCCCCGTTGCAGGCGTTCGCGCCGTGGCCGCTGGCGCTTGATCCGATTGTCACAACCTGTGGTGAGGATGATCTCGGGGTAGCTCTCGACATCGGCACCACGACCTTGCAGCTCCTCCTGCTGCGCCTGCGGGATGGCGTTGTAGTGGGCGAGGCCGGCGTGTACAACCCACAGATTCCGAGAGGCGCCGACGTCATCTCCCGCATCGTGGCCGCGGAAAGGGGACTGCTCGGCGAGCTGGCCGCGTCGGTGCGCGCCGCGGTCTGCACCATGATTGACGAGGCTACAGCTGCGGCGCGGACGCGGTCGGACTGCATCCGTGCCTACGTCGTGGCCGGCAACCTCACCATGATGCATCTCCTCTACGGCATCGATCCGTCGGGGATCCGGCGCGTGCCTTCGGAACCCGCGGCACTCGCCTTCACGTCGGTGGCTGCGACCGATCTCGGCTGGCCGGGTGGTCCGGCGCCGGTGCACACGGTTCCCGCGACCGGCGGCTGGGTCGGCGGCGACATTGTCGCAGGGGTGGTGCGGGCCGGGTTCTCGCGTGCCTCCGGCGGCCTCGGGCTCTATGTCGACCTCGGCACCAACGGCGAGGTGGCGCTAGGCGGCCAGGATTTCGCGCTTGCCTGTGCGTGCAGCGCCGGCCCGGCTTTCGAGGGCGGCGGCATCCGCTGCGGCATGCGTGCCGATGCGGGCGCCATCGACGGCGCGCGCATCGACATCGATCGCGCCGCGCTCGAACTGTCGGTCATCGGCGACAGCGCCCCGCGCGGCGTGTGTGGCTCCGGCCTCATCGCCCTCGCCGAGGCGCTCTGGCGCGCCGGCTGGATTGATCGCGGCGGCCGCGTCACCGACCGGCTGCCGGCGTGGCACCGCGTTCGCGGCACGTGGGGAACCGGCATTGTCCTGTCGGCCGACGGCAGGGTCGCGCTGTGGGAACGCGACCTTGCGAGCCTGATCCGTGCGAAAGGGGCGATCTTCGCCGGCATCCGCACGCTCCACGCGGCGCTGGGCGAGGGCGCCGGGCCGGTCGAGCGCGTGATCGTCTCGGGCAACTTCGGCCGCTTCCTCAAGCTTCCGGCCGCGGTGGGCATCGGCCTGTTGCCCGACCTACCGCCCGGCCGCTTCAGCTACGTGCACAACGGCTCTCTCGAAGGTGCGGCGCTGGCTTTGCTGTCGCGTGCGTTCGTCGAGGAGATCGCCGCCTACCTCGCGCGGATCACCTACATCAACCTGTCGGAGCTGCCCGGGTACATGGACGAATTTGTCGGCGCCTGCTTCCTGCCGCACACCTCCCCGGAGCTGCTGCGGCTGTGAGCCGGGTGATCACATGCCCTTCATCGATCACCCCTCACCGCAACCGCACCCCAGTCCGCGGGTCCGCGGTCGGGGGCGTTGGTTCAGCTTGCCTAGGTCTAGAGGGCGCGGTAGGTTCGCGGCTGTGCCGGTTGTATCCATCTTTTTCGGAATCCTCATCAAGATCTTCCACGACGATCACAATCCGCCGCACTTCCACGTGGAGTACGCTGAAAAGCGAGCGGTGGTCGAGATCGCGACCGGCCGCGTGCTTGCTGGCAATCTGCCCGCGAGGGTGCGACAACTTGTGGAGGAGTGGCGGCGCCTCAACTTGCGGCCGTTACGCGCGGCCTGGCAGGAGGCTCAGGAGGGCCGCCAGCCGCGTCGCATCCAGCCGCTCGCGTAGGAAGGGGAGCAAAATGACATTTGGGACGCGCCTCAAACGCATCAAGCGGGTCGACACAGAAAGATATAGGGTCTCGGTGGTATATGAGGACGGCTTCGTCGGAACGGTCGATCTCGGTTTCATCTTCGGAGAGCCGGGGGACAAGCCGCTGGTACTGGAGATCCTGCGCGGTCAACTTTTCGGCCGCTGTTTCATCGAGTCGGGTGGGCTCGCGTGGCCAAACGGCTACGAGCTGTGTCCGGACGCCATCCGCGCGTGGATCATCGAGCAGCGCGGGCGCCGCGCCGCGTAGCCCGCGGGCATCCGCCCTATCTCACTCGTGATGTCGGTCTCACAGCATGAGCGATCCTGACATCACGAGTGCCGTGGCGCACTGGCGCGAGGTGGCAGGCGCCGTGTTTGTGCCACACAACGAAGCCGAGTACGTCCGCCTCGCCGCCGTACTCGACCGGCTCATTGATGAAGTCGGTGAAGACGAGACCCATCTCTTGGCCTCCCTGATGGAAGTCTTAGGTGCGTTGATCGAGCGCTACGAAGCGGCACATGTGCCCGAACTCGGCGGTGGTGACGAGCGCTAGCGCGGGGACGGCCGTGCGGGCGCCGGGTATGCCGCCGGGAAGGCGTGTACGTCACCAGCATTGAGGCCGCACGGCAGCGCACCCCTTCCAGGCAGTGCGGGCCTGAAGAGCACGATTGTCTACGAGGCGAAGGACATTTTCTCGACCGGCGAGTCGTGGGAGGCTGACCGGCAATGGTGGTGAACGCAGCAGCCCGCCATGCGGCTGGGAGATATGGCGAGGTATGATCGGCATTGCGAGAGCGCCGGTCAGTTGGTAACTCCCTCGACATGATCAGGCTGTATGACTATCTGCCATCTGGCAATGGCTACAAGGTCCGCCTCGCGCTGACGCAGCTCGGGATTCCATTCGAACGAATCGAGCTGGACATCATCAAGGGCGAAACCCGCACGCCCGGCTTCCTGGCCAAGTTTCCCAACGGGCGTATCCCGGCGGTGCAATTGGAGGATGGCCGGCTCCTCTTCGAATCCAACGCTATCCTTTGGTACTTCGCCGAAGGCACACCGCTTTTGCCCGCCGATCGGCTGGAACGTGCGCAGGTGCTCCAGTGGATGTTCTTTGAACAATACAACCACGAGCCCAACATCGCGAGCCGCCGCTTCCTCGTCATGTACCCGCAGCTAAAGGACGAGCGGCGCGTTCTTCTCGATCGCATGCTCCGGGCGGGATACGAGGCGCTGGGCGTGATGGAGGGGCACCTTGGCTCGCACGACTTTTTCGCAGGCGGGGGCTACACCATCGCTGACATCGCGCTTTATGCTTACACGCACGTCGCGCACGAGGGAGGATTCAGCTTGACCGAGTTCCCAGCAATCCGTTCCTGGCTCCACCGCGTGAGGGCGCAGCCGCGGCACATCCTCATAACCGAGCGACCGATCTGATCCGCTTGCGAGACGCCACGCCCACTTTCCGCGAGCGATATCATCGAGGCACTTTCTCAGGGTCGATCTCAACCGCAGTGCGTGAGGCCGCGACCTTTCCTCGTGAAGTCCCTGGTGGCCTGCGCAACACCCGATCCCCTGGTGCAACACCGCCACACGGGGGAGGCAAGGGTCAGGCCTTGAAAGCAGTATAGCTACTATCGACCAGCCTCCGTAGCTTTCGGTCCGGCACCAGCAGCTCATCTTGCGGTGGCCGACACGCTGTTGACCGATCCCGGCCGTCGAAAGCCTGGCGACCTTGGAGGAGCACATGCAATCGGTGCTCCCAGGCGATCAGGACACCGAACGCCCGAAGTCCTTCCTCACGACGCTGCGGGCAATGGCGTCCCGCAGTTTCGCCGGAATCAGCTTCGCCATGCACAGCTGTGCGTAAGGCCAGAGCGGGAAGTGCAGGGTCGGTTGGCGCCGGAGGATGGCGCGATGGATTCTCGCCGCCGCGTAGTCGACCGGCATCACACCGCTCAGTTTGAACGCGTTGCCGAGCAGGATCGGTGTGTCGATGAACCCCGGGAAGATCGTGGTGAAACTCACGCCGCGCGGCGTCAGCTCCGCGCGCAGGCCCTCGACGAACGTGGCGAGGGCCGCCTTGGTCGAGCAGTACGCCGCCTCGTAGGGAAAGCCGCCGAGACCACCGAGACTTGCGATGGCGACGACATGCCCGCCCCCGCGCGTGAGGAAGTGCGGCACGAGGACGGAACAGAGCACAACGTTCGCGGCCACGTTGGTCGCGAAGTGATCGTTGACCTGCCGCCAGTCGTACCGGTCCAGCGGCATCGGGTGGTCGATGCCGGCGTTCCCTACGACCGTGTCCACGTTTGGGTGCTTGTGCAAGATGCGATGCAGGCACGCCTCCAAAGCCTCGAACTCGCGAAGGTCGATGACGTAGTTGTCGACATCGACGCGCGAGCCGATCTCTGCTTTCAGTTTCTCCAGGCCCGCGGCGTTCTGATCCAACAGGATGAGATCGGTGCCATCCGCCGCAAACAGGCGGCACAACGCACTGCCGAGTCCACCTGCGGCGCCCGTAACCACAGCCCGTTCGAAGCGCTTCGCTTCTCCACTCTTGCTCATTTCAGTTCTCCGTTCTCCTGCCGGACTCGAGCCGGTGCTTGAGGCGCTGCAGCATGTCGGTGAAGCCGCGTTGAAGCATTGCGCGAGTTATTCCGCCGGTGCCGGGTACCATGGGCCGGAAACGCGCGGTCCAACGGACTTCCGTTCCGCCATCGACTTCATTCAACAGCACCTGGCCGAAATGTTCTCGGATCGGCGCACCGCCGATGAGGCGGTAATCGTATCGTGCGGGCGGCGCCCAGCGCACGATCTCCTCATCCAGCGTCAGGCCGAATCCGCGAAGGCGCCGCACCGCCCCGAGCCCGTTGCGCTCGGAGGAGCCCGCACGTGTCAGCGCGACGCTTGAAAAAGGCGACCACGCTGCCATGCCTTCGTGGTCACTGATCGCTTTCCAGACCTCATCACAAGGAGCGCCGATGCGCGTTTCGGCGACGACGTACGGCATCGCCACCCGAAATCCCATCCGTCGATCATACCAGCGTCGCGAAAATAGTAACTCCACGCTGAAGCCTTGATCGTCGTTCACGTAGACCACCGCCCACACCCCCAGATTCAGCGGCCGCCAGTTGCTGCGGTACCCGGCGGCCAGGCACCGCCGGTACGCAGCGTCAAACGCTGCCTTCGAGCGAAAGCCGAGCGCGATGTTCAGCAGGCCTTGGTCGCTGATGCGGTAACCTGCCGGCCACGGCTTGCCTACGGGCTGTGTGTACTGCGTCAGCTCGACCAGGAAATCGCCGGACCAGAGCAGCGCAGATCTGCGTTGCGCCCCGGGCAATCCCCACAGCGCCTCGTGCTCCGGCCCGTGCAACACGACGCCGCGCGCTGCGGGCAGCCCGAGAGTCTCACTGAAGAAGCGGAGCGAACGATTCAAGTCGGGGACCGATAGCGTGATGCTGCGTGCCGCCACCGGTATCTCAGGCCGTAGACGCGCCGGCGCGTCCGGCCGGCGTGGGTCATCTTCCATCAGTTCGAGGATCACGCCTTCGGGATCGCGCACGCACACGCGGCGACTCCCCGCGACCCCAACGGGTTCCGTCAGGGGCTCGACGCCTTGGCGCCGCAATCGATCGACGGTCTCGGCGAAGTCGGCGATGTGCAAACCCACCGAGGTGTAGCCAATATCACACGGCCGCCAGTCCGCGGGCTTGGGTCGCACAGGTGGGCTGGCGAATTGAAACACCTCGAGCTGAAAGAACTCCTGTTGATCAACCAGCCACCAGCAGGTCGATGCCGCGCGCGGCAGTCCCTGCACGCGTGAAGCGAGCGGCCCGCGGTTCAGTCGGGTGGTGCCGGCCGGCAAAAACCCGAAGACGTCACGGTACCATGTGTGCGTGCGCCGCAGGTCGGTCACACTGAACGCGATTTGACACAGCGGAGGAGCGTCGCCTCCCGCTCCCTCGGGTCTGCTCCCAACTGATGAACGGCTGCTTTGCTCAGTCATGCCAGGGCTCCATGCCACAGCCTCTCGGGTATTCTTTTCAGTGGGATCGTGTCAAGCTATACGCTGGTTCTGTTTGTCTCTTCTTTCGCGAAAGCCGAATCCGAGAGCTTTGCCCGCCCTTCAACGACCCCGCCTGGCAGGGGAAACTCTGCCCGGTCGCGGCCTACGTTTGTCGCTACCAATACCCGTGCAATCCAGACGGGTGTCCAGTTCGCGAGGAGGAGGCTGAGGATCTCTGCCGGAACGGCTGTAAGCTCACGATCACGTCATGAAGAGAATGCCCCGTGTTCCCACTCGAAGAGTGTTTCGCCCATAGTTCTTGCGCGTCCTCATCGCCGCAGGAGAATCGGCGCTCCCGCTCCGGCAGCGAACCGCAGCCGTTCCTCATTTTCCAGGCAGCGCTGCCCGGCCGGCGTTGAGCGATTGGCGTTTCGGCGACTGACGCTACCAACGTCGGGCTCGCTGACCAAACGCGGCAAGCCGCTGGTACGCGTGGCGCCGATCCGGAGCGAACGCTGACGTCCCGGCCTGAAGAGCACGATTGTCTACGAGGCGAAGGACATTTTCTCGACGGCGAGTCGTGGGAGGCCGACCGGTAATGCTGGTGCGGGCTTGACGCTCGATAGCCAATGGCGTACGGCACGGATGGGTACCTATGGGACATGACACAGATTCGGCGACAGGCGCGGCGTGATAGCACCGTTCGGCAGCGTGGGGTAGCCTGTCGGCGACGCGGTATGGTGCCGCCGGAGATCGGGGTCGACGTCGTCGAAGCTAGGCACGAGCTGTCGCAGCCGCGACGCCGGAGCGCCCGCCTAATCGCCTGCCTTTTGAAGGAGGCAGGCACCGCCGAGGGTCCCGAGGACTTGGCGGCCCACCTGCGGCAGTATCTGTATCACTCCTGACGCCCACCGGTCGTCCGCCCGTGCGAGTGTTCGTCGACGCGTCCGCCTGGGTTGCCTTCTTCAACCGGCGCGATGCGCATCACGTCGAAGCACGCCAGGGTTTTGCAGACCTGTTGCGCGCGGGGACGCCGATGGCGACATCGACATGGGTCACCTACGAAGCCATCACCATTGTGCGCTCGAGGCTCGGATACGGCAGGGCAAGGCGCCTGTGGCAGTTCGCCACGAACCGGCGCATCGTGACCATGGTTCGAGTGGACGCAGCGACTGAAGTTGCGGCGCTTCGACTCTTCTGGCGGTTTCGCGATAAGGACTGGGGCGTGGTGGACTGTAGCAGTCTTGTTCTGATGGAACAGGTCGGTTGCGATGTCGCGTTCGGGTTCGATGAGCACTTCGTCGACGCAAGCCGCCAGCGCGGATTCCGTGGACTGTAGCGATTGCGCTGGGGCTTGAGCCTCGGCGCGGCGCGGGCACGGTTCCACGCTGACCGTCATTCGGCGCCGAGGCGGGCTACTCGACTGCCGGCGCGCGCAGCAAGCTCGCCATGCCTTCGAAGAGGGCGGCAAGCGTCGCCGCGGCCTCGGGCGGCGCCTCGACGCTGATCCCACCGCGCTCCGCAAGCGCCAGTATCAAGCCCTATTCAGCGCACATGCCGACGCAACTCGTCTACTTTATCACCCTTCTCCCAGGTGAAGAACCCGCCCTCGGGCGCGCGTCCAAAGTGGCCGTAGGCGGCCGTCTTCTTGTAGATTGGGCGCTTGAGATCCAACGTTATGATAATCTCGGCGGGCTTCAGCTTGAATGATTCGAGCAGAGCTGCGGCGATGATGTCGTCCGGCACCACCCCGGTGGCAAAGGTGTCGACGTCGACGGACACCGGTTCCGCGACGCCGATGGCGTAGGCCAGCTGAACTTCACAGCGATCCGCGAGACCGGCCGCCACGACGTTGCGCGCCATGTAGCGCGCCATGTAGGCGGCGCTGCGATCGACCTTCGACGGGTCCTTCCCGGAGAACGCCCCGCCGCCGTGACGGCCATAGCCGCCATAGGTGTCGACGATGATCTTGCGGCCGGTCAGGCCGCAATCACCCTGAGGCCCTCCGATGACGAAACGACCGGTCGGGTTCACGTAGTACACCGTCTCGGGAGTGAGGAAGTCACGTGGGATAACCTGCTTGATCACCTCCTCGATGACGGCCTCGCGCAGGGTTTGGTAGGAGACGTCCGGGCTGTGCTGGGTGGAGACCACCACGGCGGTGACGGCGACCGGCTTGCGGTCCTGGTAACGGATGGTGATCTGCGATTTGGAATCCGGACGCACGAACGGTAGCATCCCTTCTTTCCTCAGGTCCGCCAGGCGTTGCACCAAGCGGCTGGCCATGAAGATCGGCATCGGCATCAGCTCGGGCGTTTCGTTGCACGCGTACCCGAACATGAGCCCTTGGTCGCCGGCGCCCTGTTCCTTGTGGAGGCCTTCTCCCTCGGTGACCCCTTGTGAGATATCCGGCGATTGCCGATCAATCGCCGTCAAGATCGCACAGGTGTTCCCGTCGAAACCCATTTCCGACGACACGTAGCCGACCTCGGTGACGGTCTGCCGGACGATGTCGGGATAGTTGACGACGGCCTTGGAGGTGATCTCGCCGGCGATGACGACCATGCCGGTCTTGGCCAACGCCTCACAGGCGACGCGGCTATCCGGATCCTGGGCCAGCAAGGCGTCCAGAATGCTGTCCGAGATGATGTCGCACAGCTTGTCGGGGTGCCCCTCGGACACCGACTCGGAGGTGAACAGATAATCCTTCTTCATCGAGATTCCTCTCTACTCATGCGCCGGCTTGAAAAGCCCGTGAACCCGCGCCTTCTGTCATTCGCGCAATCTTCAGCCGGAATCCATCCCCCAATGCGCCCGCCAAAGAATTGCGACATGGTAGCAAGTCGGCTTGGGCGCGTCGATCCTCTCCCCTTCATCCTGTCCTGGAGGGAGAGGGCAGAAACAACCGAAACGTCTCGTATCGTCGGCCCGATCGTCAACCGCCTGCTGTTCTCGCACGATGCCGCCGACGCATCGTTCATCGATTTCGTGATCGCAACGGCGCTCGAAGGGACGACGCGAACGGCGCGGAGCCGCTCGGCGCTCGGCCGTAGGTCCTAGTAGTAGCTGGCGCTCTGGTTTTTCGCTCTTGTCTGAACTAGAGACCAAGGGGGCAGGGCCGCCTAGACGGGTGGTTCAAATGGAAAGACGAGAAGCTCATGGCTGAACATACTCGGCAACACTGGACCGGGTGGATCGTTGCGGTGATCGTAATCCTTCTTTGCATCGGCGGACCGCTGGTGCTCCACTTCGGCCAGAAGCGGCACGACCGGCTCGCCTGGGATATGAACGCGCAGTTCCCGCCGAATCAGCCGATCGTCGGGGGCGAGGTGTTCGCCACGGCCGTGATTGCCATCATGGAGCACGAGATCAACGGCATTACCGGCTGGCGGCCGAACGATTTCGTCCTCTGGGGACCGCAGCTGTGGGCCGACAACAACGCCAACCGGCAGCTCGGGATCATCCAGGCGCTGCGCGAGAGCGTCCGCGTGTTCAAAGATCACCTCACGAAGGTTTCGAGCAACGAGTTCGATCAAAATTTGGTCGCGGCCGATACCGCGTTCCGCAACGACGCCGAGAAGTTGTGGCTGCCGTCTGCCGAGGGCAAGTTCCGTGAAGGCATCCGCCATCTGCGGGCGTACATCGACGGGCTGAAGACGACGCCACCGCGCTCCCGACCGATCAATCAGCGCAACGTCGAGCTGATCCGCCTGTTTGAGGCGTGGAGCGATCTGCTCGGCGACGCGCACGCCAACCTCTACCGCGAGCCCGAGAGTGTGTGGCGCACCGACGACGATTTCTATCACGCCCAGGGCTACGCCCACGTGATGTTCCACCTGGTGCGTAAGGTGGGGCGCGAATACGAGCATGAGTTCGAAACCAAGCCCGTCGTGCGCACATTGTTCGACGAAGTGGCGGTTGCGCTCGGCCAGGCCGCAGTGATGAAGCCGCTCATCGTGCTCGATGGTGCGCCCGACGGCCTGTTTGCCAACCACCGCCGCAACCTGGACGCCTACATCAACGAGGCGCGCCAGAAGATGTATTCGATCCGCGAAGAGCTGGAGAAATAGAAGCGCGGCACGAGATACACGGAACGTCATGCCGCTCTCATCGCGCACCCTCGGCGCGTCGCTGGCGCCTGTGGTCCACGACATCGATGCGCGTTGGACCATGGCGTATGCGGCGGGGCTGGACGACACGTTGGAGTGTTATCTCGACACGCGGCGGCGCGCCGGGATTGTGGCTCACCCGCTGTTCCCGGTCTGCATCGAGTGGCCCGCCGTGGTCGCCGCTCGCGGTCTGCCCGGCCATGAGGAGCTGACCGCGGCGGAACGTGCCCGCAGCGTCCACGCCACTCACGACCTGCTCATCCGCCGCCTAGTGCGGCCGGGCGACCGGCTGACGACGCGCTTGACCATCGTCGGCGTGGAACGGCGCAAGCCTGGCGCGTATCAAGTGATGCGACTCGACACCGAGGACGCCACCGGCGCGGCGGTCTGCACCACGTGGATGGGCTCGCTGTATCGCGGGGTCGATGTAGAAGGTCCGGATCGCCCGGCAGCGGACGCGCCTCCCACGCCCGCGCCGGCTGCACCCGAGACGCCGGCGCGCGCGGAGTTTCATCTCCCGATCGCGGCGACCGCGGCGCATGTGTACACCGAGTGTGCGCGCATCTGGAATCCGATCCACACCGACCCGGCCTTCGCCGCCGCGGCTGGCCTGCCGAGCATCATCCTGCAAGGCACGGCGACACTGGCGCTGGCGGTTTCGCGCGTGGTCACAACGGAAGCCCACGGAGATCCCGAACGCGTCCGCCGCATCGCTGGCCGCCTGGGCGCGATGGTGCCGATGCCATCGGAGATCGTCGTGCGCATCATTGAGCGCACCGCGACGCCAGCCGGCGACGCGGTCCGCTTCGAGGTACGTACCGCCAACGGTGCCCCGGCGGTGCGAGACGGACTGGTGCTCTTGGGTTAACCGTAGAAGATCGGACCAGTTGATAGTCGATAGTCAAGAGTCGATAGCTGTTTCTGGTCATCAGGCCGCCCGGTGGGGGCCGGTGGGCGGCACCTGTCGACTATCGACTTCCCAGTTGCAAAAAACGCGGGGTTTTCGGGTCGGGAAAGCCTTGCGGGGCATGCTGAACGCTGCGAAGAGGAGGGGTGGTCTGGAAGCCACTGGGGGTGCAG
>Ga0326728_10007566_pt1 | contig 27721 bp, 25 predicted proteins | sample MB3enrmetagenome_FD_207602 | JGI IMG/M metagenome (GOLD analysis project Ga0326728, IMG submission 207602) | Lab enriched peat soil microbial communities from McLean, Ithaca, NY, United States - MB31MN | ecosystem: Environmental > Terrestrial > Soil > Wetlands > Peat | place: USA: New York...
TAAACGATTCCGTTCTTTTCGACTCATATTCAATGTCTCCATTAGCGCCGATGTTGCTCCCGCAACACCGGCCAAAGGGGACATTTCTATCGAGTCCAAAAGGGGACATTTCCATAAAGTCGCGACAATCCCCTCATTGGGATTTACTCCTCCGCCCACCTTGTGGCATCCTCCGGCCAAAGATCATGAGTCGTCAGCGGAAAATCTTCGGCACCGACGGCGTGCGCGGCACCGCCAACATCGAGCCGGTCACGGCGGAAACGGCGTTGAAACTCGGCCAGGCCGCCGCCCACGTCTTCAAAAACCTGCAATCGGAGTCGCGCGATCACGGCAAGCACAAGATCGTCATCGGCAAGGACACCCGCCTCTCCGGCTACATGCTGGAAACCGCCCTCACCTCCGGTGTGCTCTCCATGGGCGTCGATGTCCTGGTGATCGGCCCCCTGCCCACGCCCGGCGTCGCCTACATCACCCGCAGTCTCCGCGCCGACGCCGGCATCGTCATCACCGCCTCCCACAATCCTTACGACGACAACGGCATCAAATTCTTCCATGCCGACGGCTACAAACTGGATGAAGAGATCGAAAACCGCATCGAACGCCTCGTCTTCAGCGGCGAGATCGGGAAAATCCGGCCCGTGGCCCGCGAAATCGGCAAGGCCGTCCGCATCGACGACGCCCTGGGCCGCTACATCGAATACGCCAAAAGCTCCTTCCCGCGCCAGCTCACCCTGGAGGGCCTCCGCATCGTCGTCGATTGTGCCCACGGCGCCGCCTACAAATCCACCCCCTGCGTCCTCCGCGAACTGGGCGCGCAAATCTTTGTCCACGGCAACCAGCCCGACGGCCTGAACATCAACAAGGATTGCGGCTCCATGCACCCCGAACACCTCCGCCGCCTCGTTCGCCGGCACAAAGCCCATGTCGGTTTGGCCCACGACGGCGACGCCGACCGCATCCTGCTTTGCGATGAAAAGGGCAAATTAATCAACGGCGACGACATTCTGGCCATCCTTGCCCTGGAGCGCCTGGCCAATGGAACGCTCCCCAAAAGGACCGTGGTCGCCACCGTCATGAGCAACGCCGGCCTGGACGCAGCCATCGAAGCGGCCGGCGGCAAAATGGTCCGCACCACCGTGGGCGACCAAAACGTCCTGGCCGCGATGCTGAAACTGGACCTGCCACTGGGCGGCGAACAAAGCGGCCACATCATCTTGCGCGACTACGCCACGACCGGCGACGGCCTCATCGCCGCCCTCCAAATCCTGCGTGTGATGAAAATCACCGGCAAACCCCTCTCCGAACTCGCCCGCTGCTGGACGCGCTACCCGCAGATGCTGACCAACATGGTGGTGCGCGAAAAAAAGCCTTTGGAAAGCCTGCCTCGCATCGGCCGGCTCATGGCCCAAGCCGAAGCGGCGCTCAAGCCCGAAGGCGGCCGTGTTTTCCTGCGCTACTCCGGCACCGAACCCAAAATCCGCCTCCTCCTCGAAGGCCGCGACGCCCGGCTTCTCAGCCAATGGAACCAAAAAATCGCCCAAGCCCTCAGAGAAGAGCTGGGCTGATCTCTTCCGCTCCTCATCTCAATCCAACTCGGTCCGCCGCCCCCGCCAGTCAAAAATCGTCTTGCGCCGAGAGCGATTCCCCGCTACGTTTCGCCGCCCGAATCGAGGTGGGTTGGTAGCTCAGTTGGTAGAGCAGCGCCCTTTTAAGGCGTTGGTCCCGGGTTCGAGTCCCGGCCAACCCACCACCTGATCATGGCGGGCACGACAATTTGTTTCATAGACATGCCGATTTACGAATTTCACTGTAAGAAATGCGGGGCGGACAGCGAAATCCTCGTCCGCTCCACCCGCTGGCAGGGGACCGCCTGCCCCAAATGCGGCGCCCGGAAGTTGACGAAAAAGATGTCCGTTTTCGCTTCGGCCACCGGCGGGGCATCGCCGGAACCGGCCTCTTGCACCGGCAATCCCGGCTCGTGCTGCCGGTGCGGCTCCGGCCGGCCGCATTCGCACTGATTACGCCGTCCCCATCACCTCGGCCACGCGGATTCCCGTCAAATCCGCCGCCGCCCAATCGGGCTTGTGCGTCAATAATTCCGCCACGGTGAACGTCCCGCTCCCCACCGCCAGCATCCTGGCTTGGATGGCCCGGGCGCAACGGATGTCGAAGGGAGTGTCCCCCACCACCAGGATTTCTTCCCCGCGCAAGGGCCGGCCGAGGCGTTCGCTGCCGCGCTGCCGGGCGATGACGGCGATGCGGTCGCGGTCCTCGTCCTCGTCTCCAAAGGCGCCGAAGGGGAATTTCTCCCACAAATTGAAACGTTGCAGCTTGAGGCGCGCGCCTTCGCGGATGTTGCCGGTCAGCAGGCCGAGCAGCGGCGGTTCCGGCAAGGCCTCGAGGGCGCCCTGGAACTCCAGCACCCCCGGACACGGCCCGCCTTTGCAATCGCGCAGCAGTTGTTCCAGCCAGACCAGGTAGGCCTGGAAAAAGCGCCCGAAATTCTTCGGCGACGCCTCGATCTGATGGAGCGAGAACAATTCCCGCGCGAGCGAGACATCCGTCCGCCCGGCGAACTTGACCCGTTCCACGCCGTCGTTGGCGCCAAATTCGCCGGCCAGGGCGCGGGCGAAAGCCTTCACCCCCGCCCCCCCCGTGTGGATGAGCGTCGCGTCCACATCAAACAAAACGAGCCGGATCATGGTGGGAAAAACCTACGCAACGGCGGAAGAAATTGCAATGGCAGCCGCATTCCTTTCCTGCCCCTAATCTTAATCGTAATCCTAATCATAAGAAAATAAGACCAAGATTAGGATCAGGATTAAGAGTAGGAGTAGGAAATGGAAGATCGGGAAATTCTTCCCAATTTCCCTCCCTCCATGTATAAACGCGCCGGAAGCTCCGATGAGAAACATTGTTTATTTTGACCTGGAAACCCAGAAGTCCGCCGAGGAAGTCGGCGGCTGGAACAACATCCGCGACATGCGCATGAGCGTGGGCGTGACCTACAGCACCGGGCGCGGCGGCTACCGCATTTACGCGGAAAAGGATGTCAACGCTCTCATCGACGAGTTGCGCCGGGCCGACCTCGTGGTGGGTTTCAACAATCTGCGTTTCGATTACCAGGTGCTGCTGGGACACAGCCCGTTTTTCGACATGGAGCAGGTGCCGACCCTGGACATGCTGGTGGAGCTGCAAAAAACGCTGCCCCACCGGCTTTCGCTCGACGCCATTGCGCACGCCACCCTCGGCGTGGAAAAGACCGCCGAAGGGTTGCAGGCCATCCGCTGGTACAAGGAAGGCCGCCTGCTGGAGCTGGCCGAATACTGCTGCTACGACGTGAAGATCACCCGGCTGGTGCATGAATACGGCCTCTCCCACAAGAAACTCCACTACACCAATCGCTCCGGCAAAAAGCTCACCGTCCCCGTGGCGTGGAGCTAGGTTTTGGCGGGCGCCTTCTTGACGGCGGCCAGCGCCTCGTTGACGCCCCGCAATTTAAGGGCCAGGTCCTGGGCCAGGTTGCGCATCACCACCATGCCCAAGCCGGGTTCGCGCCGCACCAGCTCCGTGAAGGCCGTCCGCTTCATGACCAGCAAAATGCTCGGCTGGGTGGCCACGGCAAACGCCGCCCGCGGCGCCCCGTCCAAAAAAGCCAGTTCGCCGAAGACCTTCCCGTCGCTCAACTGCGCCACGGCCGGGGTCTCCTTTTCAAGCTGGATGCTGATTTTGCCCCGCAGCACCACATACGCCTCATCGCCGGAGTCTCCCTTGGCAAAAACCTGCTCACCGGGCCGGTAGAGCTTTTGCACGAACAATCGCGCGATCTTGCGCAGTTCCCCGTCGCCCAGCCCCGCGAACATCGACAAGGGCCGCAACAGGTTGATGATCGCCAGGCCCAGTTTCTGGTCCTCGAAGTTGCGGTCGATGATCTTCACCATGCTCTGGGCGTGCGCGGTAAAGTCCCCGCTCTCCAGCGAATAGGGCAGATTCAATTTCACCATCTTGACCACGTCCGACAGCCGGCCCTGGTTGGAATAAAACGCCGGCAGATACGCCACCGGCACGAAGCCCAGTTGCTCCGCGCTCTTGAGGAAGCGCGGCGCCGTCGCCAGGACATCCATCTCCGTATAGACGGCGTTGAAGTGTTCCTGGGCCAGCCGCACGGCCTGGGTCAGCAATGCCCCCATCGACAAATTGTCGCCGCAAAAGGCTTCGACCACGCGCGCACACCGGTCCTGTTCGTCAAAATAAAATCTCAGCCCCGCCACGGTCTTTTGTTCCTGCTCCCCCAACAAGACCGGCATGGCCAGAGTGCCGGGGGTGCGCATCAGGCCCAACCCATAGTTGAACGGGCCGGACACTTCCGGGGGCGGATTGAGGCTCTCGGCCTGGGTGCGCGCCCGCTGGTACTCCTCCAACGTCGCCTCGCGCATCTTGAGCTCGCATTGCAACGGATAGCCGCTGGCGCCGTCCCGCACCACCATGGTGTTGGGAATCTGCAGCCGTTCCAGCACCGTTGCGCTCAACTCGCTCACGTCGGGCAGGGACTCCGAAAGCGGCGTGCGGGTCACCAGCACCGAACTGGCCCCCTGCACATAAAACAAAATCCCCACCCGTTGCTGCAGCATGTGTTTGAGCGGCTGAAAGCCCACGCAGACAAAACCCAGGTTCTCGAAAAGGACCTGTTGCGCGTTGTCCGTGGCCGCAATCCGCGCGATGGCCATTTTGTTCCGTTGCGCCGCCAGGTCCTTCACCGCCCGCAGCAGCTTCTCCGCCGAACCGTCCTTCACCGCCTCCGGCCGGATCAGGTTCCGGCCCAGGTTGGCCACCGGATTGGAACTGGAGCTGTCCGGCTCCAGAAAAGAGATGCTGCCCTGGAGCCGCCCTTCGACTTCCGCCACCCACGTCTCCTGGCCCTTCTCCGCGTCCAGTTGGCCGGCGATCCACGCCGCATCGTAAACAGCCTTTGCAGGGTACTGCGCTCCCAAAGTCGCCTGGACTAGCTCCAGCCACTTCGGCGCGTCAGCGGCAGTGGCGCGTCTGATTTCGGTGCCTTTCAAGTGCGCCGATTGTGCCCGGCCCCCCGCCTCGTTTCAAGAGATATTATTTGGCCGGTTTAAACTATGATTCAGCCGCCGCCCCCTTCCCCCGCCTAATCGTTCTTGACAAACATCTTCCCCGGCAGTTGCCGGATCAGCCGCTTCATCTCCAGCCCCAGCAGCGTCACGGACACGGCCGACGGCGCCAGGCCGCTGCGCCGAATCAGGTCGTCAATCGACATCTCCTCCTTGTCAATCAACGCGTAGAGCGTCGTCTCGTTCGGCGACAAGGCGAAGGCGGGCAGGTCCGGCGCCTCCCGCAGCACTTCGGGCCGGTTGCCCGGCGGAAACAAGTACTCGAACTCGCTCAGGATGTCCTCCGCGCTCTCGCACAATTTCGCCCCGCCGTTCTTGATCAGTTCGTGGCAGCCCTTGCTGCGCGGCGAGTCGATCCGCCCCGGCACCGCGAACACCTGGCGCCCGTTGTCATTGGCCAGGCGCGCCGTGATGAGCGCCCCGCTGGTCAGGTTGGCTTCCACCACCACCGTTCCCAGCGTCATGCCCGCCACCAGCCGGTTGCGGATGGGAAAGCTTTGCTTGTCCGCCTTGCGGTTGAAGGGAAATTGCGTGATGAGCGCGCCCTGGGCGGCAATGCGTTCGAACAACTCGGCGTTCTCCGCCGGGAAAATCAGGTTGATGCCCGTGCCCAGCACCGCGATGGTGCGGCCCCTGGCGTTGAGCGCCCCCTGATGCGCCCCGGTGTCGATCCCCCGCGCTCCGCCGCTCACCACCGTCACGCCGATGTAGGCCAGTTGATAGGCCAGCTTGCGCGCCACCTCCATCCCGTAATGCGTCGTCAGGCGCGACCCCACCATGGCCACGCTGTTCCTGTCCTTCGCCGTCAGCTCCCCCTTCACGTAAAGCACCAGGGGCGGATCGTAAATTTGCTTGAGCAGTTCCGGATAATTCCCGTCCGACTGGATGACGATGTTGCAGCCAAATTGCCGTATCCGCTCCAGTTCCCCCTTCAGGTCCACCGTCTTTTCCCAATCCGCGATGGCCAACGCCACCTCCGGCCCGATGCCCTGCACCCTTTCCAACTGCCCGCGGCTGGCGCGCAGGACCTCGGCCGGCTCCGCGAAATGCCCCAGCAACTGCCGCGCGCGCACCGGCCCCACGCCGTCAATCATATTCAAAGCGATCAACGCTTCCCGCGAATCCATGCGCGGAGTTGACTGCTTTTCGTCGCGCCCCGCAAGCTTTAAAGACCCGGCCGCGCCTGATCCCGGGCCATGCGGCCGGTTCAAGCCGCCGCCGGCGCGGCGTCGCGGCCCTGGCCCGGCTGGGGCGGGGCCGGGGCGGGAGGGGCCGGGGGCGTCCACGGCACCTCGTAAAACCGCACGGTTTCGCGGAATCCCTTCACGCTCCGCGGCGTCAACTCCGCGCAGCGTCGGGCCAAAGCCGGGTCGTCCCGCTCCAACGCGGCATAGGTGCCTTCCCCGATGAGGATGTGGCCGTGTCCGGAGAGGCCCTCCAGGCGGCTGGCCAGGTTCACCTCCCGGCCGAAAACAGTATAGTTGACAATGTGCTCGTCCGATCCCATGAACCCGGCAATGGTCATGCCGGTGTTGATGCCCGTGCCCATGGACAGCACCGGCAATCGGCCCAGGGCCGGCCGGCCCGCGCGCAGGCGCTCCAGGTTGTCCTGCTCGCGCCGCCGGTTCTCCTCCTCGCGCCGCGCGTTGAGCGCCTGCAGGGCCTGCTGCGCTTCCATGGCGCAGCGCACCGCCGCCAGGGCATGTTTGGGATTGGCCAGCGGCGCGCCCCAAAACGCCATGACACAATCGCCAATGTACTTGTCGAGGGTGCCCTGGTGCTTCTTGACGCAACCGGCAATCGTGCCCAGGTAAAGGCTGACCGTCTTCATCACCTCCTGCGCCTGTTCGGCAAAATAGTCCTCCGCCAATTGGGCGCTTAACGAATGGCGCCGCACAAATTCCGTGTTCTCCGCCTGCGCGGCGTCCGTCAACGCCGTGAACCCCCGGATGTCCGCAAAAAACACCGTGATCTCCCGCCGCTGGCCTGCCAGCGAATTCAGGGAAACCCCTTGGGCGCCGAGCACTTCGTTGACGACTTCCGGCGAAACCAGGCGGTTGAAGAGGGACTTGATGCGCTTTTTCTCGGATTGCTCCACGCTGACCCGGTAGGTCAAGGCCGCCAGATGCGTGATGACCCCCGCGCACCCCAGCGGCAGCACGATCGGCAGCCAGATCCGCCAATACACAAACAGCGCCGCCGCCGCCGCCAGATAGACCATGGCCGTCAGCGCCATCAGCATGGACCCCGTCACGGGCCGCGCCACCACCCAGGTGCTCCAGGCGGAAAGCGCCCCCACCAGAACGATGAGCAGCAGGTTCAGCGGCAGCGGCGTGGGCCTGACGAACCGCCCGGTGATGACCGAATTGGCCACGTTCCAGTGCTTGCTGACCAAATACGTAAAGCTCTCCAACGCCGTGGAACCGGTATCGGAAAGATCGTTGCCGGTGGCGGTTGAGCCGACGACCACCAATTTGTCCCGCCATCGCTCCGGCGCCGCCCGCAGCAACTCCTCGAACGGGCCTGTCGTCAGGTTCGCATCCTTCAGCCCCATGGACCAATCAATGTAAAAATACCCGTTCGCATCCACCGGGATCTCCCGCCTCAACCCCTTTTCGCCGTGAAGCACGATGCGATGGCCCGGCAGGTCGATCTCCGGGTGGCCCAAGTCGAGCTTCAATTGCCGGGCCGCCAGCACGATGCCCATGCTCCAAACCCGTAGCGGCCTGAATGGCAGAAACCGGCTCGGCACTCCCGGCGGCACCGGGTTGACCACATTCGTCGTCGCGATCATCCCCTGCGCGTCCGTCGGAAAGACGACGTTCTCGGCGTCCCACTGGCGGTAAAAGGTGAGCTTGCCCGGCTGGGTTGTGGTTTTGGACAAATCCAGGTTCTTCGCCCGGGCCACGTACTGGATGATCCAGTGCCAATCCTTGTATTCCATGAAAGCCTGGTCGCGCCGCAGCACGCCGTCCGCGTCCCTCTCCGTCGTGATATTGGCGATGCGCCAGGCATTGCTCCGGAAAAGCGGGTCCGGCAGCAAGCCCCGGTCCGCCGCCAATATGGCGTTGCCGGCATTGGTCAGTTGCAGCGCAAAATAGTCATCCGACGCCATTGACACGCCGTCGGGGTAACTGAAGTCCGGATGGTCCGGCCTTTTTTCCGCGAACAGCACATCAAACGCCACCGCCTTCGCCCCCTGTTTGGTCAACTCCTCCAATCCCCGCGCATACACCTGCCGCGGCCAATACAAGCCGTAGCGATACCCCAACTCGCCGTTGTTGACCATGGCGACGGTGTGATCGCTGATCTCCGCCAGGCCGAGGTTGGTGGCATTGGCAACGGCACGGACGGGATAATTGTGGGCCAGCCGCACCCGCCAGTCATAGGTCAGCCATTCCAGGCGCTGAAAGACCGGGACGCGGGTCGCCTCCAGCAGGCACACGCCCAGGACCACCACTGCCGCAATGAGACAAATCGGCGATTTTAGAAACTTCAGGCGCACCGCCTCAAGCTAAACAAAAAGCCCGGAGCAACACAAGCTGCTCCGGGCGAAAAGAAACCCGCATCAAGCGGCCTTAATCAGCCTACGGCCTACGAAGCTCCAGGATGAGGCGGCACGCCAATGGGGAACGGAGGCCCGGGATTGAATCCAGGCGGTCCCGGAGTCTGGCCGGGCGGAGGCGGCGGTCCAACCGGAAAACGACCGCCGGGGCCTGGGGGTAGCGGCAGCAGGGGACGTATGATGTTGTCAATCTGACTCTGATAATTCTCAAGAATATAGGCCTTCATTTGTTCGACGTTCTTGCCAATTTCCCATCTCATGCCGGTGGTCAGCGTGTGCGTGACCGTGACGCCGTTGATCACGGCGGAAACGGTGATGATGCCCGTGATGCTGTCAAAGGTCACACGCACATTGCCATCCGGCAGGTGAATGACCTCCACCGCGAAATCGGTGCCGCGAATGCCGGCCACGCCGTGCGGCGACATGATCTCATAACGGGAATTGGCTGAAATCTTTCTGACGTTGCCGATGACCGTGCCGGTCTCCAGGTTCAGCATCGTGGTGGTGTCCCCTTCCTGCCTGCTGCCCACGTAGGACATGGTCGGGATTTGCAGGGTGGTGTTGTTGGTCATCCGCACGGTTGACGACGTGCCGTTGACGTTGATGTCCGCCGAGCCGTCAGGGCCCGTGCGAACGGTGACGCCGGCGGAAAACTTCATGTCAACCTTGACCGGCAGCCAGGCCCCGTTCGGCTGGGTCTGGTATTGTACTATGCCATGGCAGCTTCGCACGATGGCCTTGCCCTGTTTGAGTCCTTCCTCCGCCGCATGCAGGGCCGTGACGCCTGCCAACGTCAGCGCCAGTGCGCACGCCAGTATGATTTGGGTTCTTTTCATAATGTTTTTGATGGTGTTTCTTCCTCCGGCTATTCTCGCCGTTTCTCCATAATTGTCAATCCATTATCATCTAACTTCGCCCTTATAAACCTTCTGACAAGGGATGTCCACCTCATTTTTTCCCTGTTTTATACAACCCCGACGGGTCCTGCATCCTCTCGTCCAGGAACCGGATCGCCCACAGCGCCATTTCATTGAATGAGAGAATCTGCGAACGGACAAACCATCGCCTGGCCATGACATAATCCCCCGCCTCCACGTAATGGCGGCCCATGAAATAGGCCACATGGTTATTGTTCGGGTCCAGCTTCTCCGCCAACTCAAAATACGGGCCCGACCGGTTGGTCTCCCCCATCACATCCAGGCACATGCCGTAGCGCATGGGAACATAAGGCTCCAACGGGTTCGACGCCATGCTCTTGGCGTACCAAGGCAGGGCCTGCCGCGCCAGGTCCTGGTAGCCCGGATAGCCTTCCTGGCTGCATAGCCGGTAATACTCGCCCATGTTATACGTGTTTTCGTAATTGGACGGCTCCGCTTCGCACGCCTTTTCCAGGCCCTCCAGCCTCTCGTTCCACGACGCCGTTTCATCGGCCGCCCGATGCTGCCAGAAGACTTCGCGCCCTTTGCGCACCCCCTGCGTCCCCAGCCATGCCATCGCCCCAACCATCGTCACCGTCAGCAAGACTTTCCCCAGCCGCCCCGGCTCCTTCCCATACCGCTCGGTCGCAAAGCGCCACTGCGCGCTGAGCAGCGCCATCAAGGTGATGGCGATGACGGCATTGGCCGGCACGTGCATGTTAAAATCCACCACGGAATGAAAAAGCAGGGCCAGCAGGCCCAGCGATGCCCCCATCAGGAACGCCAGCCGGTCCTTCTTTTGCGCCACCTCCCCCTCCAGGTCGGCCTGCCGCAAAGCCGCCCACGCCTTGCCAACGCCGTAATAAAGCAACACACAAGCCGCCCCGATGATGGCCAGCCCGGTCACACCCCATTCCGCCAGGGTGTTGAGATAATCGTTGTGCGCATAAATGGGCTGCACTTGCACTTGCGGCGGGCGGTAGCGGTCAAACTCCGCGTCATAGTGGCCCGGACCGCCGCCCCACAGCGGATGATCCTCAAATATATGGATGGCCGCAGCCCAATAATCGCCGCGAACGTCCCCAAAACGGCCGGCACTGAGATTCTGTTGAAACTGTTGAAATCGCCTTTGCAACGGGGCGAATTGCGTTCCGAAAGCAACAGTCCCGGCGACCAGCACCGTCAGGACACCCAGCGCCGCCGGCCCGTACCCCCGTTGCGACAGCAGCACCCCGGAAAACACCAGCAACGTCGCGCTCGTGGCCAGAATCCCGCCGCGCGAAGCCGTGATCCCAATGCCCGCCAGCATGGCCAGCGCGCAGTAAGCCAAAAACGCCTTCAGGGTGGGCGACATGCGGCTCATCACCACGTACGACAGCGCCAGCGGCGCTATCATGCCCAGAAACCCCGCCAGATGGTTCCCGTTGATGTACGTCCCGCTGGCCCGGTCCATGAATCTGCGGGGGTATCCCCAGATGCGCGGATACTTCGTGGCTTGCTCAAAGATCGCGTCCCACGACAACACCATCCCCAGCGCGATCAAACAAAGCGCGATAAGCGTCACCGATTCGCGCCGATGAAAATTGTTGACAATGAGGAAGAACAGCGAGGCATAGACGATGATTCGGATCAGCTCCTGCCACGCCACATACTCAATCACAACCAGCCGGCAGCGGACCAGCGCGTAGAGCACAAAAACCAGCGCCGCCCAGCAGATCGGCGGCCAAAACAGCAGGAAGGACCGTTGCGCCCACAGCCGCGCCACCCACAACCCCAGCGCCAGGAGGGTCAGTCCTTGAATCACCAAAAAAGCCCCCCCGGGGATGGCGCCGAATGCCAGCGGCCCCCACAACGCGCTCAGCGTCACCGCCGCCACAATCCCCTTCTCGCAAACCCTGTCAAGCCGCTCCCGCCACCGGCTTTGCGCCGGCGCCTCCGACCTGGCCTGTTGAACGGCGGATAACACCGGGCATCAGCTCAGATACTCCCGCGGGTCGGTGATATGGCCGGTCAAGGCGCTCGCCGCCACGGTCGCGGGCGACGCCAGAAATATCTGTGACTCCTTGTGCCCCATCCGTCCCGGGAAATTCCGATTGGTCGCGCTGATGCACTTCAACGGGGCGTTCATCCGTCCAAAGGTGTCCACCGGCCCCCCCAGGCACGCTGCGCACCCCGCGTTCTCCGTCATCTGCACCCCGGCCTCCGTCAGGATTTGCCAGATCGTCTTGTCCCCCCACCGCGCCGTCTGCAAATCATGCACGATCTCCGGCGTGGCCGGCACCCCAAAGGTGTCAATCACCACTTTCCTTCCGCGCAGCACCCGGGCGAACTCCACGAAATCGCTCGTCTTGCCGCCGGTGCAGGAGCCCACGTAAGCCCGGTCCAGCTTCGTGCCCGTCAATTCCTTGGCCAGCTTCCGTTGCCCGGGGTTCGGATGGCAGGCCACCGTCGGTTCCAGCGCCGACAAATCGACCGTCAGCTCATAAACGAAGCTCTCCTTCCGGTCCCGTTCCACCGGCTCGTAAGTGGCCTTGGTCCCGTTGAGTTTGCACCGCCAGTCCACCGCCGCCCGCGTTTGATCGTCAAACTCAAAAATCCCATTCTTGCCCCCGGCCTCGATGGCCATGTTGGCGATCGTCATCCGGTCATCCATCGTCAAATGCTCGATCCCCGGCCCGTCAAACTGCATCGCCCGATACGTCGCCCCGTCAAACCCGATCTCCCCGATGCAATGCAAGATGATGTCCTTGGCCATCACACCGGCCTGCAATTGGCCCTCCAGCCGGAAATGCATCGTCTCCGGCACCTTCAACAGCAATTTGCCCGTCCCCATGACAAAGCCCGCGTCCGTGTTGCCGATGCCCGTGGCAAATTCATTGAACGCTCCCGCCATGCACGTGTGCGAATCGGTGCCAAAGAGAATCTCCCCCGGCCGCGTATGCCCCTTTTGCGGCAGGGCCGTGTGGCACACCCCGGCGTAATGCGACCCGTACTGCCGCCGCAGCATCCCCTTGCCCGCGTCGAACTTCCACGTCCCGTTCATGTCATCGATCACGTCGTAAAAATACGGCAGGTCCTGCTCGCGCACGAACTCCCGCAGAATATCCACGTTCCGATTGGACAACGAATCCGTGGTGAAAATGTAGTGATCAGGCATGATGACCACCTTGTGCCGGTCCCACACCTTGGCCTGGGCCCCAAACTCGCGCTTGAACACCCCGATCGTCCCTGGCCCGCACACGTCGTGCGTCATCAAAACATCGGTATTGACCCAGACATTGTCGCCGGCTTTGACCTTCCTTTTGTCCGCCGCCCGGGCCAGAATTTTCTCGGTTAACGTCATAACACAAGCCTAGGTTAACCGACCCCGTCCCCAGCCGCAACTTCCAAAGGCGCTTCCAAAGGCGCTTGCGGAGCCTCTTCCACAAGAGGATGTGGGCCATGTGCTTGAAGCATTGGCCGACCGTTTGGGGGTTTGAGAAGGAGATAGTTCCCGAACTTAAAGTCAACGCGGGGCAAAGGGGCTACCCGTCACCAACCGTCACCTTGAAGGATCGTTGGCTTGGATGAATGTGGCTGGAACAGGACTTGCCGGGACTGGGGCAAAGGGGATAAAAAAGAAGTGGCGCTGGCGCGCCGGTTGGGCCAAAAACGACCATGAAGCTCACAACTCCAACGGTATTCGGGAAATGACGACCAACCGCGAGCGCGTGCAGCAAGCCATCCGTGAGGACGTCAGCATTGTGCCTTACGACCCGCGCTGGCCAGATCTGTTCCGGCGCGAGGCGGACCATCTGCGCTCCTCCTTGCCTTCTGCGCTCCTCTTGCGCATTGAGCACTTCGGCAGCACGGCCGTTCCGGGACTTGCCGCCAAGCCGATAATGGACATGTTGGTTCAAGTGACCAGCCTCCGGGCGACCCGAAGCAAAATCGCCCCGATCCTCGAGGCGCAGGGCTACGAATACTTTTGGCGCCCCAGCTTCGGAGACGACACGCCTCCGTGGTATGCGTTCTTCATCCGGCGCGGCGAGCGCGGCATCCGCACGCATCACGTCCACATGATGACCGGTGGCCGGGCGTTTCGCGGGCATTGGGATCGCCTGCTCTTTCGCGACTATCTGATTGCCCACCCGGAAACCGCCCGCGCCTACGAGCGGCTCAAGAGAGGCCTGGCAGCCGCGCATCCGAATGATCGCGTCGCTTACACCAACGGCAAGACAGAGTTCATTCGGCAAATCATGGCACGGATCAGGCAGGCCAAATGAAGTCACCAGCCGCCAGGGCCAATGCCGCTCATCTCCAACCTTCGCCAAAGGAGATGCCGTCCATCGTCCAAATACGTGAGTGGCCGGCGGCGGCTATCGAAGGGCTTCTCGCCGAAAGCCAGCAGGAGGGCTTCCGCTTTGTCAGGCGCGCGAAGGAGGAATGGCTGTCAGGCGCGAATACATTTTCGAAAGAAGGCGAGGCGCTCTTTGCCGTTTATGAAGGGGAACGCCTCCTGGCGATAGGCGGCATCAATCGTGAATCTGCCCGCCAGGGTCGTCTGCGCCGCTTCTATGTGCGTCGCCAAGAAAGAAGGAGGGGAATCGGCAGGCAATTGGTGCGGCGCCTGCTCGCTTTTGCAAGCCGCCACTACTCGCGGGTCAGCCTGCGTTGCGACACAGAAGCTGCGGACCGATTTTATCGCGCGGTCGGGTTCAATCGCACAAATTCGGTTCCAGACGCAACTCACGTGATCGAACTGAAACAGGAAAAAGTCGTCACAAACAAGCGCCGGACCCGTTGCAGAAAAAGGGGAAGGCGGCCCGCCCTCCGCAGCAGCTCTGCGACGAAGGGTGGAAAGGTCAAAGTTGAAATCGGCGGCCCCAAGGGTCAACGCGTCACGCGCAAGGAACTCAAGCGTTCAACGCGGATGGGTTGGACGGCATAATGCCCATGCCGACGGAGAAGAATTGCTGGAGAATGGGCTTGCTTGTAGCTACAAAAGGGCTACATTCAAGTCATGAGCAAAACTGCCACCATCCGCGCCCGAATTGAGCCGGACCTGAAAAACGAAGTGGAAGACATTCTGTCGCACCTCGGGTTAACCGCTTCTGAAACCATACTTTTGCTTTATCGGCAAATCAAATTGCGGCGCGGATTGCCATTTGCCGTGGCCATTCCCAATCATTTGACTGCCAAAACGTTGCGCGAAAGCAAGTCAGGTAAAAATGTGAAACATTTTACCAGCAAGCAGGATCTCTACGCTGATCTGGGCCTGTGAGATCCTTCAGCCGAACCACGCAATTTAAGAAAGACGTCAAACGCGCCGAAAAGCGCGGCAAGGACCTAACGGAACTCAAAGCGGTTCTTGACCTTTTGATTGAAGGCAAACCGCTCCCACCGGAATACAAAGATCATCCATTGCGCGGCATTTTTGCCGGCAGCCGTGATTGCCATATCCAGCCGGATTGGTTTCTGATTTACACCCTTGTTGAAAACCATGTTCGTTTCGAGCGAACTGGAACCCATAGCGACTTGTTTCGTTAAGTCACCCTCCAGTTCACGCTTCGCCAGCGGCCCGGCCTTGACTTTGCCGGAGATTCGCCAAAGCTGTGGGTCTGAGACATGAGTTTCAACCAGGACTCCATCGAGCAGCTTCGCATCGAGCGCGGCCCGGAATCGAAAGGGTCCTCCTATTCATGGCTCGCTGCGATCGTCCTGCTGGCCGTTCTTCTCGCGGGCGCGGCGTTTTGGTGGCATGGCCGCGCTGACGGCGTGGAAGTGCGGACCGTCCCGGCCCGGCAGAGGGCGGGCGGCGGGGCCGACCGGACGATCCTGAACGCTTCCGGCTATGTCACGGCCCGAAGGCAGGCGACCGTCTCCGCCAAGGTCACGGGCAAGGTCGGCGAGGTATTGATCGAGGAGGGAATGAAAGTCAAGGAAGGCCAGGTCCTGGCCCGGCTCGACGATTCCAATATCAAGACCAGCCTCGACGTTGCCGAGGCCCAGTTGCAGTCCACCCGCCTCACCCTGGAAGAAACGCGCGCCCAACTCAAACAAGCCGACCTCGAATTCGCGCGCGACACCGAGCTGGCCAAGGCCAAGTTCATTTCGCCGTCCGATCTCGACAAGGCCGAGTCCGACGCCATGACCTTGCGGGCGCGCGTCAGCCGCCAGCAGTTGGACATCACCACCGCCGAACGCCAGGTCGCCCTCTGGAAACAGCAGATCGAAGACATGGTCATCCGCGCCCCCTTCGACGGCGTGATTACGACCAAGAACGCCCAGCCCGGTGAAATGCTTTCCCCCGTTTCCGCCGGCGGCGGCTTTACCCGGACGGGCATCGGCACGGTGGTCGATATGAATTCGCTCGAGATCGAATTGGACGTCAACGAGAATTACATCAACCGCGTCGAACCTGGCCAGCCGGCTGAGGCCGCCCTGGACGCCTATCCCGATTGGAGAATCCCCTGCAAGGTCATCGCCATTATCCCCACGGCGGACCGCCAGAAATCGACCGTCAAGGTGCGGGTCGGTTTTGACAAACTCGACCCCCGCATTCTGCCCGACATGTCGGTCAAAGTCGCCTTCCGCGAGACGGCCGCCGCTCCCGTCTCCGTCACCCGCGCCGTCCTCGTCCCCAAAAACGCCCTGCTCAGCCAGGACGGCCGCGATGTCGTCTTCGTCGCCCAAAATGGGCGCGCCGAACGCCGCGCCGTCACCGTCAGCGACACGCAGGGCGACGACTCGGTATTGAGCGCGGGCGTGAGCGCGGGCGAAATAATCGTTGTCAATCCGCCGCCCACTCTGAAAGATGGGACGCCGGTAAAGGAAAAAAAATCATGAGCGAAAGTCAAAAAACCAACGGCGTTCTGGTGCGGGTGGAGCGCGTCGAAAAAGTTTTCCATCGCGGCACCGAAAGCATTCATGTGCTGGCGGACTTGAGTCTGGATGTCGCCGCCCGCGAATTTCTGGCCCTGATGGGGCCGTCGGGATCGGGCAAGACCACGCTGCTCAATTTGATCGGCGGGTTGGACCGGCCCACCAAAGGCACGGTCACCGTGGGCGGCGAGCGGGTGGACCGGCTATCCGACCGGGAACTGGCCCATTGGCGCGCCCGGCATGTCGGTTTCATCTTCCAGCTTTACAACCTCATGCCCGTGCTCAATGCGGAACAAAACGTGGAACTCCCGCTCCTGCTCACCCACCTTTCCAAGGCCGAGCGCAAAGAGCATGTCCAAGCCGCCCTGGCAGTCGTCGGCTTGCGCCATCGCGCCAAACATTATCCCCGCACCCTCTCCGGCGGTGAACAGCAACGGGTGGGCATCGCCCGCGGCATTGTCACCGACCCCACCATCCTCCTGTGCGACGAGCCCACGGGCGACCTGGATCGCAAGGCCGGCGACGGCATCCTCGATCTGCTGCAAGCCCTCAACCGCGAGCACGGCAAGACCGTCATCATGGTCACGCACGATCCGCACGCATCCAGGCGCGCCGGGCGAATCGTCTATCTCGAGAAAGGCCAGCTCAGCAACGAACCGCTCCAATGAAATTCGCCCATCTCATCTGGGGCAATCTCAAGCGCAAGAAGCTGCGGACCTGCCTGACCCTCCTTTCCATTCTGGTCGCCTTCGTTTTGTTCGGGATGCTGATGGCCATCAAACAGGCCCTTGCTGGCGGCGTGAAATTGGCGGGGGCCGACCGCCTCATCGTGCGCGACAAGGTTTCCATCATCCAGTTCCTGCCCGTGAGCTACAAAGCCCGCATGGAGCGGATCCCCGGCGTCTCCCTCGCCGTCCATCAAACCTGGTTCGGCGGCATCTATCAGGACCCGAAAAATTTCTTCATGCAAACCCCGGTCGTTCCCGAGGAATTCCTCCAAATGCATACCGAATACATCCTCCCGCCGGCACAGAAAAAGGCCTGGCTCCAAACCCGCACCGGCGCCATCGTCGGCCGGAAATCCGCCGATCGTTTCCACTGGAAAATCGGCGACAAGATCCCCATTAAATCCTCCGTCTTTCCAAAGCAGGACGGCAGCGACGTTTGGACCTTTGACATCGTTGGCATCTATGACGGCAGGGACAAAGGCACCGACACCACACCGATGCTTTTCCGCTACGATTATTTCGACGAAGCGCGCTCCTCCTGGGCCAAGGGGCAGGTCGGCTGGTACACCATCCGCGTTCAGGACCCGGCCAAAGCGGCCGAAGTCGCGAAAAGGGTTGACCAGGAATTTGAAAATTCCTCCTCGGAGACCAAGACCGAGCCGGAGGGCGCGTTCCTCCAGGGCTGGGCCAGCCAAATTTGCAACATCACCTTGATCGTCGGCTCCATTCTGGGCGCGGTCTTTTTCACCATGCTCCTGGTCTCCGGCAACACCATGTCCCAATCCGTGCGGGAGCGGACGGGCGAACTGGGTGTGCAGAAGGCCATCGGCTTCACCAACGCCCAGATCGTTTCGCTCGTCCTCGCCGAATCCTGTCTGCTCACCGTCCTCGGCGCCGTGCTCGGTCTGGGGCTGGCCTGGATGTTTGCCTCGCGCGGCGATCCCACCGGCGGCCTTTTGCCACTGTTCTTTCTCCCCATCCCCGATTTGTTCCTCGGCCTGGGCATCAGCCTGGCGCTCGGTTTGGTGACGGGATTTTTCCCCGCCCTTTCCGCCATGCGGCTGCGTGTGGCTGATGCCTTGAGGAGAATGTAGCATGGCCGGCCCCATCAATTGGTTTTTGCAAATTGCCTCCATCGCCAAATTCGGACTGCTCAGCATTCCCCGCCGCCGCGGCGCGGTCCTGGCCACGGTCATTGGCATTGCCGGCGTTGTGACGGTGCTGGTCGGCGTCCTCTCCATCTCGACAGGATTCAAGCACGCCATGACCGTTTCCGGCTCGCCGGACATCGCCATTGTCCTGCGCAGCGGCGCGGACAGCGAAATGGTCAGCGGCCTCTCGCACGACGAAACCCGCGTCATCGCCGACTCCCCCGGCGTGGCCCGCTCCGCCCAAGGCCCGCTTTCCTCCCCCGAACTTTTCGTCATCATCGACATCCCCAAACGCGCCACCGGACTGGACTTCAACGTCCCCTTGCGCGGCGTCGAGCGCGCCGCCTTCCAAGTCCACGACAACGTCAAACTCATCCGCGGCAGAATGTTTGACTGGGGCAAGGACGAAGTCATTGCCGGCATCGGCGCCGCCCAGGAATTCGCCGGGCTGGACGTCGGCTCCGCCATCAAGGTCGGGCGCGCCGTATGGCCCGTGGTCGGGATCTTTGCCGCCAACGGCGGGGTGGCGGAATCGGAAATTTGGACCGGTGCCACCGTGCTCCAGGAAACTTACCATCGCGGCGACAGCTTCCAATCCGTCCAGGCCAAACTCATTTCCCCAGGCGCTTATGAACAATTCAAGGATTCGCTCACCTCGAACCCGCAATTGAACGTCAAAGTCGAGCGCCAAACCGAGTATTACGTCGAGCGATCCGAAACCATGACGCGGCTTATTACAACCCTGGGCTTCCTCATCGCCTTTCTCATGGCCATCGGCGCGGTCTTCGGCGCTTTGAACACCATGTACAGCGCCGTCTCCTCCCGCACCCGGGAAATCGGAACCCTGCGCGCTCTGGGCTTTGGCGCAGGCGCGGTCATCGTTGCCTTGATGATTGAATCCCTCGTCCTGGCCCTGGTGGGCGGCGCGATTGGCGGCAGCCTGGCCTACTTCGCCTTTAACGGATTTCACACCTCAACCATGAACTTCCAGAGCTTCAGCCAGGTGGCCTTTGCCTTCCGCGTCACCCCGCAATTATTGATTCGCGGAATCATCTGGGCCGCCACCATAGGCCTTATTGGCGGCCTGTTCCCCGCCCTCCGCGCCGCCCGCCTGCCCATCGCCGCCGCCCTGCGCGAGATGTGACGTGGAATCCGGGAATGATCCCTTTTCGCCCGGAATCTCGCACTGTTAGATAGAAAGGCAATCATATGAAGCGAACGATCTTAATCCTGGCGGGCCTCGCCGCCCTGAGTGGCGTGGCGGTTTACTACACCACACAATCTCACAAACCGGCCGAGTCGCCGGTTCCGCCTGTCCTGGCTGAACCTGCTGCGGCTCCAGCCTCGGCGGACGCCCCCCGGCAGAAGCCGCGGCCAACGGCCCAACCCGAATCGCGTCCCCAGTCTGCCGCCTCCAACACAGCCTCCAGCGCCCCCGCGCCGGGAAGCGTGGAAGCGGTGGCGTTCCAAGCCGCCCTCGACACCCTGGTCTCGCCGAAAATGACCTTTGCGCAGAAGCAGGCCGCTTGGAAACAACTGACCGACTCGGGCCGCTTGGCCGACGCGGCGGCCGAATTGGAGAAACTCATGGCCGGCGACCCGAACAACGCCATGTATCCGGCGGAACTTGGCCAAGCCTATCTCAAGCTCTGCGCCACGACCAAGGACGTTCGGGCGCAGGCGGTTTGGGCCATGAACGCCGACGTGGATTTTGACACCGCGCTGAGCCTGGATCCGTCCAATTGGGAAGCGCGCTTCACCAAGGCCGTGGCCATGACCTATTGGCCCGAGGGTCTGAACAAGGGCGACGAAATCATCCAGAACTTCAACACTCTCATCACCCAGCAGGAACAGCAGCCGCCCCAGCCGCAGTTCGCCGCGACCTACGAATGGCTGGGCAAGCAATACCAGAAGACGGGCCAGATGGCCGCCGCCCAGCAGGTTTGGCAACGCGGCGCGGCGCTCTTTCCGGACAATCAATCCCTGCAAAATCTGCTCGCCGCCGCCTCCGCGCCCCAGCAGTAATCTGCTTTCAACGGGGGCCCAAAATGACTACACTCCTCCATAATATGAAACCCGAGCGAGACAGCGCAGCGGCGGGCCGCGAAGAGTCGCTGTTCGAATCCGCCCTGGCTCTGCTTCCCGAACAACGCGCCGCCTATCTTGACAAGGAATGCGGGGCGGATGCAGCCCTGCGCGAGCGCGTGGCGGCCTTGCTCAAGGCATACGGGCAATCGGACGGGTTCCTGGAAGGGCCTCCGGCGGCGGGGCCGGCAGGCACGCGGGTCGTCGGCGCCCCGCCCGCCGAGAACCCGGGCGATATGATCGGCCGCTACAAAATCCGCGAGAAACTCGGCGAAGGCGGCTGCGGCGTGGTCTATGTGGCCGATCAATCCGAACCGGTCCGCCGGCGCGTCGCCCTCAAAGTCATCAAGCTGGGCATGGACACCCGCACAGTGGTGGCCCGTTTCGAAGCCGAGCGCCAGGCCCTGGCCATGATGGACCATCCCAATATCGCCCGCGTCCTGGACGCCGGCACCACCGCCGCCGGCCGGCCCTTCTTCGTCATGGAACTGGTGCGCGGCATCAAAATCACCGAATACTGCGACCAGAACAACCTCGACACCGCCGAGCGCATCCGCCTCTTCATCCAAGTGTGCAATGCCGTGCAGCACGCCCACCAAAAGGGCATCATTCACCGCGACCTCAAGCCCTCCAACATCCTCGTCACCCTCCACGACGGCGTTCCCGTCCCGAAAGTGATTGATTTCGGCATCGCCAAGGCCACCGAAGGCCGGCTCACCGACCAGACCATTTATACGCAACTTTTCGAGTTCATCGGCACACCCGCCTACATCAGCCCCGAGCAGGCCGAAATGAGCGAGTTGGACATCGACACCCGCACCGACATCTACAGCCTGGGAGTGCTCCTCTACGAATTGTTCACCGGCAAAACGCCGTTCGATTCGCAGGAACTCCTCCGCTCCGGCCTGGACGAAATGCGGCGGACGATTCGGGAGCAGGAACCGCTTTCGCCCTCGACGCGCTTAAGCTCGATGGCCGACGCGGAATTGACACGGACGGCCAAATGCCGCCGGGCGGAAGCGCCGCGCCTGGTGCATTTCCTGAAGGGGGATTTGGACTGGATCGCGATGAAGGCGCTGGAAAAGGACCGCACGCGGCGTTTCGAGACCGCGAACGCGCTGGCGGCCGACTTGCAACGGTTCCTTAACAACGAGCCGGTGGAAGCGCGCCCGCCGAGCAGCTTCTACCGCTTCCAAAAGCTGGTGCGGCGCAACAAGGTGGCTTTTGCGGCCATTTCCGGCATCGTGACGGCCCTGGCCCTCGGCCTGGTCGTATCGCTCAATTTGTACATCAAGGAAAAGGCGGCCTTGCGCCACGCCCTGCAAATCGAACAGGAGGAGGTGGGGTTGCGCAAACAGGCGGAAGCGGGATTGGAGATCGAGCGCAGGCAGCGGGAGTACGCGGAAATCGGCAACAAGCTGTGGCAGGCCGGCGTGCTGTGCAGTCAAGACCATTTTGACCAGGCCGAGGAGTTGATGAAGAGCGTGCCGCCCATTCCGCAGAGCGCCGCCATTTACAACGTCCTGGGAATGGTTCACGCGCGCTGGGGAAGGCTGGACAAAGCCATCATCAACTACGGCAAATGCGCCACCGTCCAGCGCACCAATGATCTGGGCTTTCACTGCCTGCTGCCGCTGCTGGCGCGCACGGGGCGCACCAACGACTTCGAGGAATGGCGCCGCAAGGCGCTGGCCCAATTCGGGTCCACGGCTGATCCGGAGGTGGCGGAGCGCATGGCTTTGGATTGCCTCATCCTGCCGGCGCCGGTGGAGGTGGTGCAACGCGTGATAACAATGCTTGACAATACCGCGGCCACGCCGCCCTGGCCGTCCACCGAGTTCATCCGAGGGCTGGCGGATTATCGCGAGGGCCAATTTGCCCGCGCCGCCGTGCGCTTGGAAAAGGCGCTCAATTTCCAGTCCAACACCAACACAGCGATGCAGGCGCGGCTGATCCTGGCCATGGCCCGCTGCAAGCTGGGCAAGGCCGATGACACCCCCATCCCCGCAGACAAGCAATTCACGCTCAACGGCGGGGATTGGAACGAACAAATGACCACCCTGTTGTTCGCCCATGAGGCGCGGAGCGTCCTTGTCAAATGAATGAAGTCACGCAACTGCTCCAGGCCATCGAAAAGGGCGACGCCGACAGCGCCGACAAACTGCTGCCCTTGGTTTATGAGGAGCTGCGCAAGCTGGCCGCCTCCAAAATGGCCCGCGAAGCGCCCGGCCAGACCTTGCAGCCCACCGCGCTCGTCCATGAAGCCTGGCTGAGACTGGCCGGCGGCGCCTCCCTGCAGTTTAACAGCCGCGCCCACTTCTTCGGCGCCGCCGCCGAGGCCATGCGCCGCATCCTGATCGAACGCGCCCGCCGCAAGGCCGCCCTGCGCCACGGCGGCGGCCAGCAGCGCGTCGATATTGACGAGTTTGAAATCGCCGCGCCCGTCCCGGAGGAGCAACTGCTGGCCGTCAACGACGCCCTCGACAAGTTCGCCGCCCTCGATGCCGCCAAGGCGGAGCTGGTCAAGCTGCGTTTCTTTGCCGGACTGACCCTGGAGCAGGCCGCCGGCGTGCTGGGCGTCTCCGAGCCAACCGCCAAGCGATGGTGGGCCTACGCCCGGGCCTGGCTCTTCGAGGAATGCAAGGCCGGCCTGTCTTCCCCCGGCAAGTAGCCGAATGTCAATACTAGTATTGGCGGCCGCCCGCCCGTCCCGGGCTTTGAAACCCGCCCGTCGCAGATTTGGCCTTGGCCCTTTCCCGGCGGCGGCTCCCGCCCGCCCGGCGCCGGTGCTTCGAGCGAAAGGCTTGTCAGATTGTCTAATCAGCGCAACCATGTTGCCGTTTGGATGAATTTCAGGACGCGATGGTACAAGCCGGCCTTGCTGGCCTTGGCGGCCATCCTGTTTTGCGCCGTCGCGCAAATGCAGGACCGGCTCAACGTGGACCGCAAGGAGATGGGGTTGACCCGCATGGACCCGCTGCAGAATGCGCCGCCCGTGCTGGCCTTCACCACTGTGGCGCTGGGCGGCTTCCGCGGCCTCATCGCCAACGCCCTTTGGATGCGCCTGAACGACCTGCAACAGGACAACAAGTATTTCGAGATGGTGCAACTGGCCGATTGGATCACCAAGCTCCAGCCGCACATGTCGGCCGTCTGGCAATTCCAGGCCTGGAACATGGCCTACAACATCTCCGTCAATTTCAAAAACCACGAAGACCGCTGGCAGTGGGTGCGGCGGGGCATTGAATTGCTGCGCGACGAGGGCCTGCGCTTTAACCCCAGGGAAACCGTCCTCTATCACGATCTCTCCTGGCTCTTCCAGCACAAAATCGGCGCCTACCTCGATGACGCCCACATGCTTTACAAATTGCGCTGGGCGCAGGAAATGCAGGGCGTCCTGGGCGGCCGGCCCGATTTCAAGGAACTGTTCAACCCCTCCACCCCGCAAGCCAGGGAGCGCCTGCGCAAATTGCGCGACATCTACAAGATGGACCCCAAAATCGTGCAGAGCGTCGATGAACAGTACGGGCCCTTCGACTGGCGCCTGCCGGACGCCCACGCCGTTTATTGGGCGGAATTGGGCCGGCTCCACGGCCGGCCCGAGGAGCAGGAAACGCTGCGCCGCTCCATCTATCAGAGCCTGCGGGCCATGGGCATGCGCGGCGGCGCGCTCGACAAGTCGATAACCAATGTGACCGCCGAGAACTTCATGCTCTGGCCCAATCTCGACCAGATCCCAACCATCAGCGCCGTTTACGAGAAGATGATCGCCGAGGAAACCAATAATCCCATGGGCCTCCAGCAAAACATGGAGACGGCCCACAAGAATTTTCTCAAGCAGGCCATCTATTTCCTCTACGAGGACGGCCGCGAAAAAGAGGCGCAGCGCTGGTTCGATTATATGAAGTCCATCTACACCAACGCCTTGGTGGGCCGGGAAGCCAGCATGAGCATGCAGGAATTTGCCGTCAGCCAGATCGCCACCGACATCAACGAAATGGACATGAACAAAGTCCAGGCCGGCATCCTGGGCATGTTGGACCAGGGCTTCATCTGCCTGGCCAGGGACAACGATGCCCAGGCCCAGAATTACATGAACATGGCCAGAAGAATCCGGGCCATCTATGAGTTGAGAACAAAGCCCGCTGCCAAGGATCGCGTCGCCTTGAAATCCATCGCCGAATTGCAACGGTTTGAACTGCGGAGACTTCTGGACCCGCAATCCGGCCTGCCGCCCCAGGTCGCCGACCGCATCCTGACCAAACTCGGCCTGACGCGGACCGGCCTCGGCCTTCCCGTTGCGCCCGCCCCGGCCCCCGCCGCCGGGTCTTAGCCGGTTCGGAACGAAATCCGGGTGATGAAGCTGCGCCCGAAACTGTTTTGCAGCCGCTCCAGGATTTCCCGGCGGCGATACCTCACTATCTCATCCAGCCACACGCTGCTGTCCACCGTGACGAACAACGTGCCTTTGCGGATGCCGGTGGGCCGGGCGTGGGCCACAACCTCGGGATCGAGTTGATGATGCCATACTTTGAGGATTTCCGTCTCCGCCTGCCGGGTCTCCATCCGCAAGTCGGCCAGCACGCCCGGCATGATGTCGGCGGCGGGCCGCGCGGAAAGTTGGCGCGCCCTTTCCGCCGCGCTCCAATCCCAGCGGCGCCACTGGGCCAGCGCCTGCTGTCGGGCGGTCGGCGCAGGCGCCGCGGGGCGGTACGGCCGATACGGGAACGGCTGATTCACCTCCGCACTGTAGCAGAGCCACCCGCGCCCTTCAACGGCAATGCTTCGCTTCCCGCGCGCGGCGCGAAGGGGTTTCTGGTTCAGAGCGCGTCCACCATCAGGAACGGCCGCTCGGAAAGCCGGCCAGGGAGGTTTTTCATTGCCCGCCGCCTCCCTTTCCGCTTTAATCCGCGCACATCATGACGACGGGTATTCGCATCAAGGACCTCCCCAAAAAAGACCGGCCGCGCGAACGCCTGGCTGAATTGGGCGAAGAAGCGCTCCGCGACGCCGAATTGATCGCCATTCTCTTGCGCACCGGCATGAAGGGCCGCTCGGCCATCGAGATCGCCGATCAATTGATCCATCAGTTCAAGAACCTCGACACCTTGTGCCGCGCCTCCCTTGAGGAGTTGAAAGCCGTCAAGGGCGTGGGCGGCGACAAGGCCATTGCCTTGAAGGCCGCCTTTTCCCTGGCCCGGCGCCTGGCCCATGAATTGCAGGGCGACAAGCCGTTGCTGGACAGCCCGGACAAGATCGCCGACTTCTTGCGCGAGGAAAACCGGCAGTACAAAGTGGAGCAGCTCCAGGCCGTGCTCCTCAATACCCGGCGCAAACTCATCCGCGTGGAGCAGATCTCCCGCGGCATCCTCGATTCGCTCCTGGTCCACCCCCGCGAAGTGTTCAAGCTCGCCATCGCCGCCAACGCCTCCGCCCTGGTCCTGGTCCACAACCATCCCAGCGGCGATCCCGCCCCTTCCGAGGCGGACATCCGCACCACCCGCGACCTCATCCGTGCCGGCCAGCTTTTAAAAATCGAGGTGCTCGACCACATCATCCTCGGCCGCCGCGCCGCCCAAAACGGCAAGGATTACGTCTCCCTGCGGGAATTGGGCTTTTTCAACACCTGAAGCCGCCATGATCCATCCCACCGCCATCGTCCATCCGGAAGCGCAACTGCATCCCACCGTGGAAATCGGCCCTTACGCCGTCATTGACGCGCAGGTTTCCATGGGGCCGGGCTGCCGCGTCGGCCCGCACGTCTATCTGACCGGCCGTACGCGCATCGGCGCCAACAACCGCTTCTACGCCGGCTGCGTGGTGGGGGAGGCCCCGCAAGATGTCAAATACAACGATGAGCCGGCCGAACTGCGCATGGGCGACAACAACCTGGTGCGCGAGGGCGCCACGGTGCATCGCTCGGCCAGGGCCGGCGAGGCCACCGTCATCGGCTCGAACAATTTCCTCATGGTCAATTCCCACGTCGGCCATAACGCGGTCTTGGGCGACCATGTCATCCTGGCCAACGGCGCCTTGCTGGCGGGCCACGTCCAGGTCGGTGACCACGCCTTTATCTCCGGCAACTGCCTGGTCCATCAATTCGTCCGCGTTGGCACCCTGGCCATCATGCAGGGCGGCGCCGCCATCAGCCGCGATTTGCCCCCTTTCACCATCGCCCGCTGGGGCAATGGCATGTGCGGCCTCAATGCCGTCGGCCTTCGCCGCGCCGGCTTCAACCCCGCCCAACGCTTGGAACTCAAGAAGCTCTATCATCTGCTCTTCCGCTCCGGGGAAAATCTCTCAGCCGCCCTGGCCAGGGCCCGGCAGGAGTTCTCCAGCGAGCCGGCCAGGGTCCTGCTCGATTTTATCGCCTCCGCCAAACGCGGCGTCTGCCGGGACATCAGCCGGATGCCCCGCGGCGGAGGAAAAATTGATGAACCGGACATTGACTAATTCCGCCCGCCCGGTGCAAATTCGGGCGTTCTCAGACATGAGCCGTAAAATTTAAACTCTCCACCATTATGCCGCCCAAGACCGAGAAAGCCGCCGCCGCCGAACCCAAATCCGCCGACCCCAAAATCGCCGCCGCCCGCCAGCGCGACCTGGAAGCGGCCATTTCGTCCATCACCAAATCCTACGGCGACGGCAGCATCATGCGGCTGGGCGACGCCCGCGCCAAGACCGGCATCGAGGTCATCCCCACCGGCGCCTTGTCGGTGGATCTGGCCCTGGGCGTCGGCGGCGTGCCGCGCGGGCGCGTGGTGGAGATTTTCGGCCCCGAATCCTCCGGCAAAACCACCCTTATGCTCCACGTCATCGCCAGCGCCCAGAAAGCCGGCGGCTTGGCGGCCTTCATCGACGCCGAACACGCCCTGGACCCCGGCTACGCCAAGAAGCTCGGCGTCAATCTGGACGAACTGCTCGTTTCCCAGCCGGACAGCGGCGAGGAAGCCTTGAGCATTTGCGAAACGCTGGCCCGTTCCAACGCCTTGGACGTCATTGTCATTGACTCCGTGGCCGCCCTGGTGCCCAAGGCGGAATTGGAAGGTGAAATGGGCATGGCCACCATGGGCATGCAGGCCCGCCTCATGAGCCAGGCCCTGCGCAAACTCACCGCCATCCTGGCCAAGTCCAAAACCACCTGCATCTTCACCAACCAATTGCGCGAAAAGGTCGGCGTCATGTTCGGCAACCCCGAAACCACCCCCGGCGGCAAGGCCCTCAAGTTCTACGCCAGCATCCGCATCGACATCCGCCGCCGCGACACCCTCAA
>Ga0326728_10007569_pt1 | contig 27715 bp, 24 predicted proteins | sample MB3enrmetagenome_FD_207602 | JGI IMG/M metagenome (GOLD analysis project Ga0326728, IMG submission 207602) | Lab enriched peat soil microbial communities from McLean, Ithaca, NY, United States - MB31MN | ecosystem: Environmental > Terrestrial > Soil > Wetlands > Peat | place: USA: New York...
GGAACAAGTTCTACAGGATCATTGACAATTCTGATGTGGCCCGGCACTGTAAAAACCCTATAATTATATCGCAGTATAAATCAATAAATTTTTGCGACCTGTTTATGGAAAAAAAGGGCAGAATCACCGTTCGTGGGATTGTTCAGGGAGTGGGGTTCCGCCCTTTTGTCTATGCCCGTGCCGGTGAATTCGGGATCGCCGGCTCGGTAAAGAATCTCGGCAGCGAAGTGGAGATCTACGCTCGGGGTGAGCGCTTCGACGAATTTTTGGCCGCGGTCTCCCGCGGTCCGCCCCTCTCCCGGATCGATTCCGTCGTAGCCTCGGACACGGAGACTGCAATCCCGGACGGTTTTGTGATCCTCAAAAGCGGTACGGGTTCTTATACTGGCATGATCCCGCCCGACATTGCGATCTGCGATGCCTGCATTGCCGATATATTCCGGAAAGGCGGGCGGTACGAGGGTTACTGGGCAACCTCCTGCGTGAACTGCGGCCCCCGGTACAGCATCATCCGGGAGATCCCGTATGACCGCGAGCGCACATCGATGACGGATTTTCCCATGTGCCCTGCATGTGCTGCCGAGTATATCGATCCCTTTTCCCGTCGCCACCACGCCCAGACCATCGCCTGCAGCACCTGCGGCCCCCGCCTCAAACTGCTGGACAATATTGGCAACCCGGTCACCTGCTGCGATCCGATAACAGAGACAGCAGCGCTCCTTGATGCGGGCCGGATCATCGCAATCCGGGGAGTCGGCGGGTTCCATATCGCCTGTATCGAGGAATCCACCGATGAACTGAAGCGCCGTCTGGGCCGGACCGAGCAGCCGTTTGCGGTGATGGTGAGACCGGATGCAATCGATCAGATCGCCCGTGTTTCCCGCGATGAACGGCTGCTTCTGGAGGGGCAGGTACACCCGATCGTCGTGCTCAAAAAGCGCGACCCGACTGCCCATGCGGTGATCAGCAACCTTCACACCATCGGGTGCATGCTCCCGTATACCGGCCTCCACCACTTTCTCTTCGCGCAACTTGCCCACCCCCTCCTGATCATGACCAGCGCCAACATGCCCGGTTATCCGATGATCACCGCCATCGATCATGCGATGGCCCGGCTCTCGCGGGACGTGGATTTCTTCCTGACCCACAACCGCGCCATCGTGAACCGGTGTGACGATTCGGTCACTAGGGACGGCTCTATCATACGGCTCTCCCGGGGGATGGCGCCCAAGCGGACGGCAGTCAATCTCGGCAGCCGCTGTATCCTTGGCGTGGGCCCGGAGCTGAACGCAAACGCGACGATCTACAAAAACGGTTTTACGGTCACCTCTCCTCACGTGGGCAATGTCCGCAACCCGGCGACACTGGAGTACCTTCAGGAGACCGTGCAGAAACTCCAGCGGCTCCTTGGCGCAAAGTTCGACGTGGTCGCCCACGACCTCCACCCCCAGTTCCTCTCCACCCGGTTTGCCCGGGAGATCGCCGGCGAACACGGGCTCGAGCTCGTGCCGGTACAGCACCACCGGGCGCATATCGCCGCGACCACGACCGAACCCTGTATCGGGATCGCGATCGATGGCGTGGGATACGGGGATGACGGCACGGTCTGGGGCGGCGAGGTCTTCTCCGGTCAGGTACCGGATCTCACCCGCGTCGCACATCTCGAACCGGTCGCGATGCCGGGGGGGGATCTCGCGACCCGGTTCCCGGAGCGGATGCTCTATGGCATCCTGCCGGAGCCGGAGGTTTCTGCCCTCCTCGCTGCACGGGGATGGCCTGATGTTGAACTGGGAGTGCTCGAAAAGCAGGTCGCAACGGGATTTACCGTGACCCTGACGAGCAGCACCGGCCGGGTGCTGGATGCCGCTTCCGCCCTGCTTGGGATTTGCCGTGAACGCACATATGATGGCGAACCGGCCATGAAGCTCGAATCGGCTGCCGTCGGCGGAGCAACGGACGACTGGGACCTTGTTTTTGCCACCCATGACGGGTGCCGGACGCTCTCCAGCCGGGCGCTGATGGAGGCGGCCATGGCCCGGCTCAGCGAGGCCCCGACGGGAGACCGCCAGGCGATCCGGGATATTGCCGCCTCATTCCAGCACAACCTTGCGAGGGGGATCGCAAGCCTCGCAATCGATGCAGCCCGGAAGGATGGGTTGAAAGTCATTGCCCTTAGTGGTGGTGTTGTGGCTAACTACGCGATACGGGAAACGATAAAATCGGAAATCGCGGATGCCCGTCTGACCTGTATCATCAACGCCGAATACCCACCGGGTGATGGGTGTGTCTCCTTCGGGCAGTGCGTGTATGCCGGAACCCGTGACAAACAGCGGCAGTAGACATCCCCGGTGCCGGCGATAAATTTTCAAAACAACCATTTTATCCTGTAACAGCCCAAACGTGAGATCAGCTGTAATGGATCCGTTGGAAATGATTCAGGAACAGGAGAAGAAGATCCAGAGCCTGGAGATCGAACTGATCGAGCTTCGCCAAGGACTCGCTGTGTTGCAGGATTACTTCAGCGGGCTTGCACCGGTCAGGCAGGAGCAGGAAGCGACGGCGGAGATCGACCAGGACCTTATGCGACCACTGGTGGATGAGGATCTCGAGTTCGAAGGTATCTGGGAGTTCCACCAGAAGATGCTGGTTGCCGACCCCAAAGGATTCATCCCGCTCGACACGATGTATGAGACCTTTGCCGCATACTGCCGGAGCCGGGGAAGAAAACCCGTGGACAAGATCGCGTTTGAATTCCTGCTCCCCCAGATGGAAGAGCCCCGGCCGGTTATCTACCGGGGGAAGTGGCAGGGCTGCCGGCTCCGGACGGAACGGCGCTGACGGAAAATCTTCCGTAGTGTCTGAGCCTGTATGACGCACGTGCGGATCACGGCTGAGTCGGGGATCCCCCTCGTCGGATCGCTCTATTTTGGCATTATCGACCGGGGAACCAGCTTGTTGCAGGTCCGGCCAAGCTGCGGCTGCAACCTGAACTGCCCGTTCTGCTCGGTCGATGCCGGACCGTGTTCGACGACACGCGTCACAAGCTATGAGGTCGAACCCGGATACCTGCTTTCAGCGGTTGAGGAGATCGCGCCATTCAAGGGACCGGGAGTGGAGTGCCACATCGATTCCCCGGGCGAACCGCTCATGTACCGCCGGCTCCCGAAACTGGTTGACGCACTGAAAGAGATTGATGAAGTCACCACCGTATCGCTCCAGACAAATGGGATGCTTCTTGATGCGGAGAAAATTTCAGCACTTGCATCGGCCGGGCTCGACCGGGTCAACCTCTCGCTGCATGCACTCGACCCGGAGCTTGCCTGTCAGCTTGCCGGTGTGGACTGGTATGATGTGGAACAGGTGAAAAAAGCGGCCCGGGCCGTTGCGGAGAGCCAGATGGACCTGCTCATTGCCCCGGTCTACATCCCGGGGATGAACGATGCCGAGATCCCGGCGCTGATCCGGTTTGCACAGGAGATCGGTGCAGGAAAACGGTTCCCTCCCCTCGGCATCCAGAAATTCGAGCGCTACCGGTACGGCAGGACACCTAGGGGAGTAAAAGCCCAGAGCTGGTGGCAGTTCTTCAACCGGAGCATCCCGGTATGGGAGAAGGAGTCCGGTCTCCGCCTCCGGCTGAACGCGGAGAGAGACTTTGGCACGGTGCGGCGGCCGATGCTGCCCCGGGTTTTCAAGAAGGGGGACATGGTGACTGTCGAGATCCGTGCACCGGGCTGGATCCGGGGTGAGATGCTGGGTGTTGCCCGCAACCGCGTCGTTTCCGTCTTCAACTGCCCGAAGGCGTCCGGGCAGGTGAGGGTAAAGATCGTGGCGGCGAAGCACAACATCTACGTTGGCGTGCCAGCCTGATCGGCCGGCTCCCGTCTTGCGGCACCCGAACCTTTTTCGTCCGGCCGGCCACCCCTTCTATGATGCCCTCTTCCCTGATAGACCGGATCACGGTTGTTCACGGTGACATCACGCAGCAGCAGATCAACGCAATCGTGAATGCGGCAAACCCGTCGCTCCTTGGTGGCGGCGGTGTTGACGGCGCAATCCACCGGGCGGCGGGACCCGGGCTCCGTGAAGAATGCCGGCTGCTTGGCGGGTGCATGACCGGCGGGGCAAAGATCACCCGGGGTTACAACCTTCCTGCACCGTTTGTCATTCACACAGTCGGCCCTGTCTGGCATGGCGAAGGCGATGGAGAAGATGCCTTGCTTGCAACATGTTACCGGAATTCGCTCCTCCTTGCCGAACTGAGCGGATTACGGACCATCGCATTTCCTGCCATCAGCACCGGAGCCTATGGTTCTCCCCTGGAACGGGCAGCAGAAATTGCCATCCGGACCGTACAAGAATTCCTTGCTGATCATCCAGCGATCCAAACGGTCGTCTTTGTCTGCCATAATGAAGAAGCATACCGGTATTATAGTAAACTTCTTCAGACCGGTTCACGCGTCGCTGGAGAGGGGACGCTTCCTGAAATTGTTTCCGCCCAGCTGCAGATGATTGAATCTATTTACCAGATCCGGATCAAAAACCGGGATGCGGTTGCGCACAGGATTGCCGCTTCTGCACGGGACACGACAGGGGCGCTCATGGCAGCAACTACACTCAATAACTGGGTGGCCGCGACCGGTGCCAGCGGGGATGTCCATGTCCCGGACGATGTTCTTACTGCGATCCTGCGGAAATTACGACAACCTGATCGCGAACATCCGGTACCGGAAAATAAGCGCGACCCAACGGATCGCTGAAATGGAAAAAAGAGCGTTTATCCGAACAGGGCACCGAGCCCTGCCATGCCGCTCTCTTCGTCTTCCTTCTTGTGCTCTTCCTTCTTCTCTTCCTTGGCGGGTGCTGCGGCAGCCGCATGGGCTGCTGCAGGGGCTGCTGCCGGGGCGGCGGCGACCGGTGCTGCGGCGGCCTTGCTGATGGCCTCTTCAATGTTCACGCCATCCAGAGCGGCAATGAGTGCCTTAATCCGGGATTCGTCAGCGGCGACACCAGCGGCAGTAAGGACTGCCTTTACTCCATTCTCATCGACCTTCTTGCCTGCCTTGTGCAGGAGAAGTGCTGCATAGATATACTCCATCTTGTTCACCTCAGTTTCAGACTTATTTTACCAGACTCTTGATTGCCTGGCCTTCTCTGTACGCTTTACCAATAATCGCATCGACAACGTCTTTCTCGTAGATCGCCGCTTCGACCGCGAGGCCGCGTGCCTCCCTGACTGCCTTTGTCAGGATCGGCGCCATCGTCTCCTTTGTCGGGATCGCCGCATTCACCGAGAGGTTGAACGCCTGCCGGCCCGCGAGCTGGAGTTGTCCGATGATTGCCGCTTCATCGATGGCGAGCACGGACGGCTCGTAGATGCTGCCGTCGTGGAATGCCACCTGCAGGGCAAGGCCCACGTCCATCGGCTTGATGTCCAGCTTGATGAGCACATCAGCGACTTTTGCCGTGATGACCGCGCCTTTTTTGACGATCGTCTTCGTCTCGCGGATCTTCACTTTGCCGGCCTCGATCGCAGCCGGGATGCCGGCCTGCTGGAGCTCGCCAACAATCGGGCCCGGCTTGAAGTTTGTCGGGCCCTTCTGGACAACGATGTCCTCGGGAGCCGTCTCGCCGGGCTTTGCCGCCATCTTGGTCTTGGTCTTCTCCAGCTGCCTGTAGAGCCGGAACGGGTTTTCGTTAGTGAAGATCATCGCCGAATGGCCGGAGATGTACCTGACCAGTCCTCTGGTGTCCCCGCCGATCTCCTCAAGTGCGTGCTTTATCAGGGTATTCCGTGTCACCTTGATGACTGCCATGCCCCGGAGGTTGCGGCGGATCTGCTGCACCTGCCGGGCGGGAATGCCGTACATGTCGACAAGCCCGACCAGCGTGTACTCCTTCGCGTGCTTTTTGATCTCCGCGACCTCGTCCTTTTTCCACGCGGGCAGGTGGTGGGTATATAACGCCATTATACCAGCCTCACGGGCGGACCCATCGTGGTCTTCACGTAGATCGATCGGACGTTCAGGTGACCCTGTTCAAGGACGGACTCGACCCTTTTGACAACCGCATCGATGTTCTCGGCGACCTGTTCCGGCTTCATTTTCGTCGAGCCGACCTTCGTCGAGAAGACCGTACGGTCCTTGGTACGGATCTTCACCGAGCTCCGGAGACGCTCAACAATCGGGCGGATATCGGTCTGCCCCGTGATCGGCATCGGCATCCTGCCCCGCGGACCGAGCCGGGGACCCAGAAACCGCCCGACCTGCGGCATGACCGCCGTCTCGGCAAGGAAGTACTGGTAGGTGCTTGCGATCTTCCGTGCCTCGCGGGGTGCGCCACCGAGCCGCTCAACTTCTTCAGGACCGAGAATCAGGTCGACCTTGGCATCCTTTGCCTGCGTGACGATATCTCCCTTACCGATGACACAGATGCCCATTTTTTCACCGGTGCCGTTGGGAAGAAGAATCGTCTCGTCGATACGATTTTTCGGTTGCGCCATGTCGATATTCTTGAGATTGATGGTTATATCGATGCTCTCAGAGAATTTTCGTTTTGGCGCTTTTTCAATCGCCGTTTTCACGGCTTCCAGAATTTTGGTTCTATCAACCATCAGATACCTCCATAGTTCGCGACCGGAACTTGTCCGATCTCCTATGGTTTTCTGCAGATCTATCTCTTCACGAGATCACTGTCGTACTTGCCCTCGGCAATTGCAGTAAGTACGTCCTTGGGACGCTTGCCGTCAATCGTTACTCCCATGCTGACGCACGTGCCGACGACCTCTTTTACTGCGGTCTTCAGCTCGTAGGAGAGCATGCCCTCGAGTTTCATGTTGGCAATCCTGACAGCGGCCTCGAATGGCAGGTTCCCTGCCACTTTGACGTTGGGCTCTGCGGAACCTTTCTCGATACCGGCCTCTTTCTTGATCAGGGCCGTCGTCGGCGGGACACCCACCGAGATCGTGAACTTCTTCTTGTCGTCGACCTCGACCTTGACCGGGACCTGCATGCCGTTGAAGCTGCTGGTCTTATGGTTGATCTCGTCAACAACCGCTTTCACGTTGATACCGAGTGGTCCGAGTGCCGGTCCAAGCGGTGGACCGGCGGTGGCCTTTCCGCCGGATACTAAAACCTCGACCACTTCTGCCATAGTAGTTGCACCATGCCGTCCCTCATAAAAAGGGCACCAAGCTTGGGTCTGTTAAATTTGACGTAATGGGAAATAAAGGTGATCTAGTATGACAGAAGATATCGCCCCTTCTGAGCTGCGAAAGCCTCCATGGTTGGCAGCCCGGCAGGGACAGACTTTCCTGCAATGACTTCCCCCGTCGCACTGGCGTTGAAGATAAAGATACAAAGAATTATACCGGGGCATGCAGAGTCTTTGGTACGGAGGACAACCCGATTCCCCTCACCATGAACCTGAAAAACCGGTCCGGAACGGCGGCCTCCTGCCAGTCCCGAACCCTGTTTGGCAGCGCAGCTCGCGCCATCGTGGTTGCCTTCTTCGTGCTCGTCCTGCTCGCCATCATCGTTTTCCCGGCTGCCGGAGAGGGAGGCAGTGCACCCGCACCTTCTCCTGCTGTTACACCAGAGGTTGTACATATCGGTGCGTACGTGGTGGATTTCAACCGTTTCAATGTGGCAGAAGGGACCTACGAGGCCAGTTTTTACCTGACCCTCAGCTCGGATACAAATATCTCTCTCTCCGATCTCGAGATCATGAATGGCCAGATCTCATCGATAAACACGATCACGAACAACCCCGGCGAAAAAGTGTACCGGATCTACGCGGTGCTGACCGCGGATCCCGATCTCCGCCGCTACCCGTTCGACAGCCATACGCTTCCCATCACCCTTGAGCCAAAGACCCTGACCGAGAAGGACATGGTTTTTGTTATCGATACCAATAATACCGGCCTGGATTCGGAGGCGGACCTCCCGGGGTGGGAACTGACCGGGTATCGGGCAGACGTTACCAACAAGACGTACGTGACCGATGAGATACCTTATTCACGGGCAATATTCAGTTATGGCATCATGCGGGACGTTGCGTCAACGGTCCTGAAGTTCTTCCTGCCAATCACCCTGATCATCATCGTATCGCTCACCTCGCTTTTAATGAAGGTCTCATCCCGCCTCGGCCTGAATGCATCGATGTTTTTAGCTGCGGTACTCATTCACTGGCGTATCGCTGATGCAATCCCCCTTGTTGCCTACGCGACGTTCCTGGATTTCTTCATGATCCTCACCTATGCGACTCTTGTCATGGTGCTGATATCCGGCATCCTGATTCTCTGGTATTCAGAGGCAAAAAACGTAGTCAGGGTCGAAGAGGTGCACCGCTGGTCGATCCGCATTATCCCGGCACTCTCGATCTCGCTGTACTTCCTGCTGTTCCTCACGCTCCTGATATAGGGATGGGCAGGGATCCAACAGCCGGGTTATTGGAGAACTACAATAATAAACGGGACAAGATACCCCTACCTGCCGGTAAAATAATGAAAAATAATTCGCTGCTTACCGGTCGCTGAATTTCTCAACTACGCGGACATTGTCGCCGCGGACGGTGATCGGGATCGGGACCACGCTCTCGTAGAGCTCAACCGTGATCTCTTCCTTTTGCGAATCGACGCGCTTGACCACGGCCTTCTCACCCTTGAACGGCCCTGCGATCAACTCGACGATCGTGCCTTCGTCAATGCCAGAGACGACCGGTTTGGGAATGAGAAAGTGCCCGACCTCTGCAAGGGTCGTCTCGCCTTTTACGACCGCCCGCGCATGGGCGATCTTCTCGACGAGCTGCTCGATCCGGTTCATCTTTTCCGGGGTCTCGACAAGAACGTAACCCTGGAGCTCGTTGGGGACAATAATCGCCGTCACCTTGATATCGGTCGCCTTTGTCTCGATGGCTTTCATGATATTGTCAGCGACCGTGCGCTCCTGCTTGGAGGTGGTTTTTATCGCGAAGATCCGGTTGAGAAAAACCTCCGGGACCGGTGGTGCCGGTGGCGCCGCCGGCGCGGGCGGTGTTGTCTGTGCTGTCATATCCACCCGTCACTTCGGCGCGATAACAAAGAGCTCGTAGATGACAAATCCGATCAGGCCGATAAGGAGGATACCGGCAGCGGCCACGGTCGAGATCTTCGTGAACTCCTCCCGGGTCGGTGTGCGCGCAAGTTTCAAAACGCGGAAGTATTTGCGGAATAACTCCTCGTGAACGTCGACTTTGATGTCAGGCTTTGAAATTTCCATATGGTCTCACTTGAGAAAATCGATCTCAAACTGTTTCTGTACTTTGGGGGTAAGCTTCTCGCTCCGACCATATATTTGTGGCGACCGTACGCCCGTGACAACCAGAAGCGTCCGCATCTTGTTCTGCATCGCGGGATCGACCTGAGCACCCCAGATGATTCTGGCGTTCGGATCCACGCGGTTGAAGACTTCCTGCACGACCCCTTCCGCCTCAGCCATCGTCATGTCCGGTCCGCCGACCACGTTCACGAGCGCCGCAGTCGCGCCGGAGATATCCACGTCAAGGAGTGGGGAGCGGATCGCCTTTTTCACCGAGTCTGCCGCCTTGTCCTCGCTGTCACTCTCGCCCATCCCGATCATGGCGACGCCACCGCGCTCCATGACCGTGCGGACATCGGCAAAGTCGAGGTTCACAAGGCCGGGCATCGTGATCAGCTCGGTGATCCCTTTCACTGCCCGCATGAGCACCTCGTCAGCGACCTTGAAGGCGGCATAGAGCGGAAGCTTGGGGACGACCTCGAGCAGCCGGTCATTGGGCACGACAATGACCGTGTCCGCTACATCCCTGAGGCGTTCGAGCCCGGCTTCCGCGTTCTCCATCCGGATTGCACCCTCGGAGGCAAACGGCAGGGTGACCACCGCGATCGTTAACGCGCCTTCCTCTCGGGCAGCCTTCGCGACAACCGGGGCACAGCCGGTGCCGGTACCGCCGCCGAGGCCGACCGTGATAAAGACCATATCGCAGCCGGAGACTGTTGCCCGGATCTCCTGCTCGTTCTCGAGCGCCGCTTCTTCACCGATCTGGGGGATGGAGCCGGCACCAAGCCCGCGGGTGCGCTGCCTGCCGATAAGGATGCGCTGGTCGGCGTGGGTCCGGATCAGATGCTGGGCATCGGTGTTCATGGCGACCAGTTTTGCACCGTGGATGCCCTCTTCCATCATGCGGGTGATCGTGTTGGATCCGCTGCCGCCACAGCCAATCACCGTGATCTCGGTCTTGAGCTCGCTTAAGACCTGATCAAGGTCTTCGTTGTTCTGCGAGACTGACGCCGTCTCGTCTCTCGCTTTGGTTAGTGCCTCTTCAACAATCGACCTCATGTGAACTTCTCCAGCCCCGGGACATGGATCCTGATCTCCCTGCCCGACGCCACCATTTCCGGCGTAATCATCCGGCCATTGATCTCGACCGCCTGTCCCGCTGCCAGCTGATGACAGGCCGGCCCTTCCGGTACTCCCTGTTCGCGCGCTTTTGCAGGGTCAAACCGGATTTTCTTGATGATCAGGTAATCTCTCTCCGTCGCAGTGATCTCGCTATTACGTATGATTTTTACGCACAATGTATTTAAAGCATTTATTATTTGCGATGAATGTTTCGTAAATGTGACAAAAACAGGAAGCAGGCGGTTGTCCTGCGAGGAGAGATGGACAACGGGCAGGGCGCTGAGATCACGGATCAGGCCGGGTTCATCGGCTTTTACCGCCTCCCCGAGCAGTACCGGGTCGATCGCTATGGTTTCAAGCGGGCCGGTTCCTTCCAGTGCGTGGATGAAGCACCGTGCACCGGGCGCTTCCTGCCCGGCAAGGTCGCGGATGGCACGGTACGTCTCCCACGGGAGATGCCCGATCGCTGCGACCTCGCTCTCCGAGAGCCGGAGGATCGGGACCGCATCAAGAATGCCGGTGAGCCGGCGAAGGGACTCCCGGTCGATCGCCTTGCGGTCGATATATGCGGCGACCGCCCCGCTGTTTTCGATCATGGACCGGATCATCGCTTCATCAAGCATCCCGACTTCCCGGGTATGGGCGATGTGCCCGAATGCACCCCTCGTGGAGAGCGCAATCTCAGTCTCCCGTTTGGCGTAGTGGGTGCCGCCAAAACCGATAAGGGGGACGGCATGTACCATGGCAGCATCGAGCACGGCCTCTGCAACGGCCCTCCCTGCGACGGGGTCGGTCCACTCCTTCTCTGTGCTCCCAATCTCGACAAAGAACGATGGGTGGGAAAGACCGGTCGGCCCGTGATGGGTGACCTCGTACGAGACGAGGTATCCTTCCGGGCAGTGACGGGCAAGGGACCGGAGAGTTGCCTGCATCATCGCCGGCGCCGCTGGCGCAAGGGTACGTGGGCCCCCCCCCAGTTCTGCCTCCCGGAAGTTGCCGGTCACATGCACCGTGAGGATCGGCACCGGCTTGGCACTCGCATGCCGGGAGAGGAAGATCACGAGGTCAGCGTCGATTCCGCTATCGGCATGCTCCGCGTGGATGAGCCGCCCCTCGGTCTCATGGAACGTGTAGGTACGTCCCCGTGATGAAAACGCATCACCGGATTCTTCCAGAAGAGACCTGACATGGTGGCTGATATTGCAGCCGGCCGGGTCCTGCCGGGAAGAGATCAGCGCAACGTGCATCAGCTTCCTTGTATGCACTCCATCTCCAATAAGTCTCGCCTCGTGCCTGATTCGCAAACCCTATGAAGGCGGACACGGCACACTGTTATCATGAACGAGGAGAAGATCAAAAAAGCGTTTGAGGGCGCAGGTATTGACAGGACAATCACGTGCCCTCTGGCGTTCATGATTGCCGCACAGCTCAAAATACCAAAGATGGATATCGCAGCGTACTGCAACGCCAACGGGATCAAGATCCGCGGCTGCCAGCTGGGCTGCTTCAAATGAACTTTTTTCTCATGTTCCGGCTGCCGGTGCAGGCGCCCGTGCCCGTCTCATGGCGATGAGAATGTGACCCGCCCCCTTTTCCCCGGTACATAGTTTGGGGGAATACCCGCACCATCGTACTGCCCGTAAATGAGGCGCTGAGATCAGGGGGCATAACTGGACATTTACGTGTACAGCGCTGTCCATTCACCGCTTCTCTGGTTCCGGCTTGTTCACCATGGAGGGATACGGGATCAAAGTCTGCGGGAAACGCCCTTGCGAGGTACAGGTCGGTGCGTTCTGCAACGCGATTGCGCATTCAGGATTCAGCGAGATCCCGGATCATCACGGCAGCTACGGTAGGACGTGGACAAGCGTGCGGCGCGGACTGCCATGAGCACGGCCTCTTCCGGTGTGGCGCAGGCAATAACACCATCGATATCCCACGTTTTGTAACCGAAGACCGGGCGCCCCGTCTTGAGTGCGATCGCAACCTCCGAGAGTGTTCCGTAATTGCCGCCGACCGCGATCACCGCATCCGCAGACTGGACAACAAGCGCGTTCCGGGCATGCCCAAGGCCGGTCCGGATCACGATGTCAAGAGAAGCATTTCCATTGCCGGTGTCAGGCACGATCCCGACAGTAATCCCGCCCTCTTCATGTGCCCCGGTACATGCCGCCTCCATCACGCCCCCAAGGCCACCGCAGACCAGTGTCTCATGGTTTGTCGCGATGAGGTGTCCGATCGTCCGGGCTGCTTCGTATATTTCAGGAGTGGCATCTGCGGTGCCGATAACGGCGATCTGTCCCATACCTGTTTCATTCCTCCAGCACATTGCACCTGCTGCCAGTACAGCATCCTTCTCGTGCCATAAAGAGGTACCGCACCGGAACCGGAAATATGCGGGGCCGAAAAAAGGGTACACTCCTTTAGCCGTTAAAAAACTCCGTCATTTTCACCGATACGTGGAAGATGGTGTCAATTCCCCTGATATCCGTGCATGACCATGATGGACACCTCGCCGATTCCAAGATTACAACAGTCATATTCATGGATACGTCTGGAATTATCTCCGGCAGTCCGCAAAACCATGACCGGGAAAAACTACTTTGTTCACCAGCGCCAACACTTTCCAATACGTTTGGGCACCCTCCCATCGTACAGCGAGGGTTTTTGTGAAGGAAGTCACCGCGAACTTCAGTGCACAATCGATCGAGCATGAGGTGCAGGAATACTGGCGCACCCATGAAACCTATAAGGCCGTGAAACAGCACCGCCGTGCCGGCAGGGCGTTCTTTTTCGTTGACGGCCCGCCCTATACCACCGGCCATATCCATCTCGGTACCGCGTGGAACAAGATCATCAAGGACTCCGTCCTGCGGTACCACCGGATGAACGGCAGGAACGTGATCGACCGTGCGGGCTATGATATGCACGGGCTGCCCATCGAGGTGAAGGTGGAGCAGACCCTCGGATTTTCCTCCAAGAAGGACATCGAGGCGTTCGGTATCGGGAATTTCATTACGAAGTGCCGCGAGTTTGCGGTGGAAAACAAGCACCTGATGGACACCCAGTTCGAACAACTCGGTGTCTGGCTCGATTTCCCCAATGCGTACCAGACCGTAAAGCCCGGCTACATCGAGGCTGCCTGGTGGACGCTTGCCCGTGCAGATGAGAAAGGGATGCTCGAACGGGGATACCGGGTCATCAACTGGTGCCCCCGGTGCGAGACGGCGATCGCTGACGCCGAGGTTGAGTACTGGGACGAGGAGGACCCCTCGATCTTCGTGAAGTTCCCGCTGAAAGGAACAACAGGCGAGTATCTCCTGATCTGGACGACGACCCCCTGGACATTGCCGGCAAATGTCGCAGTCGCGGTCTCACCGGATTTCATGTACAGCCGGGTGCGGGCGACCAAAGGGGGACAGGATGAGATCCTCTGGATCGCAGAACCGCTGGTGAAGTCCGTGCTGAAGAAGGGGAGGTACCATGATTATGAAGAACTGGAAAAGGTCCCCGGAAAGGAACTTGCCGGCAGGGAATATGATTCGCCGCTTGCGGAGCATGTCCCCCTCCAGCGTGAGATCCGGCATAAGGTCGTAACAGCGGACTTTGTCGCCATGGAGAATACCGGGATCGTGCACATCGCACCGGGACACGGCTGGGACGACTACGTACTCGGGACAAAGGAAGGTCTCCCGGTGATCTGCCCGGTGGACGGCGCCGGCAGGTTCATGCCCGAGGCAGGGGTATTTGCCGGGCAGTACGTGAAGGATGCGAACCAGCCGGTGCTCGATGCCCTCGGCGGTTACCTGCTCGCGCACGAGACCGTCGTGCACCGCTACGGCCACTGCTGGCGCTGCAAGACACCGATCATCTTCCGGGCAACCTCGCAGTGGTTCCTCAAGGCCTCCGAAATGCGGGACCTCATGCTCTCCGAGGTCGCACGGGTGACATGGTATCCCGAGTGGGCAGGGAGTGCACGGTTCTATGACTGGATCAAGGAGGCCCGGGACTGGTGCATCTCCCGTCAGCGGTACTGGGGGATCCCGATCCCGGTCTGGACCTGCGGGACGTGCGGGAAGTACCGGGTGATCGCGACGATCAAAGAACTCGAGGAGGCGAGCGGCCGGCCGCTGCCGGATCCTCACCGTCCCTTCGTCGACGAAGTGAACCTTGCCTGTTCCTGCGGCGGGACGATGCGGCGGGTGGAGGACATCTTCGATGTCTGGTTCGACTCCGCAGTCGCGTCATGGGCGACACTCGGGTTCCCGGGGAGTACGGCAGACTTCGAAAAACTCTGGCCGGCAGACTTCATCACCGAAGGACAGGACCAGACACGTGGCTGGTTCTACTCGCAGCTGGGCGCGAGCACCATCGCGTTCGGCCGGGCCCCCTACCAGAGCGTCCTGATGCACGGGTTTGCACTTGATGCCGAAGGCAAAAAAATGTCCAAGAGCCTCGGGAATGTGGTGACACCCGAGGAAGTGATCGTAAAGGTCGGCGTGGACGTGCTCAGGCTCTACGTCCTCTCCTCATCGGCGCCATGGGACGACCTGAAGTTCAACTGGGAAGGGGTCGCCACCATCAATAGGGCGGCGAACATCCTCTGGAACGTGTACCGTTTCCCGCTGCCGTACATGATTCTTGACGGGTTCGAACCCCAAACCACGGGCGGTGTCTGGGACGATGCATATGTCAGGGCACACCTCAGGTCCATGCCGGACGAGGATCGCTGGATCATCTCCCGGATCAACTCGGTCGCTGCGACCGTGGACGCAGCGATGGAGGAATGCCATCTCCACCGGGCCACCCGGGAACTGGTGACCTTCATCCTCGAAGATCTCTCGCGGTGGTACGTCCAGATCGTCCGCCCGCGGATATGGCTGGAAGGGGAGTCGGAACAGAAGGTCTTTGCCTACGAAACGATCTACTACGTGATGCGCCGGCTTATCGGGCTTCTTGCACCGTTCTGCCCGCACATCACCGAGGAGATCTACCGGAACCTCCGGTGCAGCAGCGACCCGGCAAGCGTCCACCTTCTCGACTGGCAGGCCGGTGAGTCGGCGCTCGCGAACGCGGATCTCGAGCACGCGATGGATCTCGTCCGCTCCTTTGACGAGGCGGTGGCCAACGCCCGGCAGGCGGGGAAACGCAAGCTCCGCTGGCCGGTTGCCGAAGTAGTTGTAGTAACGAACACAGATGCCGTCAAGGATGCGATCGAGCGGCTGAATGCAATCTGCATGGACCGGGCGAATGCACGGAAGGTTACTGTAATTATGGGACGGTGGGACCGGATCGGCTGGCATGCGGAACCGGTGATGAAGGCACTCGGCCCCGACTTCGGTAAGAATGCCCCGAAGGTCAAAGCGGCGATCGGGAAGTCGGACGGCAATGCCCTCAGGTGTGTAATTGATGCCGGGCAGACGGTCACGCTGACGGAAAGCGGTGAGCAGTTCGAGATCACCGGGCGGCACCTTGCCTTTACCGAACAGCTCCCTGCTGGCGTCTATTCCGCACCAATGGCGGATGGGACGGTCTATGTTGATGTGACCCTGACACCCGATCTTGAGGCAGAGGGGTTCGCCCGCGAGGTGATCCGGCGGGTTCAGGAGATGCGCCGGCAGCTTGACCTCGCGGTCGAAGACTTTATCGTGGCCGACGTGGCGGTAGCAGACGAACGTGTCTGCGGTCTCGTCAGCACCCGGTGGAAAACGGGGATCGCCGAGGAGGTCCGGGCACGGAAACTCGCGATCCACAATACCGCAGAGCCGGGGGCGGCCACGGGTGCATCCACTGTTATCCGCACAGACGGTAATGAATTCAAGATAGAGCTCAAAGACAAAGAGGGGAAAATCAAAATATCGACCATCGAGCGTGGGGAAAATTATATGCCTGATTCCGGTGAGATTTCCCGACTCGACAGCGGAGATGGGAAAATCAAAAAACCTTTCGGTACCGAGGGCAAGGACTCTTTCAAACAGTGGATCATCGAGAGGACGGACGGAAATGAACTCAAGGCCGCGATCGATGCCGGTACGCCGCTGATAAAGGAGTGGGATGTGGAAGGAGTCAAAATGACGATCGGGATTGGAAAGGCCACCTGACCAGGATTTTTCTATTCCCCATCCTTGAGAATTTCTGTTAATTTCCCTCCGGGATAAAAGGAGTGGGGCTCTCAGTCACCGGACATAGGTGGGCCATTTCACCATTTTTTTCTTTAAGTCAAGGACCCGGCCGTCGACTACAAACGTGCCATCACCCCGGTGATGGATGACCCTGCGTTCCTTACGCTCCGGATCGATCCATGCTTCGACCACTTCCATAACGAAGAGTTTGTAGGTATCAACAAGGCTTGAATCCTTCACCCGGCACTCGAAATTGGTAAGACACTCGGCGACAAGCGGCGGTTTCACTTTTTCAGCGGGCACCGGAGTCAGGTTGAAGGCATCGAACTTGTCGACATCTGCACCCGAACAGTTACCGATTTCGACCACTTTTGTGGCGAGATCGACGGTGGGGACGGCAATCACGCATTCCCCGGTCGCACACAGCGCCCGGAAACTATAATCCCATGGCCCGATCATGCAGCCGATCAGCGGCGGGACGCCATCCTGCATCACCATATGATAACTCATCGTCATGATGTTGGGGCGCCCGTCATCCTCCACGGTTGTCACCAAAACGACCGGTCCCGGCTCGATGAAGCGGTAGACCCGGGATAAAGGAAGCTTCTCCATCATGATTGTCACTCTCCTTTTCGAAATATATCAGGATTGGTCATCCTTGAGAAATGTACGCAGGAATTTCACGATAATCCACCGGCACAGGCAGGTACAAAAAAGACGGTCCCCGATGGGTACATACCCATAATTCATCCCGGCAGATCCTGATTCCCGCCCCCTCAGTCCAAGAGGGCAACCTGCATGCAGCGAGGGGAAGCAGCGGGGATGTCTATACCGCACCGGGGATCAGCCTTTCCAGAAATTCTTTTCCTTCCGGTGTGGTAAAGAGCGGTAGGTCACGGTCAACGACCACGGTATGCCGTGAGGCGACCACGCTCTTCTTCGTTTTTGGGTTATAACCCTCCTTTTCCGTGACTTTCCGACAGATGAGCACGCCCCGCCGCTGCCATGCCGGTGTCTTTGCAAGGTTGATGCCCCGTTTGTGCATCATCTCGTGGAGGTCTTTTGCCGGCAGCCCCCTGAGATGCTCTGCCGCTTTTTTTGTGCTCATGCCATCGGCAATCAGTGCCTGCTGGCAGAAGGCGTTCATGTGGTTGCGCCATGCCTCATCCTGCCGGCCGGTCAGGTACTCCGCCGCAGAATCAGGGGTCGCCTGCACAATCCGGGCATCGAACGCCAGCGGCTCGCGGGTGCCAAGGGCGATGGTGAGGGCGCTTGCTGCAAAGGAGGCCACGACCGAATCGATCTTCTCCACACGGCCCGAGAACGGGAGCTTGTCAAGGTACAGGCTGATCTCGTCAGAGAAGGTATAGGCAAACGCCGGCGAGAGGCCGCTTCCGGTAACGAGCGCGGTGCAGGTATCGGTCATCGCCCCGCTGAACCGGTCGTCGAAGGGTTTTGCCAGTGCCAGTCTGTTCGCGAGCTGGTGGAACGCCCGGCCATCGAGCCGGACAAAAACCGGGGGCACGATCGTTATTGAAGAAAATATTTCCCGGTTTTCCATATGATATCCTGCGGAAAAAAAGAGAAGCGCGGGCCTCCCGCATCCCTCACGCGCCGTGTTGCGCGTTACTCTTCGAGCGTGCCGGACTGGGTGAATGCCCCGGGAAGGTGGCGGATAAGGACGATATCGTCGATGGCGCTGATGATGCGGAACGGGATCTTCAGCCCTTTGAAATTCTTGAGCTCAAAGAGCTGTTCGTTGACCTTCCCGACGACAATCGCGTCCATCTTTTTCTGATCGACGTCAAGGACCACATCTTCGACCTCACCGATGAACATTCCCTTGTCCGTATAGATCTGAAGCCCGAATAAATCCGTAATCTGGGTTTCCATCGTTATCAGATGAAAGTATATACCATATGGGTTAAAAAGATAATCCATACGTTATGGACGGATCTTTCCGTATCGGGCGGATTTACGGCATTCCTATTCTTATCCATTATTCGTTCCTGCTCGTGATTCCCCTGCTGGCCTGGATCATCGGCAGCGAGATCACGCTCACGACTGCCATGCTCAAGGGGCTCTTCGATCTCCCGATCGACACGTCCCTGATCACGTCAGGCTTTATGCCATGGATCCTCGGGACGATTGTCGCACTCGGGCTCTTTCTGGGCGTGCTTGTCCACGAGGTTGCCCATTCCATCATCGCCCGGAAAAAGGGGCTGAAGATCCAGAGCATCACTCTCCTCATGTTCGGCGGCGTCTCCCAGATGGAGGAGGGGACGCCGGACCCGAAGATCGAGCTCCCGATGGCACTCGCCGGGCCGCTCACCAGCCTCCTCTTCGGCCTCATCTGCTGCGGCCTTGTCTACCTCACGCCCGAAATGACCACAGATCCCGGAACCGCCGGTGTCCTCATCTTCATCTTCGGGTATCTTGGCTTGCTCAACATCATCCTGTTTGCCTTCAACCTGCTGCCCGCCTTTCCCATGGACGGGGGGAGGGTGCTCCGGGCGCTGCTCGCAAAACGGATGCCGCTCCACCGGGCAACCCGGATCGCTGCCAACGTCGGCAAGGGATTTGCGATCATCTTTGGCATTGTCGGCCTCTTCTTCTTAAATCCGTTCCTGATCCTGATCGCCCTCTTCGTGTACATCGGTGCAGGCATGGAATCGGCCGCGGTCCAGTACAGCTACCTCCTGCAGGACGTGACGGTGGGAAACATGATGAGTTCCCCGGTTACGGTTGTGGCACCTAATCTGCCGGTCGCGAAGGTGATCGAGATGATGTACACCAGCAAGCATCTCGGGTTCCCGGTCGTCGACAGGAATACGCTCGTGGGCATCGTGACACTCGCGGACGTGAACCGGACCTCGCCGATCGACCGGGAGGCAATGCAGGTACGCGACATCATGACCAGCAACCTGATCGTGCTCCCGCCGTCTGCACCGGTTATCGACGCACTCAGGATCATGTCGGCACGGAATATCGGCAGGATCCCGATCGTCCAGGACGGGCAGATCCTCGGGATCGTGACCCGAACCGATATCCTGAAAGTGACCGAACTTAAAAAAATCTAGCACGTGAGCAGGGGATCGAGCGGCGAGCTGCCGGCGATGGTCCGGAACGCATCAACGTTGGCAAACGGCCGTTTTGCGATCATGGCGGCAAGTTTCTTCTTTCCCACACCGGGCAGCCATTTGAGGGCAGAAGCCGGCAGGGTATTGACATTGATTGGAACCGGCAGCGCCGTCACCGACCGCATCCCCCAGTCCAAGACCACGGCATCCATAATGGTATTGCGGGGAATCCTGATCGGGATGCCGGTAAGGATCGGGTAGGACCCCATCTGCCGGCCAAACGAGAGGTCGCCGCTCACCTCGATACGCACATCATGCAGCACCGTTCCGAGGGGAAAGACCTCCCGGAGCATCGGAAGATCGATCTCCCTTCGCACGAATTCCTTGAACGCCCGGAACCGGCGCTCGTGCCTCCCGAGCGTATTGCTGGAGTATGCCGGTGTCCCTTCAAAGGGCATCACCTGCCGGATGTTCACCCGGCGGAGCAGCAGGCCGGCTTCAAGCACCTTTTTGAGGAACTGCTCGTTTCTGGTATAGGTCTCCTCTGTTTCACCGGCAAGCCCGCAGACGAAGTTCAGTCCCGGGAGCAGTTCGGGAATACCATCCCGGCGCCGGGCACCTTCATCGTTCACGATCCCGATCGCCCGGAAGACATCCTCCGGCTGTGCCTTGAGGTTGTTTGCGGCGACGACAGCCGGGTCCGCCGTCTCCATCCCGAATGCAGCGACATCACCTGCCGTGTGGTACCGTATGATCGCCCGGAGCGCCTCGCGGCTCTCTTCCTCATGCCTTACGATAGTCGCCGGGTTCACGTTGTCGATATGCAGCGTTCTGAGTTCCGGTGCGGCTGTTCGGATCGCGGAAAAAAGGCTCTCTACCAGATCCGGGCGGGGCGCAGGGTACTCCCCGCTGCCGGCACCGTAGACAAGGATGTCCGGCTGCCTCCCGACCCGGAAGTGCCGGGCCCCGTGTCCGGCAAGCGCTGAGACTTCGGCAGCGATCCCTTCGATGTCCCGGTACTTCGGCATGCCATAGAATGGTTCGGTGCAGAACGAGCAGCCGCCCGATGCGCCGTGCGGGCAGCCGCGGGCGGTCTCAAGTTCGCACATCACCCACGGGTAGTCCGGATGCTGCCCGATGATCCCGCTGCCGGCAACACTCCACGGATCCGTCCGGGTGTAGTCGAGCGCCCCTGACGGCCCATTCCCAAGGAGATAATTATCAAGCGCAATGGCCGGGTCTCCGGAGAGCAGGGCATCAAAACCCGCAATTCCCTGCCGGACCGCCTTCTGCCCACCTTCTGGTGCGTAGCCAAAACCGATCGGCCCGCCAACCAGCTTCTCCGGTCCCCGGATCATCTGGCCGACCTGCCGGATCTCGATGAGCGTGGCCGGCGTCCCGCCAAGGTATTTTCCCGGCACGGTCACACCTGCGATCATAACGAGAATTCCGGCGGCAGAGAGTGCACGTACATGGCTGGGATCAGAGCGGAGCTGGTCGATGGTGAGGTAGCGAACCGAAAATCCGTGGTCGATAAGTACCCCGGCAACAGTCCTCACGTAGGGTGAGAGATAGGGGGGGACGCCAAGGCAGGCCGGCTCATCCACGTACCCGTCAAGAATGAAGGCTTCAGCAGGCATAGCCGATCAGGGCGAGGAGTTTCCGGGCCCAGAAAAGTTTACCCCGCTTGAGCGGGTCGACATCCGGGTCGTCGAGGTCAAAGCCGATGATCGTGATTCCCGCGGCCCCGAGCGCCTGTGCGGCAAAGACCGCCCGGTCACCGTCCGTGAACCCGCCGAAGTTGTGGACGTGCGGGAGGGGTGTTCCCTGCGTTGTCGCGACGACCGGGCCACCAAGTCTCGGCACCCAGTGCCGCAGGAGCGGGATGTTGTCACCATGCGCATGGACGACAACGATCGTCCCCGCACCGTTCATGTCGAGGAGCCGGTCGGTCGCCCCGTCAAGATCGGTGAAGATTGCGTCGGGCCGGATACCATGGCCCATAAGGACTTCGGCAGCAGCATCCGCCGCAAAGATCACACCACGGATCGTATGAAGTTCCCGTTGCAGGCAAGGTGCGTTACCGCAGACCGTGACCTCCTTTCCTCTGGTGAGTGCAGCAAGGGCCGGCAGGTCATCCCGGGTCGCCAGCGTCGCGAGCAGGCGGGCCGCCTTCTCGTCATCCTCACGGGAAAACCCGAAGTAGTTGAGGATCTCCAGGTAATGCGGCTCCCACTCGGAGAACTTCATCGCTCCGCTCCTCACTTCTCCAGCATCGCGGTCACCTTGTGACCGTTCCGCTCACCGAAGTTCATGGTTCCCCCATGAACTTCCCGGGTGGAGATGACTTCTGGAACGGCATCCCGACCAGCAATAGTTCATCGCTACGCTCGATAATTCTCCAATGTCAATGCCACGATATTTCTCTGACGGTACCGGCCGGTGATAGCCATGAGCCCTGCCAAAATTTTTGGGCGGGCCCTGTTTTTGTTATCTGCGGTCAGCGTCGTTGGTACAGCCCGGGCGTTCACGGCTCAGTCTTCTTGCCCTCGTTCTCCAGCCCCACAAGATTCTTGAACTTCTGGAGGATCGGCTCGATCACGATCTCGAGAAGGTCCTGCTTGTTCGTGACATGCCCGAAATAATGGAGCGGAAGGGTGGCCGCCGCCATGTTCGGGTGACCGCCCGCATCGCCCATCTCCCCGAACGCTTCTGCAAGGGCATTGCCGATATGCAGCCGGATGTCCCGGTTCCGTGCCGAGATCACGATCGCGCTGTCGGTGATACCGTACACGAGCGCCGTGTTCACGCCTTCCAGCGTGATCAGGATATCTGCCGCCTGCGGGAGGGCGTCGCGGTTCATCACGTACCCCACGTTTGAGAAGAGGTACCCGCTCTGGATCTTCCGGTTCTGGATCGCCTTGCCCAGCACGTCCAGCGTTTCCTGTGACATGGAGGGCGACATGATCTTGTCGAGCAGATCCGCGTCCGTGAGCGGCAGCAGGAAACCCGCGTAGTTGAGATCCTGCGGCGTGACGTTGCGCCGGAAATCCTTGGTGTCTGTCCTGATACCATAGAGGAGGGCAGTCGCCACGCGTTTGTCGACCGGGACATCGAGCTCCTGCAGGTACTGGGTCATGATGCTCGCCGTCGCCCCGATGCTGGGCCGGATGTCCGTGAAGGTGCCCTGCGCAGCCACATGCTTGGCGTCCTTATGGTGGTCGATGACGAGATTGATCTTCGTCTGGGGCGGCACGTCATTGTTGGCGCCGGGCCCAGAGCAGTCAACGAGCGCAAGGTACGTGCATTTCTGGAGGGCTTCGGGCGTGAGGTGCTCCATCTTGATGTCGAGCAGGTTCACAAAGGTCCGGTTCTCCTGGTGGCCGATGTTGCCCTCGTAGTAGATCCGGGCGGTGAGCGTCTTTGAATTCGCGTGCCGGGCGATCTCGGCAAGGGCCATGGCACTGGCAATCGCGTCCGGGTCCGGGTTCTTGTGGGTGATGATCCCCAGTGTTCCGTCCCAGCCGGCAAGGAGCGTGAAGAGCCGCTGCGAGATCCGGCTCGAATGCTGCTTCTGGATCTCGTGGATTGCCACCCGGGCGACGACCTCCTGCGGGTAGACCACGACGTCCGCACCAACCGCTGTCAGTTTGCCGCTGGCCACCGGGTCGACCGCCCGTGCAATCACCTGCACCGCAGGGTACCGCTTTTTTATCGTCGTGACCGCCGCAAGATTCGCATCGGCGTTGTTGGTCATGACAAATGCGATCTCGAATGGCGGCAGGCCGACGAGCATGTCCGGGGCGGCCACATCACGCACGTAGGCATCGGATTTCTGGTCGCGGAGGTTGCGGACCACCGATTCGTCCCGGTCAACCACCATCGCACGCTCGTTCCCCCGGGCGAGTTCAAGGACGATGTTGTAACCGTTGGTCCCGCACCCGAAAATACAGTATTTTATCGGTTCCGTTGATACCAAGGAGGCGGTGTCGGGCATATCACAAAGATGTACCTGTTCCCACGTATTAAGTGATGCGAATTTTTTGTTTTTCCAAAACCTTTATTCAGCAGCATCGACCACATTACTAGGCCAAGCGCGGGTCTGTAGCTTAGTTCGGTATAGCGGCGGACTCTTAATCCGCAGGTCAAGGGTTCAAATCCCTTCAGGCCCGTTTTTATTGTTTCTTCGTCAGGTTTTTGCAGTCATTCCCTGACCTGCATCCCGGTTCGTCTCTCCCGGTATTGCCATCACGCCACCATACTTAAATATCTTCGGAGGATATTCCACCGTATGGGAGATACCGGTAGTTCCGGGCAGGGAACCGGAGGACGGGCTGGCCCTTCCCCCGTCCTTGGAGAGATGGAGAAAGCCCTTCTCTCGGTCGACCGCGTGAAGGCCGGAAAAATTGTCACGGATTCCTGCATTCCCGGTTCACCGTTTACCTGTCTTGAGACCCTGATCGTACCGGCGCTGGAAGATGTGGGCCGGCGGTGGGAGACGGGAGAGGTTGCACTCTCGCAGGTGTATATGAGCGGCCGGATCTGCGAGGAGATTGTGGATACCATGCTCCCGGCCGGGGACCCCCACCGGGTGGACCAGCCGAAGATGGCGATTGCGGTCCTTGAAGACCACCACACGCTCGGGAAACGGATCGTGCTCTCCGTGCTCCGGGCCGGGGGATTCGAGGTTATTGACTACGGGCATGGGCTCTCGGTCGACCAGCTTGTTGAAAAAGTTACCCGCGATGATGTGAAGATCCTCCTCATCTCGACGCTGATGCTCCCTGCAGCCCTCCGGGCAAAAGAAGCGATCGCCCGGATAAAAACGGCGCAACCGCAGACAAAGGTCATCATCGGCGGGGCCCCGTTCAACTTCGATCCACGGCTCTGGAACGAGGTCGGTGCCGATGCCGTGGGGCACACTGCATCCGATGCACTGGAACTCGTGAAACAGATGGCAGAGGGGATCCGATGACAGATACGATGACCCCACTTGAACGCACATTGACTGCTCTTGGCCAGAAAGAACCTGACCGGGTTCCCCTTTTCCTGTTAACTACCATGCACGGGGCACGGGAGCTGAACATGTCCATCCGTGAATATTTCTCAAAGGGAGAGAACGTGGTAAAAGGTCAGGTTGCCCTCCAGAAGAAATACACCAGCGACTGCTTCTACGCGTTTTTCTATGCTTCTGCAGAGATCGAGGCCTGGGGCGGTGAGGTTATCTACCGGGACGACGGGCCACCGAATGCCGGCGCCCCGATCATCCGTTCACTACAGCAGATCGTAAGTATCGAAGTGCCGGAAGTGTCATCATGCAACAATCTTGAGAAGATCACCAGCTGTCTCCGGGGCCTTGCCAGAGAGTCTGCCTGCAGGATTCCCGTTATCGGCGTTGTAATGTCGCCATTCTCGGTCCCGGTGATGCAGATGGGATTTGAGGCATATCTCGATCTGATCTACAACGAGCCGGAAAACTTCTGGATCCTGATGAGAAAAAATCAGCAGTTCTGCACCGAATGGGCCAATGTCCAGATTGAGGCCGGGGCAAACGCGATCTGTTATTTTGACCCGGTATCATCCCCAACCTGCATTCCCCCTGAGCTTTACCGGAAGACCGGGTATATCGTGGCAAAAGAGACGATAGCCGGGATCAAGGGTCCGACTGCCACCCATCTTGCATCCGGCAGGACACTTGCGATCATTGACGACCTTGCAACCACCGGGACGGTTATTGTCGGAGCAAGCGCCCTTGAGGATATCGGCAGGGTCAAGCAGGCATGTAACAAGAGGCTCTCGGTGCTCGGCAACCTGAACGGGATTGCCATGCGGCAGTGGACTCCTGCAGAAGCTGAACGGGTGGTCCGGGAAACGGTACAGAAAGCCGGTCCTGGCGGGGGTTTCATCCTCTCTGACAACCACGGGGAGATCCCGTGGCAGGTTCCGGATAGCGTCATTACGGCGATCAGTGATGCGGTAAAGAAGTACGGAACATACCCTCTCGACGGGTGATCGATGCCGGAACAATTTGTCATCCTCTGCTGCGAGAATATCCGGCCTGAGGTTGATGCCGTGCTTGCCACGGGTGCGATGCCCCGGGCAACCGCCCGGTCATTCCCTCTCCATAAAGGCCATGTACGTTCTGTCTGGGAGACCCTGAAGGAACAGTTCGGGGAGCTTGAAAAGGCCGGAAACGCCATCTGCCTGTGCGGGTGCGGGTGTGCAAACGCATTTGACATCCCGAAGGAGGTAACGGACGATCCAGCGCTCGTGCTCGCAGAATCGGGAGCGTCGCTGTTCCTGCCGGAGACACTCCTTGAAGAATTCCGGCGCTGCGGGGCCTATCTCATCCTGCCCGGCCTGCTTTTACCGTGGAAGCAGAACGCAGAGCGGGACGGTCTGGACACATCCACCGCACAGGAGATGTTCAAAGAGTCAATCACGGAGATCATCCTTCTCGATACCGGCGCCCATTCCGGCATTGCCCCGGTTCTTGTGGAATTCGCAAAGTTCTGCGGGCTGCCGGCACGGACACTCCCGGTCGGTACCGACCATCTCCGCTTCCGTCTCACCGCACTGTATCACCGGTGGGAAGGTGAACAGGAGATAAAGGCCTGTAAATCATCGGTCAGCGCCGCGGAGAAGCGGGCAGCCGATTATTCGATGGTTGCCGATCTCACTGCGAGGCTGGTCGGGATCCAGGATGAGAAGGAGGCTGTCCGGCAGGTGCTGGACCTGATCGTCCTGCTTTATTCACCGAAAAAGACGGGGTTCCTGCCGGTCTCTGCAGCCGGGCCCGGCAAGGTCATCAGCACTCCTCCGGATGCCTACCCTTCTGCCAGCCATTTTCAGCAGGTCTTTGATCCGGCGCACAGGTACCAAATTACCGATACAAGAGACGGTTTCCTTTATCCCGTGAAATACAACGAGGACCTGATCGGCATTCTCTCCGTTGATAATGTATCACTGCCGGATAGCATCGATGAATACATCAACCTCACCCACTTCATCAGCCAGATCGCCGGACTCTCCCTTACGATTGCACGGACACACTCGGACCTGATGCTGGCAATGAAAGCCCGGGAGAGCGAGATTGCCGAACGAATGCGGGCGGAGCTGGCTCTCCGCGAGAGCGAGGAGAAGTACCGGACGATCATCGAGAATATACAGGACATATTCTACCGGACGGACCTCACCGGAAAGATCACGATGCTCAGTCCATCAGCCGCGAAACTTGCCGGCTACGATTCGCTTGACCAGATCCTGGGTAAGGATGTTACCATGGTATATGTCGAACCGGCCAGCCGGGACAGGCTCCTTGAGGCGCTCCGGGAGAAAGGATCGGTATACGGGTACCCCCTGATCCTGAAAATCCGGGACGGGGGGATCCGGTACGTGACAACGAGCAGTCATTTTTACCGTGACTCCCGGGGCAATATTCTGGGCGTTGAGGGGGTTATCCATGATATTACCGAGCAGAAGCAGGCCGAAGATGCCCTCCGGGAGAGCGAGGAGCGGTACCGTAGTATCATCGAAAATATCCAGGACGTCTTTTTCCGCGTCAACAGGGAGAACCGGATTGAGATGATCAGCCCATCCGCAGCGAAGATATTCGGGTACGCTTCTGCAGCAGAGATGCTGGGCAAACCGGTATTGTCGGTCTGGAAGCGCCCTGAGCTGCGGCAGCAGTTCCTTGAGGCGATACGAGCCCGGGACCGTGCCGTGCAGGACTGGGAGGCAGAATTTGTCAAGGCCGATGGCACGTCATTCTGGGGATCGATCAATGCACGCCTGCGCACGGACGACCGGGGAGAATATGCGGGGACGGAGGGAACCATCCATGACATCTCGGAGCGCAAGAAGATGGAGGAGGCACTGAAAAACGTCCTGAACAAGCTGAATATGCTATCCTCGATCACCCGCCACGATATCCTGAACCAGATCACGGGGCTGCGGACATTCCTCGAACTCTCGCGGGAGGACCTGAAAGGCACGCCGTTTGCCTTATTTGTCGAGAAAGAGGACCAGGCGGCAGAAGCGATCCAGCGGCAGATCGAGTTTACGAGATTCTACCAGGATATCGGCGTCAACGCACCGA
>Ga0326728_10007571_pt1 | contig 27713 bp, 20 predicted proteins | sample MB3enrmetagenome_FD_207602 | JGI IMG/M metagenome (GOLD analysis project Ga0326728, IMG submission 207602) | Lab enriched peat soil microbial communities from McLean, Ithaca, NY, United States - MB31MN | ecosystem: Environmental > Terrestrial > Soil > Wetlands > Peat | place: USA: New York...
AGATCAGCGCCACGCCCTACATCTTCACCTTCAAGCTTTGGGACTGGGGCCGTTTGGGGCTCGATGGACGGCCGCGCCCCATCCACATTGAGCACGGCGCAGCCAACATTCAGTGGGATCGCACCACGGAATGGGTACGTCGAGAACTCATCAACCGCTTCGAAATCGTTCGCGAAGCAGAGGGCTGGCGTGAAGAACGGACTGGCCTCCACGATCTGGAGTTCATTGAAACGCGGCGCCATTGGTTCACTGGCACCGTTACGCACCACACCGGCGGGGGCGTCAACGTGCTCAATCTCGTGGAAGGCGAGGAGGCAGTTGTCGAGAGCCCAAGCGGCGCATTCACACCGTTTGTCGTTCATTATACTGAGACATTCATTGTTCCTGCTGCCGCCGGTCCGTACACGATTCGTCCTCATGGCCAGTCGATAGGGAAAGAGTGCGCTACCATCAAGGCGTTCGTACGTATGTAGGTCTTCGTGCGACGACATCGGATTCGTGCGCTAAGCCGATGGCAGGACCTTGGATCAGAGTACAGGCTTAAGCTCGACGAGCATCGTTTCCTTGTTGAATTCCGTCGTTACTGCGTGACCGTTCAACTGGGCGCTCCGCGGCGGATGCTTCACAACTGTGCCTCGCCAAAGTGTGCCATGACAGCGGAACCAGGATGTAGGAATGTAGACCGAATGCAGCAGCTTTGCTGCAGGGAAGATGGAGGCAGGCCCTCACGGGTTGGGTTACAGGATCAGCCCTCAAACCGCCCGACGCGGCGTGGGATAAGCTCCCAGGCGGTGAACGGTTCGGGAGACGGCGAGGATGACTCTTAAGGTATGTGCCGGGAGCGCGAACTGAAGTGAACCGCGGATGCTCTGTTGAAAGAGACTGAACCGTCATCGAAACCAGGTCGAATTGGCAGCCTGGGACCGAGTTCAGCAGGAGCCTGTTTGCGGGCTGGACGGTGACCGGCAGATGGGCGGCGCGAGCCTTCCATTCTTTGGCAAGAATTTATATTGCACTAAAATACACATCCGTAAGCCCGATGGAGGCCTCCGCAGAGGTACTTCTCCCGCGTTTTTTCTCAGGCCAGAGCCGCGCGACGGTTCCGCCTTTCTCGCCGTCTGGAATCGGGTTGCTCGACCGAGCGCAACTTCTCAATCATGTGTGGGGGCGTTGCGGGGCATTCACCCCGCTGGGGTGGGTAGCGGAGAACCCGGAGGGGTCGAAGCGAGGGAGGGACGCCAAGGCGTCCCTCCCCGCGGATAGGCGGGAACGATTAGCGGCAGAGTGTTGCGGATTGTAAGGCGGGCTGAGTAGGGAGGGAGAAACCGTTCTGTTTGAGTGCTTTTGTTACGGTGCGATCGATATAGGCGTCTTGATCTCTTTGCGAGCGGTTGATGAATGCGGAGGTAGAGGTATGGGTGCGTATGGTATCGCGGATTTCGATTTCGGGTACGCCTCGTTGGAGGGAGTAGGTGGCATAGGAAAGATCTGCCTTGTGGCGTTCGCCTTGAGCGGAAAAGAGGTTGGCGAAGTGGGAGTAGTCGAGGAGTTCAGAAGCCGGGCGGGGATATTTCTGGTAGCCGATGCGTGCTGCGATTGATCGCCGGACTTCCTGCAGTTGTTCGAGCAGCCGGTCTTCGACCTCGGAGAGCACTTCATGGGTTTTCTCATAGATGACGCCATTGGACAGGGCGAATTTGAGTTGCGAGTAGGGAAAGAGCCCATTGGGGAGTCTGTACTGGGGTTTTGGGTTAGTGAAGCCTGCGAGGCGGCCGAAGTGCCGCCAGTCGGCTGAATTGGGGTCTCCTCCAAACTTCTCCGCCAGGATCTTGGCGGCGACGGTGCCTTCCTCTTTGGTAAGGGTCCAGGCGTGTTTGAGCCAAGCCTGAAAGTTGCCAGGTGAGGTTTCGACGACGCAGGCCGGGGTGTACCCGGTATCGAGAAGAGTGTCGAGGCCTTTGCGGGTCAGGTCGTCGATCAGGGTGAGTTGGCTCGGCCCCGAGGGCCGGATGTAGATGTGGTGGCCGTTGGCATTCTCGGCGGCGCACCAATCGAGTTTGTCGAATACCTCACCGATGGTGAGTCCGTCGTCGTTCTGGCCGTTGCGCAGTGTCATGTGCGACTGGCCATCGTCGCCGAGTTCCGGGGGAACCCTAACACCCAACTCGTAGCGGTCGGCGCCCATGGCATGAAGTTGGAGTTCCACGGCTTTGAGTGCGATTGGGAGCACTTCGTCCTCCTTCTAGGTACGAAAGTCATGCATTTTGAGCCACCGCCCGCTTTGCCGGGCGAGCGGCCCCAAGAAATCTTGAGACAACAGAGTAGCACAGATAATACAGTTCTGCTGTACATGTTGGCTGTGATGTATTATTGTGGTATGGTTGCAGTAGGGGATTCACTTGGTGTCCGAGGGGCGTGGTAATGGCGGTTCAGGCGGAGAATTTGGAGACTGCGAGGCTCGACGCGGAGAGCGAGAGCGATTTCCGCAAGCGGCATAAGCTGATGACCGAACTTGGCCCGGACATTGTGGATGCGCTGATGAAAGACAGGACCGCCGAGGATGTGGTGGTGAATCCGGACGGACGGGTTTGGATCATGCGGCAAGGGAAGCCGTTTGAGGTCCTGACCCAGATCTCGCCCCTCAGAGCCGTTGGGGCCACTGTGAGCATCGCGGAAGGATTCGGGTTGGTAGCCACCTACGAAAGTCCAGTTGTCAGCGGGAATGTTCCCTATCTGAATTGCCGCGTGGAAGCGCTGGTTGCGCCTGTGGTGCCGATCGGAACGGCGTCGTTGTCGTTCCGCAAGAAAGGCGAGAAGAAGCCTAGCCTCTACGATTACGCAGCGAGCGGAATCCTGACCAATAAGGACGATCCGCTGAACGGACTCCAGAGCATCGACCCGTTCGAGCAGGCGCTTCACAGCGCGAAGAATCATGTCGATGTGCTTTTTACCGCCATCGAACACCACAAAAACATCCTGGTTGTCGGCGGCACTGGGTCCGGTAAAACCACGCTTCTCGATGCGTTGAATCAGGGCATTGCGGAGCGGACTCCGCATGACCGGGTGCTGATTCTCGAAGATTTGCCCGAGTTGAGAGTGGCCATCGAGAACTATGTCCAGCTCACCGCGTGCAAGGCGGTTCCGATGGACGATCTGATCCGTTCCTGCCTGCGCATGAAACCCCACCGGATATTGGTTGGAGAGGTCCGCGGGACCGAAGCGTTGACCGCGATGGAAGCGTGGAACACGGGGCACCCTGGCGGATCGATGACGATCCATGCGAACAACGCCATGGAAGGTTTGAACAGGATCGTATTTCTTTGCCAGAAGACGGCGAATCCATTTCCAACCCACATCCTGGCAAGGATCGTCGCGGAGACGATTCACCTGGTTGTCTACATCGAAGCCGGACGGCAATTTCCGTGCGGACGCAAGGTCAAAGAGGTTTGTCTGGTGAGAGGGCACGACGGGGAACGCTTCGAGATTGAACAGCTTTAGATGTTTCCCGTGGCTGCATCGCATAAACATTCAACCGAGAAGAAGGAGATGGGCATGTTGAAAAGGATACGGAAGATGACCGGGAAGCTGGTCGATCATGTAACCGGCTGGCAGTTTCTAACCATGGCGGGTTTGGCGTTGGTCTCGAACGCGCTGGCCTTTGCGTCAACGAGCACTACGGGCTTGCCGTGGGAAACGCCGTTGCAGACGGTGCAGCAATCGCTCACTGGGCCGGTAGCGGCCGGAATCTCCGTGGTGGGCATCGCCGGCGGCGGGATGGCGTTGGTCTTTGGCGGCGAGCTGTCGGAGTTTGCCAAGCGCGCGTGCTATGCGGTGATCGCAACGGGCGCAATTGTTGGCGCGGGCACGCTAATGACCACGTTGTTCTCAAGCTCCAGCGCCGTGATCGGGTAAGGCATCGCGAGCGCGATTGTCGGCGCGAGGGTGCGCATGGATTTGCGGTGGGCTTTGGCCCATCGTTGGGAAAGAAAGAAGGAGGAGGAATGTCGAAGAGGATGCGGAGGATGGCCGGGAAGGTGATTCGGATACTCACTGGCCGTCAGTTTCTCACCATGGTGGGGCTGGCGCTCGTTTCGAGCGCTGTCTCGTATGCGTCGAGCACATCCACGGGATTGCCGTGGGAGACCCCGTTGCAGACGGTGAAGCAGTCGCTCACCGGGCCGGTCGCGGCTGGCATTTCAGTGGTAGGCATCGCCGCTGGCGGTATGGCCCTGGTCTTTGGCGGTGAGTTGTCGGAGTTCGCAAAGCGCGCCTGTTACGCGGTGATCGCAACAGGTGCGATTGTCAGTGCGGGCACGCTGATGAGCACCTTGTTCTCTGCCTCCAGCGCGGTCATTGCGATGACGGGGGGATTTTAAGATGCGCGGGCCGAGAGAGACGGTGTTCCATCCGTCGATCAACCGCCCCAATCTTCTCATGGGCGGCGACCGCGAGCTTGTTCTCGGCGCCGCCATGATTTCGGCGTTGTTCATTTTTTCTTTGATGACCTGGTGGAGCATTCTGATCGGCGTTGCGTTCTGGCCTGTGGCCACGTCGATGCTGGCTCGATTGGCGAAGGTCGATCCGATGATGCGCGATGTTGCAACGCGCAGCTTGCAGTACAAGGCATATTACCCGGCTAAATCCCGGCTTTCGAGCAGGAGTATGACCCAGCGGCAGGCTTGGAAATAGGCGTCGCAGGAAATCAGGAGAGGGTAGAGCAAGATGATCTCGTTTGCGGTGTTTCTACTTGTGGCGTGCGCGGGGGTATTGGCGTGTGTTGTGATTGCCTGGGCAGCCCGCGGTACACGGGCTGAGGAGGGCCGGCGATGGGTTGCCGGACTTCCCGACTTATTGCTCTATGCGTCGATGATCGACGACGGCATCCTGCTGCTTCAGGATGGGGCATTGATGGCGACCTGGCGATATGCCGGTCCCGATCTCGGCTCCGTGACCCACGAAGAGATGGCGGCACTTGCCGAACGATTGAATTCCGTCTTGAAGCTCGGCTCGGGATGGTTGGTGCATTGCGATGCCATTCGCTCGGAGGTGAGCGAGTACGCGAAACAGGGAGCTTTTCCGGACCCGGTAACGAGTTTGATTGACGATGAGCGTAGAGCACAGTTCAAGGCCGAAGGCCGTCACTTCGAGAGTACCTATTACATATCGCTCACCTACCTGCCTCCGATGCGAAGCGAGGAGAAGGTAAAAGGATACCTCTTCAAGGGCGGCGAAGAGGACAGCAAAACTGCCGGGGAAACCGCTCTGATCTATTTCAAAGACCGTCTCGGGCTGTTCCACGATGTGCTGAGTTCGCAGGTACGTGTGGAGCGGCTTTGCGGTCATCCTGTCGTCGGAGACGATGGGGCCGAGACGGAGTGGATCAGTTGCGATCTCGCGCGTTACGTGCGGCGCTGCGTGACAGGCGAGGATTACCCGTTCGTCCTGCCGGCGATTCCCGTGTTCCTGCATGACCTGATCGGCTGTGCGAGCTTCAAAACCGGCATCGAGCCGATGGTCGGGATCAAGCACATTCAGATCGTCGCGATCGATGGATTCCCGGCAACGAGTTTCCCTGGAATTCTTGCAGCCCTGGACACACTCCCCTTTGAGTACAGGTGGAACACGAGGGCTGTCTTGCTCGATCCAGAAGAGGCAAAAAAGATCATAACCGATGCCTTGAAGAAGTGGACGGCGAAGGCTCGCGGATTCATCGACCAGTTGATGGGCAGGCCGCCCAAGCGTATCGATCCGTTCGCGCTGAAGATGATGGAGGATGCGACCGTCGCCATCGGTGAAGCGTCCAGCGGCGATGTGCAGTTCGTTCTTTATTCGGGAAACATCATCCTGATGGATGAGGACAGCGAAGGAGTAAAAGACCGCGCCCGGCAGGTTGCGAAGATTATCAAGAATCTCGGTTTCGGAGCGCGCCTGGAATCGTTCAATGCGGTGGAGGCGTGGCGCGGCACGCTGCCTGGGGATGGATATCGAAACGTGCGCCGCATCATTCTGCACACGCTGAATTTGGCCGACTGTATGCCGATTGCGGCGATCTGGACCGGGGACCGCGTGAACTCTTCGGCATTGATGCCGAAGAACAGCGAGCCCTTGATGTATGCAACGAGCACCGGCTCAACGGTGTTTCGTTTCAACCTGCATGTGGGAGACCTGGCGCACACGCTGGTCGTCGGCCCTCCGGGGGCCGGCAAGAGCACATTGCTTTGCGGAATCGAGGCGCAGTTCTTCCGTTATCCGAATGCCCAGGTCTTTGTGTTCGACAAAGGATACTCGGCGTGGGCTCTGAATCAGGCCGCGGGGGGAGAGTTTTACAACCTCGGGTCCGAAGACGGCGGAATGAGTTTCGCGCCCTTCGCGGAACTCGACACGCCGGGAGATATTGCCTGGGCCGCGCAATACATCGAACAGTTGTGCGCCCTGGCGGGCCACCCGGTCGTACCGGCTGAACGCAAGGAGATATTGAAAGCGCTTCAGCTCCTCGTGCAGTCGAAGACGAGGACCTTCACCGAACTCCTGGTGAACTTGCAGAACCTGTCTCTGCGGGATGCGCTGCGTGTGTACACCCTTGAAGGCTCGCTCGGCGGTTTGCTCGAAGCCAAGGCGAATCAGAGCGTGCTCGGCCGGGGCCGGTTCATGGTGTTCGAGATGGAACACCTGATGGGGATGGGAGAGCGGGCCGTTGTTTCAGTGCTCCTGTTTCTCTTCCATCAGATTGAGAAGCGTCTCGACGGGTCGCCCACGGCAATCGTTCTCGATGAAGCGTGGGTATTCCTGAAGCATGAACTCTTCAAGGAGTTTATCCGCGACTGGGCTAAGACGTTGCGGAAAGCAAACGCGGTGTTGATGCTCTCGACGCAGAACTGGTCGGACATCTTCAATTCCTCCCTTAAAGATGTCTTGATCGAGACCTGCCCCAACAAACTCTTTCTTCCTAATCCCGAGGCCACAAGCGAGACGGTACGCGTGTATTACGAGATGTTGGGAGTGAACGCTCGGGAGATCGAGATGATTTCTCGCGCCATTCCAAAGCGTGAGTATTACCAGCGGACGCCCAACGGGCGCCGGCTCTTCAATATCGGCTTCGGCCCTGTTGCTCTCGCATTTGTGGGCGTGAGCGGTCCGGAGGTGCGCGCTCGCATCGGCGAGATCCGCAAAACCTACGGCCAGGGCTGGATCTCGGAGTGGCTGCGCGTGCGCGGTGTTCCTAACTGGGCGGATTACTTCGAGACGAAGTACGGAGCGAAGCCGTCCGGCCTAAAACTTGTGTCGTGAGGGGGAGTGCATGAAACAGTTGCTGCTTCGTATCGGTATCGTCATGGCCGGATTCATCTTCACGGTAAGTCTGAACGTGGATGAAGCACATGCGGGCGTCGTCGCGGGTCTCGCCACGGAGTGGACCCAAATCATGAACAATGTGCAGCTCGTTCTGCAATACGAACAGCAGGTTCAACAGTACGCAACCCAGCTCCAACAGGCGCAAACGCAAATCGAGCACCTGGAGGAGGCATACAAGCAGACTACAGCGATGGTGCAAGGAATTGGCAACGGCAATTTCAATTTCAGCGCCATTGCCAACGATCTCTCCGCACTGAACGGTGTCGTGCAGTATGGGAATGGCCTGGCGTACTCGATGGCCAATCTGGACGATGAGTTCAATGCGCGCTTCCCCGGCTATGGGAGTGCGAACCCGACGAATTACGCGGGCATGTATCGGAATTGGTACAACACGAACCTGGACACAGCTCATTCGGCGTTGAAGGTTGCGGGACTTCAATACTCCCAGCTGAACAACGATGCCGCGTTGGTGCAGACGTTGCAGCAGCAGTCTCAGAACTCAACGACGTTGTTGCAGACCCTTCAGGTGGGGAATTCTCTTGCCGCGCAGGAACTTGCAGAACTCGAAAAACTGCGCCAGTTGATGCTTACTGACATTACCTCGAAGGCCACGTATCAGGCAGAGCAGGCGGCGTCCGCGCAGGCTGACGGCGACATGAACGATACGTTTTTTACGGTGCCAACCGGATCGAATACGGACACTCGGACGTATTCGCCGGTTCCGCAGCAGTAACAGGGAGCGACTGCGATGAAACTGAGACACAGGTCGTTGTTGGTCTTGAGCGCACTAGTGATCGCGACTGCGGCGCTTGCCTATGGGCAGAGCACGGCGCCTCAGTCCGGGCCGTCGGATTTGCTCGATGTGTACAAGAACGCAACCACGACCTGGGTCTCAACTGCGTTCGGTTATGCGAATAAGCTGTTCGGTCTTCTTGCCTTCATCGATTTCACGTGGGCAATGATCGTTCTGTTCCTGGAAGGGCAGGAGTTGCAGGGATGGATCGCGGGCTTCCTGAAGAAGTTCATGACCATCAGCTTCTTTTACGCTCTGCTCATCAATCAATCGACTTGGTTCCCTGCGATCATCAATAGTTTCGTCCAGATCGGCCAACAGGCCGGAGGGGTATCGGGGTATCTGAACCCTTCGGACATCTTGTGGACCGGCGTTCAAATTAGCGGGGCGATCTTGGCAGCCTGCCTGCCGAATGCCGCGGCAGGCGCCACGGCTGGAGGCATTTTGGGGGTTATCGTTCCCGGCGCGGGGGCCGCGTTGACTGCGGCGTCTCTGATTCCGGCACTTGTCGCGCTGTTCTGCGCGTTATTGATCTTTCTCGCGTATGTGGTCATTACGCTGACCTTCATTATGGCGACTGTCGAGAGCTATGTCGTCATGAGCGCAGGTTTGATTTTCCTCGGGTTCGGCGCGTCCCGGTGGACCGTTCCGTATACGGAACGCTATATCTCCTTGGTCGTATCGACGGGAGTGCGGCTGATGGTTCTCTACATGATTATCGGCCTGGGCCAAACCTTATCGAATACATGGGTGCAGGAAGCCTCGCAAATTCCATTGAGTACGGCTGGGCTTCAATCGCTCTTCGGATTGCTGGCTAGCGTGATTGTGTTCATGGCGCTCGCCTGGCAGGTGCCGAAGCTCGCCGGCAGCATCCTGCAAGGGTCACTGCAGATGGGCAGCTCGGATCTGATTGCTCCTGCAATGTCGGCTGCGATTGCGGCGGGTACGATCGGCGCCGTTGCAACGGCGGGAGTGGGAGCGGTCGCAGGCGGCGTGGGCGCATTGGCTGCCGGTGGCGCGGCTGGTGCTGGCGGGATCGGTGGGAGCTTTATGCCTGGAGGAACTGGTGGGATGGTACCGGGTATGGGCAGCACGATGGCCGGTGCCGGGGGCAGCGGCGCTGCGCCAGGCGTTGAGGGCGCAATCAACAGTGTGCCGCCGCCTTCTCCGAGTGCGAGTGGTGGAGGCGGCGGAGTTGTGGCTGTCGATCCGCCTCCTGCGACCGTGGGGGCGCAGGGAGAAAAGAGTGCCCGTAGTGCGGACGTGGCTTCGGGCAGCTCGCCGGCATCCGTCGATGCCGGTGGAGTTAACCCGGCGCCTTCGCAAGTTGCGGGCGGAAGCACAGGGGCCAGCGAGGGAGAGGGTGTCACGGCCCCCGCGCCGATTGGAGCGCCGGGCGCAGTCAGGGAAGGGCCTCTCGGGGTTGTAAATCCCGCTGGAGGGGAAGGGTCGGGCGCGAGAAGTCGTTCGGACGATCGCTCGCTGGGAGAGAAGATCTCGGGGATTCATAATACCGCGGCACAGGTACAACAGCATCTACCGGAGGATTCGGCGACTGTGTCGGCGCCGACTCTGAACATTCAACACGGAGAGTAGGAGCAAAAGATGAGCGCATCGCTGGCAAGTGTGGAAGAAAGAGGTTCGGGCAAGAGCCCGTACCTGGCGGCTCGCGACGAGTGGAACGAGCGGTATCGGGATCTGATCGTGGCTGCGCGCAATTGGCGGCTTCTGGCGGTGACATCGAGCGTAGTTGCGCTCGTCGCGGTCTTGGGCTTGATTGTGATCGGGGCCAAGCCAAAGGTCATTCCCTACATCGTTGCGGTAGACAACCTGGGCAAGGTGGTGAGCCAGGGAACCGCGGTCCAGGCGTCGGTTGCCGACGACCGTTTGAAACGCGCGGCGTTGTGGTCCTGGGTCCAGGATTGGCGGATGGTCACGTCGGACGCGGCAGTCGAGAAGAATGCGATCGAGCGGGTGTATGCGCAGATCGGCAACGGTACGCCTGCGGCGATCCGGATCAGCGATGCATATCGCGATGAGTCGCCATTGAAGCTGGCGCAAACGGAGACCGTCTCCGTTAATGTGCGCGCTCTTTATGCGTCCTCGAAAGACAGTTATGAGGTCGAGTGGACGGAGACGACATTCGACCTGAAGGGTGAGCAGGTCGGCACTCAGAACTACAAGGGTGTCATTACGATCTCCATTCATCCGCCCGAAGATGAGGGTCTGGCGCGGGTAAATCCCCTGGGGATTTATGTCACGAATGTGAGCTGGTCGAAGGTTCTCTAATTCAGCAAGGAAGGCGAGAGTATGAAGACGGTACGAGTGTTGGTGTTGATTGCAATGGGTGTGAGCGCCTTCTGCGGGTTCGCACAAGAGGTTGCCCCGAGTGCGGGCGCACCGGCCGGCGGCGCGGTAATGCTGAATCGGACGAAGGGCGCTCCGGCAAAGCGGGAGATCGTTCCTACGGACAAGTATCCGTTTGAAGCGCTCCAGAAGGCGCTGGAGCAGGGCCCCGGTGCGGGTATTGAGCCGGCAGCCGCGAGCGCGGGACTTGGGGTCAGAGTTCCTCCTGGGTGGGAGCCGTCGGGGGATGTGCCACTGTCGGAGACGGCGCGAGAGGCCGTTGCCCTCTCGGCGAAACTCTCAAACGAACAGAACAATCCGGTTTCGGGGCCGGATGGGCGGGTGGTTTACACCTTTGGGGTTGGGCAACCGACGTTGGTGGCCACACCGCTTCGCGTGAGTTCGATCGAGTTGCAAGCGGGCGAAAAGATTCTGGGAGAGCCGCAGATTGGAGACGCGGTGCGATGGATTGTGACGCCGATCTTATCGGGGTCCGGGGACGCCGCTACGCCGATTCTGGTAGTGAAGCCGAAGATGGCGGGCCTCGATACCACCATGATTGTTGCCACGGACAGGAGAACGTATTACCTCCGGCTGGTTTCCAAACCAGGTGATTACGTCTCGCGGATCGCATTTCTGTATCCAGACGATCAGCCGTTGCAGTGGAAGCTCTTCCTGGAGCAGCAGGCGAAAGAGCACAAGGACCATGTGGACGCTTCGCGCATTTCGGAAACCGGCAATGATGCGGTTGACAAGCTCTACTTCGAATACACGTTCAAGGTGAAGTCGGGCTCTGGTTCCATCCGGCCGATACGGGTCCTCGATGACGGAGAGAAGACCTACATCGAGATGCCGAGCGTGACCGCGTTTCAGGAGCTGCCGAGCTTGGTGATCGAAGGCCCGGAGGGCAACGAGATGGTCAATTTCCGCGTAAAGGGCACGACCCTTGTGGTGGACCGCCTTTTTGTGAAGGCAGCCTTGTTGCTCGGCGTTGGGAAGCATCAGGAGTTTGTGGAGATTGAGCGCAAGGATGCGCTCACGCCGCATACGGAGGCGAAGTGATGGCGGACGAAAACAAGATCGATGGCAACGGGCGCGAGGAGGTTGTGTTGTCTCCTAAGCTGGAGGGCGACAGCCCGACACGCAGTAAGCAGCCTTTGAAGCTGCGTTTCTGGCCCACGGACGGCAAGCATCTGAATCCGGCTGTGAGGGGGATGTTGTTCGTCGCCGTATTGGGGCTCCTCGGCCTGATTGTCTATGGGGTGATGGCTCGGGGCGGAAGGAAGACGGCCGCGGAGATGGCTAAGGATGAGCAATCGGTTTCGGATGCGCAATCGACCGGGACGAAGGTCTGGGAGGATCTCGAGGACCAGCGGAAGTTCGATGCCAGGAAGGAAGCGCAAGCGCAGGCCGGAGGCGGTACGCCGGACGCGCTTGAGGGGCGTGAGCAGAGCGCCGGTGTTCCGGCTGAACTTGTAACTTCTTCCCAGTATTCGAGAGACGCGCTGGTTCCCCCTCTTGAGGCTCGCCAGATTGCCGCGTCCGAACGGCCGGCAAAGGGAGCGCCCACGGACCGCACGGGCGCGTTGAATCAGCAGCAGGCGGCCCCTCAAGGAGGGGCGCCTGCGGTACGAAGCGCAGCGGACGAGTGGCGTGAGGAGATGTACAAAGACGATCTCGAAGCTCGTACAGCGGGAACTTCGATTTCGAGCGGCAAAGGGTTGGAAGGTTTGAGTTCCCTGGGAGCTTCGTTGCCTTCCGGGGGAGTGGGTTCGGTCCTTCAGCAGCTTCTCGGTGAATATCCGAAAGCCGGGTCTGGTGGGAATGCTGGGGGACCGAGCCCGTCATTAATGCCCGAAAACGCCGGTTCTGGAGATCAGAGCGACGCAAATCTCCAGGAGCATAAGGAGAATTTCATCGAAAAAGCGAGGGAGGGCAGGGAGGAGCGGGACTATTCGTCCGCGACGCGGGCGCCGGCTCTATCGAAGTATGAGATCAAGGCTGGCTGGGACATTCCGGCAACGCTGGAGAGCGGGGTGAACACAGACCTGCCGGGCGAGGTGAAGGCCGTTGTGCGTGAGAACGTGTACGACACGGCGACGGGGAAGTACTTGCTGATTCCGCAAGGATCGCGCCTGATCGGTCAGTATGACAACCGGGTTTCATACGGCCAGAGTCGCGCAATTGTGATCTGGTCGCGGCTGGTTTTCCCGGACGGGTCCGGCGTGGACCTCGACGGGATGGTGGGACACGATGCCTCTGGCGCTGGAGGTTTTCACGATCAGGTCGATAAACATTATTTGCGGCTTGCCTCGACCGCATTGCTGTTGAGCGCGTTTACCGCTGGAATCGAAATGTCGCAACCACAAACGACTTCGGCGCCCGGTCTATTGTCGCCGAGCACGGAAGCAACTCAAGCTCTGGGCCAGCAGTTTGGGCAGTTGGGCATTGAGGTGACGCGGAAGAATCTGATTATCCAACCAACGGTCAAGATCCGCCCAGGCTACCGGTTCAATGTGCGCGTGAATCGTGACATTGCATTCGCTGAACCGTATCCGGATACAGAAACTGGTGAATAGGAGCCCATCATGAAGATTGTGTATCGCAACGTCCGGTTCAATGAAAAAGTCGACCGATGCCTGAGGCGGCGCTGGAAAAGGCACGGCGATCTGTCTATTCGCGTCCGTGAGGCTCTGGATAAAGTGAATCTTCACGAAGTGGAATTGCTCGATGTGGATTGCAGCCGGGTCCATGCAATGCAAGTTGGAGTATTCAACTCAATGTGGATCGCCGTCCACGGGGTGGCTCGGCTGCGTGGATGCTCTGTGAACACCTTGGTGAATAGCGCAGTTTGGGCGGCTTTCGGCGTACGGCATTCGAGTCGGCGCGGCCGGCCTCGCGGCCGGAATCACCAGGAGGCGCCGGTTGCCGAAGCGTGCTTGCAATCGGCGTAATGTTGCAGCCGTCCGAGTACCTGGTAAACGTGGGATCAGAAAGTTGACCGGTCACTAGCCGAGACATCTGGAATAACGTCAGCCGTGGTTCGAATGAGATTCATAAGCATTCATAATTTACGGTGCGCGATGCAATCAATTGACCATCGCTACCCAAAGATGGCGGAGTTGGATCTGGGGAGAAACTGCGGATTTGTCGCGAGGGTGCGCAGATGATGAGACTGCAATGCGTAGTTTGGCGTCTTCTTTGAAATCGAGAAGCTGTTCCGCTAATGACCAGTCTTCTGCCGATGTGTCTTTGCTCAGCGCCTCATCGCCAATCCACTCATTGATTCTCGAGAGCCATTCGCGCAGGTTCCCCGACTGGACATATCCGACGATTGCCGCAGTGGTCTGCCGAGCGCCATGAAGAGCGAGCTTAAAGCGTTGAATTCCGCCGGACTTCCTTGTACGTCCAGTCACATACTCCCGTTCGCGATCTGCGCTGGGCGCCGGCAACCGTTTTCCTTCGAAGACAATGAAGGGGTCGTAGATCGAGTGGTATGTCAGCCCCAGGACGATCCCGCTCTTGGAAAGAGCTGACATATCGACGCGACGAGTACCAGCCTGTTTCTCCTCGTGGTGAAAGAAGACCATGGGAAATCGATCCGAGGCAGCCACGTTGAGATATTTGCATAGCTGGGCATTGAGGCGTTCCTCAGCATCTTCCGCGGAACGGGCTGGATCATCACGCCAAGTGGCGAGCTCCGAAAATACGAACTCCAATGTCCGCTCAACAAGCGACGTTGTGGGACCTTCAGTGATTCGTCCCTGACTCGGATCGTTCAAAGGAATTGCATCTGCCATCAGTAGCCCTGCCTCTGAAGATCCACTAAGGTTTCATCTGCGTCGCGAATCGCCGTGGAGGGAATCCAGTAGCGCAAGCGATCCGGCTTTACCAAAATGATGGTGTTGCGCTCATAGAATCGAAGGATGCGAACTGTCCGCAGAGCGTCACCGTGGTCTCGGTAAATAATCTCCCGAAGTTGCCTTCCCCAATCCGCAGGCCAATCCAGATTGGAAATCGGCCCGAAACAGAACGCTTGGTAGGCGAGACCATCAAGCAGCCCTGATTCAAGGGGCTGGAGGTTGGTATAGACACTACCGAGCACCCTAACGAAAACGTCGGAGAAAACTCTTAGGTAGTCTGCAGTGACCTGCTCCTTGAGGAGGCGTGAATTCTGCCCAAGCCTTACGAAGTCGGTTGCATATTCAACGACATCTTCACAAAGACGCTTCTCCCACCAACTGAGCCGCTTTTCGCCTTCCTTCTCCGGCCAAGGGAGGACATCAATATCACGTTTAAGGATGGAAGTCGCCTTGCTGGAGAGAGCACGAGTTCCGAGCACCGCGCAGATAGCACGCAGTGTTCGCCGATGCTCGATGAAGTCCGAATAGAACTCGCGGAGGAGCTTCTCTTCTGTTTTGGGAGCATGTATACCGACGATCTGATGCCGATAAGCGAGAAATCCTCTATTCCAGAAGACGCAAGGTAGAGTCTCTACCTCCTTGATGAGCACCAGTGGCGCACTATAGCGGGCTTCTGAATACGAGGATCGAAATCGCTTCGCGGTCACAGTACTTATCCCCGAAAGATCAATTCCGCTGTCGTCGAAAGCGTTCGTCGGCAGGAACGGTTTACCAGTCAGCCAAGGGGCAGGTTGACGGTTACCTGTTTCAGCGAGAACGAATCCCTCGCCGTAGTCCCATCCCATCTTTTCTAAGAAATCGCGCAGCTTCGGCAACCCATCCATCCGTGCAGCCAGATTCTGCAGTCGTCCACCTCCGAGGAGGTTTGCTCGCCAAATCCAGGGGTGTTTTTTGATCGAGTCTTGGATCACGAAGTGACGATCGTAATGGTCAAGCTCGAAGGCGATTCTTTCCTTCACGCTGAACGTGCGACGAAACGTCAGGTGAAGAATGCGGTGATGGCTCTCGGGCTTCCGTGCGGTACTCAGTACCGCCACTGTTTTTGGATCGGCCCCGTCATAAAGCTTGCGAATGGAAGTGAAATCCAGAATTGCTTCTGTAGTGCCCGTACTAAGGTACGATTGCTGGAACGAACGAGCCTTTTCGTTGTACAAGAAGCCATGCGGCTGGATGAGGCAAAGCCGTCCTTCATCCGTGAGGAGCGACGTTGCCTGCTCGAGGATGAAATACGCCATCTGATTGTCTGGAATTGCGGCAGGGCGCTTTTGCTGCCTACGAAACTGCAATGCAGCCTCGTTCAGTTTGGACATGAACGGAGGATTCCCCACCACGACAGAAAAGCGGTCATCGTTAGCATTTCCCTGGCGAGACTTGAGCCATTCGGAAAAATCGCCAATCTGCAGATTCGCTCCCACTAGTTTGTCGAAGCGCAGCTCGCCCCATATCACTTTGGGCTGCAGTGCATCGCAAATGGCGAGTGCAAGGCTGAACGCCGTCAGATGGATGGCTTCTTCCTGTAATTCCACTCCGAAGATGCTCTGCTTGAGGATTCTTTTCAGCGTGGCGACTTCCGGCTGTTCCCAGTTGTTCTTGCTCTGCCAGAAATGCACAAGCCGCCGAAACGCACCAACAAGAAAAATGCCCGAACCGCAGGTCGGATCTAAGATGCGTTCATGACCTGTGAGATTCTTGTACGGCATCACATAGTCAAGCATGAGCGTCGCAACCATTGGCGGGGTAAATACCGCTCCTTTCCCCATTTGCGCAAAATGCTGATACAGGTGGCTCAGGACCTCGACAGGGATATGCCGAAAGGAAAACTGCTCCCATAAATACCGCTGAGAGCCAAGCGTTTTGCCCTCCACAAGGTCGGCAAAGCGGCGCAGAGCGTTCACGGTAAGACGCTGCCCGGTTTCGGGAAGCTCGAAGACGTCGCCATTAAACTTTCGTTCCAGCTTGGCCAGGAGTTCTCGGATCGTGTCTGGCGATCCGTGCCGCAGCAGATCGAAGAAGCAAGTTGCCCCCGGTTGGAACTGCCTGAACCAATCCTTCGGGAAGACCTCTCGATCTTCGAGATACTTGATCAGAATCGTCAGGAGCAGAAGCCGCCGAAGAACGGGCTGTTTGTGACCGTTGATCTCGTCATCGGTCTCTACGACTGCACGAATCAGTTGTTGATGAGCGGCTTTTTCGGCTTGCGCTAGTCCCGAATTTGCTGGGTCGTCCCAAAAGGTGCCGTCACTAAGACGAAATGCCGAGAACCGACTCAGGTTGTCGTCATCGAGAGCGAACGAGATCTGTTTTGCAATCTCAATTCTTTCCGCCGGGCCATATTCAATTCGCGAGCCCTTCCAAAAATCGGGGCCGCGCGCACAACTCAAGATATCGACTCGCGTCTGCCATCCGACGTACAGCAAGGGAGAGAAACCGTTGAGCCACAGTCGACCATGGAGCTTTGCCAGCTGAGCTTCATTCAAATGATCATCGCTGTTGTCGACCACACAGGCCGCAGGCTGCGAGGACCTGCCATCCGCGAATCTGCGGAAGAAGACATAATCAATTTCGCCGATATCTCTTGCCTGCCAAATTGCGTACTGTTCCTCGATCTTGTCCGGCATCTCGTCATCGACGGCGACAAGTCCGGGCAATGAGCCAGTTGGCGTAAAGTGAAGAGCTTCAAGAACGGTACTCATAGGCTAAGAATCCTGATCACAGCTCGTGCGACACCTTGGATCGAAAGGCCAATGGTCGGAATGAGATCCGGGTAGAGCGGATTTTCCGCACGCAGCCAAGTCTCTCCATTCCGCCGTACCAGAGTTTTGAGCGTCGATTCATTATCGATGATGGCGGCGACAATCTCGCCGTTTCGTGGCGATTGTTCCTGTTCGACGAGCACAATGTCACCATCGAGGATCTGGCGCCCAGTCATGGAGTCTCCTCGAACTCGGAGAGCAAATGCTTTCGAGCGGTCGCGAATGCCAAATGCCGTTGGATCGAATGGCAGGCGGGACTCGAACTCTGACGGCGAGTCGCTCGGATACCCTGCGGGAATCCGCCCTAGAAGCGGAACGCCTGACGATTTGCTGGTCAACTTGATGCCCCGCGCTTGGCCCCGTTCCCGGCTTACATAACCCTTTCGTTCAAGTGCTGCCATATGATCTGCAGCTGCCTTTGGACTTCGATAGCCCAACTGTTTGCAGATTTCACGGTAAGTTGGCGCATTCTCACCCCGCGCGACGCGCGCCGTCACGAATTTGAGGACTCGCTGCTGTGCAGGGGTCAAATCTCCAGGCATACTATACAAATGTATAGTATGCCTGGGGTATTGACAAGAAGTTTTTTGGTGGGCTGTTGCAGGCGGCGGACACGGAAACAATCCCACTCGATGACTGAGAATCGACGCGAGGTGAACTAACAATTGTCTGGCCGGTTGGCTAAGGTGGCGCACTATCACCTGCATTGGATTGATGGCACCAAGCAGCCGCCAAATCTCCGTCATAGTGAAAAGACGACCATACAGGTACTGACAAACGTCGACGTCACCGTCCTTATTCGGGCAAATGGCTTGGACGTTAGCATAAGATGCGGTTCCGACGCGGACGATCCTTGAATCGACGCAACACCCTGAGCTACCTGCCGACTGTCCGTCTCTTGGGCTCCGATCATCAGTTGCCGGAGCCAAAACGAAATTGTGCTTTCCAGTCTGTCTCTTCGCCCAATGTCAAGCACGCTTCGAAGCGCTTGCCCTGTTTGGAAATGAAGCCTTTTAGTGAGCCCGTCTTACCCTTCTTGCAGAGCGCCTCGATCTGTTTCGGTGTGAGGATCTTCTTTGCAATGGTCTCGTTGATGCTGAAGTTGCAGCCTTCGCGATAGCGGCTGCAACCGTAGAAGTTCTGCCCATTGGGCTTTTTGACGATGCCTTGCTTGCATTTCGGGCAAACGAGAGATCCGGGCGAGGGGGCAGTGCCTGCCTTGGACGTGGTTGGCTCTCTCGACGCCAGGGCAGGTTGCGGAGCGATGTGCAACTGCGCGAGTTCCTGCTGGAGCTGGCCGTCGATGCCGGAAACCACTTTCAAATACTGGGCTTTTCCTTCGGCAATATCGTCGAGCTGCTGCTCTAGGGAACGCGTGTAGTCGTATTCAAGAAAGGCGAAGTGGCCTTTGAGCGCGTCGATGAGCAGGATGCCGAGGTCTGTGGCCCTCAACATCTTCTTTGAATCTTCGATATAGTTGCGGGTGATGATGTTTTTGAGGATGGCTGGGTAGGTGGACGGCCGTCCGATTCCTTCATGCTCCAGCTTCTTAATCAGGCTTGCCTGGGTGTAGCCGTTCGGCGGGCGCGTCTGTTTGTTCAGCACGCGGGCGCTATCGGCGCGGAGCTGGGCGCCACGCGGAAGGGAAGGGACACGGCCATTTTCATCTGATTGTTTCTCCGGGTCCTCCGTCTCGTTCGCATCGGGTTCTTCGGCGGCGTCCTTGGCCGTTAGAGTGCGCCAGCCAGGCTTGACGAGCGTTCGGCCGGTGGCTTTGAAAACGAATGGCTGCGATCCGTCCTGGGCGGCGAGTGTCAGGGTGTTCACGCTGTATTCGGCATCCGCAAGCTGAGAAGCTACAGCTCGGGTCCAGACGAGGTCGTAGAGGCGCTTCTGGTCGTTGTCTGCGCCGGCATGACGCTGCTCCAGGTGCGTGGGGCGGATTGCTTCGTGCGCCTCCTGGGCGCTCTCCTTGGATTTCCAGGTACGCGGTTTGGACGGTAAGGGCAGGTTGCTGCTGGCCGCGTATGCACGAATCTCGGCTAGCGCTTCCGCGGAGAAGTTCTGGCTGTCGGTGCGGTGGTAGGTGATCAGTCCCTCTTCGAATAACCGCTGAGCGAGTTGGGCGGTCTGTTCCGGCTTGTATCCGAGCGTCACGCTCGCTGCCTGAAGCAAAGTAGCGGTTGTAAAGGGCGGCGGGGGAGCCTTGGCCGTCGGTTTCGTCGCCGCGGCGGTGACGGCAAAGAGTCTGCATTTCGCAGCTTCTTCGGCAAGGGAAGCGTCAAGAATGTATTCTTCGCCTTCCTTAAGAAAAGGGGCGGTGTCCCATTGGGCGCGCCATTTTCCATTGTCGAAGATTGCTTCAGCGCCAAAGTGTTTTGTTTCTTTGAATGCGTCGATCTCACGCTGGCGATCGACAACGAGCCGGAGAGCGACACTTTGGACGCGCCCGGCACTGAGCCGGGCAATGCCCGTTTGATCGGAAAGAGCAGGCGACACCTGATAGCCGACGAGGCGATCCGCGCCTCGCCGGGCCTCTTGTGCGTGGATCAGGTTCATGTTGAGTTGCCGCGGCGCCTTGATGGCGGCACGAATGACGCTTTCGGTGATGGCGTCGAAGGTGACGCGAGCGTATCGGTGAAGCTTCAGAACCTGCTGCAGGTGCCAGGCAATGGCTTCTCCCTCGCGGTCGGGGTCCGTAGCGAGATAGACCTGTTCGGAACGTGCGACGCGCTGCCGCAATTGTGCAACAACAGGTTTGCTCCGTTCGAGGATCTGGTATTGGAGCCGGTAGGTCTCCGGCTCAATACCGAACTCGCTCACTGGAAGATCCCGAATGTGTCCAACGCTTGCGGCCACGTCCCAGCCACTGCCCAGAATTGCCTTGATCTTCTTGATCTTGTTCGGGCTCTCCACAATCATCAGATTCATGCGGTCGCCTTTTGCCTACCCATGTTCCGAATGGATTACGCGTACGTGGTTTGTGTTGGACTCTTCAGCTTGTAGATGGAGGCAAAATAGGCCACCATCACCCGAAATGTCTTGGAGGAATTCACTCCCCCAAGAACCTCGCCTCCAATTCTCTCCAGTTCGTCGGCGATCTCGTAGGTCAAAGGGAAAACGAAAGAGGTGTCGATACTCTGAAAAGGAATGTTCAGCCACGGTCCGTTGTAGAACGCACGAATCTGAGCCTGGGCGGTTTTGCTCCTGAAGTTCATGATGATGTGCTCCGCGAGAGCGTTCTTTTTGCGAATTCCGAGCACGGCAAAGAGCTGATTGAAGTGTGTCTTCGTAAACTTGGTGTCGACCGTGAGCCGGAGCTGTGTCCGTTTTTCGAGCGGTGCGACAATTCTTCTCTTGGTCCGGGTTCCAGTTCTTTTCGTTGCGGTCATACCGCCTCCTTTGTGGGAAGTAATTACAGATGTATATTACATTAGAAATATACGATCATGCAAAGAAAAGCGCTAAGAAATACTGATCAAAGGAGTTCCGAAAGTCACCATAGTGGGTTTGTTGCTACGGGGGAAACGTCGCTGGCGCTTCCCCCTTGGAGCATTTACCGTACGCTTTCTGTCGCGGCGCATGTATCGAGTGAATACGCCCTCTGGGAGCGAGCTTTAGCCTCCAAACTGCGCGGTTGCCTGGGTCGGCGCGCGGCGCATATCTCCTTGAGCCGACTCAACATGTTGCTCGTTTCCAAATCGCTCGAGAAGGCCTGGCTGCACCGCATTGAATGATGGATCTGTGACCTCCCGGCAATACTCATCAGATGAAGAGCAGTATGAATGGCGGTCCGTTCCTCGAACGGGAGACGCGGACTGTCCATGTTTAGGAGCGAATGGACAATGGCGGAGCATTCGGGAAATTTGTTCGGTTTGTGAGGCGTGTCATCCGTTGAGGACTCATGTATGGCGGCGGGCAGCGCTACAGCGAGCTGTTCAGTCGTAGCGCATCGGATAAGGTGAACCGCGGCAATGATGGCAGCTGCTTGCTGCCCATTCAGAACGCAATTGTCGCTTATCTCAAGGAGAGCTGTCGAGACGGAGGCGAGCGACTGATGCGCCCGCTGCTGTGCTTTTTGGATAACCCGATAGCACCGAGCCATCTTCATTTCGACGGCTGCACGTTGTTTGGGCGAATTGGCGCAGGACACAAGGGTCATTGTCAGCGATTCGAGTCTTTCCTGCGCTTCCGGTACGGTCATTCTTTCCTCCTTAAATTGTTGGCTGCTGATGAGCACACTTATACAACAACCGGTTTTTATGTCACATTAACAGTTGTCCGTACCTAGATAAAGAGTACAAAAGTTTTCTCCTCTTCGTCTTTCGGGGCGCGCCGTGTACGGCCTTACATTTGTCATTTTACATTTAATACATAAAAGATGTATTATGCATGTTGTACGACAAGACAGATGGGGCTGTGTTTGTGAGGAAAATGCACCAATCGGCACCTCCCACGCCGCCCGCATGGGCTTTGAGAGCGCATGGATGTTGGCAGCTTCCGCCGTTTGTTCGTGCGCATCTTCACTCGATAGCGCAGCAAGGGCATTTGCAGGAAAGACATTGCGCTGACGGTGCGCGCAAGAACCATGTGCGCCTCATCACAATGACAGGTTTTCACAATGTATGACGGCTGACATGTCCAAGATTCGGACGGTTGTTCACCCAAGGAAATAATGTTCGGAGAGAGCAAATGAGCAATGCGTTGAGTAGTTGGGAATGGATTGTCGTGGTTGTCGTGATGGCTGGAAGGATGATGGCGCGGTGCCCATTTTCGGCTGCTATTGCGAAGAGCCAGAGGGGCGATAGTAGATTCCGGGCTCTCCGCTTCCTCGTTGGAATGCTGCTCCTCGCAGCGAATGCGGCGGATGGCCAGGTTTCTCTTCCCGCGCCAGGGAACATCGACACGGTGGCTGGCTACGGGACAGCGGGCTATTCTGGCGACAATGGATTGGCCACTGCAGCGGATATATATTGTCCGCGTAACGTGACGATCGATGCGGTTGGCGATATCTACATCGCGGATACATGCAACGAGCGCATCCGCAAGGTGACAGCTTCCACCGGAATCATCACCACTGTAGCCGGGAATGGCATTGCAGGCTATTCTGGCGACGGTGGTCCAGCCACAAGTGCTGAATTGTCTGCGCCGTCAGGCGTGGCTGTAGACGCGGCGGGAAATATTTACATCGCGGATTTGGGAAATGACCTCGTTCGCAAGGTAACGGCCTCGACGGGTGACATCTCCACGGTCGCAGGCAACGGAACTGAGGGCTACTCCGGCGACGGCGGTCCGGCCACTAGCGCAGAGATGAATTCTCCCTATGACGTGGCAGTGGATACGTCCGGGAATATCTATATCTCGGATGGAGGCAACTATCGCATCCGCAAAGTGACGGCTTCCACCGGAATCATCACAACGGCAGCCGGCACAGGCACTTGGGGCTATTCCGGTGACGGAGGACCGGCGACCAGCGCAAAGATAACCCAGCCCATGAGCATAGTGCTGGATGCAGCAGGTGACATCTATTTTGCGGACTGGGGAAGCATACGCATCCGCATGGTAACTGCCTCAACAGGCGATATCTCTACCGTCGCCGGAAACGGGTCCGGGGGCTATTCAGGCGACGGTGGGCCGGCAACGGTTGCTGAGCTCAATTCCCCTTTTGGTGTGGCGGTAGACGCGTCAGGCAACATCTACATTGCGGATGCTGCCAATAATCGCATCCGCAAGGTAACAGCTTCTACGGGCGACATCAGCACCGTAGCCGGAAATGGCACCGCGGGCTACTCCGGCGATGGCGGAGCTGCAACAAGCGCGGAACTAAATTACCCCTACGGCGTGGCGGTCGACACCGCCAACAATATTTATATTGCGGACAACGGGAATAATCGCATTCGCGCGGTGGCCCAAGTCAAGGCGACCCCGAGCATCACCGTCTCGTGTTCTCCCAATCCGATCACCTATGGATCGGAGACCACAACCTGCACGGCAACCGTTAGTGCCGGAGCCACCGGCACAACAACCTGGACGATCAACGGTAACGCCTGGACGACACAGACATTGAGTGGGGGGACGGTGTCGGCAGAAGGCTTCAATGGGTACGCAGCTAGTTCATACACGATCGCCGTTACCTATAACGGCGACAGCAACAACAACCCTGCGAGTACCTCGACAACACTCACGATCGGCAAAGCAACGCCGAGCATTTCCGATACGTGCTCGCCGAATCCAATTACCTATGAAGGCAGCAATTCAATCTGCGCTGGCTACGTAAGTGATAGTGGCACAGTAACCGGAACGCTATCGTTCACGATCAACGGCTCGGCTTGGGCAACGGAAACTCTCTCTTCGGGTTCGGCCACAGCGCCTCAGTTTAGTTCGACCTACGGAATAGGTACATACACTGTTGGGGTAGCCTACAGCGGCGACAGCAACAACAATCCGGCTAGCAGTTCGACGACACTGACAATCAGCAAGGGTATTCAAACAATCACTTTTACCGCCCCGACAAGCCCTGTGACCTATGGGGCATCGCCGATCGCTCTGGGTGCGACGGCCAGCTCCGGGCTGGTGGTCACCTTCAGCGTCTCTTCCGGGCCTTGCACCGTTTCCGGCAGCACGCTGACGGTGACAGGGGCCGGTACATGCGTGGTGGCTGCAAATCAGGCGGGCAACGCCGACTACTCGGCTGCGGCCCAGGTGACGCAGAACGTCACCGTGAACGCTGTTCTGCTAACGGTGACTGCGAACAGCGCCTCGCGGGTCTACGGCGTTGCGAATCCGACGTTCGGTTACACGGTATCTGGGTATGTAAATGGCGACACTTCGAGCGTGGTTGGCGGCTCGGCTGCAGAGACGACGAATGCAACGAGCACTTCTGCTCCTGGCTCTTACTCGATCACCTTCTCTTCAGAGGCATTGACAGCAGCCAATTACACCTTCAGTTACGTGAATGGGACACTGACCGTAACCCAAGCGTCTCAAACAATCACCTTCAATGCTCCGGCGAGTCCCGTGACCTACGGCGTATCGCCGATCTCCTTGAGTGCGACGGCCAGCTCCGGTCTGGCGGTGACCTTCGGCGTGTCATCGGGTCCCTGCACGGCTTCGGGCAGCATGTTGACGGTGACTGGAGCGGGCACCTGTGTGGTGGCCGCAAATCAGGTAGGCAACACCGACTACTTGGCTGCGGCTCAGGTCACGCACAGCGTGACGGTCAATCAGGCCGCTCTAACCGTAACGGCAAGCAGCGCCTCGCGAGCCTACGGCGCAACGAACCCGACGCTGACCTGCACGATCACCGGCTTTGTGAACGGCGACACGTCGAGCGTCGTTGGCGGGTCGGTTGCGGAGACAACAAGTGCAACAACTTCGTCCGTTCCTGGATCCTATGCGATCACATTTTCTTCCGAGGCGTTGACAGCTGCCAATTACACATTTAGCTACTTCAATGGAACGCTGACGGTGACCCGAGCTTCTCAGATGATCACCTTCGCGCCTCCGGCGAGCCCGGTGACGTATGGAGTGTCTCCGATCTCGCTCTCTGCCGCGGTCCCTTCTGGGCTGGCGGTCTCTTTCAGCGTGTCGTCCGGATCGTGCTCAGTCTCCGGCAGCACGCTGACGGTGACCGGCGCGGCTACCTGTGTGGTGGCAGCAAATCAGGGGGGCAGCACAAATTACTTGGCAGCGCCAACGGTCTCTCACAGCATCGTCGTCAACGCGGCGGTCCTGACTGTGATCGCCAATAATGCTTCACGCTCTTACGGTGCGGCGAATCCGACATTTACCCAGAGCTATTCGGGGTTCGTGAACGGTGACACATCGAGCGTCCTGACTGGCGCTCCCAGCCTGACTACAACGGCTACGCCCACATCCGCACCTGGCAGCTACACGATCACGGCGGCAGCAGGAACACTGGCGGCGAGCAATTACACCTTCAGTTTCGTCAACGGTACCCTGACGGTGACTGCGGCCAGTCAAACGATCACTTTCGCCGCCCCGGTGAGCCCAGTCACCTATGGTGTTTTGCCGATCTCCTTGAGTGCCACGGCCAGTTCTGGCCTGGCGGTGATCTTCAGTGTTTCTTCCGGTTCTTGCGCGGTCTCCGGTAACGCGCTGACGGTGACGGGGGCGGGCACCTGTGTCGTGGCCGCAAATCAGCCTGGCAATGCCGACTACACTGCGGCTGCGCCGGTCCTGCAGAGCCTGGTCATTAACAAAGAGTCCGTGATTGTCAACAGCGCGTCTTCGTTGTCTCCCTCTATTTATGGCGACAACGTTGCGTTGACGTTCACCTTAACAGGCAGCGGCGTTACTCCTACGGGCACGGTAACCATCAACGATGGAGCAAACACGCTTGCCACGATCTCGCTCGATGCGGGTATTGCAACCTTTAACACATCCGCCCTGATCGCGGGGAAGCACTCTCTAACAGCGGTCTACAGCGGAGACAACAACTATCAGTGAGCGCACCCACGGCAACTGCCGGGGGCGCTGTATTGACCCGGCTGCCATTCCGTCAATCGCAACTCAACCGAAAGAGGACAACAGCCGACCATGAAACTCAGTCAGAGAATTGCGAGCCTTGCACTTCTATTGGCCGGTGGCGCTGCGATGGTTTTCGCGCAGTCGACCGGCACGATCACACAAACCGTGAACCAAAGGAACACTCTCGGGGTTCTTTCCGCAACCCCTAACGGCACCATCACCGCTGGCAATCCTATCGCTTTTACTTACATTCTGAACACTGCGGGAGCTCCGGCCCCAACGACGGAAACGGTGCAGTTCTACGATGGCACTACGGCATTGGGTACTCCTCAAACTATTGGGTTGAGCGCGGCGACCAACTTGCTGCCCTACTCGCAAGTCAACACAGGGCAAGGGTGGACTACTTCCGGGACCGCTCCGACTGTGGCCTCTCTGACCGCCAATGGCCCGGACGGCAGCACCAATACAGCGACCGCCTTGACATTTGTGAATGCGACCTCGACGGTCCTCTATGCGGTGCCGGGAACAACCAACTATGCCAATCAGCAAGTGATCTTCTCGATTTGGGCGCAGTCGGCAACCCCGACCACACTCAATCTGATCGTTCAGGACAGCCCTTTTCTGGCCGCGAATAAATCCGCGCCTTGCTCGGTTACTTCTACGTGGCAACGATGCACGCTGACCTATACGTTTCCGGCGAATGCGGGCACAGGCTTTGCCGTTTCGCTCACCTCATCGAATTTTGGCGTGGCTATCAATGTCTGGGGCGCGCAGTTTGAACAAGCCGGCCAGGCGGGACCATACGTTTCCACCATTGGAACGGCGCGCCCGACCGGCGCACAGGCCGGCACGGTCGCGTTCTCCTGGAGCCAATTTCAGACCGGGGTTCATACGGTCACGGTGCAGTATCCAGGGGATGCGAACTTCGTGGGATCGACTTCGAACGCTGTGGTCCTCACGGCTCAGCAGGAGATCCCAAAGATTGTTTTGACCGATTCGCCGGCGGGTACGAGCGTCTATGGCCAAGCTGTGACGCTGACTGCGCAGTTGTCGGATCAGGATAACGATGACGACTGGATTCCGACCGGAACGGTAACCTTCTACGACGGCACGACGGTGATCGGTTCTGGGACGTTGAATGCGTCCGGACAAGTCTCCATCACGCTGGTTGGAGCGACGTCGCTGGTTGTGGGCTCCCACTCGCTGACGGTTCAGTATAGCGGCAATGAGGATTTCAGCGCCCTCACCTCCGGACCAATCGTCCATGTAGTGACGAAGGCCAATTCCAGCAGCGTGGTGACAACGACGGTTACCAGCTCGCTCAACCCATCGGTCTATGGCGATTCCGTCACGCTGAGCATCAATGTTTCGTCCTCTGTCGGCATCCAGCCCACCGGCTCGGTGACGGTCGTCGATGGAAGCACCACGCTCGGAACGTTGACGCTTAACGCCTCCGGCAACGCAAGCATCACCATCCCGGTCTTTACGGCAGGGACGCACAACATCGTCGTCACCTATTCCGGCGACAGCAACTACAACTAACCAACGAAGGGCGCTGTCAGACTTTCTCGTCTGGCAGCGCCCGAGATTCAATACAGAGCGGGCAACGCCTGAATGGAAATGGGAGTTCGATGATGAAACGCATTTTTATCGTAGTTGTCATGGTGTTTGTGGCTGTCTGCGTTATCTCGCCGTCCCTCGATGCGCAGAAGATCGTCTCGTACCGGCAAGTTGTCGAGCAGGCGAACACAACGACTCTTGTTTCGTCGTCTATGAACCCATCGCCGAGCAGTTCTCCAGTCGTATTCACAGCGCATGTGAATGGCGTGCCTGCCGGTATGCCGACAGGCACGGTCGCGTTTAGCGCAAGTCAGGGAACTGGCCAAGTCGCCACGGCTACAGTTTCCTTAGATGCATCCGGCAATGCAGCCTGGACTGTCTCCCTTGCGTCCGGCCAGTACGGGATTACAGCACTTTATAGCGGCGACACGGACTATCTTGCATCTGCGTCTCCGACCCTCTCTCAGGTAGTTGAGGGATCCTCGGATTTCACGATCA
>Ga0326728_10007572_pt1 | contig 27710 bp, 30 predicted proteins | sample MB3enrmetagenome_FD_207602 | JGI IMG/M metagenome (GOLD analysis project Ga0326728, IMG submission 207602) | Lab enriched peat soil microbial communities from McLean, Ithaca, NY, United States - MB31MN | ecosystem: Environmental > Terrestrial > Soil > Wetlands > Peat | place: USA: New York...
CGCCACAAGCGTTACCCGGCAGCGTTCGTCCCGAGCCGCCTGCAATACCCACATGCGCCCCTTGGTGACCAGCTTGATCGAGCGACAGACGCGAACGGCGATCTTGGTGCCATTCTTCAGTCTGAGGCAACTCCGACGCCTCCACGCCCACGAAAATACGGACACCCTGCCGGGAAACATATCCACCAACTGCTGCATCAGTTCGGATCGAACTCTGCGAACATGCAAACGGTGCTCGGCGGTCTTCTCGTGCCTTGTCTGGAAGCCGACGAGATCGTATGCGTTAATCAATGATCCGAACCGATGGCAGAGGCCTCCGGGCGACAGTCCGTGCGAACGGAGAATCGCGGTCGAGAGGTGCCCATGCGTCTTGAGTATGGACTTCAATTGCTCCAAGACCTGCTCGTTTGAACGATGCCAGAACCTATGCCGCAGCGCCTCCTGAGCGGCCTCGAATGTTCTTGGTTCCACGAGCGGTTCAAAGGCATTCGGCACGGCGATCCATTCGGACTCAGGAACCCTTCTGGACTTGGAACAAAGCCTTTCCGTGGTGCGGTTGTAGATGGCGGTTCCTTTGTATTTCGGATGCGTCAGAATTCTCTTCACAGCATGGTCGCTCCATCGCTTCCCATCAAGGAAAGGTGCGCCTCTTTGATCAAGTTCGTTGGCGATACCAGCGAAAGTCTGGTTCTCCGAAATGAACAGTCGATAGATTTCCCTGACCCAAAAGACCTCTGTGGCTGGACCCGGCACGAGCACCACCCGGTCAGTGGCAATGCTCTTTCGCTCGCCGGTTGAGAGTTGTTGCCTCGGGATTCCATCAGCGGAGAGAAGCAATCGACGAAAACCGTATCCGGGATGGGCTCCCGACCGAAATCCTCTTCTGACTACCTGCGCCATGCCAGCGAACACCTTGTCGGATAGTTCCCGGCTGTATTCCGCGGCCATGACTCTTTTCAGCGTTTTCAAGATCAGGCTGGCAGGATGCCCGTCGTTGGAGAAGTGCTCCGCACAGTAGTGGACTCGCACTCCTGCGGCCTTGCACAGGAACTCATAGTGCGCTGCCTCATCCGGGTCCTGAAAGCGTCCCCAACGGCTTACGTCATAAACGAGAACTGCTTTGTAGGACTGCTTGCCCCCAACGACATCCTGAAGCAGGCGGGACAATCCTATCCTATGCCCGATCTCCAATCCGCTCTTGGCCTCGTCGCAGTAGGTTTGGCAGACCACGAAGCCGTTCTCCTGCGCGTAACTTGCAATTCTCGCGCTTTGACAATCGAGTGAATACTCCTGACGTTCGGTGGATACCCGGAGGTATTGGGCGGCTGGGATGGTGGTCATACGGGTACTTCCTTTCTAAGCGTGAATTGGATGCCTGCTTTTGAACTGCCGAAACGTCGGCAGCGTTGCCGGATACTCGGCGCAGTCGGCGTTCGATTCCCCGGCCGAGGCTGCGGGATCGCCGCGCCAAATGCTCTATCTGAGTGTTTGGATGCTTGGGTCTCTGACGTGCTACAGATTCAACGGAGGCGACCGGTGGAATTAGTTCCCCATCGGAGGTCGTGATGAAAACGATAAAATTGCTGGTAGTCGGCAACGAACTGATTTCTCGCATGAGCTTGAAACTCCTGCTTGTTGGCGAAGATGCGTTCGAGGTCTTGGCAGAAACCGGCAGCCAAGATGCAATCCATCAAGCGGGCAAGCTATTCCCCGATGTGGTCATTGTGATTGCGGACGCTTGTCTGCGGAATTGTCTGCCCTTGATCGCCTCTGTTCGGGTGGCTGTTCCGACCATCAGGGTAGTCGTTTTGGGTCGCGAAACTCACCCAGCCTACGTTGGCGCGCTAATAGCAGCAGGAGTGCTCGGATACATTCAGCCGAACACTTTGCCGCAGGAACTATTCAATGCCATTCGTGCCGCTGGCTCCGGGCGCAGATATATCGATCCCGAGCTAAGCGAAGCACTTTTCGAATTGATTGCCCCGTCTGGCACTAAGGCGCTCAGCCGACGCGAAGATGAAGTGCTCAAAATGGTTGCCTACGGCTACACTCCCAAAGAAATTGCCTCCAGCCTGAACATAAGCCGAAAATCGATTGAAACCTACCGGGCACGAAGCCGCGAAAAGTTGGGGCTGCGCACCCGTTCTGAAATCGTCCAATACGCGCTGCTGACAGGCGCCTTCGACATCGAGGCCCGACCGAAATGGCGACTCCCATGAAGTACGACGCTCGTAATTCACGGATACACGATTCAGAGCAACACGCAACCGTCTCTTTGCGTCCGCCACGCATGAGCTTGGACCAAATCCAACGTGAACTCGAAGCCATTGCGGCTTTCGACAATTCGTTCTTGGCCCGGAGCGAGCCCTGCACGGATGAGATCGTCGGGTTCGAACTGCGCAAGTTACGAAGGCAGGAACTGCTCAGATTGGCCGAGTCGATAGCGTCGAGCAGCTAGCTGCTCCATGCTTCGACGTTTGGGCGGTTGATCGCGGACACCCCGCCATACAGATGCGAGCCGTGTAGTTTTCTCGGAGAGTGATCGGATCAGGATGCCACCTGCGGCATGGACGTGAAAGTGCAGGCCTCGGCCTCGGCGGCATCAAGGTTGGGGAAGAAGCTGCGTCCAGCCCCTGAGATACGCTGTCTTCGCTTGATCGAGTGTCATTGTTTTATTGACGCAGACTTTTCGCCAGAGCAAGAGTTCCACTTTGTCTTTGGCGAGGGAACCAAACTTCCCAGCGTGCGGCTCGAACCACACATTCTCCTGCTTATCCGAGCCTCCCATCCAATGTGGGAACCAGTGATCGAATTCCCCTGTGGACTTATCCGTATTCGCCGGGTATCCGTAAGCCGCGAGGATTGCGTTCTTCTCCGCTTTGGTCACTCTGCGCGGTCGATTGGTGTTCCGCACACATGCGAGTGAAGCATCCATGTCGCCCGGCGTCAGGGCAGGATCGGGCACGGTGCAAAAGCCGCTGGACTTGTCGATGTCGATCTCCCGGCAGTGCTGCGCCGAGGCCATGGTCGCTGCGAGCAGGAATGTCACGGCGACGAGGACGTTCGACGGCGTCATTTTGATCATCGGGGTAAGGGAGATGTTAAGCGGCTGCGTCGGATTTTGTCACTGCGCATACCAATCCGAATGCGGCGACCACCGCTTACAGGAGGGGAGTTTTGTTGAAGTCTACTGGTGAAGACAGGCGGGGCACACTCCTCTCGTATCGAACGAATTCCACGAATGACCGCAGGTGCAGAACCACTTGTCTACCTTGCGTGGCGATCAGTCGCAGAGCGGGCATCGGATACGTGGGCCATTGGGGTCGAGGCTCCTTTCCTGATCGGGTTCACAATCAATAACAACAGAGGATTTGACCAGTGTCATCTGAGAGTGTGCACATCCGTCGATATTGTCTCCCAGTTCTTCCCATCGTCAGAGCCACGCCGTCCGGGGACTTGCCCTCACCCCTTCACATAGGCGAGCTTGGCGGCTACTTTTCCATCCCTCACGGCAAAAACGTCAACACCCCGCAGGTGCCATGGCTGACCATTGCGCATCTTGCGATAGACCCAGAGCACCGTAGCGCGGCTCCCGCTGACGATCACTTCCTCGGTCTCGAACCGCGCATCGGGGTTGCGGGCGAACCATCCGCGCCAGAATTCGACTACCGCGGCCTTTCCTTCAATGCGTCGGCCATCGGGAGTGGGCGACGTGTCCTCGAACACCGTGTCCTCGGTTAACCACGCTGCCAACCCGTCAGCATCGTGGCGATTGAACGCCTCGTTGAAGCGGTCGATGGTCGTGCGCGTCATTTGCTCCTCCTGCAACTGCTGTACGCTTTGCCCGGATTTCATGGGAACCTCCCTTGGGGAACACAGAGTCCCAAGCAGGAACACGGAACAAGTTACCACCAAGACGCGGCGATTTAAGAAGTGCATGGGGTTTGCATTCCTCCGGCTCGGAATTCTACTTCCGCTCACGATTCTTGCGCCCATTTCCCCTCTGCGCGAAAGGCGATGGCGTCCGCACATTGGGAGATTATGGCAGATCGAGGGAGCGTTTCACACGGGACGGCAGCCCAACCCAGTCGGAGTCCGTTTTCTCAGGCTTTAGGACGGGTGGAAACGTCGATGGCGATGGCCCACGAGTTGCGGATACCCAGCGTCAGCAACGTCAGCATACCGACCGCCACAAAGGTGAGGCCGCGTTGGGGATGGTGGAGTAGCAGGACCGCGCCCACTACAAGGACCCCGTATGCCACAAATGGAACAATCGCATAAAAGATCAGGTCCTGCCGTTCCTCGAAACTCTTCTTATCGCCTCCTCCAATTAAACTGGACCCCGAGTAAACTAAGCCCACGACACCCGCGAGGCAAATGCAAAGAGTGGCCGTGAGTCGAGTATGGTTCGGGAAGGTCAGAAGCGCGGCAACACCTAGTACGGAACCGAAATAGACAATGGTGGGCGTAAGGTACAAGCGTATCTTGGCGGTACCTCCTTCCACCCTTCGCTCAGCGGCGAGCGTGATGATGACAAACAACAGACCGATTAGGGTCGCGGCTGCCGCCGACGTGAGGAGATAAAAATTCGCCCATCGCTCTAGTTCATTCATAAGCTCGTGAGCATACTACTGCTTTCTCCGCGAGAGTCGGTAGCGCCTGCACATGGCTAAAGATTATGGCATGTCGAGGGAACGTTTCAGGTGAGATATTCACCACGGTGCTTCTCCTCGATGCAAACCCTTCAAGAGGCAGGACTGAACATGGACACACGCCGTCAGTTTCGCGATCTAGCAGACCCGACTACCACATTTGAGGGATTATTCCGCGCCGCTCTGGAATCCTTGTTGCCCGATCTCGCGGATGCTCCTTGGTATGTTCGAGAGCGCGACGTTGTGAACCTGTTCGTGTTCGGGCATCTGGTTCCACAATTTCAGAACGCAAAGTTGGACATCGGCCAGATTGGCATCGAAGTGCCCGTCCAAGTCCTACCCGAAACTCCTAACGAAAAGCCGGGCGTCTACGCGGACATTGTGGTCTGGCAACATAATAAGGCAACTGCTTGGCGGACCTGCAAGCCACTTGCCCGAATCGAATGGAAGAACATTAGCTGTCGAACAAAGAAGGCAGCCCACCTAGAGGGACAGCACCAGAAGGATATCCTCCACTTGAGACGCAACTCACACCTCGCGTCGGTGAGTTATGCGTTGCTTACGGCACGGCAAGGTGGGATTGTGGAGCTTCGCTGCAAGAGGATTGTGCCCGGAATTGAGAACGAATTCCTCTCTCTGAAATGTTCGGGAACGGGTGACGAAACCCCAATCACGGCACCCAGCTACGAGGAAGCAATGTCGAGGGCGCAGGAGTGTCGGGATTGCATTTGTTCTGCTGCGAAGTGAATTGATCGGATACTTGCAAAGCTCAAAGTGGCTGAGCATTGCGACAAGCGGAGGCAGAAGTCCAAACGGTGAGTTCTGCGATACGGATTGGTTTCCATTGCGGAGGTGGGCATAAACTGTTCTGGGTTGCCTTGGGAGTGAGAGTTATGTCAGTAAGCGAATTGAAACTGGTCAAACGGTGTGCCGAGTTCTGCGAAATCGAAGAGTTTCGCAAGATACCCAGCTTCACTCGCGGAATATATGTGCTTTTCAAGCGGCGACGGAAGTTCAACAAGCGGTCGAAGAAGCTGCGAGATAAGTACGATGTTGTCTACATCGGGATGGCGAGAGGAACCAAGTCGGGAGTACGCTCACGGCTGGATGCTCATCGCAAGTCGAAAGAAGGCGCGTGGACGCACTTCTCCATATTCGAGGTGTGGGACAACATCACCGAAGCTGAGGTTGCCGAGTTGGAAGGCCTCTTCCGCCACATCTATCGAAAAGACAGCAAAGCAAACCCTTTGAACGAGCAGCGGGGCTTTAAAAAACTGAAGACGGTCGGGAAAAAGAAGCTCGCAGATTGGTAAGTTCTGCAAGGTGCCAGCCTGTACGCTGAGGCTCGACATCATCACAGTTCTACATCGCCAGCGTCATGCCACCCGGCGTGCAATTCGGCCATCCCGATGCGCTCGGCGAATGTCATTGGATTCCGGTACCGATCTAAATCACTTGTTCATCCGCACAAGCGCCAACAAAGACGCCGCCCACCTCGGGTTCACCAACGTCTCCATCCGCTGGTGGCGGGCAACTCGTCGGTGCAGCAGGCGTGAGCACAAAAATCTGTCGATCCGTCTCGTCGCCGCGTTCATAATGTGTGTTCAGCAGGTCAACAAAAAGTTGGAGGCTCTGCCGCGACCGCAGCGTGCGCCGGAGCTTGGGCCAGACAGCGGCAAAAAGTTTCTGAACGTCCTCTCCCGCAGGTTCGGCATTTGCCTCACTTGGTCGATTTAAGTCCGGGCTGAGCAACCGCGTATGACACAAGACAAGACGATCAGCGGTAGCTCTGGGGATTTCGTGCGCCCTCAGGAACGCTGACCATTTGCCGTCGCGGCCGGGACACGCGAGCATCTTCTTCATTTCGTGAAGCTGTTCGCCCAGTTTGGCTCGAATGTCACGAAGTTCGTTCCTAGTCGCTCTGGCCGCATTTTTTGCGTGCAGATGTGCAGCCCACAAGCTGGTGATGGCTTCCCCTAGCTCGTCATCGGTCTCCGTCGTCGTTTCAGGTGGGAAATCCGTGTCCACGGACTCGATGGTGTTCGTTGCGTCGATCATGTCTAGCACATTTTGCCTCTCTGGTTTTCAGTCGGGAACGGAATCGCCTCAGGCGAAACTGCCGCTATTGATGAGGCCGGAATTGCGTCAATTTAATTGACTGGCAAAATTGCGGTCCGACTTCAGTGGTTTGTCCGGAACCCACAAACGGATGCAGGTTGGCTTGCCGCAAGGCGGTCGGTCGCACCGGGGCAGGGTGCTCAACGCAGTAATTCATTTATCTCTCACTGCACCATCATGGTGACAGGCAGCGCGTCCTTCAACCACGGGCGTCCGTCTGGCAATGCCACCTGCCCCGGCCTCCGACCCAGCGGGGTGCGCTGCAAATCGTGGTAACTGCAATAGCCCGTTTCGCTGGGGCAACCCATCGCTGGGCATCCGGGTGAAAGGCACTTGGTACGAATGAATTCCATAAGTCCTAATACCTCGTAGGCTGGATTTCAGCCGCAATTTTCGGGACGGCTCCTACTGGAATGGTTCCTAGTAGATTGCCGTTGTTCCAGCATCCAACGCAATAGTCGCTGGTTGGGCTTTTGCATGGCTCCTTTCCGCAGACCATGCACAAATAAAGGGGGGCGGGCGCAATGGGGGGATTGAGCAAGGGGGTTGGTTTCCCTTCCCCCACGGTGCTCTGGACGCTTTTCTGCCCCACTGTCTTACCATCAGTCTTGCTTCCAGCCCCACACCCTTCATCCTTGCCATAACGCCATTTGTCCAAATCAATAGAGCCATCGGGGTTCAATGGCATGTCTTCAACCATAGGCTTGAAGGGCACAAAGTCCCCTTGGTACTCGTCCTCGTCAGACCTACCCTTGGCGTATGAGCAAGTCAGGAAATGGTTCACATCCCTCTTTAGGGGCTCCTTACAGTCTGGGCATGAATTATGTCCATGAGCCTTTGCCTTTGGGGAAGGTTCGGGGGAAGGTTTTGGTTTCGCTTCTACGGTTTTCGGTTCTCGGTTTTCGGTTTTCGGTTTAGGTTGGGGGGTGGGGATGCTTTCAGGTTTAGAACTAGAATCTAATCTAACCCCAGACAGTGAGGAAGAGATAAACCTAAACCTAGAACCTTGTGGGTCATTCTGACCCCCCTTCCTATCTGACACCCCGTCCAGATTGGACGGGCGACCAGTCAAAAATTCCAGATTTACTTGGTAAATGGGCGTATAGCCTGTTTTCCATTGCTGGCGTCCACCCGTGTCAATTAGAACCCCCCTCTTGACCAACTCCCTAGTGTGCCGCTTGACCGTGCTCGTGCTCAACCCAGTGCAAGTGGCTACGGTTTCCTTGGACGCATAGGCCGTGTCCCATCCATCGGGGACTTGTTCCGCCCACCCCATCATCACTAGTTTGTCCATTCCCCCGAGGTCTTTGCAATCCCAAACCAACTGCGCCAGTGCGGTCACTGCTGCACCTGCTTTTTAAGTCCCTTCATTGCTCCGCTGGCATACTTGATTGCCTGCGTCCTGTCCATGTCGCCGTAGGGGGAGGGTTGGGGAAGGGTTTCGTTGGTGCGCCGATGCAGTTTGAAGTTGGCGATTTCCAACCCCTCAACCACTTGCTCAAAGGAATAGAGGCGGAGCCATACTTGGCACTGACGGGCGTCGGCTACGGGAAATTCCGGGAAGAGGGAAGACCACAAGGCCTGTATTGCCTGCGTGTCCTCTTTTTGCTTGGCTATTTTCTGGAGAAGTTCTCTTGCGTTTGTTGCCATAAAACCCTTGGGTCAAATGGCGGACTTTTCAATACCGTGAGTTGAAGAACCATCTTGACCTGTCGCTTTGACCTGTTCGGTATTTGCGGCTTCGGTTGTGGGGTAGGGACAGGTCAAGGAACCCTACCCCCCGAACTTTTCAGAACGCCGCCGTTCTGCCTTACATTTATAGAATTCGGTATCACGAATTCTTGAGCAGCCTGCCGACCGCTCATTGTTTAATACTGCGTTCAGCCGCAGAATTGCAGTTCCATCGCCAAGGCAGCCCAAGTTTGATGGTCGTCAGCCAGCCTGCCCGTGAGGTCTATGCTGACGGGACTGCCGTAAAATTCGCCGCCAAGGACGCCCTGCAGTTTGCCGTCCCTCACGGTGATGCCCCGTGGCCGCCCGCAATCGCCGCAGTTGCAATCGGGGTCGGTCATGTAATGCTCGCCATAGACCGCCCTCCACGCCAGTTCGTTCGCTTCGTTGTAAATGCTCATAACCTTCCTGTGTGAGTAAGGGGGCGGGAATCCAACCCGCCCGTTATCAGTTGATTAGCCTACTTGTTCGTCTTCATCCTCATCCACAAAGCCAGCGGCTACCAGCAATTCGGGATAGAGTTCGTCGTAGCCCATGAATCCTTGGTCGCCAACGATTTGATTAAGGAATACACTGCTTGCCACTAAACTGTTGTAGTCTTCGGTCGGAATCGTGATTGTTGGTGCGTCTGTGTTTACTGTCCGATAGGCTAGATCATCTACGAGTTCTGACATAAAACTCCATTAAGAAAAGTAAGGGGCGGCATTCGGTGAATCCCTGCTCAATCTAACTGCCCGTTGCTTGCCGCCGTTGCGTTTTTATGCTTCTACTGCTTGGCTAATTTTGCTGATGCTGTGGATGTGGCTCCCTGCGAATTCGGTTTGCTGGAGCCAGCCTTCAATCCAAGCCTGCTTGTCCACTACTTCGTCGGGCACCCACACGTCCAAGTGATGGTGGTGGTAGGGGGTGGTCAGCACGGTTATTTCGTAATGCTGCGCCTTTGTTTTTTCAATGCTGCTCATAAAACTCCTGTGGAAGTAAGGTGGCGGCATCTCAACCGCCAGTTGTCATCTGGCTGCTCACATGCGCCTAATACTCGACGGGCCGGAGTTCCGGGAAAGGGTTGGTAGTCGTTAGTTCATTGCGTCACATGACGCGACTTTATTCAGCACATCGATTGGGGTGATGCGGGGAAAACAGTATCCGTGAAGGACGACCGTGAAGAGGCAGGAGTCCAGTGAGGAAGAGGAGCATGGCTCGAAACGCCCAGAAAGCAAAACGCGGCGACCCGAGTCAAATCGAGTCACCGCGCCGAGCTAGTTGAGTGCTCGCGGGCACCTATCGGATTCGCGCTACCAGTCCCCCCTTCATCTTGCCTCCGGGCGGTCGCAGTGGTAAAGTCTGCGGCGTCTAAGTGCCTAGCGCACTATGGAGGAGAAATGAAGCTGGTCGAATTCCACGTCGCGAACTCCGGTGACCTGATTGGCGTCAACCCCGATAGCGTGTGCCGGATCGGTAAGGGTGTGGCCGAAGGCACGACGTTCATACGTCAGGAAGACGGTTCGTCGGTCGATGTCAGTGAAGATTACGAGTCGGTCAAGAGGGCATTGAGCGATTGATCCGGATTGCCCGACTGCGCGTCGTAACTAGCGTGGCCGCTTTATCCCGTCCTAGCTCCGCACGTTCTGCGGACGAAAATGTTCAGTGATTACGACGTGATCGATCAGGCCGATTGTCTTTACCGGGCGCAGGGCACTAAGTTGGGAAGAGGATGAGTCACCAGACCGAATTGCTTAAATTCTTGCTGAAACTCTTCATGCCTGTTACCAACGTAGACGATCACGATGGGCGACGGAGTGGGTCTTTTGCGTTGCTCCATCGTCCTCGAATCGACAAAGTTGATGCCCTGAGGGAAACACAAACTTGCTCCCCGCTCGCACAGTGCGTGGAACCAATGTGCGTTTGTCCACACGGGCACCAAGCAGATGGCTTGACTTACTCTTCCGCTAGCTAACTCTTCGTTGAGTTTGTACATCCACGCCGCTAGGCCCCTACCAAACGGCGGATTCAACCACACATTGCCAAGCCACTCTTTACACAATCCATTGGTCTTCGCTGTGAAGAAGTTCTTGGCTGCGGTATGGTTACCATCGCTGGTCGCGGGATCGCAATCGATAGCGCCCATAACCCGGCGTGCGGCCTCAGTGACCTCTGTTGGGGTATACCATTCCTCGGTCCGGTCTTGCCGATAGAAGGGCGTCTGCGCAGAACCAGAGCCGAGTTCCTCGCTGGTGGGCGCTTCCGCCGTAGGTTGTGGCGTTCCTTGAAGCCGTTGTTTCATCGAATTTACATACTCTTCACTTATATCCATCAGCACGGCGTTGCGCCCCAGTTGCCGCGCCACGACTCCCGTCGTGCCCGACCCGGCGAAACAATCCATGACGGTATCCCCCGGCCTGCTGCCAATTCTGATACACCGTTCGACCAGTGCTTCGGGAAACATGGCGATGTGGGCTTGCTTGTGCGGACGAGTGTTGATTGACCATAAATCCCTCAAGTTTCGAGTCGGCTTCAGCAGCACACGATTGCCTACCAGCGTCGGATTCCCCAACGCCTGATGCTTCACGTTCCCGATGGGGGGCGACATTCGTTTTTCGGTTTTGCTGCTGCCCACTTTATTCGAGTGCCGCATCGTAAATTCCCGCATTTTCCCATCTTTCTTGCTTGGTGTGGTGCCGCCCCCCAAAGAGCCCTTTTCCCAACAGACGCTTGGCTCCACGGCCTCCGCTTCATTCCAGTAATATTTTCTACTCTTCACCAAGACGATGACGTGCTCGTATGAAGTGGTGCATCGATCTTTGATAGATTCTGGGACGCAATTCGGTTTTGCCCAGATAATGTCGTTCCTGATAATCCACCCATCGTTTTCCAGCGCGATCATTGCCCTCTGGGGAATAAGACATAACGATTTCGCCCTCCCCTGACCTCTCAGTGGAGTGCCATCGCATGATGGATGCTTGTCGTGGGGTGCTATGCTACGCTTTCCTGCGCCCCGACCACTCCCGTGATAACTGTCACCGACGTTGAGGAACACGATTCCGTCATTTCTGAGCACCCGCCACACCTCCCGCATGGCCATTACTATGTGATCGATATATTCGCCAATGCTTTTCTCCCTCCCGAAATCCGCATCGGTTCCACCGGCGTATCGCCTCAGTAGGTAATATGACGGCGAGGTAACGACCGTCTGTACGGATTCATTGGCCAATGGGATTGCGAGAGCACTGGCACGCAAGATATGGATCGTCGGACGAATACTGGCGGCTGATTTGTGATCTTGTGGGTCATCGAGCCACCCCCAAGTGATCGCTCCCCGGTACCCTCTTTGCAGATGAACCGCCCCCAGTTGGAACCCACTCTGGGGCCAAGGCTTATCCGGTGTTTCGCACAGTAATACTTCCTTGATGCCAAACCCCGCTCGCTCCATGTCCGCGATCCGCGAACGCAGGTCAAAAATGTGGTGCAGGGTAATCAAGAATAGGACATTCTCCGCGACACGATAGGCGTGCTGGAGGAACTGCTTGGCCAAGCTCCACGGAGGATTGGTAATTATCCAATCGACTCGTTCGTGGAACTCGAAAAAGTCCGAGCCTCGGGTAATCTCCAAAGCAAGGATATTTTTTATACCGTGGTAAGCGAATGCACGAGTAAATGCGCCACCACCCTCACACGGTTCAAGAACTCTTCCGCTAATTTGTGCCCGGAAGTGCCCTACGATGTTTTTTGCAAGTTCATCTGGCGTATTAACCAGATCGCGTGGATTTACACGATCATTCCCGACGCTATGGTCAAAGCCCCTCCGAGGGATTCGCCTGTGACGGCGGAAACGCTTCAGGCACAAGCAGGCGGGCTTTTTCTTCGGTGATAACTCTGAACTCAGTTTCGTGCTCGGAAGAGATCACGCGATCCTTCTGCCATTTTTCTTCCCTCCATTCCTGTACTCGACGGCGTTTCATGAACTCGGCGATACCCACGCACTTGCAGAGGGTGGGCGCGCCGTCCTTGTCCGGCCTTTCCAAAAAATCGCCGGGCATGATGCGATGATCGCGTCCGGCCAGTGTGACGGTCGCGCTGACCATGCCCAGCGCCATGCCCGGAGGAAGCACGCGCTCACCTACGGTGGTGAGATAGGCCGTCAGTCTTTCCCCTGCCTGAAAGGTATCCGGCTCGGCTGCCAATGTGGCTGTGACGTTTACGTCCCGTAAATTTTCCGGAACAGCATTGAGGGCCTCAAGGCGCTGTCGGAGATTTTCATTTTCTGCCCTCAGTTTCGCGATTTCCTCATCCTGATGGCTGATTCGCTCGCCGAGTTCGGATACGCAAAGCTGCTGTTCATCCACGTTTTTATCGGTTTCAACCGCATCGCTGCCCCGCTCAACATATTCTTCGAGCTTGTTGTGGTCGGGGAGGGTGGCGACGATGGCCTTGAGCGCACCTTCCGCGTCTATCCGACCGGCATAAAAATCCTGCACTGCTGCGTGCTGCTTTAGGCTGGCATCTACGAATTTGGATTCGAGAGCCGTGAGCGCCTCGGGCTCCGGCTTCACATAGCTCGAACACGTCGGCTTGTGACCTTTTTCCTTCCCGCACTCTCCGCAAGGTGCGGATTCCCCAGTAAGGAGCTTGACCTCTCGCATGAATCGGCGCTCTTTATCCCTCTGCCGCCATTTGCGTATCGTTGCAGGCTTGAGGCCCAGCTCCTTGATGTACTCCTCGATGCCTTTACACCCCTCCAACGTGTAAGTCGGATCACCGTCGTTGTCCCTAAAGCGACGTTCTGCGTCCTCCAAGCCGGGAAGAATGCGGTAGTAAAGCGTCAGCCCACACTCGGCGTATTGCCCTTGCACCTGCTGGACGAACCCGGAGAGGGTGATGTGGAATGTCTGGTCGTCTAGGCCGACATAGACGTATGGTGCGTCGGGAGCAGGCGCTCGGAGCGTGACAGTGTCACGGTCTGGCGGCAGCACTTCCGCATCTGGCATGAAAGCCGGATCATTTTCAGGCTGGGCTGGAGCCGGAACGATAAACAGCGGCTTCGTAGGCTGAGCTTCTGAGACATCCGTATCTGGCGCTAGAGACCTAGAAACGTCGGGAAGCAACGCTTGTGACTCTGCCTCTGGTCCCGGAGCGGCGTGCTGGTCAGGAGTCGCGGGGACAGAATGCGACTCGATCTTTTCTGCGGACGTGGGAGAGATTTGCTCCGCGTCCTGTTGGGACTCGCCTGCCACGGCCGAGGCGTTCCCGGCTGTGGTACCATCTGCGTGCGTAGTGCGAACTACGGCCTGCGTCTCGGGATGGCGGTCGGCGAGTTGTGTCTTAGCGGACTCTTCGCTGACCGCTTCCGGCGCAGCCGCTACAGCTTCAGGTGCCATAGCGTTTGCTCCTTACCTCTCAGATTATTCAGCTACAAGTTTTCACGTCTTTCCGTGAACGTTCTTGCGTGATTCGTGTTGGTCAGCACATCCCCTGAAACTCAACGCTCTCGGCATTGCGGCTCGGCTTTTCTGCTGCTTCATTTCCGCGCCGCTTGGCGACAGTGGATGCACTCACACCCTTTCCATGCCCACCTCTGACCCTTGTGCGCGTCCAAGACCATGCGTCCGCGCCACGGCTCCAAGGTGAGGCTCCACTCCGCGTCCCAAGTGCGCGAACCCTGCTCCCGCATCGTACAGAGTGTAAGCATCATGTCCCGCCACTCGGCATCACGCTCGGGCTCGGTCAGCGGAATCATCCAGTTAAGGCTCAAGCTAGCCGACATGCGCTGCTCCTTGGTCAGCGGCCGCCGAAGCAGCAGGTCGGACTTCAGTTGTGCCATCGCTTGCCCTTCGGCCCGGATGTCATCCTCGGTGACCCGCATGTTGACGACCTCGCCGCCGACATCCACCGGGATGCCGACTTCCACGATGCGCTTGACCACATCTGAAATCCGGCGCTCCTTGCCGCCCAACTTTATCGTCGAGGCGTCATTGAGCCGTTCGCGCTCCTTCGCCGCGTCCTTGTCTTCGTATCGACGCGCCATAATCACATTCCTCCGACTATCGTGGATGGAGGCACATCTTGGTCAACATTGCCTCCGAGACTCGTTTTGACCCGTCGCCCAGCGACAGCTTGCGCTGAAGGTGAGCCGCATACTTCGCACCGAGCGTGCAACACTCCTCGTGGAATTCACTGCTCAGGTGATCGCTCACTTTGTCGTGGGCGAATTCGTGGATAAGCAGCCGCGCCCAATCCGCTGTGCGCTCGACCATAGTGCCGTCAAACCACTTCCCACCGTGGCGAACCTTGCTCACGTACAGGGGCGATGTAGGTCCGTAGCACGCGCCCCAGTTCGTGATCTGGTTTGTGAATTCCACCTGTACTGAATGGCCGAGCACGACACGGGCGAACTCTTCAGCAAAGCACACGAAATCTCGCATCCCTTGCGTCCAGTTCTCGTGCGGGACGAGTGAAAGCGGCTTGCCGCTCTCACTGAATGGCTTGGGCGACGGCGTGACCTTCCCGGCAGGAAGGATGGCATTGGCACGCTTTACGTTTTCCCACTCCTCGACGCTCATCGCGCCGCCGTGGACGACCGCGTAATCCCTAGTGACTGCGATCTTCGTACCCTCGGGGTCGCTGGGATCGTAGATGACGCGCTTCTCTCCGAACCGCTTCTCCACGACGTTGGTGATTGCCTCATCGGTGACCCGTGAGTCAGAAGACCCGATGCGCACCCAGTTGGCGCTCGCATCGTCCTTAGTCAACAAGTCATGCGTGTGATTGAGTATCTCGACATAGATGGTCTTGAGGTATGCGGGCGTCACGTTGTCTCGGTCGATATTTAGCGGCACCTTCTGGCCTACGCAAACGTGGTACTTCGAGTCGATCTCGACGACCGGAATTCCCATCTCGTACAGGGTCGGACTCTCGCCGGGCAGAACCTCGTAGACGATGACGGTGGTCTGGCGCTCCGTGCGGCGCAGATTGCCTTCCTCGTCGCCCTTGACCGTGGCTAGGACGGCAGTCCACTCTCTCAGGGGAATGCGCGGTGAGATTTTCTCGCCGTTGAAAAAAGTTGCTATTGGCGGGATCAACCTCATCGCTGCCTTGCACATCGTCTCCCATTCGTCGATCTTCAGCCGCAAAAGACCTCTGAACTCGGAGCCTCGTTCTCTGTTCACCTTCCCGGTGCGGCGGCGTCCGTTCTCATCGAATATGACGCGCCCGGTGGTCGTGGTGATGGTCGCTTCGTCGCAGAGTGCGAGGACATATTTCTCGCCGATGTTGAATGCCCCCCGCTTCTGCGGGTCGGCTTTCTTGTACGACTCGGCGAACATCGTGTATGAGTCGGTCAGGTCGCGGAATCCCTCCGGCGAGTCGTCGCTCACAACCAATTCCGACCCGCCGTTCTGTGGACGGGTGAGCGTGACTTCGACCTTGGTCACATTTTCGTCCCATCCGTTTTGCACGAGTTCGTAGATCGCAAGCTGCTTGCCCCTCCGCTCCAGAACCTTGCGCAATCCTTCCATGTCAACATCGAGCCAGTTTTTGCGTTTCATATTGCTCCCACTTCTGTGCTTGATCCGTTCATCGGAAATCGATAACACACTTGACAAACACGGACTAATTATGCAGACTAACATACTATGACGGAATATGGAAAGAATTTTTCCAACCACTTGCAAAAACTCGCGGAGCTTGGCGCTCGCAAACAGGAAATCGACGAACAGATCGACAAGCTCAAGAAACTTGCGGCGGCAACATATGAAATGATGGATGAAAAGGAAAAAGCCGCATATTCCGAGGCCCTCGACGAGGTGAACAAATCAAGTCAGAGCTTGACGCAGGCGGTCAGGCGTGTGCTCACTCGCGCCGGGAGAGAGCATCTGACGCCGATACAAATACGCGACCAGCTTGCTAGGGCGGGCTATGACTTCCACGCCTACCAATCAAACCCACTGGTATCCATTCACTCAACCCTCAACCGGATGAAAGATGAGCTTGAAGTCGTAGTCCTTGAAGAGGGCACTAAGGGATACCGTTTTCGACGCGCCGCCGCTCGAAGCAGGAGTCTAGGGTAACTTTAGGTCGATGACAAATGTGCACGGCTTCAGACCACGAACACTTCATGGAATCGTTTGTCACTGCTACAGAAATCGCAAAATATCTCAGCATCAGCCCACGCACCGTTGCAAAAATGGCACGGGAGGGTCGTTTACCAGCCCATCGCATTTCCGGCTCAAAGCGCAAGACTTGGCGATTTCTCGTCTCGGAAGTCGCTGCTTTCGTTGCATCGGGGATTCAAAAATGATGGCCTTGGCCAAAGACGCAGGGCGTCCTACAATTCGATGCGCGTCCCGACTGCTCTGCTGAAAGTGAGATAAGCAGATGCAGACGCGCAGAAAGCGTTATCAGGCAGGATGCGTCTTTTTAGATGCAAAGACCAAAACGTGGTTCTTCCGTTATTACGTTGATGGAAAGCGCAAAGCCGAGCGTATCGGCACCAAAACCGACTATCCGACGAAAACGCAAGCGAGGCAGGCGGCGGAATCGATGCGGGATCGATTCTTGGTTCAGGGCGAGGTTAAGGTGGCTCGGCTGTCGCTATCTGAAGTCTGGCAAGGGTACGCGAGAGAGAAGATGCCAGAGAGAGCATCTACGAAGCGTGGTTATCTCATTTGGGTCAACAACTACATTTTGCCCAGATGGGGACAGACTCCCTTGCAGGAGATTAAGGCTCGCGCTGTCGAACTTTGGCTGTCGGGTCTCAACCTCGCTCCAAAAAGCCGCAGCAACATTCGAATGATGATTTCTGTGATTTTCGAATATGCGATGTGGGCCGAGCTGATCCCGATGGACCGCAACCCCATGGAACTTGTCACGGTCAAGAACGTATCCAAGCCCGGACGAAAAGCACGCACGATGAGGCTGGAAGAGTTTCATCGTCTATGCGAAATGCTCACTGAGCCATATCGAACGATGGCAATTGTGAGCGTCTGTCTGGGTCTGCGCTGGTCAGAGTTGGTCGGATTGCAATGGGAGGACATCGACTGGCTTGGCGGGGAATTGACTTTGCGGCGTGCTGTGGTGAAGCAGATCACGGGCGAAGTAAAGACAGTCCACTCGGCAAAGCCGCTGTCGCTCGACGTTCGCTTGCTGGAAGTGCTGAAAGCACACAAGCAGCGGAGCGACTACACCCAACCGAGCGATTGGGTGTTTGCTTCGCCCGACCTCAACGGAAAGATGCCACGCTCCTACACTTGCTTCTACGAGAAGCTGGGCAGGGCGTGTCAGGATGCGGGAATCAAGCATGTGTCAGCACATAGCTTCCGTCACAGCTATCGTGCGTGGCTCGATGAGCTTGGAACCCCTATCAGCGTGCAGCAACGGGCGATGCGTCACGGGGACATCAGGGTCACGATGAATGTGTACGGCGATCCGGTCAGCGATGCTCTCAGAAACGCAAGCTCGAAAGTTGCGGAGCGGGCTATCAGTCAGTTACTGACCAAAAGTGTCAGCTAACCTCTTTAGAATTGGGGTGGGAGATGGGAATTGAACCCACAACCGTCGGAGCCACAGTCCGATGCTCTACCAAATTGAGCTACTCCCACCACAAGTAGTAATTATAGCAACTGCCGGGTAACGGCGGAGGGAAGGGCGTATCGAGCGTGCTAGCGGAGAGCCGGGCGTCCCGCCCGGCCGGACCCTTCGACCGGGTCAGGCGAACTCGAATCGGAGTCGGCCTGCTATCATCGCTATCTCATCGGAGCAACCATGCGCAAGCTGACTCTCTCTCTCTGTCTTCTAGTGTTTTCAACCATAGCAGCCGCGCAGCAATACGATCTTGTGCTCGAGGGCGGGCGCGTCATGGATCCCGAAACTGGCCTGGATGCCGTGCGCAACGTCGGCATTCGCGACGGCAAGATCGCCCGCATCTCCTCCGAGGCGCTGAGCGGACGGCGCGTAGTTCATGCCACAGGGCTCGTCGTCGCTCCCGGATTCATCGATCTCCACCAGCACGCCCAGAACCTGGAGAGCCAGCGCGTCAAGGCGCTGGACGGTGTAACTACGGCACTGGAATTGGAAATCGGCGCCCCTGACGTCGCGCAGTTCTTGCAAGCCAAGGAAGGCCGCTCGCTGATCCACTATGGCACCTCGGCCAGCCACGTAGCGGCGCGGGCTCTGGTCTTCGGCGCGCCGCTGCCGGAGGGAACCATCCTGCCCAAGAGCGGACCCGCGACCGATCAGCCGGCTACTCCCGAACAAATCGAGAGCATTCGCGAGCGCCTGCGCGCGGAGCTTGACGCCGGCGGCTTGGCCATCGGCATGGGCATCCAGTACACGCCCGGAGCGACTCGGCTGGAAGTGATTGACATGTTCCGTCTCGCCGCCGCGCGGAGAGTGCCGGTCTACACCCACATGCGCAGCGCCGGCCGCGGCGAGCCCGGCTCCGCCATCGAGGCCGTCGGCGAAGTAATCGGAGCGGCCGCCATCACAGGCGCTTCGCTGCACATCGTGCACATCAACAGCACTTGCCTGCGCGACTCACTGGAGTGTCTCTCCATGGTGGAAGGAGCGCGCGCCCGCGGCTTGGACGTCACTACCGAAGCATACCCCTACATCGCGGGCATGACCGCCGTGAACTCGGCGTTATTCAACCCCGGTTGGCAGGAGAAGCTGGGCATCGGCTACGGAGACCTCGTGATTCCCGGCACCGGCGAGCATCTCACCAAGCAGCGTTTCGACGAGCTGCATAATTCGACGACGACGCAATGGGTGCTGACCTACGCCAGTACGCAGGAAGTGGTGGACAAAGTGATTCCCCACCCCCTGGTAATGATCGCCAGCGATGGTGCCGAAGGCCATCCCCGCAACGCCGGAACCTACTCGCGCGTGCTGGCGCAATACGTCCGCGAAAAGGGAACGCTCACGCTCATGGACGCGCTCCGCAAAATGACTCTCATGCCGGCGGAGATGCTGGAGCGTTCGAGTCCCGATGCCCAGCGAAAAGGCAGAGTGCAAGAGGGCGCCGACGCCGACATCGTGGTCTTCGATGCCAATACCATCAGCGACCGCTCCACCTTCGAGAAGCCGATGGAGCCAAGTGTAGGCGTGCGCTACTTGTTGGTAGCAGGAACCGCAGTCGTCGACGAGGGCAAGATCGTGCCGGATGTGTTCCCTGGCCGTGCCCTGCTGGGGCCAAGAAAGCGCTCAGCATCCCACGACTAACGATGGGGCCTTGGTTCGCCTGGGGGCGCCGGCACAAGCGCAGAACTGCCGGTCAGACGAGAGTGGCCATCCGCCAGACCATTCAGATTAGTATGCGATGAACGGGCGAACAATCAGAATCGTGGATGGACTGTGCTGAGTACACTTGTGACATGCGGGTGAGCTTTGGCCTGCTGACCGATTCGCAGGATGACGGAGCCAGCCCATGGGATGTGGTGGCCATAGTACTCCAAGTCGTTGGCGCCTCGGATCGTCTCCTGATGGACGTGGCCGAAGGTGGGAGCAAACGTCATCCACCTGGTCGGAGCGCTGCCCATGAAGTACTTGTTTTTGCCCCAGAATTCAGCCGTTCCCGTGTCCTGGTTTAGCGCGGCATTGGTATTGATAGACAGACGATCGTAGCCTGTGTGATCGGGAAAGAATCTAATCCGCCACTCGAGCTGGCCCTGATTTTGCTTGAAGCTCGAGAGTAATCCTTTGTGGGTGAGATGAAGATGTGTTTGGGCTTCCAAAACCATTGCGACCCGTGATGGGGCATCAGGAAGTTGGACAGCGCTCTCCTCAAGTGTCGACGTTCTCTGCGCCCACAGGACGTGTGTGGAAAGCACCAACAAGCTGACCGACACCATCGAAGAAAGGTGCGAAAGCGAGAGAACTATGCCCCGCATGGGATTTCCTTCCTTAAGGGTCTGGGGTGGGCCAGCGCCTTTCTTTCAATCGCAAAGGCGCAAGGTTGGCAGAAATGGCGGCCCGATGGGTCTTTGTTACAGCAATCCTAGAAAGTTTCCAGATGCGTTGTCTGTTCCATATTGCACACTACACGAACGAGCCAAGGCAAGGGGTGTCGCCCGGCAAGTCCCGTTGTGGGAGCTGGAAGCTCTGCGAGTTTGCTCACGACCACTCTATTGGCCAGGCAGCACTTGAATCAACGGTTCGTGGAACGACCAAGGAAGCGGCGCAGTCGAGGGCGCACGAATGACATTGAGATCAAGAATTGCAGGTCCGGCAGTTACGGTCTGCCCACGCCCATGTACTGGAATCCCATGGCGCGCAGACGCGACGAGTCGAGCAGATTCTTGGTGTCGATGATGATCGGCCGTTTCACCAGATGGCGGATCCTGGCGAAATCGAGTGTCCGGAACTCCGGCCAGCCGGTCGCGACAATCAGGGCATCGACTCCTTCGGCGACTCCGTAGGCTGACTCGCAATATTTCACCATGCCGTTCAATTGCAGCCGCGCATCGGGCATCGCCACCGGATCGTAAGTCCGCACGCGCGCCCCCCCGGCCAGCAAGTTCTGCGCCAGTTGAAGAGACGCCGATCCCGCAACCGAGTTGGTGTTCGGCTTGAAAGCCAGGCCCAGAATGCCGACATCTTTGTTCTGCACGCTGTCGATCGCGTCGGCCACTTTCTGCATGAGCCGGTTCGCCAGGTCCAGATTCACCGAGCGAGCGGCATTCAGCACTTTCAGGTCGACACGGTTCTCCCGCGCCAGCCCGGTCAGCGATTCCATGTCAGTCTCGGCGAAAATCCCACCCATGCCAGCGCCGGGTTGCAGGCAGCGCGGGGCGATCTTCTTGTCCAACCCCAGCGCGAGCGACAGGCTGACCGCGTCGGCGTTCACGTGTTCGCAGAGGCTCGCAATTTCATTGATGAATGAAATCTTGGTCGCCACAAATGCTGTAGTCGCTTCGCGCGCCAACTCCGCCGTTTCGTAATTCGTAACCAGCACCGGAACGCCGCGCATCACCAGCGGATGAAAAATCTGTTTCAACGAAGAGACGGCTTCGCTCGAAGGCGTTCCTAGAATGATTCGGTCGGGCCAATTGAAGTCTTCGACCGCGCATCCATTGGTGAAGAACATCGGTTGGCACACCAGCAGGCTCTTCAGCCCTTTCTCCTTCAGCATTTTTTCAATCTTCGTGGTCGAACCCACCCGAACCGGCGTGACGATCGACAGCACCTGAAAGCGGCCCGCCGCGGCCGCCAGTCGCATCACGAGTTCTTCCAGTCCCTCCGCGAAATCTTCGGCGAGAAAAATTACCTGTGCCTTGCGCGCCAAGTCTTCCGGATCGGCCGAATACACCAGGCGTCCCGAACGAACGTTGCGCCGAATTACTTCCTGAAGATTTTTTTCGAAGAAAGGTATGTTGCCTTTGGCAACGTCCATGATGCGCGAGCCATCGGCGTGACAGCAGCAGACCGGCGTGCCGAAGTCGGCGAGGCAGGCGGAGATGACAGTTGCGAGGTAGCCGGATCCATAAACCCCAATTTGCATATGTACTCTTCCGATCGAAGTTCCGAATTAGAGTTTCGATCAAGCCCGCAGCCTGGGATCCGGCGCTCGGGTTGCAGCCCGTTGAATCTATGGTAATCCAGCCAATGGAGTTGGCAACGGGCGGAAAGTACATGTACCGAAGATCCGTGAAACTGCCCGCTAATTAAGGGTTTTCAAGGGTTACTGGGGGGCTGGTTTGGGATCGCGTTGCGGACTCTTTCCGTAGACTTCTCGGACTATGATTTTGACGACAATTGGCCGTGTCCCAGCGGCACCCTCGCCACGTCCCGCCAGCAACCGTCCGTCTCGCGGACGAACACCAGCTCTTCCACGTGAACCTGCCGTTTGCCGGGAAACTGCGCCCATCGCTCCCGCGCCACCACGTACGCCGCACGCGCCTGCTCATCCCTCTCCGTTTTCAAAATCGTGAGATGCGGAATATAGGGCCAACTCTCCTCGCAGCGCAGTCCATTCCCACAGGCTTGATCGTGCAGTTCGCGCATCCGCGGAGCACCCTCCGTGACTTCGATGAATACCGTCGGCGTCGTAGGCAGAAAGGTTTCCACGTCTCCGAAGTCGACTCGGAACGGAACGACGCGGCCACAGGCCTCTTCCAGGAATTCCAGCGCTCCTTCTTCGGTTCCCGTCAACTCCCGGGGAGGAAGAATGGTGAGATGGGCGGCCATGTGAGCCATGGTCGGGTGGAGTTCCCGGCGCAGTTTTTCCACGAACTCGCCAACCGGATTGCGGACGTATGACACCAACGCGTAACTGGGCATGACCACTGAGCCAAAATTATAGCCCGAGCGTGGCATGACGGGACACTCCGCCTTTTGGGAGTGTCTCGAAGGTCACCCGCGTTGCGAGCACACGCATGTAAATCTCATCCACCGGCGCGAGAGAACTGCTCCGCGCGAGCGGATAAGCAAACAAATGATGGGACTCGGCCGCCACTTGACCATCCAAAGCCGGCTGAATGACAAACAGCGGCGATCCCAACTCCGCAACTTCTACCTATGCTCGTCGACTCTGGCCTCAGCTTTTGCGCCGCGAACTTCCGCAATGAACGGCTGGGCCGCAGGCGGGACTGGCACCTCGCCCAAAAGCAAAGCCTTTGTGGTGGCGTCTCCGTACATCGCGTGCCGGGAATCACTGTCTTGACGCAGCGACGCGCCTTCCAACGTGAGCCCGGCGAACGCACCCTTGGCACGGGAGTAGGTCAGGATCTCTGTATCCAACTTCCAATCCGTACCGGCCTCGGCATGGCGTCCCACTGGACCAGCTGCCGCGGATGCGTCCCCTCCAATTTGGAAATTACTCGAGATCAGTCTTTGCATCGCTTTATCACTCTGGAAGATCAATACCACGTCCACAGCCTCGACACCGATCTGCAGTCCCCAGCTTCCGCCCGAAATCGTGATGAACGCTGGCGCGCTCCAGCCATCCGCCGTGCGGCAGGTAGCTACGCCTTTGCCTTCTTTGGCTCCGAAGATAAAGCCGCCTTTGACCATGTGCGGTATAACCCCTACGCACTTTGCGTGGTGCAACACTTCTTCCGGGATTCCCTTGTCGGGCATTCCCATGATTTCGTGCATCACACTGGTGGCGTTGTTCAGCCGGTCGGTGGCATCTTCCAGCGCCGACCCTGCCCAGCACAGCGTGCCGAGGCTCAACATCGCAAGTACGAACATCGCTCTCTTCATGGATAACCTCATGTCTGTCACCACCCGGACGGCCGGGCAAACCAAATCTGGGTCGGCTTGGTCAGGCCCTCTGGTGTGGGTGGGCAAACTGCCCTTTTGAGACACGAATAGATTCGCTCGCTAGCTCTGACAATACTGTGCAGAATGGATCACTTTCTTGAGCCATCAAACACAACTCCCCTCAACGCGGGTTTTCCCGATTTGGTCCACCCAGCATGATGGGCCCTTGGTTTCCTTGGGTTTCCGACATTGACGGTGCCCACGAAGGTGGTAAAATTAAGTCTCCCTTGTGTAGGCGGAAGAAGGTGCTTATGGCTCCTGCTCGCCAACTCAACGGTTCTCCAAGCGGCAGGAAAATCGGCCCCCAGGCCCCAATCGACCCGGCGCTTCAAACCGGGCATAATGCCATAAGTCCAAGGGCAGCGGCCAAGAAGAAGCGCGATTTCGATCCCCATGCGTTCCTCGCAACCATCGGCGAGGGCCGAACCTCTTTGCTCTTCAGGAGGAAACAAGGAATTTTTGCGCAAGGGGATGCCGCTGACGCGGTGTTCTATATCCAGACGGGCAAGGTAAAACTCACCGTGGTCTCGAAGACAGGCAAGGAAGCAACGATTGGCATATTGGGCGATGGAGAGTTCTTCGGCGAAGGTTCGCTTGCCGGCCAAGCGCTCCGCATGGACTCGGCGACCGCCATGACGGATTGCGCTGTTCTGCGAATCGACAAGAAAGCCATGATGGAAACGCTTCATCGCGAACACCAGCTTTCTGACCTGTTCGTGGCTTATTTGTTGACGAGGAACATCCGTTACGAAGAAGATCTGGTCGATCAGCTTTTCAATTCCAGCGAAAAGAGGCTGGCCCGGATCCTTCTGCTGCTGGCTCATTTTGGCAAGGAAGGCATACCCGAGAAGGTAGTCCCAAAGATCAGCCAGGAGATGTTGGCGGAAATGATCGGTACCACCCGCTCGCGGGTCAGCTTCTTCATGAACCGGTTCAGGAAACTGGGTTTCATTCATTACAACGGCGGTCTGCAGGTCCACAGCTCGCTGCTCCACGTCGTTCTGCACGATTAGGGTTTCCAAGGTTGCAGCGCGGCGCCCTCCTCAAGATGGAGCTCAGCCAGTGCGGCGACACCCGGCAAGTCCAGATCCGCTTGCCATTCAAATCGATCCCGGTCGTCGGCCTGTGCCAGAAATAGGGCAATCGGCAGGCATTTTCTCGCCCATGCAAGACAATGCCAATGAATGCCAGGGAAGAGACGATGGAGGATTTGCTAGCCGGGAAAAGCGCTGGAGCGGGAGACGGGATTTGAACCCGCGACTTCGACCTTGGCAAGGTCGCACTCTACCACTGAGTTACTCCCGCTCGTTTCCTCATTCTACTGCACCTGCGCATTTCCTGACAATTCACTGCACCCGCGCTCTTCTTGCAGCGCGGCGGCCCGGCGGTATTCCCGTCGAACTCTGTTAGAATACGCCGAATTCAAAGTCCTGGGAGTCGCACATGCGCCGACGGTGGGTAGTTTTGGCTGGGCTTGTTTTGACGGCAATGGCTTTGTCGTTTTCTGGTGCGTCTTCACCCCAGGCGGGCACGCCGGAGACCGAGTTGAAGGGCGCTTTCCGGCGGCCCGAGAATAACGGGTGGACGTTCGTGCATCTGCAAGGAACGCCGCACGAAATCGGCTTTCAGAATGGCTACCTACTGGCGCCGGAGATTGAAGACACGCTGAAAGTCACCATCCTCGAAGCGACCCACGACAGTAAGAAAGACTGGCAGTTCTTCCGCGATGCCGCGCAAAACATGATGTGGCCGCACATTGAGCAGGAGTATCGCGAGGAGTTGCAAGGCATCGCCGATGGCGCCAATGCTCACGGCGTCGGAATGAAGATCGATCTGTGGGATGTGGTGGCTTTGAATGCCGCCGAAGAATGGAGTTATTACGTCAAGGAATACGACCGTATACACGGGATCAAGTCCACGGCTGCGCTGGCGGTTCCCGAGCATTGCAGCGCGTTTGTTGCCACCGGCAGCTATACCAAAGACGGCAAGGTCGTGATCGCCCACAATAATTGGACGAATTACCTGGACGGCGAACGCTGGACAATCATTTTCGATATCGTTCCGGCCGAGGGCAACCGCATGATCATGGACGGCCTGCCGGGTGTCATCCACAGCGCCGACGATTTCGTGACCAACTCGGCCGGGATCGTCATTACGGAAACTACGATTGGCCACTTCTCCGGATACGACCCCGACGGGATTCCGGAATTTGTGCGGGCGCGCAAGGCGGCGCAGTACTCCGCTTCCATTGACGATTTTGCGCGCATCATGAAGGCAGGCAATAACGGCGGCTATGCCAACGCCTGGCTGATCGCCGATATCGGCAAGAATGAAATCGGCCGCCTGGAACTGGGGCTAAAGAACGCCACCCTGGAACGCAAAAACGACGGGTATTTTGTGGGCTCGAATTTCCCGATTAGCGAGAAGCTCATCCGCGAAGAGACCGATTTCGACCCCCATGATATGAGTTTGAGCTCCAACGCCCGTCACGTCCGCTGGGATCAGCTCATGGCGGAGAACAAAGGCAAGATCGACCTGGCGGCGGCCGAGCGCTTTCTGGCCGACCACTACGACACGTACGAGAAAAAAGAAGATGCGGACGAACGCACACTGGACGGCCACATCGATCTTTCGCCCCGAGGTTCCCAGACTTGGGAGCCGCCTTTCGGTATAGCGGGGGCGGTCCAGAATAAGGCTACCGACGCGAACCGGGCGGCAGAAATGAGTTTTGCCGCTGCCGCAGGTCATGCTTGTGGTATGGACTTCAAAGCGGCCGATCATATGCGCGCGCATCCGGAGTTCTCCTGGCAGAAAGTTCTCCTGCGGGACATGGACGCGCATGCCTGGACAACTTTCAGCGTGGCCAAGTAGCTTACAGACGCGATGCGCTGTCCAAGGCGGGTGCCCGAGGTCTACCGTTTTTCGGAAAGTCCGGAGAGCCGAACTCCACGCTCCTTATCTGCCTTGAGAAAATGTGGCTGGCGAACAACTAAGGAGGCACTCTTCTGTGCAGCAACGCACCGATAACAAGAGCGATAACAAAACAAATCACGCCGGACTTGGAACCCGCGGAGTGTGGGCGGGTGAGCAGGGCGAGCATTGGGAGCGCGCCACTCAAATCCCAGTTGCCCTAAGCGTCTCCTTCGGCTACGACGATGTGAACGAGTGGCTCCAGGTGGCGCAAGGAAAGACCCATGGCCATATCTATAGCCGGAACACAAATCCAACCGTAGCCGCCTTCGAAGAAAAGGTACGGAATCTGGAGACGGCGGAAGCCGCAACCAGCTTTTCGAGCGGCATGGGAGCGATCAGCAACACGCTCTTCGCCCTCCTGTCTCCCGGCGATCGCGTCGTTTCCATTCACGACACCTACGGGGGCACGAACAAGCTGTTCATCGAGTTCCTGCCTCGATTCGGCATCCAGGTGGCGCTCTGCGATACGAACGATCACAAAGCAATCGAAGCCGCAATTGGCCAGGGGTGCAAGGCCGTGTATTTGGAAAGTCCCACGAATCCGACGGTCAAAGTTGTCGATCTCGGCCGCCTTGCCGCCGTGGCCCATCGCCACCGTGCGATCGTGATTGTGGACAACACGCTGGCCACGCCCATCAACCAACAGCCTGTGAAACTCGGCGCCGACCTCGTCATTCACAGCGCCACCAAGTTCCTCGGCGGGCACGCGGATGCGCTCGGCGGCGTGGTCTGCGGCGCCGCCGATCTCGTAGGCTGCATCTATCACTTTCGTGAGATCACAGGCGCCTGCCTCGATCCCATGGCCGCTTACCTGCTGCTTCGAGGAATGAAGACTCTTCATCTTCGGATCGCACGGCAGAACGAGAGCGCGCTGAAGATTGCGCGATTTCTCGAATCGCACCCGAGTGTAATTAAGGTTTTTTATCCCGGGCTGGAGTCCCACGAACATCACGAGATTGCCCGCCGCCAGATGCGCGGCTTCGGAGC
>Ga0326728_10007574_pt1 | contig 27705 bp, 21 predicted proteins | sample MB3enrmetagenome_FD_207602 | JGI IMG/M metagenome (GOLD analysis project Ga0326728, IMG submission 207602) | Lab enriched peat soil microbial communities from McLean, Ithaca, NY, United States - MB31MN | ecosystem: Environmental > Terrestrial > Soil > Wetlands > Peat | place: USA: New York...
GTCGGCTGGTCGCCGGTGTAGGAATGGATCGTCGTCATGAAGCCGTGGTCGATGCCGATCGCGTCGTTGAGGACCTTGGCGACCGGCGCCAGGCAGTTGGTCGTGCACGAAGCGTTGGAGACGACGATATGGCTCTTCGTCAGCTTGTCGTGGTTGACGCCGTAGACGACCGTCAGGTCGGCGCCGTCCGACGGCGCGGAGACGAGGACGCGCTTGGCGCCGGCGGTCAGATGCACGGCGGCCTTGTCGCGCGCGTTGAAGATGCCCGTGCATTCGAGCACGATGTCGACCCCGAGCGCCTTGTGGGGGAGCTGCGCGGGATCCTTGATCGCCGTCACCTTGATCGCTGCGCCGGCGACGTTAATCGTGTCGCCCGACACCGTAACCTCTTGCGGGAAACGCCCGTGAACGCTGTCGAAGCGCAGCAGATGGGCGTTGGTCTCCACCGGGCCGAGATCGATGAGCGTGACGACCTGAATGTCCGTGCGCCCGGATTCGACGATTGCCCGCAGGGTATTGCGCCCGATGCGCCCGAAGCCGTTGATCGCAACCTTTATCGCCATCGTCACTTACCTCCAATTGATTTCGCGCGCAGGCCCTCGCCGTCCAGCAGGGCGAACCGCAACAGCGGGCCTTTTCGTCGATCCTAAGCCTAAAGTCTAGTGCGCGCCGCCCGAGCGCGCCGCCAACCCGCGTCCAACCTCGCCGTTCGGGCGAAACGGCCAATGGAATCAAAATATCAGAGAGCCCGCCGCGGCGATTTGATCTGAGCGCCGGTCGCGGCGATTCGTCGCATCGGCGCTTCACCCCCGCAACCGCGCCAACGCGGCCTCGGCGACCCTGGCCGGCGTGACGCCGAAATGCTGGTAAAGCTCCTTATAGGGCCCGCTGGCGCCGAAGCCCGTCATGCCGACGAAGGGTCCGTCGCCGATCAGCGCGTCCCAACCCTGGCGAACGGCAGCCTCGACGCCGACCCGCACCCGGGCCTCGCCCAGGACATGGCGGCGGTATTTTTCGCCTTGCTCGGCGAAACGCTGCATGCAGGGAACCGAAACGACGCGCGCCGCCGCGCCCTGGGCGGCGAGCAGGCTCTGCGCGGCGACCGCGATCGAGACTTCCGAGCCCGAGGCGAAGATCGACACGAGCGCCTTCTCCGGCGCCGGCGAGATTTCGTAGGCGCCGAGCGCGCACAGGTTCTCCGAAACGTGGCTGCGTCGCAGCGCCGGCAGGTTCTGCCGCGTCAGCGCGAGGATCGAAGGGTTGCGCCGCGCCGCCAGCGCCGCCTGCCAGCATTCGACCGTCTCGACCGAATCGGCGGGACGAAAGACGAGCAGGTTGGGGATCGCGCGCAGCGCCGCCAGATGCTCGACCGGCTGATGGGTCGGCCCGTCTTCCCCCAAGCCGATGGAATCGTGGGTGAACACGTGGACGACGCGCACGCCCATCAGCGCCGCCAGACGCAGCGATGGGCGGCAGTAATCGGTGAAGACGAGGAAGCTCGCGCCCGAGGGAATGAAGCCCTCGTGCAGCGCCAAGCCGTTGCAGGCCGCCGCCATGGCGTGTTCGCGAACGCCCCAATGCAGGTAGCGCCCGGACATGTCGAGCGGCGTTATTTCGCGCGTCGCCTCGACCCTGGTGTTGTTGGAGCCGGTCAGGTCCGCCGAACCGGTGATCAATTCCGGCACGACCGGCGCGATCGTCTTCAGCGCCGCTTCGCCGGCCTTGCGCGTGGCGATCTCCGGCGCCGCGGCGGCGAGCCCGCGCTTATAGGCCTCGATCGCCGCGTCGAACTCCTTGGGAAGATCGCCGCGCAGCCGGCGCTCGAATTCGGCGCGCCGCTCGGGGGCGAGCGCCTTGACCGCGCGCCGCCACTTGCCCCGCCGCCGCCTGCCGCGCGCGCCGACGGCGCGCCAGGCCGTCAGGATGTCGTCGGGAACGACGAAAGGCGCGTAGGGCCAGTTCAGCGCCGCACGGGCGCCGGCGATTTCGGCCGCGCCGGGCGCTTCGCCGTGCGCCTTGTTGGTGCCGGCGCGCGTCGGCAAGCCGAAACCGATCGTCGTCTTGCAGGCGATCAGCGTCGGCTTGTCGGCCCGTCTGGCGGCGCGCAGCGCGCGCAGGATCGCCTTCGGGTCGTGGCCGTCGACGCGCAGCGCGCGCCACCCCGCGGAGCGAAAGCGCGCGAGCTGATCGACCGAATCGGCGAGCGAGGTTTTGCCGTCGATGGAAATGCTGTTGTCGTCGTAGAGAACGATCAACTTGGCGAGCTTGAGATGGCCGGCGAGCGCGATCGCCTCCTGGCTGACGCCCTCCATCAGATCGCCGTCGGAGGCCAGGACATAGGTGTGGTGGTCGACGATTTGGCCGAACTCGGCGGCGAGCATGCGTTCGGCGAGCGCCATGCCGACCGCGTTCGCGAGCCCCTGCCCGAGCGGCCCGGTGGTCGTCTCGACGCCGAGCGTGTGGCCATATTCGGGATGCCCCGGCGTCTTCGAGCCGACTTGGCGGAACGCCTGGAGGTCGGCGACCGTCAGGCCCTTGTCGCCGCCGACGCCGGTCAAGTAAAGCAGCGAATAAAGCAGCATCGACCCGTGCCCGGCCGACAGCACGAAGCGATCGCGGTCGGGCCAATGGGGATCGGCGGCGTCGAATTTCAGCACGTCGCGGAACAGCACCGTCGCGAAGTCGGCGGCGCCCATGGGCAGGCCGGGATGGCCGCTATTGGCCTTTTCGACCGCGTCGACCGACAGAAAGCGAATCGCGTTGGCCATCGAGTCGTGTGACACGGGGCTCGTCATGCGCATTCTCCTTCGCCGCGTTGACGCCGCGGCTTGGCTCGATTGCGGGCAGTTGATTGGCGCCGGCGCGTTCTTCTGTCAATTGAGCCCGCCGGCGCGTTGACGACCGCTTCAAGCATCGCGTAAACAATGCGTCATAAAGGATGGAGTGAAATGGCCCTCAGCCCCTTCGAGCCGTCCCTGCGGCGCATGCGCGCGGCGATCGACCTGCTGGAGGCGGCGCTGGAGCGGCGTGCGCGGCGCGACGCCCAGCGGGGCGACGCCGACGAAGAACTGGCGCTGATGCAGGACGACCGCGCCCGACTCGCGGTGGAGCTCGACAGCGCGCTCGATCGAGGCCGCGCGCTCGAAGCGGCGAACGCCGAAGCGGCCAAGCGGCTGGCGCAGGCGAGCGAGGCGCTCGACGGACTGATCGAGCGGGCGATCCGGAACGGCGTCGATTGAGTCCCGGCGCCGTTGGCGCGAAGGGCGAGGAACGAGACGCAAGGCAATGGCGCAAGTGACCGTGTCGATCGGCGGACATTCCTATCGTCTGGCGTGCAGCGAGGGCGAAGAGGAGCACCTCGAATCGCTCGCGCGCGAAGTCGACGCCAAGTTCGAGGGGATGCACGAGGCGTTTGGCGAAATCGGCGATCAGCGGCTCATGGTCATGGCCGCCCTCGCCATCGCCGACGGATGCGTCGAGGGGTGCGCGAAGATCTCGACGCTCGAAGCCGAGGCCGAACGCATGGCGGAGCGCGAAAAGGCGGCGCGCCGCGACGCCGAAATCCAGGCCGTCGCGGCGGCGCAGGCGTTCGGCGAACTGAGCCAGCGCGTCGAAAGGCTGGCGGCGGCCTTGAGCGGCCCGGCGAAGAGTTAAGGTGCGCGCCGCGGCGAGCGGCGCGATCGTCGAGCGCTTGGGCGAAGCGGTCGACGCGGCGGTCGGCTCGACGGGGGCGCAGGGCGCTAGGGGCGGCAGGCGCCCGATAGCGAAGGATTAATCGCTCGCCTTCAACCGGAAAGCGCGACGCCGAACAGCGCGCCCATGGCGAAAGTGACCGCAGCCGCGAGCGCGCCGATGGCGATCTGACGCGCGGCGGAGAACAGCGCCGAGCGCCCGGTGAAGAACGAGGTTCCGACGCCGACGGCGGCGAGCGCGGCGGCGCTGAGGATGGCGCTCCAGATCGTCGCGGTCAGGCCGTGCGTCACCAGCAGCGGCGCCACGGGAACGGCGGCGCCGCCGGCGAACAGGCAGAACGACCACGCCGCCGCCGCCCAGGGCGAGCCTCCCAGCTCCTTGGGATCGAGGCCCAATTCCTCGCGCACCAGCGTGTCGAGCGCGGTGTCTTTATTGGCCATCAACCGAGCGGCGAGCGCGCGCGCTTCGGACTCGCCGAGCCCCTTGGCCTGATAGATCAAGACAAGCTCTTCGCGCTCTTCGTCAGGCACCTGCTTCAGCTCTTCGGCCTCGTTCGCCACCTGATGCTCGTAAAGCTCGCGCGCGCTGTTGACCGAAAGCCATTCGCCCATCGCCATGGAGCAGGCGCCGGCGATGAGCCCGGCCAATCCGGTCAAGATGACGATGCGCTGCTCGGTCACGGCGCCGGTCACGCCCATCACCAGGCTGAGATTGGAGACCAGGCCGTCGTTCGCGCCGAGCACGGCGGCGCGCAGCGCGTTGCCGCCCATGCCGCGATGACGCCCCTCCAGCGTCGCGATCGTGCCGCCCGGCATGCCGTCGGATTTTCCGGCCAAAATATCGAGCACCCGCGCGTGCGATCGTTCCGCGGCGGGCAGCCCCTTGTCGACCGCTTCGGGCTGCTGGTCGTAGGCGTCGCTGTCGACGTGCTCGAGGACGTTGATCGACGGGAGCACAAACTCAGGGCCGAACCGTCGCGCCAGCCCCGCCAGGGCGTGCGACCGCCAACCGGGATGCTGCGCCGGAATTCGCGAGCCGATCCGGTTGAGATTTTTCCGCCAGAACTCGGCGTGGGCGTCTTCGACCGCGGCGAGCTTGCGAAAGATGGCGCTGGTCCGCGGATCGGCTTCCGCATCCGCGAGGGCCCGCTAGAGGCTCGCGCTGTCGATTTCGCCCTGCAGGTCCGCCCGGTATCTCGCCGCATCGGAATCTTGCGCCATGGTCCGATCCTGACGTTGCAAACGCGCTCTTGACCCGTCGTGACGGCGAGACCGAGCGTGATACGCCCAAACGCCGCGCTTGTCAGCGACGATGGGGATGAGCCTGCCGGGCTCCCTTTCCGGCGCGCGGCCGCACGGCCGCGCAACGCGGATTTCAACCCGGCCGCTCCCTCTTTTTCGCATTGGACTGTCGCCCGCGTTTGCGCTCAACCTGACCGGCCGTCGCTTCGCTTCGCTAGCCGTCGCGACATCGATTTTCCGGAGGGCTGAACATGGCCGACAATCTCGTCGCGGGACAGGTAAACAGCGCGATCGCCGCCGAAATGAAACGGCGCACCCAGGCGCATCACGCCGCCATCGCGCGATTGAAGTCGGCTCAAGGCCTGGCGCGGCCTGGGGCGCAGCCGGCCGCGGCGAAGCGGCCGCTGGTGTTGCTCGCCCACGGCGACTCGTGGTTCGACTATCCGCTCGACGGCAACGACTTGTCTTTGTCTGACACCGACGTCATCGCCCAGCTCGCGGCCATGGGCGGCGTCCCGCCCGTCATTCTCAACGTCTCGCATTACGGCGACGCCACCACCGGCGAGCTGTCGCTGCCTAAGCAGCAACGGATGATCCAGGCGTTGCAGGACCCCGGCAATTGGCTCGACGCGGGAAAGCCGGACGCGATTTTGTTCTCGGGCGGCGGCAACGACATCGCCGGCGAGCAGTTCTGCATTTTCCTGAACTATGCGGCGCCCGGCGCGCCGGGGCTCAACAGGGATCGGTTCGAGAAAGCCTTGGAGATGGTCGAAGCCTCCTATCTCGATCTCTTCGCCTTTCGCGATCGCTACGCGAGGGATACGCCGATTTTCGGCCACAGCTACGATTTTCCCATCCCCGACGGCAGGCGCCCCTGCCCGGGGGTCGGCCCATGGCTGCTTCCCTCGCTGCAATTCTGCAATTGGACGGTCGAAGAAGGGACGGCGATCGTGAAGGAGGCGCTGAGCGAGTTCTGCGCGTTGCAGAAGAACCTCGCCTCGGTCGCCGCCAACAACTTCGTCCTCGTGCCCACCCAAGGGCTGCTGAAGCCGGCCGATTGGGCGAACGAACTTCATCCCTACCCCGCCGGCTTCAAGACCATCGCGGCCGCGTTCCTGAAATCGCTGTCGGAGAAATTTCCAGGTCGCGTAAAGGGATAGGCGACGGCGCGGCGGCGTTGGCCGAAGCGGGAGAGACGGCGCGCCGGGCGCGCCCTTGCGCGTTCGCGCGCGGTGGGCGCGGCTACGACGGCGCCGCGCCAGTTCGGCAGGGAGCGCCCCGCGCCATCGCCGTGCTCGCCGTCAAGGCCAAGCCGCTAGGCGGGCGCTTCGCGCGCCTTGACCGCTCCGCTCGGCGACGGCTCTTGGCTAACCATGTCCTTTTGGTGAGCGAAAAGCGGCCTCCGGCCGCTTCGCGCACCAAAAGGACATGGTTGCAAAACGCCGCGCCAGTGAGACGCAGTCATCCCGAAGGGACCGAAGCGAAGCGTAGGAGCGGCGCAGCCGCTTGACGGCGGCGTGGAGGGAGTCGCCGCGTTCGTCAGCGCCGCCGTCCAGAGCTATGCTCTCGCCGCGCCCAACACCCTGGCCAAGCGTCGAAAGGAAGGCCGATGAAATCCTATCGCAAGGAGCTGTGGTTCGAGACGCCGACGCGACGCGCGTTTCTCAACATCACGCCGCAGGTCGAGGCGGCGCTGAAGGAGAGCGGCGTCAGCGAGGGCCTGGCGCTCGTCAACGCCATGCACATCACCGCCTCCGTCTTCATCAACGACGACGAGAGCGGGCTGCACGCCGATTACGACGCCTGGCTGGAGCGGCTCGCGCCGCACGAGCCGGTCTCGGTCTACCGCCACAACCAGACCGGCGAGGACAACGCCGACGCGCACATGAAACGCCAGGTCATGGGCCGCGAGGTCGTCGTCGCCGTCACCGCGGGCAAGCTCGACTTCGGTCCGTGGGAGCGGATCTTCTACGGCGAGTTCGACGGCCGCCGCCGCAAGCGCGCGCTGGTCAAGATCATCGGGGAGTAGCGGCGCGCGGCCGAGCTCGGCGAGCCCGGCTACAGCGGGGCCGCGCCGGTTCGGCGCAGTGGGTCGGGGGCGAGGGGGCGACGCTGGCTTGACTACGCGGAGCGCGAGCGGGCGTTCCGGTCCGCGGTGAAGCGACTTCAATGGCTTGAGTGCGTTTTTCTGTCCCGCCAGCGGCCGGCGTCGCCAAACCCCGCGTGACGGAAACGTCCGGCCGACCCAAGGTGGGCGCAAGGGACATGGCGGCCAACCACGCCGAATTGGGGAATTCGTATCCAGTCCCCGTTCTCTAGGCGCATGGCCCGACCACTCTTGGCGCCGAGGATATTCGGGAAGGCCTGAGACTTGGACCTTCCGCTGGCAGCCGAGAAAGCGTCGTTCGGGGCATGATCTGGACGGGATTTAGGCGCTCGCGCCTCTGAGCTTGGCCAGTGCGCGCGAATAGCGCCGCGAGAGCGGCACGGAGATCGTCGCCACCTCGACGAGGTAGTCGCCCGACCCGGCCGGTTTTAGCGCCGTGACGCGTTTGCTGTTCACCAGCCACGAACGATGCGTTCGCAAAAAGCCGAGCGGCGCCAATTCGCTTTCGAGCGCCGACAGCGACGCGCGCATGAGCGGGCGCCGTCCGTCGCCCAAGGTGAATTCGACATAATTGCCTGCGGAAGAGACCGCCAAAATGTCGTCGAAGCGCACCCGAATCAGCTTCGCGCCGTCGCGGATGTCGAAGGTGACCCTGGGATCCGGCGCGGCGACGGGCACCAGTCCCGGACCGAGACGGTGGACGAGCGTGAAGGAGCCGATCAACAGAAGATAGGTCAGCCCGTCCAATTTCGCCTCGTAAAGGAACTGGGTCGCAAACGAGGGGTCAAAGGTGACGGGGCCCCCCATCCAGGCGACGAGCCGACGCAAGACAACGAAGCCGCCGACATGGCCAAGGCTGAAGACCAGTGCGCCCGGGATGTGGATCAAGAACTTCCGGCGCGGACGAGTCGGACTCAGCGTCCACCGCCAAGCAGTCCAAGGCACCCAAAAGAAGAGAACGAATGTGAACCAGCTCGTCCCCTCGGCGACGATCGGCGCGGCGAGGCCATACGTGGGATTGAAGTACACCGAGGCGATGACGCGTTGGGCGGCGGAGATGCCAGCGGCGATCGCGGCGACGGCGAACCAGATGAGGAACGCGCGCCTCCATCCGCCGTTCGTCATGGAATCCACGCCGCCGATCCCAGGCCATCGGAACCGATCACGCCCCCGGCGCCGACCGTCACTCGCCGCTTCGCCAAGAGGCTCGCTTGTGGAAGATTGTTCGCGTCGCATGGCCGTAGGCACGGGCGATCTCGGTTGAGTAGCCGCTTCGCAATGCAATGATACCATGCCGCTCCGTCGTCTGCATGCGCCGCGTTGGCGCAGGGGCAGCAGTTTTTCGCCTCATGGCGTCAGCGCATGGGGTCGGCAGGGTCCAACCGCGTTCGCTCTCGCCCGGCCGCCGCACAGTTCCAACGAGAGCCGGCCCTCCAAGGGTCGCTCCCGAGCGTGATGTCATGTCACCCCTGAAGAGGAAATGTTCCGATGAAACGCCGCCAATTTCTCAGCGCCAGCTTGGCCCTGGCAGGCTCCGCCATGCTGCGCGTTCCGAACGCGTGGCCTGCTTCAGCCACTGATCGAACCAAGCCCGGCGCGCCCGGCTGGCCGACCGACGCCGATTGGGCGGACCTCAAACAGGCCGTCGGCGGTCGTCTTTCGCCGGTCGTCGCGCCCGACGTCAATGATCGGTCCGTGCGCGAGCTGCTCCGCGATCCATTTTATGCGGGCGACCAGCCCGGCCTTACGGAATCGTCTGGCTGGCTTGACGCCTGGCGTTCCGAGCCCAGCGCCTATGTGGTCGCAGCCGAAAGCGCCTCGGACGTCGCCACGGCGATTCGTTTCGCCGTGAGTCATAACCTCCGTCTCGTCGTCAAGGCCGCCGCCAACAGTTATCTCGGCGCGTCGTGCGCTTCCGGGTCGCTGCTCGTCTGGACGCGGCGCATGAACACACTCACGCTCCACGACGCCTTCGCCCCGCAAGGATCGAGCGCGCCGCCGGTCCCGGCGGTTTCGGCCGGCGGCGGCTGCGTCTGGCTCAAAGCGTATCAGGCGGTGACGGTCGGGGCGGGGCGCTACGTTCAAGGCAGCGGATGCACGACGGTCGGGGTCGCCGGGCTCGTGCAGGGCGGCGGCTTCGGCAGCTTTTCCAAGGCCTACGGTCTGGCCGCGGGCAGCCTGCTGGAGGCCGAGATCGTCACCGCCGACGGCGAGGTTCGCGTCGTCAACAACGCGCGCGAGCCCGACCTTTTCTGGGCGTTGAAGGGCGGCGGCGGGACGTTTGGCGTCGTCACCCGGGTGACGCTGGCCACCCACGACCTGCCTGAGACGATGGGCGCCGTGAGTCTCGATTTGCGCGCCCGTTCCGACGAAGCCTATCGCCGCCTGTTGGCGCGCTTCGTCGATCTTTACAGAACCAACCTCTTCAACCCGCATTGGGGCGAGCAGGCCCGCGCACGGCCTGACAATCGATTGCGGATCGACATGGTTTTTCAGGGCCTGACCCAGGACGAGGCGCGCGCCGCCTGGACCCCGCTCATCGACTTCGCCAACGCCAATCGCGATGACTATGACGGCCAGGACACTCTGAACGTCGTCGCGGCGCCGTTCCGACACTACTGGGACGCAGACTTTCTTCGTCGCTACGCGCCGTCGGCGGTGGTTTTCAGTCGTCGTCCAGGCGCTTCGCCAACCGACTTTTGGTGGGTGGGAGACGGCGGCCAGGCCGGCGCCTTTTGGTGCGCCTACAGCTCGGCGTGGCTGCCCGCGACGCTCCTCCGACCTCAAAATCAGGCGGCGTTCGTCGACGCCTGGTTCGCGGCGAGCCGCAGTTGGGACGTCAGCTTACATTTCAACAAAGGCCTCGCCGGCGCCTCGCCGACTGCGATCGAAGCCGCCCGAAACACTGCGATGAATCCCGATGTGCTCGACGCTTTCGCGCTCGCCATCATCGCCTGCGAGGCGTCGCCGGCCTATGTTGGCCTGCCCGCGCCGAATCTCACAGCGGCCCGCGCGCGTCGCTCTCTCGTCGACGAGGCGATGCGGTCGCTCCGCGCGGCCGCTCCCGCGACGGGCGCTTACGTCTATGAATGCGACTATTTCCAGCCGAACTGGCAGGCCGCTTTTTGGGGGTCGAATTATTCTCGCCTCGTTGAGATCAAGCGACGCTACGACCCCGACGGCCTGTTCTTCGTTCACCATGGGGTCGGCAGCGAGGACTGGAGTCCTGACGGATTCACCAAGACGGGCTAGGGGCCCGTCGGACGCGTCCATTGCGTCAACCCATCGGTGCGGGGGGGGGCGCTTCGCGCGCCTTCCGCGCCATTCCATTTGCAGCGCCAATTCGTCTTGCTCCGGTCGCTCAAGTGACGAGACTTGGCCGACGTGGGGCCTGTCGCGGACGAAGGCAAGTCTACAGCAGAGCGCGAGCGACCCGGCGCATCGCGAATATGGACGGTGAAAATCGATGGTTCCGAGCATGAACGACCAGGCGCCGCGTCCCCTGTTCCCTCATTTTTGTGAGCTGCCCTACAGTTTGCGCTCGCTGTACACAGCGACCCTGCTGCTTCTCGGATTGGGTTATTTGTTCGCGCTGGCGAATCTCTATTTCACCTATGCCGGCAAGGCCGGTGGAAATCCGCTGATGGTTTCCTACGAGGACATAGTGGTCACCTACGCCGGCAGCGACAAGGCGTCGGCGATCGAGGACGCCTTGAACGGGCCGATGTCGCCCATGCTGCCGCCCGAGGAAAAAGACGCGTTGATCAAATGGGCGCGCGCTGGCGCCGCGCAGCAGTCGTACGCGAGCGTCATCGAGCCGATTATCGACAAGCGGTGCATGGCTTGCCATGACGGCAGCAACCCGCAGCTTTCCAACTTTTTCAGTTATGACGACGTCAAGAAGGCCGCCGAAGGCGACAGCGGCGAATCGTTGCCGACGCTGGTCCGCGATTCGCACATCCACCTGTTCGGGATGACCTTCATCTTCTTCGTCGTGGGGCTGATGTTCAGCCACGCCTACCTGCGCCCCGTCTGGTTCAAGTGCGCCGTCGTCGCACTGCCGATCGCGATGGTGGGTGTGGACATCGGTTCGATGTATTTGATCAAGTTCTACCATCCGTTCGCGGCGCTAACGATCGCCTGCGGCGCCGCGTTGGCGGCGTGCTTCGCCTTCATGTGGCTGGTGACGCTGTACCAGATGTGGTTCTTCCGACCGCCCGAGGCGGCCCTTCGGCGGTTAGGCGGGGACATTCCCGACGACGCGATGTGAACACGGAAGGACGCGCGCACAGCCGGAAACTCGTGGCCCAAAGCATGCGTTCCTTGCGGCTTGCGATATGGCGCCACTTCACCCGATGCGCCGGTCGCACCGCTGGCGCTCGCCTTGAACCTCAAGAGGGCCGCCGCGATAGCTCGGTAAGTCCGACTCCGGCCGGTGGGAGCAGATTTTCTACGGCGAGTTCGACGGCCGCCGCCGCAAGCGCGCGCTGGTCAAGATCATCGGGGAGTAGCGGCGCGCTCGTTCGCAGCGCGAGGCCGGCGCGTTCGCCTCGCGTCGGCGCTTCGTCTTGTCGGCGCGGTCGCCGACCGCGGCTCTCTCCGCGGGCGCGAGCCGCGTCAGGCCGCGTTCAGCGAGCCCGGCTACAGGGGCCGGCGCCAGTTCGGCAGGGAGCGCCCAATGCCATCGCCGTGCTCGCCGTCAAGGCCAAACCGCTGCGCGGGCGCTTCGCGCGCCTTGACCGCTCCGCTCGGCGATGGCTTTTCGCTGACCACGTCCTTTTGGTGCGCGAAGCGGCCGGAGGCCGCTCGTCGCTCACCAAAAGGACATGGATGCAAAACGCCGCGCCGGCGAGACGCAGTCATCCCGAAGGGACCGAAGCGAAGCGGAGGAGCGGCGCAGCCGCTTGACGGCGGCTCGGCGGCGTGGCCCCAAGCGAAAGACGATCATCGAAGCCTTGCATGAGCTTGCTTCCGTCGTTGTAATCAAAAACTCTTCGTGGTGTCGAAGCTTGGGAACCTTTGGTTCGCCTAAGCTGGCGGCGTAGGGCACGGCTGTGCAGTTCTCATGTTTCCACCCTGCGCGGCAGCCGCAGCGCGCCCCGAACTTGACAACGCGCAGCCAAGTGTCGCGCCCAAAGTTGATCTTTCAGTTACGAAACACGGCGTCCGCGTTCCGCGATAACCGGCGCGGGGAGCCGCAAGTAGAGAGAACTGCACAGCCCTGCGGCGTAGGGACATTCGAGCGCAAGAAGCCAGGTCGGTAGACCGAAAATCCCTCTATGTCAGGCGCATCTCCGCCATCGTAAACGATTCCTGCAACTGCGAATGACTCGCGAAACTGAGCCGCAAATACGCTTTGTTTCTTGTCCGGCGTGTATGCACCTGCGTACAGAAACTGAGTTTCTTGTCCGGCGTGTATGCACCTGCGTACAGAAACTGACTTCCAACGTTCTTCCGGCCCTGAACAAGCGTTCCAGGGTCGCCTACTAGCCTTAGCAAGATGTCTGGTATTCCACCTCGGTAAACTTGGTGGTTTGGATACCACCGGGCGGCAATTACGCCAGAAGGAGATACGACGACCTTGGTCATCTCAAAATGGATAGCCAGCGCGAACTTGGCAGCAAACGAGTTCATGGCGTTTGTGAGAAGCGGTCCTCGGGCGTTCAAAGGCGCCGTTCCCGCTGGGAGGTCTCCATGCTGTCGATGAAACTGAGCAAGTTGGCCAGAGGTTGGCCTCATCTCTGCGAGGAGCCCAGGATGGTTGCTTTCCACCTCACGCATCAAACGCTTTGTTTCTTGCCGGGCACCTTCGTTCGGCGGCTCCGGATACATGCGGCTTACGAGGCCAACAACTTGCTCTGAGAGCTTGCTTCCGGAATTGCATGCCTCGCAGGCAGGAAATTCAAGCCCGCTTGGTCTTTGGCGATTATCGAAAATGACGACGGGCGGCATGTGATCAATTGTCGTTGCTGGGTGCACGCCACCACAGTAGATGCACCACGGCTGTGCTTGTAGCAGCGCTTTCATGCGCTTCCTTCGTCCCGACGCTTCACCCATGCCGTTCCAACGCGCTTGGCTCGCAAGTCACTAGAAGAAGAAGTTTCATCAGGCCCTAACCTGCCCCCTCCGCTCACGAACACCCCGTCGTCCCCCCGCAGGTCTCGCACTTCAAGCACGTGCCGTTGCGCACCATGGTGAAGTTGCCGCACTCCGGGCAGGCTTCGCCGACGTAGCCTTTCATCCGCGCTTCGGCGCGCCGCTCGGCGGCGGGCGAGGCCGCGACACCGGCAGTGAGCGCGGGCGCGGGGGCCGCTTCGCCTTTCAGCGCGGTCGCCCCGGCGGAGGCGTAGCCTTGCGCGCCCGGCGCGGCGAAGCCGATCGAACCGCGCGCCTCCCCGCCCGCGCCGCCGCGCACCAGCATCAGCTTGTCGGTCTTGGAGCGCACCAGGCCCCTCGACACCACCGAGGACGGAGCCTGCCCGCCGCCGCTCGGCGCCTTGTCCTGCGCGACGCCGCCGCCGAGCACGGTGGCGCCGATCTCGCCCGGCGCGACGTGCGCGAGGTCGTTGCGGCCGAGATACGAGATCGCCAGTTCGCGGAAGACGTAGTCGAGGATCGAGGTGGCGTTCTTGATCGCGTCGTTGCCCTGCACCAGGCCGGCCGGCTCGAAGCGCGTGAAGGTGAAGGCCTCAACGTATTCCTCCAGCGGCACGCCGTATTGCAGGCCGAGCGAGATCGCGATGGCGAAATTGTTCATCAAGGAGCGGAAGGCGGCGCCCTCCTTGTGCATGTCGATGAAGATTTCCCCTATGCGGCCGTCCTCGTATTCGCCGGTGTGCAGGTAGACCTTGTGGCCGCCGACGGTCGCCTTCTGGATGTAGCCCTTGCGCCGGTCGGGCAGCCTTTCGCGCTCGCGCATCCGCTCGATGCGCTCGACGATGCGCTCCGCCACCGCCGCGGCGCGCGCCGGCGCGTTCTGCGCGACCAGCGCCTCGACCGCCTCGCCCTCGTCGTCGTCCTCGTCCTCGATCAACTGCGCGTTGAGCGGCTGCGACAGTTTCGAGCCGTCGCGGTAGAGCGCGTTGGCCTTTAAGCCCAGCCGCCAGGACAGCATATAGGCGTCCTTGCAATCCTCGACCGCGGCGTCGTTGGGCATGTTGATGGTCTTGGAGATGGCGCCCGAAATGAACGGCTGCGACGCCGCCATCATGCGGATGTGGCTCTCGACCGAGAGATAGCGTTTGCCGGTGCGCCCGCACGGGCTGGCGCAGTCGAACACGGGATAATGTTCCGCTTTCAGATGCGGCGCGCCCTCCAGCGTCATCGCGCCGCAGATATGGACGTTGGCGGCCTCGATCTCCTGCCTGGAAAAGCCAAGATAAGCGAGCAGGTCGAAGCCCGGCTCATCCAATTTCTCAGCCGGGATTTTCAGCGTTCCGGTAAGGAAATCAGCGCCGAGCGTCCATTTGTTGAAGACGAAGCGGATGTCGAAGGCGCTCGCCAGCGCGCCTTCCGCCTTGGCGAGCGCCGCGTCGGTGAAGCCCTTGGCGCGCAAGGACGAAGCGTTCACGCCCGGCGCCTCTGCGAGCGAAGCGCGCCCGACCGCGTAGGCGACGATCTCGGCGATCTCGGCCTCGCTGTAGCCGAGCGCGCGCAACGCTTCCGGCACGGCGCGATTGATGATCTTGAAATAGCCGCCGCCGGCGAGCTTCTTGAACTTGACCAGCGCGAAATCGGGCTCGATGCCGGTGGTGTCGCAATCCATCACCAGGCCGATGGTGCCGGTCGGCGCGACGACGGAGACCTGGGCGTTGCGGTAGCCGTGCTTGGCGCCGAGCGCCAGTGCTTCGCGCCAGGCGCCGCGCGCCGCGCCGGAGAGGCCGGCCCAGGCGGCGCCCGCCTTCTCCAGCGAAACGTGGTCGAGCGGCGTCGGGGCGACCGAGAGCCGCTCATAGCCGCCGGCCTCGCCCCCGGCGGCGCGCTTATGGTTGCGGATGACGCGCAGCATCGCCTCGGCGTTGGCCGCGTGGCCGGCGAACGGGCCGAGCTTGGCGGCGATCTCCGCCGAAGTCGCGTAAGCCCGCCCGGTCAGGATCGCCGACAGCGCGCCGCAGATCGCCCGCCCCTCGTCGCTGTCGTAGGCGATGCCGCAGGACATCAGCAGGCCGCCGATATTGGCGTAGCCCAAGCCCAGCGTGCGGTAGTCGTACGACAGGCGCGCGATCTCCTTGGACGGGAATTGCGCCATCGCCACCGAGATCTCCAGCGTCAGCGTCCACAGCCTGACCGCGTGCTCGTAGGAGGCGACGTCGAACCGCCGCGTCTGCGGATCGTAAAACGGCGCGAGGTTCAGCGACGCCAGATTGCAGGCGGTGTCGTCCAGGAACATGTACTCGGAGCACGGATTGGAGGCGCGGATCGGCCCCGAGGCCGGGCAGGTGTGCCAATCGTTGATGGTGGTGTGGTATTGCAGGCCCGGATCGGCCGAGGCCCAGGCGGCGTAGCCGATCTTCTCCCAAAGCTCTCTCGCCTTCAGGGTCTTGTGGACCTTGCCGTCGAGCCGGCGGGTCAGATTCCACTCCCCGTCGGTCTCGACCGCGTGCAGAAAGGCGTCGGGGACGCGCACGGAATTGTTGGAGTTCTGGCCGGCGACGGTCAGATACGCCTCCGATTCCCAGTCGGTGTCGTAGGTGTCAAAGTCGAAGTCCGTTTTGCCCTGCCGCGCCAACTGAATGACTCGGTTGATCATGCCGTCGGGCGCTTCGTCGCGCCGCGCCAGCTTCACTTCGCGCTTCAGCGCCGGGTTCTTCTCCACGGCGAAGCAATCGTCGCCCGAGCCCTGGCAATTGACGCAGGCCTTGAGGATCGCCTTGAGATGGCGCTTGACGATCTTGGAGCCGGCCACCAGCGCGGCGACCTTCTGCTCCTCCTTCACCTTCCAGTCGATGAAGGCTTCGATGTCGGGGTGATCGACGTCGACGACCACCATCTTGGCGGCTCTGCGCGTGGTGCCGCCCGACTTGATCGCGCCTGCGGCGCGGTCGCCGATCTTGAGGAACGACATCAGGCCGCTGGAGCGCCCGCCGCCCGAAAGCCTCTCGTTCTCGCCGCGCAGCTTGGAGAAATTCGATCCCGTTCCGGAGCCGTATTTGAACAGGCGCGCCTCGCGCACCCACAGGTCCATGATGCCGCCTTCGTTGACGAGATCGTCGGCCACCGACTGGATGAAGCAGGCGTGCGGCTGCGGATGCTCGTAGGCGGACTTCGACCTGGTCAGTTTGCCCGTTTGGAAGTCGACGTAATAATGGCCCTGCCCCGGCCCGTCGACGCCATAGGCCCAATGCAGGCCGGTGTTGAACCATTGCGGCGAATTGGGCGCCGCCATCTGGCGCGCCAGCATGAAGCGCGTTTCGTCGAAATAGGCGCGCGCATCCTCCTCGCCATCGAAATAGCCGCCCTTCCAGCCCCAGTAGGCCCAGGCGCCGGCGAGCCGGTCGAACACCTGGCGCGCCGAAGTCTCCGAGCCGTAGCGCTCGCCCTTGGGCAGCGCCTCCAGCGCCGCTTCGTCGGGAATCGAGCGCCACAGGAACGACGGCGCGCCGCTCTCCTCGACGCGCTTCAGGCGCGCGGGAACGCCGGCCTTGCGGAAATATTTCTGGGCCAGCACATCGGCCGCTACCTGGCTCCAGCCCGCCGGGACCTCGATTAGCTCGAGCGAAAACACCACCGAACCGTCGGGGTTGCGAATTTCGCTCTTCGTCGTCTCGAACGCGATCGACGCGTAAGGCGATTGCGAATCCTTGGTGTAGCGCCGTTCGATATGCATGAGTCCCATTCCCGAACTGCGGCGGACGCGAATCCGCCCTCGACCGCTAAAAACGGCCCCCCATATGGCGATTTCGGGTTTTCCAACCCGCGCAAGACCCTGCGCCCCGGCTCGACGCGCCGCAGCCGCCTCGCCCCGCAACTCCGAGACGTCGCCGAACGCGCCCGCGGCGCGAGCGCCGACGTTGCATCAGCGCCTCGCGGGACCACAGATCGAAGCGTGTCCGGAATGCCCGAACTATTACGACTTTCTCGGCCGCGTGTCAACCGCTTGTAGCCGCGCCCCTGCTTGAACACAACATATTGTGGACAAAAATATATAACTTTCCGTTAACGCGCCGGCCGTCGGACAGCATCGGCCGAGTCGGCGCGCTCCGGCAAGCGGAAAATTTTTTCCATCCCCTGCTCTCCTTTCGCGCTGGACAGGCTCCTCCGCACTCGCCATAGTCCGCCGCGCTTTGCGCGCGCAGCGCCAAAAACCTTCGCCGGCGGCCGGAAACGATGAAGCTGTTCTTGCTCAGATTCTTCACCTGGTGGAACGGAGCGACGCTCAACACGCTCTGGCATACCCGCCGTCACGGCGAACTGGTCGGCCGCGACGAATTCGGCAATCGCTATTACCGCACGCGCGGCGGCGCGATCGATCCGGCGCTCGGCTTCGAACGGCGCTGGGTGATCTACGCGGGCCTGTCCGAGGCTTCGATGACCCCGCCGGGCTGGAACGGCTGGCTGCATCACACCGTCGACGTCCCCCCGAGCCGGGAAGACTATCGCCCTCGTGACTGGGAGCGCCCGCATATCGGCAATCCCACCGGCACGCCTGCGGCGATTCGCCCCAAGGGCTCGACGATGCGGCGCGGCGCGCGCCAGGCTTCGAGCGGCGATTATCAGGCGTGGACGCCGGAAGGCTGAAGCCCCGCCTTCATTTCGCCCTGCTTTGTCGTCACGGGGGAGCCGATGCAAGGAAGCGCGCGGGATTCCATGCGGCGGCCCCGAATCCGACGATGAACGGACGCAACTGGCTGATCGCCGCCGTCGCGAACGCGGCGCTCCTCATCGCCGCGGGACCCGCCTCGGCCGACAAGATCAAGCACCCGACCGCGGTCTTCTCCGGGCTCGACAAGATCACCGGCCGGATCATCACCTTCGAAGTGGCGATCGACGAGACGGTGCAGTTCGGATCGCTGCAGATCACGCCGCGCGTGTGCTACTCGCGCCCGCCCACCGAGGCGCCGCAGACCGACGTTTTCGCCGAAGTCGACGAAGTCGCGGAGGACAAGACCCTTCGCCACATCTTCACCGGCTGGATGTTCGCCGACAGCCCGGGGATGCACGGCGTCGAGCATCCCGTCTACGACATCTGGCTGACCGACTGTAAGGGCGGCACGCAGATCATCCACGAGGCGCCCGAAGTCGTCGACGCGCCGTCGCCCGAGCCGCCCGACACGGACCTGACCGCGACGCCGCCCGACGCCAAGGCCGCGGCGGCGGCGGCGGCCAAGAAGCGCAAGCCCAAGCCCGGCCCGGCCGTCATCGAAGCCAGCCCGCTCGGCCTCGGCGGCGCGGCGATCCTCCCCGCCCCGCCTGCCCCCTCCGCTACGCCCGCCCCGCGCAATCCGCCGACCCGCCGCTACTTCCCCACCGACGCTCCCCCGATCCCGCCTGCGAACATCCCGCCATAACCCGTCGGCGCTTCGCTCGGCCGAGGCCTCGTCACATCCGCCTGTGGGCGCGGCGCGGATCGGTCGCCATTTTTCCGACATTGCGAGAATCGCCCGCCGCCGCGCGGCTCCGCCGGGGCGCCGGCCGGCGCATGGCGAGCGCGACCGCCAACCAGACAAACGTCAGCGCGATGGCGAAGGCGAAGACGCCGGTCGCGCCGCCCGCCGCCAGCATCCAGCCGCCGCCGGCGCCGCCGGCGAAAATGCCGAGGAACTGCGAGCTCGAATAGACGCCAGTCGCCGCGCCCTTGGCGTCGGCGGGAGCGAACTTGGTGACCAGCGACGGCAGCATCGCCTCCATGACGTTCAAGGCGGTGAAGAACGCCGTCAACGCGACCGCCGCCGCGAGCGCGCTGGCGCCAAACACCGCGAGGGCCATGAGGCTCGCCGCGATCGCGACGATGGAAGCGATAAACACCTCTTTCATCCGCCCGCGCGTTTCAGCGACGATGATCGCGGGGACCATAAGCGCCACCGAGGCGACCAGCGCAGGCAGATAGAATTTCCACTGGCTGGCGCTGGTCAGCTCGAGCGCCTGCGACAGGACCGCGGGGATGACCAGAAAGCTGGCGGTGAGGATCGCGTGCAGCGTGAAGACGGCGAAATCGAGCCGCAGCAGTTCGCCGTCGCGCAAAACGGCGAGGAAGCTCGACCAGGCGGGCCCGCGCGCCGGGGTTCGCGCCGGCGTCGGCACCAGGCCGAGCGTGACGGCGACGCCGACGAGCGCGAGCCCGGCGGTGATCCAGAATATTCCCGACAACCCGACCGCGGCGGCGAGCGGCGGACCGATGAGCACCGCCAAGCCGAAGGAGAGGCCGATGGCGATCCCGATCACGGCCATCGCCTGCGTGCGCACCTCGTCGCGCGTGAGATCGGCGACCATCGCCAGGATCGTCGAGCCGACCGCGCCGGCGCCCTGCAGGATGCGGCCCAGCAACACGCCCTCGATCGTGGCAGCGAGCGCCGCGACGACGCTGCCGAGGCCGAACAGCGCCAGGCCGCCCGAGATCACCCACTTACGCGCGACGCGATCGGAGAGAATTCCGAGCGGAATCTGTAGCAGGCCCTGAGTCAAGCCGTAGGCGCCGAGCGCCAGGCCGATCATCTGCGGGCTCGCGCCGGGAAGGCGCTGCGCATATTGGGCGAAAACGGGATAGATGATGAACAGCCCGAGCAGCCGCGCGGCGAACACGGCCGCCAGACAGATCGTGGCGCGAAGCTCGGTGGCGTTCATCAGCGGGTCCGCTCGTCAGATTCTAGGGGGCCGTTCGACCGGCGGCGAGGAGCGCCGGACGACGCGTCTCCCCATAGCAAGATCGCGGCGCGAGGCCTAGGGCCCGCGGCGATTCGCGCGAAGCGGGCGCGTCGAGGCGGGGCGGTCGGGCGAGGAAGTCGCGCGCGGGCTTTTCCCGTCGAGTCGTCTCACCGCGGGGGATGAACGGCGGGCAGCGCGCCGAGCACGTCGGTCTGGGCGAAATCATCGCCCTTGTACAGCAGCGGCAGACCTCGCGCCTTGGCCAGCGCATAGCTGAACAAATCGCCGAAATTCAGGTTCGCGGGGTGGCCGCTGCCCGTGCCGAAGACGACGAAGGCCGAATAGGCCGCGTCCATTTCCCCCGCCCCCGGCGCGACCAGTTCGAATACCGGCAACCGCAGCAGATCGTCGACGAGCGCCACCGCGCGCTGCCCGCGCCGACCGTGCACCGCCATGCGGGCCTCGACTGCCGACACCGTGCTGATCAAGGCCTTGTCGGCTTGCTCGATGATTTGGACGAAGGCGCCGCGCTCGGGCTCGCCAAAGGCGATCGCCACGATCGCCGACGTGTCGACGACGATCATTTCGGCAAGCCGCGCGCGTCCCACTCCAGCGGATCGAAGGCGTCCGCGCGATCAGGAATTCGGTCCAACTGCGCCAACAGCGCCGCTATGCGGCCTCGGTCCGATGCGCGCTGGGTTTCGCCGGCGAGGCGATCGACGGCCTTTTCGACGACGGCCGTCTTGGTCAGCCCCGTCGCCCGGGCGAGCCTCTCGACCTTCGCCACGACGGCCGGCTTGGCGATCTGCAGCGCCATGGATCACCCGCGATGTTGATATCTCCACGATCAATATACATATCGCGGCTACGTCTCGCAAGGGCCGCCGCGGCCCACGCGCTCGACAGTCGACCCAAGCTCCATGCGACGCGATGGGGCCGCGCTTGACTTTCTCGTCCCATAAATGACTTGGAGGGCCTTCGCCCGCACGTTATCCGAAGGCGGGCGAGCGACCGATCGGCGGCGATCGCCGGCGAGCCCGAAACGGGACAGGGCGTCGTCAGCCGTCCGTTTGAGGCCTAAAAGCGGGAGTTTCGCGCGCGGCTTCCCACGGCCGTCGCGACCGGGCTTAAAGAAGGAGATGACCATGCGTTTCCTCGTCGTCGGCGCCGGCGCGATCGGCGGCTACTTCGGCGGCCGATTGCTGGAGGCCGGCCGCGACGTGACCTTCCTCGTGCGCCCGCGGCGCGCGGCGGAGCTCGCCGGCGCCGGGCTGACGATCCGCAGCCGCTTCGGCGATGCGGCGCTGCCTGCGCCGCAGCGCCTGCTCGCCGAGGAGTTGAACGCGCCGTTCGACGTCGTCGTGCTGAGCTGCAAGGCCTATGATCTCGAGGGCGCGATGGACTCGTTCGCGCCCGCGGTCGGCCCGTCGACCGCGATCCTGCCGCTTCTCAACGGCATGCGCCACCTCGACGCGCTCGACGGCCGCTTCGGCGCGAAGCGCGTGCTCGGCGGATGCTGTTCGATCTCGGCCGCGCTCGACGCCGAGGGCCGAGTCGTCCACCTCAACGACACCCATTTGCTGCGGTTCGGCGAGAGGGACGGCGCCCGCTCGCCCCGCGCGGAGGCGATCGCGGCCGCCTTCGCCGGCGCCAAATTCGACGGGCGGCTCAGCCAGACGATCCTGCCGAAGATGTGGGAGAAGTGGACGTTCATCGCCGCGGCGGCCGGGATCAACTGCCTGATGCGCGCCGCGTTCGGCGACATCGTCGCCGCGGGCGCGGCGGATTTGGCGACGTCGCTGCTCGACGAATGCGCCGATATCGCGGCGCGTCAGGGGTTTCCGCCCCGATCGGAGTTCCTCGACCAGATCCGCCGTGTCTTGAGCACGCCCGGTTCGCCGCTGATGGCCTCGATGTTGCGCGACGTCGAACGCGGCGCGCGAACCGAGGCCGACCACATTCTCGGCGACCTCATGCGCCGGGCCGGGCCCGCGGGCGGCGATCGCGCGCCTCTGCTGCGTATCGCCTACGCCCACCTGCGCGCCTACGAGGCCCGGCGCGCGCGTGAGCTGGGCGCAAACGCACAACATCATGGCCACAACGGGAGTCGATCACATGAGCAGCTCGGAAAAGACGGCGGCGACGGTTGACGAGCTGATCGCCGCAACGAAGGACAGTCGCGTCCGCCGAATCGCGGTTTCCGGCGAATTGACCGAGGCGCCAGGCTTCAGTCTCTCGCCGGGACAAGCCCTACGCGGCGTGGACGAGCGGGCGACGATCGGTTTCGCCGCCGGAATCGACGGTCTTCGGCTTTCTTCCGACAATCGGGTTCGCAACATTCGCCTCCTTGCTGCCCCGGACAGGCGCGCGATCTTCAACGACACGACCGTGGACAGCCTGGGGCGGATCGAATTGCGCGGGGTGACGACGACCGGGCGCGTGCAAATTCTCGCGCGCGGCGCCGTGCGCGGCGGGCACGTCGACGTGCACGGTCTCGACATCGTCGCGGCGGACGCGCGCGCGGAGAGCGAGCGCCCGCATGGCTATGGCGTCTATGTCCTTCACGGCGCCTTCACGCTCTGGAACATGCAGGCCGACGAGGAGGTCATCGTCAGCGCCGATCTCGTCGGCCTCTCGGCCGGCCGCGACGCCGCGCCGGTTCGAGGCGGCGGAGTTTTCGTCAGCGGCGCGGGCGACAAAGGCGGCCGGCTCAACGTGCGGCGTCTGGAGACGGACGCGATTTACAGCGACGGCGGCATTGCGCCCGGCACGCCGGACCAGATCACCGGCGGCGTGTTCACCGTCTACGGCGCTCACGTCGATGTGGTGAGAAACCGAGGTCCGGTCGTGACCTATGGCGCCAACGACATGGTCCTCGACAATTGGGGCGTGGTCGATCGCTGGACCGCCGAGGACAAGATCACCTCCTACGGCCCGAGCGGCATCGGTTTCGTCAACTTCGGCATCGTCCATGAGCTGCGAGTCGAGAAGCCGATCGAGACCTTCGGCAAGGGCGCGCGCGGCTTCAATGTCTATACCGGCACGGTGGGCCTTGCCGAATTCGACCGCGTCGTGACCCACGGCGATGGAGCGGTCGGAATCCAGATCGGCCGGCCGATCGGCCGGCTCGTGGTCCACCGCGGCGTCGAGACGTTCGGCGGAACCGGCGACTCGTTGGTCAAGGGCGTGGTGATGAAGCTGTCGGCGATAGCGCTCAGCGTCAAGCCTGGGGGCTCGGCGCGCGAGATCGAGATCGCCGGCGGCCTCACGACCAACGGCGCCGGCATCGCGCCGATCGAAATGCACGGCGCGGTCGAGGCGCTGCGGGTGTCCGGAGGCTTCGTTGCGAACGGCGGAGGTTTCGAAAAAATCTGATCGGGGCGGCCGAAGGCAAATTAGTCGCGGTTGGGAACATTCGCGCCGCAGTGCAAGAAGTCGTCAATCGCGCGCGACGGCGCCCCTGCCCCAAGGCGTCCGCGGCTTACCTACGGCGGCGGATTCCTTCATTGTTTGCTTGGCAGAGCGGAGCGCAAGAGGAATTCGAAGTCAAGGACGGCCCGAAGGGCCGCCGCCGCAGGCGGTGCGTCGCATCCTTGAGTTCGAATTCCTCTCGCGCAGAATCGCCTCCAAGCAATCAATGGGGGGCTGGCGCTGCGGCCAGCGCCCGACAAGTCCGGCGTCAGCGCCGAAGGCGCCGGCGCTGGCCCATACCAAGCTCGACAGCTTCTCGGCGGAGCGGCTGATGGTCTTCCTCAACGCGCTCGCTCAGGACGTGGAGATCGTGATCAGGAAGAAGCCGAGGTCGCGCGCGGCGGGGAGGATTTCGGTGGTGGCGGGGCGATGAAAGGGCGAAGGCGCTGGCCAGAACTTCGTCTGCGCCTTGGAGCTTTAGATGAGTGCGCTGTCGCCGGAACCCTGGGCGACCTCCTGCGCCGCGCCGGCCCGGAGGCGAGCGATCGCGCCCCTCTGCTCCGTATCGCCTGCGCCCACCTCAGGGCCTACGAGGCCCGGCGCGCGCGGGAGCAGGCGGCGCTCTAGGCGCGCCTCGGCGGCGCGTCTCCGCCCCCTAAAATGAATATTCCAATCCGAATGTGGCGCCCTGGAAGAGCACGTTCGAGCCGCAGCTGACGCCGAGCGCGCGCGCGCTCACCGCCGGAGGCGCGGTCGTATACGTTTCCCGGATCTGTCCGGGCGCCAAAGCGACGCCGTCGAGCCACAGCGCTTCGTAGCCCACCTTGAGCGCGAGCCCCTTGGCGAGTTGATATTTCGCCTGCAATGCGGCTTCGCTGACGAAGGCGGCGTGGTTGGCGGCGGCTTGCGTTGGGAACAGAGTCTTCGCCATGCTGACCAAGGCCGACTGCTTGGCGTCGTTGTCAAACACGCCGGCCTTTATCACTCCATCGATCGAAAAACGCCCAAACTCCAGCAGTTTGGCGTCCACGCCGATTTGGGCGCCGTAAAGGTTGTTTTGCGTCTTCGCCGTCCAGAAAGGCGGGTAAGCCGGGTAAGTCCACGGTGGATCACCCGAGCCGACGCCAGAAAGAGTGCAGGAAGGCGAAGGCGCTATAAGACAAGGCGTTTTCCAGTTCGGCTCGCTGCGGTCTGCCGGAGTCAGCCAGCCGACAAGCGTGTCGTTGAGTTGGAGCCACCGGAATCCTCCCAGCACGGTCACGCGAGGGGAAAGATCCAGCCGCCCGTTGGCCTCGGCGTTATAAAGGTTCGTGGCGTCTTTCCAGGCCATGCCCTGGTATGCGAAATCTTGGGTCTGCCAGAACGCGCCGGGGGCATACATGACCAGCCAGTCCGCCGGATTGGTGGGGCCGACCGTCTTTGTGGCGCTCTGGGTGAAGATGTTGAAATACGAGAACTCCGCGCCGTAGCCGGATTCGTCGTGATAGGTCACGCTTATTTTCGGTCCGGCGGAGAAGCCTTGCGAAAACTGGTTGCTGTTGAACGCTTCGGCGGCCAAGGCGGAGGCGTTCTGCGTAGCGGCGAACTGCATGCCGCCCGGCAGGAGTCCGACGAGCGTTTGATTGGCGCCGCCCATGCGGCCCAAGACGATCGCCTCGGCTGAGAAAGTCCATAGCGGAGCGCTCTGCGATGGGTCGACCGGCCCTTGCGGAGACGATGGGGGCGCCGCTTCGCTGTCCGCCAATTTGCCGGTTGAATTCTCTTGGTCTCCGGCCGAGGCGCTTATCGGCGGGAATAGCGCGGCGAGCAGAGCGCAGAGGAAACAGGCGAGGCGCCCAGGTCGATTGCGAAACGATCCAATTAGGGTTCTCATGGGATTGCCTTTGACCCAATCGGCTCTATTTAAAAAAACAAGCGGAAAGGGCGATCGGGGCGTCGACAGCGAAAGAGCCGCGGCGCTGACGCTAAGTAAAAGAGAGAGCCGAAGCGGCGCGAAAGCGCGTTCGGCGTCAGGACGATTCATGGATTAACGTCCCCCTCTGGCGAAGCCTACGCGGGACGCGCGCTTCTTCTTTTTGCGAAACGTAAACAGCTCAAGTAGCGGCGTCTAGAGCGTTGTCGACGTTGCCCCCAACATTTATCCGCAGGCTATCGGATCCTGGCGGCTGGCGACGCCTTTATCACCGGCCAGACGCTCGCGGTGAATGGCTGCGCGCTGTTTTCGTGACGAGCGCACGCCCAAGCCTCGTCGTGCGCCGCAAACGAACGGAGGCGGATTCCTGCATTGTTGGCTTGGCGGAGCGAAGCGCGAGAGGAATTCGAAGTCAAGGACGGCCGCGAAGCGGTCGCCGCCGCAGGCGGTGCGCTTCGCGCATCCTGGAGTTCGCATTCCTCTCGCGCAGAATCGCCTCCAAGCAATCAATGAAGAGCCAGCGCTGCGGCCACCGCCACCCGGCGAGTTCGGCGTCAACCGAGGCGGCGAGATGTTTAGTCCCACCAGAAGAACCACCAGTCGCTCGCCATCAATCCGGCGGCCAGCGCCCGATAGGAGCCGACGCCCTGATCGATGATGTCGTTGCAGTAGACGTACTGCGCGCGAGCGAGTTCGAGCGCCTCGTCGCGCGTCGCAGGCTTTCGCGACACGCGCAGGTTGATGACGTCGGCCCCGAGGCCGACGAGTTCGGCGCCGTAGCGGTCGCGCCAGGCGCGCAACGCCGCAACGTGATAGGCCGGCGGCGGGCACTCGTTCCAGTTTCCCCAGCGCATATACGCTGGAACGGCGGTGGGATCGTCGGTGGGAATCAGGGCGATGTGCGCGGTCGGCTTCGTCTGTTGAGCGGTGAAATCGTAAGCGACGGTGAGGCTCGTCGCGTACCACGGCTCGGCCGGCCAATCGCCGAGCGGCGCCTCGGACTCTTCGTACCGGAAATCCATCGCCGAGCCGATCTTCTTGAGGTGGGCCATGGCTTTCGCGTGCTCGTCGCGGCGATGCCGGCGAAGACCGTCCGGAAAATCGATGGCGTCCGCCGCAGCGAGGATTTCCTCGATCGACTTCTCTCGCGCCCGTTCCCTTGGATCGAACGGGAGCAGCAAATTGTCGAGATTGTCCTCCCCGAGCACGACAGGAACGCCGCGGCCGGCGTTCCTTAATTCCTCCCATGTCGCGAGAGCGTTTTCGCCGCTGGCCTCCACGACCTCATAGGGGAAATTCGCAAACGCAGTCATGTGCGCACGCCTCCCGATCGATCCGACGAGGCCAAGGCTTCGGTGGGCGCCGCGCGCGGATAGCCGAACCCGCTCGCTCCGCTCCAACCCAAACCGCGCCGCCCCGACGCGCGAAACTCTATGTTCCTGTTTCGTTCCCGTCAAGCGCAAAAAACCGGCGCAAAAGGTTGATTCGCCGATCGTGGAATTTCAATCGCTCAGGCGCCAAAAGAACGCGAAATGCGAGACGGGACGGCGGCGCTCGAAAGACGATGCGGATAGGCCGGGGGAACGGACCTCGCCGTCGAGCTCTTGGCGGCGAAAATTCCAAACCGCAGCGGCTGTCAAGGACGCGCCCCATAGCCCGTTCGAAAGAACGGGCGTTCTTCGAACGCCCTATGGGGGGCGCGTCGCCGAGCGGCGGTCGCCGCAGGCGATCCTTGACAGCCGCTGCGGTTTGGAAAAGCGGGCGTAGGTAAGAGCTCGACGGCCAGGCGCGTTGCGCGAAGGCGGGCGACGCTGCGCTGTTAGATTACCTATTCAGTAAAGCCGCCATGCAGCACTTTTTGTATTTTTTGCCACTGCCGCAAGGGCACGGTTCGTTTCGGCCGACCTTTTGGCGTCCGCTAGCTAGCCGAGCAATCGGCGCTGGGGGTCGTCTCGGCCACTTCAACATTAGGGCGTCCATCGACGCATCGGCGTGCCAATCGCCGCGCACCGCTGCTGCGACCTGGATGCTGCCGGTCAGAGCATTAAGTGAAAGGCCGAACCACGCATTGGATCTCGTGTCGTATTTCCGCATCTCGCAATGCATCAAGAGGCGCTCCCGCGCGATACCTACCGGGAGACCGCTACAGTGGAAGGTCAGGCCAGGAAGGCCATCGCTCGGAACAGTGGAAAAGTCATGCAGCTTCCCATCGTGTTGAGCATCGTGAACAATTCGGTCGATTCCCGCGCTCAAGAATCTCGCAGTCTTTGAACCTACCTGAAGTAGGATGAGCCCCACGTCCGTCAGCTCGGGTGAACCTGCGCTTTCAATTTCTTTGATGATCCGACCGATCTGGAGGTCATCGTAGCGGGTGAGAATTCCCTTCGGAATTTTGTCGCCCGGTGCACCGTCGCGACGCGAGAGCATGGCAACGTCGAGCTGGGTAAGTATCCCCCGGCAAAGCCGGGGGCTTTAGAATGTGAACCGCTCAAAGCGGTAGGAGGGGTCGCTGACGCGGCCCCTTGAATTTGGAGCCACCC
>Ga0326728_10007576_pt1 | contig 27690 bp, 21 predicted proteins | sample MB3enrmetagenome_FD_207602 | JGI IMG/M metagenome (GOLD analysis project Ga0326728, IMG submission 207602) | Lab enriched peat soil microbial communities from McLean, Ithaca, NY, United States - MB31MN | ecosystem: Environmental > Terrestrial > Soil > Wetlands > Peat | place: USA: New York...
ACCGACAGCAGGGCTACACGCTGGCCGACTATGTTTTCAAGAACCTAAAACTCAAGCGCATCGGTGTAATTCGCACCCAGACCCGCTACGCCCGGCTGGGGGTGGAGAAGTTCTTCGACGAGGCACGGCGCATGGGCCGCCAGCCCATCTTGGAAGTGAAGTTCGAGCGCGGTGACAAGGACTTTACCAACCAATTGCGTATGTTGAAAACCGCTAAGGTCGAAGGCGTGGTCATCTGGGGCGAGGCCGCCGACGCGGGTTTGATACTAAAGCAGATGCGTGCTATGGGAATGAATCAACCTGTCTTCGGCGGAAGCCGACTGGCCTACCCTCAACTGCTTGCAATTGCCGGTCCTGCCGCCGAGGGAGTGGTCGTGACCACCACGCTCGATCCCACCCGCCAGGATCCCAAGTGGCTGGCTTTCCGTGATGCTTACCGGAAGCGCTTCAACGAGGAGCCCATTGACTACGCCGCCTACGCTTACGATGGAATGAATATCCTCACCTCAACTCTGGAAAAAGTTGGCCTGAACCGCGGCAGGATCATGGCCGCTCTGCGCGACTACCAGATGAAGACCTATGACGGCGTGGCCGGAAAAGCCTTTTTCGACCACACCCTGAACAACATTTCGCCAGTAACCATGGCGCGCGTGAAAGACGGCAAGTTTGAATACTGGCTGGCGCCGCGCCAAGGCGGCCACGAAGGCGCCGAGAGCACTTCAGGCGGCCGCGGCGGGCAATAGCCCGTGCGCTGGTGGTAGGTAGCAGCACCGTGCGGTCGCCGTGGGAAAAAGCCGGTGTGCTGGCGCTAGCTAACAGAACCCCAGGGTGGGGCGGAAACACTAGCGTCGTGGGGTCGCGGCAGGCAACCTTGCTCAATTTCAAATTTCAAATTTCAAATTTCAAATTTCTTTCCGCCGGACTGCCTGCCGCCGCCCTCCTCGTCTCGACACTGCCTGTTTTTGCACAGGCTCCTTCCCAACCCTACGCCGTCCTTCCACGCGACGCAGTGAATTATGCAGGGCCAGGCCGAGATGCCGCCCATGATCTCAAAGGATCTGAAATCAAGATCGGGTTTCTAGCGCCGCTGACCGGCCCTCACCAAAACGACGGCAAAGCGCTGCTGCACGCTGCGCAGATGGCAATTGAAGACGAAGCTGCGAGTCCAGTGCCCGAAGGGCAGCGGATGGTGATTGTCCCACGCGACCAAAGCGGGCCTTGGGGACGCGCTTCGAGTGAAATCGTGCAACTCATTTATGGTGATCAGGGGGTAGCGATTATTACCTCTCTTGATGGCGCGTCAGCTCATCTTGCCGAGCAAGTTGCAAACAAGGTCGGGATCCCCCTGGTCACGCTCTCCAGCGATCCCACCACCACGCAGATTAACCTTCCCTGGATTTTTCGGCTCGGTCTTACGGATACACAACAGGCGCGCGCCTTTGCACGGGACATCTACGTTGAACGCAAACTGAAGCAGGTCATCCTTATCACGGAAGCCGACCACGACGGGCGCGTTGGCGGTGAGGAGTTTCAAAGGGCGGCACGCGGGCTAAACGCTCCCCCTGCGTCCCAATTGGCGATTGACCCTGCCGATGCGAAGCTGGACTCGGTAATCGCTCAAATCATGGCAAGTAAACCGGAAGCCCTGGTCTTTTGGACGGAGTATGATTTCGCGGCGAGACTAGTGGCGCGCTTGCGCAAGGCATTCCCCGCGACGCCGACTTACCTCTGCCACCAAGCAGCTCAGGGAAGGTTCGACAGCGGAAATTTCTGGACCGTCACCCCTCGCCTGGCAAAAGGCCCGTCGCGCGAGAGCTTCGAGGAGCGCTATCGAGCGCGGACCGGAACCGTCCCGGTCCAGGCTGCCGCTCAAGCCTACGACGCCGTCCGAATTCTCGCTGCCGCAGTGCGCCGCTCCGGCCCCAATCGCGCCCGCTTGCGAGATGCCCTGGCCGCACTCTCGGGCTACTCCGGCGTTTCCGGCGCTGTCGCCTTTGACCATGCCGGCAATGATGTAAGCGATGTTACCTTGGTGAGGTTCCCTTAAGGGGAAGGATAAGTGCAGTTGTCACTGTTCAGGTGGGTAATACTTGCGACAGCGGCCTTGCCGATTGTCTACTATGCAGCGGCTACCTACTGCGCCTGGGACTTTTTCCGGCGGCGATTCCAATCAAGCGCGGACTTCACGCCGCCAGTCAGCATTCTGAAACCCCTGAAAGGCTTGGAGCACGGGGCTTACGAAAACCTGGCGAGTTTCTGCCGGCAGGATTATCCCGAATACGAGATTCTTTTTGCCGTGGATGACGAGCTCGACCCTGTCCTTCCCGTCATCCAGAAGGTCATACAGGATTTTCCCAGCGTGCCGATTCGTCTTGTAGTAGGTTTGGCAATCAATGCCCCCAACAATAAGGTAGCCAAGCTTTGCCGCGTGTCACCCGAAGCACGCCACGAATTGCTGGTGATGAGCGACGGCGACATCCGTGTGAGGCCGGACTACTTGCGCCGCGTCGTCTCACCCTTTCGCGACCCCTCGGTGGGAGCCGTCACGTGTTTGTACCGGGGCATGACGGACCCCAACGTCTGGTCCCAACTCGAGGCCCTGAACCTGAGCACCGATTGGCTGGCCAGCACCCTCGTGGCGCGGAAGTTCGGACTGGTGAATTTTGCGTTGGGCGCCACCATAGCCGTTACTCGAACTCGTCTGAACGAGATTGGCGGCTTTACGGCTTTGGCCGACTGCGCTGCCGACGACTACGAACTGGGCAGGCGTATTGCCGCTCGTGGTTACCGTGTGGAACTGGTGCCCTGTCCGATCCAGACTCATTGCGCCTCAGGCACGGCCCGGCAGTTCTTTTTGCATCAACTGCGTTGGGGCGTGGTTATCCGCCAATGCCAGCCCTGGGGGTACGTGGGGCAGTTGTTTACCAAAGGTCTACCCTGGTCGATCGCGGCAGCTATGGTGGCGCCTTCGCGCCTCGCCGCCCTCGCGTGCCTGGGCATTCCCCTGGCGGCCCGCCTGGCCCTGGCTTTCAGCTTCGGCGCGTACGGACTGAAGGATGAGCTTGTGTGCAGGAGATGGTGGCTGATCCCCCTGCGCGACGCACTGGAGTTCTTCATCTGGGTGCTCGCACTCTTCTCGAACCGTGTCTCGTGGCGCGACTCGAAGTTCTTCGTCCGGCGGGGCCGCCTGATCCCCGTAGCCTCGCTGGCAACAGCACATCATTCCCGCGCAAGCGGGAATCCAGGGCACGGCAACGGACCCCCGCTTTCCCCGGGGTGACACAGGCGCCGATCACGCGCGGCCACCGCACCTCATCCCCGCGCAAGGAGGAATCTGGCGCGCGGCAATGAGGTAGTGGCGCGGAAGAGAAACAGATTGCGAGGAATGCGCCATGACATATTCCATCGCTGAGCTCATTGAAAGTCGGCAGGGCGAACAGTACGCTTTGCACAGGCGGTACATCAACACAAGCCTGGCGCGAGCTCAGGAAATCATCGGCTTCGACAAGATATATGCGCGAGGGGAAGGCGCCTATTTGTGGGATGCCGAGGGCAACCGCTACCTGGATTTGCTGTCCGGATTCAGCGTGTTCAACCTTGGGCGCGGCCATCCCAAAGTCAAGCAGGCCATGCACGAACTGCTCGCTCTGGACCGTCCCAACCTGGTGAAAATGGATTGTCCCTTGCTGGCGGGCTTGCTGGCCGAGGAGTTGGTCAAGCGCATGCCGGCCGGATTGGAGGCAGTCTTTTTCGCCAACTCGGGCGCTGAGGCTGTAGACACCGCACTCAAGTTCGCCCGCGCCGCGACCAAACGCCCCCGTATGCTTTACTTGGACCACGCGTTTCATGGGTTGACCCTGAGCACCCTTGCGCTCAACGGCAGCGACCACTTCCGCAAGGGGTTTGAACCGCTGATGCCCGGATTCGAGGCAGTAGCCATGAACGATCTTGCGGCCCTCGAAAAACAACTTCGCCTGCGAGACGTGGCCGCATTAATCGTGGAGCCAATCCAGGGCAAGGGAGTGTACATCCCCGCTGACAACTATCTGCCGGAGGCGCAGCGCTTGTGCCGGAAGCACGGCACAATTCTTGTCTGTGACGAAGTTCAGGTCGGGATGGGCCGCACCGGACGTTTTCTTTGCGGGGAGCACTGGCGTCTCGAGCCGGACATCATCACCCTCTCCAAGTCGCTGGGCGGCGGCTACATCCCCGTCAGCGCCACCATTACCCGTCGCAGCATTCACGACGCGACCTTCAGCCGCCTGGAGCGCTGCCAAGTGCATTCCACGACCTTTGGGCAGAACGAACTGGCGATGGCGGCCGGTCTCGCCACGCTTCATGTCCTGGATGAAGAGCAACTGATTGAGCGCGCTGCAACCCTCGGAGAGAAACTCTTGGAAAGGCTGGCAGCTTTGCGGGACCGCTACGAGATGATCGCGGGCGTGCGCGGTAAAGGTCTGATGATCGGGATTGAGTTCAAAGCGCCGCGCTCGCTGGCGCTGCGCGCCGCCTGGGCGGCCGCCGAGGCCGCTCAGAAAGGCCTGTTCGCCGAGTTGGTAGTGATGGCTCTAATGCGCGATCACCGTATTCTGACCCAGGTGAGTGGCCCTGACCTCAACATCATCAAGCTGTTGCCGCCGCTCATTATCGGTGACGAAGAAGTGGAGATGATTGCCTCGGCCTTTGATGCTGTGATGGCCGAGGCTGCGGACGTTCGGGGACGCGTGTGGGCCCAGAGCTTGCAACTGATTAAGCATGCCGTCGCCGGCTGACACGCGCGGGAGTCCCATTCCACGCCCGGTGTCATTCCGGGCGAAGTGGTGAAACAATGCGTACCTTTGTGACCGGAGCCACCGGGTTTATCGGTGGCGCTGTGGTGCGGCGGCTGGTTGAAGCCGGACATGAGGTAAGTGCCCTGGTGCGTCCTGGGGCGGACACGCGGCAGCTCAGCGGCCTGCCTGTGGAGCGGGTGGAAGGTGATTTGCTAGACCGCGCGAGCCTGCGCCGAGGGATGGCAGGCTGCGGCTGGGTCTTCCACGTCGCCGCCCTTTATAGCTACTGGGGGCACCCTTGGGAACACTTCAACCAAGCCAATGTGGAAGGGACGCGTCAGGTACTGGAAGTTGCCCGGCAGGAAGGCATCGAGCGCATCGTGTACACAAGTTCCATCGCCGCTCTGGGCATTCACAGGGACGGCTCTCCCGCCACTGAAGATACACCCAGCACTCTCGCTGATCGGATCGGTCCGTACCAACGGTCCAAATTCCTGGCCGAGGAGGTGGCGCGAAACTTTGCGCGCCAAGGTGTGCCGGTGGTTATCGTCAATCCCAGTTCGCCGGTGGGAATCGGCGATCACAAACCCACGCCCACCGGCCAAATTATCGTGGACTTCCTGAATGGCCGCATTTTCGGGTATGTGGAGACGGGGCTGAACATCGTGGATGTCGACGACGTGGCCGCAGGCCACCTGCTCGCCGCCGAACGGGGGCAAGTGGGGCAACGATACATTCTGGGTGGAGAAAACCTCACCCTCAAGCAAATCCTCGACGTGCTCGCCGAAGTTTCCGGAAGGCCCCAGGTGCGGCTCCGCATTCCCTACTGGGTGGCGCAGTACTGGTCTTATGTAGACGTGACGATGGCCAAGTTGAACCCGCGTCGCGTGCCTGCGGCCACCCCGGATAAGGTGCGCCTGGCGCGCCGCCACGAGTTCTTTGATCCGGGGAAGGCCGTCCGAGAACTCGGACTCCCACAGACACCGGCGCGCGTCGCCCTGCGCAAAGCAGTCGAGTGGTACCGCGCCCATGGCTATGCGCCGTAAGCGCTCACCAAGGTCGGCCACGGGCCGGGTGAGGGCTTTCCTGCGTCGGCAGGGAGGGCCCCCCTCAAGACGACAGTCAGCTCGAGGCCAGCGCTGCTTGGAGCATCGCCCTGGTGTAACCCACGTTGTACACGTAGCCGACGTAGGAGCCGCCACCCGGATAGGGTGATTTAAAGCCGGCTTGCTCGCCATCGGCGTCGAGCGCGCGGGGATGCTCCGGATAGATGAGCCGAGGATACTTTTGCCGCACCAATTCCCTCATCACAGCAAACATGTTGACTTCGCCATCGTCCAGGAACACTTCGGTGTATTTCTCGTTGGCCACCCGCACCTGAACGTTTCGGAAGTGCACGTGATTGATGCAGTCCCTGGCTCCGAAATAGCGGCACACCTCCACGGGGTCGTGGCCCATTTCGCGCGTCACGCCGCAGTCAAAGGTGATCCCATTTGACTTGCTCGGCACGATCTCGATTAGGTGCTTCCAGCCGTCTACGCTGCCCATGATCTGTTCCGAGCCGCGACTGAGGGGGGCGGGCGGGTCGTTAGGATGAAGAGCCAGCCGCACGCCGGATTCCTCCGCCACAGGCACCACGGCTTTAACAAAATACGTGATGTTGCGCCACATCTCGTCGAGAGTGTGAGCGCCTTCATTTGGCAGCGGAGGCAGACCCTTTACCCGGTCATAATCGAACGCCGTCAGCCCCGCGCCAGCCCTGCCGGTCTCTTCGTAGTATCCCTCGATAGCCCGGTGCGCGTAGAAGTTGTATTCAATCACCGGCAACCCTGCCCGCCCAGCGGCGCGGATCGATTGCCGGACTTTCTCGATCTCTTCGTCGCGACCCGGCCTTCCGTAGAGAGTGTTCGGAAACCCGCCGATCATCATGTTGCCAAGCCTCAGACCAGCGGATTTGAGGGTGTCCATGATGGTTCGGATACGAGCCTCTTCCCATGGAATCGGGGGGCTTCCACCACTAGCTACATAATTCACGCCGATCTGCTTCACCCGGCGCATCGTGGTGTCGTCGAGGTGGGCTGTCGAAATATCCAAACAGATCTTGGGGGTGTCGAGGCCTTCGGGGCACCAACCCCCATCCGCGGCCCCTGGAACTACTGGACGTGGGAATGCCGATGGAATGACTGAACGCGACAGGGCCGCCGATCCTACTGCTTGTAGGACCGCTCTTCGCGACAAAACGGTTTTCATGAAGGGAACCTCCTGCTGGTCCGGGGCCGCCGGTCCAGAAATCTTGCGGTCGAGAGCCTGGTGTAAATGAGTCAAGTGTTGCGTTCCTCTTGCTCCCCGAAGGGGAGCACCTGGTGTTTCAGGCAAACGATTTTACACCATGTCCAGCGCCCGTTGCGCCCAACGCCGGCCGTTATAGTGTCATTCCGAGCGCAGGTCCCCTTGATTCTTCGGCTCACGCATCTTGACACTCACTTCAGCTAGAGATAAAGTGGCGCATTTTGGTCGTTCACAGCCCTGAGCAGGCTGCGTTCACCGGCACGGATACGAGCATGGCAGAGCGCTCCCGTGCCCTTCAGCAACGCAGAGGAGACGTGCATGATTGAATCCACCGATCAAATCGAAATGGTCCGCGAGAGCCGGTTGCGGCCCCTCGACCCCGAAAAGGCGACGGGAACCCACGCGGGAGGCATCGAAGCGTTTGACCGCCTGTTGCGCGAGTCGCAGGAAGATCCGGCCTCATTCTGGGCGCAGGTCGCGTCCGAACTCGACTGGATGAAACCCTGGGAAAGCGTGCGCAAGGGCGGTTTTCAGGACCTCGAGTATTTCTCGGGCGGAATCAGTAATGTGTGATGTAACCTGCTCGACCGCCACTTGCGCCAGGGAGCGGACAACAAGTTAGCTTTGATTTGGGAAGGGGAGGATTTCTCCGCGCGCTTTTACACCTATCGGATGCTCTATCACGAAGTGAACAAGTTTGCGAACGTGCTGAAGCGATTTGGGCTGCGCAAGGGTGACACGGTCGCGATTTTCCTGCCGAATCTCATCGAGACGATCGTGGCGGTGCTGGCCTGCTATCGCTTGGGCATCATTTTTAACACCATCTTCTCCGGCTTTTCCGCTCCGGCACTCCGTTCTCGACTCGAAAACTTCGATCCCCGCCTGATCGTGACCGCAGACGCCGCTTACCGTCGCGGCCGCGCTTTACCGCTGAAAGCAAAAGTTGATGAAGCGATTCGTGATCTGCGGGTCGTGGAAACGGTCATCGTTATTCGACGCTCCGGAACCTCGGTAAAGATGAAGAAGGGACGAGACTGGTGGTGGGACGAGCTGATGAAGACAGCGCCGATCGAATGTCCCGCTGAACCCGTGGAGGCCAACGAGCCTGGGGTGGTATTTTACACGAGCGGCACAACCGGCAAGCCAAAGGGCGTCGTCCACTCCGGCATCGCATTCCTCGTAAATAACTATGTCTATGCGAAGTATCACATGGACCACCACCCTCATGACGTACTCTGGTGTACGGCGGACATCGGCTGGGCAACGTTGCAAATCTGGGGTGTCATAGGCGCTTTGTCGAACGGCGTGACCACCATTGTCTTCGAGGGCGCCATAGACTACCCGACGCCGGACCGCTTCTACCAAATCGTCCACAAGTATCGTGTGAACAAGATCTTTACCTCTCCTACTGCGCTTCGCATGCTCATGAAATATGGTGAGAAAATTATGGAACCGTACGACCTTTCATGCCTGGAGGTCATCTCGCTGGTGGGCGAGCCGTTCAGCCCTGAAGCGTGGCACTGGACGGATCAGAAGCTTGGCAAAGGGAAGGTCTATATCAACAACACCTGGGGCCAGACTGAGTCCGTCGGGTGCCCGCTCGCCAGCGCGGCATGGCTGGTGCCCATGAAACCTGGCTCGTGCGGCGTCCAGTTCCTCGGCGCCCAGGCTGACATCGTCGATGACCAGGGCAATCCACTCCCTGCGAATACGGTCGGGAATCTCGTACTTCGAGAGCCAATTCCAATGATGCTCCGCACGTTATGGCGAGAGCCGGAGCGCTTCATCACGGAATACTTCACCAAGGTTCCCGGCGCCTATTTCACCTATGATGCCGCCATCAAGGACTCCGACGGGCATTTTTGGGTGCTTGGCCGGGTTGACGACGTGATCAACGTGGCCGGACATCGGCTGAGCACGATGGAGATCGAGAGCGTGGTGATGGAATGCAAGGGAGTCGCCGAAGTAGCTGTTGTTGGTGTCCCAGATCCCATCAAAGGACTGGTGCCCGTAGTGTTCGTTACCTTGCGCAGCGGATTCAAGCCCTCGGATTATCGACGCAAGGAAATACGCAGCCATATCGAGTCTCGCATTTCCAAGATCGCTTCTCCCCGCTCCATTTTCTTCACCCAGGCCCTGCCCAAGACGCCCAGCGGGAAAATCATGCGGCGCCTCCTAGTGGAATTGTCCACGACCGGCGGTGTTCAGGGCGACGTGACCGGCCTCGAGGACGCGACGACGGTGGAGAAGGTTCGCGACGTCGTGCGGGGAGCTTGAGGAACCAGTAGGCAGCGGGCAGTGGGCGGTTGGCAGTGGGCAGTGGACAGCCCGCGGAACGGGCGGCATACTTTAGCCCACGGAGTAAGAAGGTGTGAAAGAATCGGACAAGGCAGAAAACTCTCCCCCGTGTCATTCCGATCCCGCAGTCGCGGGAGAGGAATCTCGCTCTGCCCATACAATTGCGGCAGGTTGGAGGGAATCAGAGCGAGATTCCTCGCTGCGCTCGGAATGACACTGATTTTTTGGACTGTCGACTCTTGACTCTCGACTGTTAACTGCTACAGAAGAACTGTTGCCAGTTGAGGCCGACTCCGTTATTCTTGATGGTCAATTTAATAGGAGAATGAAGGAGGAAAGATATGTCGTCAGTGAAAGTTGGGTTTTATGGCCACGTGCGGCAGTATCACAATCTAAAGAGTGAGATTGACGCGGCTATTCACGAGGTATTGGAAAGCGGAAGTTTCGTAATGGGCCCCAAGCTCAAGCAGTTCGAGAAGGAACTTGCTGCGTATTGCAACGCCAAGGAAGCGGTGGGGGTGAACTCCGGCACGGATGCACTCTGGCTGGCGTTCATGGCCCTCGGCATCGGACCGGGGGACGAAGTTATCACCATCGCTAACACCTTTTTCGCGACCGCCGAGGCCATTTGGGTTGCCGGAGCGACGGCGGTGTTCGTCGACTGCGAGCCGAGGACCTGCAACATCGATGCAAACCTCATCGAGGCAGCCATCACACCCAAAACCAAGGCCATCGTGCCGGTGCACCTCTATGGCCAGGCCGCCAACATGCGGGCCGTGGTGGAAATCGCCCGCCGACACAATTTATTTGTTATCGAGGACAACGCGCAGGCGATCGGGGCGCGCGGCGCTGACTTCGCTCTGGGAGAACTCTCAGACGCGATGTGCGCCAGCTTCATCATCCAGAAGAACCTGGGCTGCTTCGGAGATGGTGGCGCGGTAGTGACGAATCGGCCGGAAGTGGCCGAACGCGTCCGCAAGCTGCGCAACCACGGCTCAGTGAAGCGCTCCGTTCACAGTATGGGCTATAACAGCCGCCTGGATGATCTGCAAGCCGCCGTTCTTAGCGTCAAGCTGAAGCAACTCGACCGGTGGAACGACCAGCGACGCGCCTTTGCTGCACAGTACGATGAGGGCCTGAAAAACACATCACTCAAGCTGCCTTATGCCCTCCCCGGCTACCGGCACATTTATCATCTGTATGTGGTCGAGACCGAGAAGCGCGACAACCTGCAAGAGTATCTGAACGCGCGGGGCATCACCGCGCTCACGCATTACCCCATCGCCATTCATCAGCAGGAAGGGTATCCCTGGGGGAAATGCGCGCGCATCGTGGGCTCGCTGAAACACGCGGAGGCATCCGCGGCGCGCGTGCTCTCGCTGCCCATGTTCCCGGAGTTGACGCAGGAAGAGGTGCAGGCGGTGATCGAGGCCGTCGTGGCCTGGGACAAAGAATTGAATCATTGAGCCATTGAGCCATTGAATCATTGAGCCATTGAATCATTGAGCCATTGGTCCGTTCCTGCACTGAGTCTTCAGTTATTCACTAGTGAGCCGTGGGCGGTTTTCAATGATTCAATGAATCAATGGCTCAATTCCTGGGGGGTTCCCATGAGTTCAAATCCTATATACACCGTCGTGGTGGCGGGCATGGGCAAGCGCGGCACGCATCATGCCACAGCATTCCAGAAGAACGGCCGCTTTCGTCTGGTCGGCCTGTGCGACATTGATACGGGCCATCTGGAAGCAGCGGCGAAGAAGTTCGGCGTCAGCGAGACCGGCGCGGACGCTGCGGCGCTGGTCAAGAAAACGCAGCCCGACATCTTCTGCTTTTGCACGCTTCCCGACCTGCGTTTGCCGCTGGTCCGCGCGGGCGTCGAGGCCGGGGTAAAGCTCATCGCCTATGAGAAGCCCACGGCGCTCTCCATCAACGAGGCTTTGGAGATGATGAAGCTGGTGCGTGAGGCGGGAGTCAAGACGGTGGTCAGCCACCAGCACCGTTACGGCGAGCACTATCAAAAGGTCAAGGAGATAATCGGCAGCGGCGCGTTGGGCCGCGTACACACCGTTTACGGCCATGCCACGGGCTGGATGATGCACATGATGACGCACCTCATTGACTACGCCCGCTGGTATAACGACTACGCGGAGGCGGAATGGGTGGCCGGACAGGCTCACGGCACGGGGAAGTTCGCGGATAACCACCCTTCCCCGGACTACATCGGTGGATTCATTCAGTTCGCCAACGGCGTGCGCGGCGTCATCGAGTGCGGCGAGGGAGCGCCGGACGTTCCTGAAGTCGACTACTGGTGGCGCAAGTGCCGCATTGGGGCACAAGGCTCAGAGGGCTTCGCGGAAGTGCTGACGGGCGGCGGTTGGCGCGCCGTTACTCGCCAGGGGGCGACATCCGGCCCTGGAAGCATGGACTACGAACACGATATGGGGCCGTATGTGCAGGAAATCGTGGATTGGCTTGACGACGATAACAAAACTCATCCCTGTAACGGTGAGAGCGCCTATAAAGATTTCGAGATTATGATGGGCATCTGCCGCTCCGTGGTGCAGCGTGGCAAAGTCAAGCTACCTCTCGGTCCGGGCGAGCCCGAACTGGAAGCGCTCAAGAAAGTTCTCCCCGATTAGCCGGCGTATCAACCCCCAAATTCACGGGTGGCGCATACATTGCTCTTCATGTATGCGCCCGAGATGAACGAGAGCCTCGGTGATGCACTTAAAGGCAACCATGCCAGGGTCGTCTCTTCCGACACTCTTCTCCGCGAAGATACGTGCGCGGCCCTGGCGAGATGGCAGGTTACGAAATCGCTCCAGGGCCGCAGCAACGGCCTGATCTGCGGCTGCTGCCAGAACCGCAGGATCCTGTAGCCCATCGGTGGCAGCACGGACGGACTCGAGCGCATCAAGCACAGTTTTGTCGCCGAGTTTTCCTCCGCTGCGTTGGGACATCGCCGCGATCGCATTACCAATCAACGTCGATATTTCCGACCACGGAACCTCGGGGCGTCCTTTGGTTGCCTTAGCAGCGCTCATCAGTCCGGTAGCCAGTAAGGTACCGTAGGTAGATCCTGAGAGCCGGGTGAGAGCCTGGGCGCATTTAAGAAGCGCCAGGCCGACGTCATCCGGCAGGTTCGGCAACTCGGCAAGCATGCTACGGCCCCCGCGCACCATGGTCACGCCCAAATCACCATCGCCCAGCGTGGCATCCAGCGCGTTCAATTCATCCGCGCTCGCTTCCAGCTTCGCAACAACCCGCCTGATCGCGTCACTCAGCACAGTTGTGGTGAGTCCTGTTGACATTTCAGATCCTCAGGAAGGGGCAATCACAAGGAGCTTTTAGCAGCGATGCGAGTTCGTCATCCAACTTGCAGAAAGTGAGCGACATGCCGGCCATCTCCATCGAGGTTGCATACCGGCCCACCAAAGGCATCACAATCTCGACTCCCAGATCCGTTAGCCTTTTAGCAACGTGCCGGTAAATGATGTAAAGCTCTTCATGAGGTGTGGCGCCCAGACTATTGACCAAAACCGAAATCCGATCTCCGGACTTCAGGGGCATATCGGCCAACAAGCGAGAAACCATTTCCTCGGCAATCACGTCGGCGGGCCTTAGTGGTCCGCGCTGCACGCCTGGCTCGCCGTGAATCCCCATACCAATTTCCATCTCGCCATCACCGATTTCGAATGTCGGCCGCCCCACGCTGGGAACCGTGCACGGCGTAAGCGCGACCCCAATTGACCGGCAGGCGTCAACCGCTTTCCGGGCGACCGCCGTGACTTGCTCGAGGGTTGAGAAGTTTTCGGCCTTAGCCCCTGCAATCTTATAGGCGTAAACCAACCCAGCAACACCTCGCCGTTTTGTGCGCTCTTCCGACGGGGCGCTCGCCACGTCATCTGCCACGCGAACGGTGGTGGACTCGATTCCCTCAAATTCGACCATCTCGCCCGCCATGTCGAAATTCATGTTGTCCCCGCCATAGTTCCCGTACAGGCGCAGGATTCCCGCGCCACCGTTCGCGGCACGCAGCGCCTCCGCCATCTGATCCGCGGACGGAGAGGAGAAAACATCACCAATGGCGCAAGCGTCCAGCAATCCCTTGCCGACGTAGCCTGTGAATACGGGCAAGTGGCCGGACCCTCCTCCCGAAACAATTCCGACTTTCCCCTTAACCGGACCAGCCGCCCGCGCAATAACCCTGCCCTCCGGTCCCAGCCGCCGGTAGTACTCAGGATGCGCAAGACACAAGCCTTCCAGCATTTCGTCAACATACGCAAACGGATCGTTGAGGATTTTTTTCATCGGCTACCCCGCTCTTACTTAACACGTTTCAGGTGCGCAACCGTGTAGGTTTCGAAATCCTTGCCGGGCTGAGCAAGCAAGAACGTTTCCTCGATCTCCGAGTCAGAGACGAAGTGATATTGCTTCTTGGCTCGAAATCCCGGAAGGTTCTCGATTCGTGTCGTTACGAACTCGAGCGATTTGCCATCCGCGCTCACCGAGTCTAGGGTGTATTCATTGACCATCCCCTCACTGTGGAACTGTCTCCATACGATCTTCTTCAGGTCGGTGTCGTAGCTGAAGACGCCGAAATCCTCGTGAGCCAGGAGCTTGGCGGCCGGATCTGAGGGTTGGTACACGGACCTGTCCCGCTGAAACAGAAACTTCCCGTTTAGCTCGAACCGATATTCACGCGAGGTCGTCCCTTTTCCAGGCTTGCCTGAGGTCGTGCCCTCCCATCGGCCTTCGAAGGCGCGCAGAGGCGCCCAGGGGTCCGACTGGGCAACCGCGCTAACAGCGATCAGGAAAGCAATCGGCAAGAACCGGAGACGTTTCATAGTCCCTCCTCCTTGGCACCCGGAGATTATACCCTTCCTGTTCAGGTCGGGTCGGGTTATTGGGAAGGCAAACATCGCCGGTTGAATGAACCCCTGAAGAAAACCGGTATCCGGTGAGCACTCTCAGCGTGCGATTGCTTCAGTTTGATGGTGTTTTCGCCGAATCGGCGGTCCTGCCTTCTTGCCTTCAGTGGTGGAAAGCACGTGTGTGAGCTTGACTGTTCTGTCCGGAAGCACCGCGTACAGTTCGAGTTTTCCACCAAGCGCCTCAACGTAGTTCGCGATGCTTTCCAGAAGAACATTGGGACGCCGTTCCAGCCGTGAAATGGCCACTTGGGTCACCCTCAATTTCTTGGCCAGCACCTCCTGGCTAACCTGAAGCGCCTCGCGCAACTCGGCAAGCTCCATCTCCGCAAGATCTCGCACCGCGAGAATATGTGCCTGCCGCCGCTCGTCCTCGGTCATGGTCTCGTTCTTTATCTGTGTCCATGTCCTTCGCATTAAATCAGCCCCTCACCCTTAATTTCTTCGAGATATCGGTCGTAAATCACTTCAGCCTTTGGGATCGCCGTTTTATACCACTTGTTATCTGTCTTCCGACCGCCGAGCAGAAGAATGGCAGTCCGGCGCGGATCGATGGCGAATATCACGCGGTGCGGGTCCCCGCCGTGCTGGATGATGAGTTCCTTGAGGTTCGTGAACTTGGAGCCCTTGAGCGTATCGACATGGGGACGTCCCAACGACGGCCCCTTCTGCTCGAGCAGGTCGATCTTTGCCGCAACTGAGATACGTTCCGCGGATGTTAGCCCAGCGAACCACGAGTGAAACTCTTCTGTCCCCTCGACCTCCCATGCCATTTATTTAATATAACGTAGGGGTTATGGATTGTCAACAAGTGCTCTACGAGGTGAGACGGAAGATACAAGCTCGACGAGTTACGCCGGAGATACTCGTTGGGTGATGCGCTTAGCTAATGCGTCGCAGGACCACATGGAGATCGCGCAATTCCATGGGACGATCGGTCAGGTGCAGGTCCCCGAGCATTTGCCCGCCTCGAAGGTCGAAGTTCAGATGGGCGGAAGGAAGGGAACGCCGCGGCGTCGCCAGTGGCGGCCCGCTCAGTTCAAGGACGATCCTGTAGCTTGGCTCACCCAGTAGGTTGAGCAAGTAGTTCATCCTATCTGCCTTCAGATTCAACTCGACGTGACCATTCACGATGGTTGCGTCACCGACGCGCCCTTGAAAGGCGCCGTCCGGCGAAACGGCGATGTCGAGATCCACCTTCTGGTTGTGAAGCAGCGCGTCAGAGACGAAGCTGGTCCCGACCCATCGCCCAGCGAGGTTAGGCAGATTGCCCACGCGCGCCTCCATCGACCTGGCGCCGGCGCCTAGCCAGAGCCAGATTATCAGTAGCACGCCGGCAAGAGCCGTGGCCGTGAAGCCCAGGCGCTTTGGCCCGCCACGCTCTCGCCATTTGGAGCGATCAGAACTGCACCAAGCCAGCAGGTGAAGGCAGCCCGCAACGCCCCCGGCTACGAACGGAGAAATCAATAGCCGCGGCCCGGCCAAGAGACCGCACAGCAAGTAGCCGGACAACGCCAGCAAGCCGCCGATAACCGCCCACCGCCAGGCCACAATCAGTCCCAACAGCATTGCGCCCAATGCCGCGAACATGAGCTTCTCATATATCGTCAGCATTGAAGGCTTCGGCGCGCCCTCTCCGATGAGGAACACCAGGAACAACAGAATTAGCAGCGTTCCCAGAACCCGAGCCGTCCAACGCAGTATCTTAGAAGTCAAATGACGTGGTTCGGCAGTATTCACGTTTTGTCGACTTCCCTGTCAAGAGTCACGATCCTGCCCAACCGACCCCTCACCCGCCTGCGGGCCGAAGCGGGCTGTGCGCCCTGAGCGTCCATAACCCTTCGGCGGGCGAAGGCCCGTCCCGCTCCGGCTGGTGAAAGCGCCGGCAGCGGGACACCCTCTCCCCAAGGGAGAGGACTGTACTCTCGCACGCCCACGGACAATGCTAGGCAGCAATCACTAACCGATCCGTCGGCGAATCGCGGTGCGCAGGCGGACAGGGCCCACGAGACCGGAGACCAGGAGCGGCGAGTCCTTCGTATGGTGTTTCCAGGTCGCGAACGTGGTGCGACCACCCGGCGGCTTGGGCTTGCCTTCGATAAACCACTGCGGAATGACTTTGATGGCGCCGTCGGGACCGTACTCATTCTCAGGCGGCAATAGTTCGTCGCCGATCAAGCGGTTGACCCACTGGTTGGTGACCAGGACCTCGAGCTTGTTGTCGCCACGCCGCGCATCACTGGTGATGTCCACCCGGAAGGGCGGTTTCCATAGCAAGCCGAGATCCTTGCCATTCAGGCGAACCTGCGCCACCGCATGCACCCAGCCCAAGTCCAGGTGGAGCCGCCGCTCACCGGACGGCGCGCCTGGGGAAAGCGTGACCTGCTTGGTATAAGTCGCGGTACCGGAGAAGTATTTCACTCCTGGTTCCGAGTGCTTGTGCAGGGAAATCAGTTCCGGCAGCGTCACCTCCGGCGGCGCGCCAAAGTCCGGCGGGAAGCTCACCTGCCATGCTCCTGAGATCTCCACGGGCTTGCCAATTCCCGAAATCTTCAGAGTTGATTTGCCGGCAGCGCCCTGCAAGGTGTAACTGCCGTCTTGCCAGAAGAGCAATTCGGAATTTACACCGCCGGGCCACTCAACTTCGGGCGGCTCGATGGGGGCGGGGCTGGGACCTGCCGCCAGGGTACGGATTCGCTCCTCGCTCAGCACTTCTTTGAAGAGTTCAGGTTCGCTCATATCTCCGTCGAAGTATTCCGCCCCGTCGCGCTCGCCGGCATCGTGAACTCCGGGATGAACAACGGCGCCGGAGGCCTCCGCCTGCCCGACTAACTTTCCATCAACATACACGGATGGAGCGCCTGACTTATAGACCAGCGCCACATGCACCCAGCCCGAGATGGGCATGGTCGTCGAAAGCACGGTGTGCCAATTGAGGTGATCGCGCTCGAGAACCGCCACGAGGTTGCGCCCTGCCAGCAGCCCGCAGGACACATGCCCGGAGCCATACACCGTGTCGCCCGCGGGCGGGGAGAGCACCAGGCTGCGGTTGGGCACGTCGGTGTTCTTATCGCCTTTTGCCGTTGGGTACGAATCCAAGTCGGGCTTGATCCAAACGCTGACGGTGAAATCGTTCGTCACGTCGCGTTGACCTCCGGCTTTGAACGCGGGGAAGGGATCGGTGGAGGCGACTTGCTTGCCGTCCTTGGCAATGGCGCGAAGCTGCCGCCCCCTAGCGGAAGACCGAAATACCACGAACACGGATTGCGCCGGGCTGAGCTGGAGCGGCACGCGCACTCCCGCCTCGGTCGAGTCGAAAATACTGAGAGGAGTGATTTCACCGGTCTCGGGGTTCCAGAGTTCCGGCTGTTTGTCCTTGACGCGGAAGGTGCAGACCACGTCTTCGGCGCGCCGACGCAGGTTGGCGACGAAATAAACCTCGGCGTTTTCCACGCGGCGATGGATGAAGTTGATGGCCGCGTCGCCCGAGCGCGAGGTGATTGCGCAATCGGGTTTGATCCCCAGCTTGTCGAGCACCGCCGCCATGGGCACTCCCCAGAACACGCGGCCTTTGCCGCACGTTCGGTCAGTGACGGTTTTGCCGTCGAGATCGCCCCAAACCTCATCGGCGATCTGGCGCAATTCCGAGTCGCTCGAGGGGTATTTGGTTAGCCCTGGATTCGCTTCCGGCTTCGGACCCACCAGCGCGATTCCTTCCTTGACCATCTCCCGCACTTTGCGCAGTACATCGAGATTCAGCCGCCGATCTTCGGGCAAGATCAACACGCGATAGCTCAGGCCGTCGGGAAACACGATGGCGCCGTTCTCAGCTTTCATGCGGGTCAGGATAGCTTCCTCGTTACCCACGTCGTAGTAATAACCCTCAGGAGGCGTCGGTTTCAACTGCTCCGGATAGACCGGCGTATCCACGGGCACTTCCACGCCAATGTAGTAAATCAGATCGGCGACCAATGTCCCCTGGCGCAACATATTCTGGGTGCGGGCCGCATACTCATACCAGCCCGCCAACCCGCCGTAGAGGGTGTTGGTCCGATCATTTTCCCAGCCCCACGGTCCCATCGTCATGCCGGGGAGAGCGGTGGGGTGGGGCTGCATGGCGTTGCGATGGAAGATGTACTGGTTGAGCCCTTGCGTGTACATCAAATCTCCCTGCCCTTTCATCTGGTAGGAGTAGTTCTGCCACTTGGCAAAAACTTCGTCTCCGGTAAAGGACTCGCACCCGACCACGGGTTTGCCAAAGACGTGACCGATGGAACCATTGAGCTTCACGCTGTAATTATTATTTCCCTGCCCCACCCAAAACTCGCCCATGGGCACGTCGAGGTGCGAGCCGCTTTGAATCTCCTCAAACGGCCCGCCGCTGTAAGGCTCGGCATAAGCCTTCAGGTTGTTCTCGCGGCAGCGCTCCGCGAAGCGGCCATAGTAATAATCTCCCATCAGGTCGGCGCAGGTGCGGCGAATGTCCCACAAGAAACGCTCCGAAACTTCCGCGCTCTCCACCACACGGCCGGTCATGGCGGGCAGATATTTGAACAGCTCGTAGCCGCGCCGCTTGGCGAACTCCTGCGGGAATTCACGAGTCCAGTTCTGCATTCCCGTTTCGTAGCTATCGATGAGTCCACCGGCCAATCCCTGGGCCGCCAGCGGCCCCAGCGCCTGCAATAATTCCCCAAACAAATGGTCGAAATGAAAGTCGTAGGCCTCGCGGCTGTACTTGTCGCACTCCAGTCCCCATCCGCCATCCGGCGCGGGATGGTTCTGGACGCCCGTGGTAGTTTGTCCGACGCGCAGAACCATCCAAGTCCCTTCCGGCGCGTCCCAACTCAATCGGCTCTCAGTGTCCATGTACTGGGTGATGTCCACGACTTTGGAAGGGTCGATGATCGATCCGCGCGGAACTTCGACTGCATCCGGGCCGTACCCCGGCGTGCGAGTGAAGTTGGCCTTGCGCGTCCAATGGGGGAGGCGCGCGGCGCCGCTCATACGAAAGTCAGTGATGCGGGCCGCATGCCAGGTGAGCATGCGGTAGAATTTCGCCCGCACTGCGGGGAAACTTGCCGTTGCAGGAAACTCCACCGCTTCCTCTCCGCTATCGCCCCAGTCAAGATCGCAGACCTTCCGGAACTCGACTCCATCGTCGGAAACTTCCAGCCAAAGGGGTGTTTGCTCGTGCTCGTGGGAAGGAGGTGGCGCGTCCGATATAGGAACGCCGTAAGCCGCCAGCGAACGCGCTTCGAAAGGCTCAGAGAATTCAAGCAGGAGAAAGGCCGGCTGGTTGGGATTGGGGGGGCGAAGCTCGACGCCAATGCGGGGATCGGCGTAGATCAATACCCCTCGGTCAACCGCGCCAGTGTTGGTGCTGGCTCGCTGGAGCGTTTGTTCCCAGGGCTGGCTTTCACCTTCCAACGCTGGAAACGCCAGCACAAACGCATCGCGGTAGTAACCCAGCTTGGTGAGCGGTTGCTTCAGCGGGGCGACCACGCGTTGCCCTCCTCGCACCAGCGTTTCGCGCCAGGTGAATTGCTTCATCGAGAGTTCGGGAGTAATCCACGGACCGCCGCTCGATGACCATCCGGGGCAGTTCATGATGTCGAACTCCATCCCCAGCCGCTCGGCTTCCTTGGCCGCGTGGTGGAGCAGTCGCGTGTGCTCGGAGCTGCTGTAGTCCACCGGGCCTTTGGGAATGCCCGTGCCGACTTGGAATATCTGGAAGCCGCGAATGCCCACGCGCTTCATGGCCTCGATGTCGAGTGTGATCCCCTCGGCGGTGATGTTGCCGTTCATCCAGTGCCACCATGTTTTGCAATGCGCGCCCGGGGGCGGTTGGCGGAATGCCGATTCCAGCGAGCCCGCCGCCTCCTCGCCGAAATTGAGCTGGGGCTTGATGCCAATCAGAGTTACTGCTCCTGCCGCGACGCTCTGCATAAAGGTTCGTCGTTTCATGTCAATCCTCTCCTCCTGTGGTTACTCGCGCGGGGCTGTTCCCTACCCACCCGCAAAGACACTCAAACTGAATCATGAGGAAGAAAAACTACCGCCCTTCGAGGAGAAAGTAAAGGGATTTTGCCGAGGTTGGTCAATGATGCACCACAGAGGTCACAGAGAAGATACCTCTGCTCTTTTCTGCGAAGTCTGTGGCCTCTGTGGTGAGTCTCTCCTTCGGTTGCAGACCTGACTCGCTTTTCAACCTCAGTTCCACGAATCCTGAGATCCGTTACTGTCGGCCGACTCACATTTGGCAAACCATCAAGATTTCAAATGCCGCACTGCCGCACTGGAATATAATCATGCGTTAGCATTTCCAGTGAGGGACATGAAGCGAAACCCTATTAATTTAAGGCATAGAACCTTGACCACCTTGGCTTTCTTCCTGGGCATGCTTGCTCTGCTCGGTCCCTGGCAGGCGTCGTCATTCGGGCAGGAAGGGACAGCGACGGAATCGAAACCCGCCGGCGCGCCATCGGATAAGAGCCCCACCGCGCAGGATCAGCACCCTTCGGGTCAGAAAGCCGCTCCCGAATCGGAGTCGAGCGGGGGCAAGCGCTTGTCGAAAACTGAAGTGTCGTCGTTGCCGCTGAATAAACGCGACTTCAGCGCGTTGCTTTTGCTGGCCGCGGGCACCATGACGGACACCAACGGCGCGGCGAATTTCACTCAGCAGTTCGCCGTTAACGGCCAGCGCGGTGTGACGACGGTTTTCGCCACGGATGGGATTGACACCACTGACCCGGAACTGGGCGGATCGACTTTCTCCAATTTCAATGTCGACGCGATTCAGGAAGTCCGCTCCAGTTCCGGCGTTATGCCGGCGGAAATCGGCCACGGCGCAGCAGGGTTTACCGAGATCATCACCCGGACTGGGACCGATGATCTCCATGGTTCCGTCTTCGAGTTCCTGCGCAACTCGGCGCTGGACTCACGCAATTTCTTTGATGAACGCAGCGTGGTGAGTCCCGGCCGCCTCCCGCACTTTGTGCGCAACGAGTTTGGCTTCACGCTGGGCGGGCCCTTCGTGATCCCGAGTCTCTACAACGGCCGCAAGCGGACTTATTTTTTCGGGCAGTACCAGGGATTCCGTCAGGTGCTGGGGACCACGCAAGTGCTTTCGGTTCCCAGCCTGCTGGAACGCAAGGGTGTGGATACTACCGCCTTCCCCGGCGATACTTTGCTGGTCCCCGTCAACCCGCAGATCAGCGCGGTGCTGGCTCGTTATCCATTGCCCGATGATCCCCAGGGGCCATTTGGAGACCGCACTTACGCCGCTCCCTCACCCGTCTCAACGGTGACCGATCAGTTCTCGTTCCGGGTCGACCATCGCATCTCCGAAGTATCGCAGTTCTTTGCTCGCTTCATGCTTAACCAGGTTAATGGGCCATTGACGAATCCGGATCAAACAGCGATCGACCCCACGTTCGCCATACGCTTTTTCGATCACCAGCGCAATGGAGGCTTTCATTACTCGCGTGCGGTGAGCCCGCAATTCATCGCTGACACCACGGTCGGCGCGGAGCGAAGCACGCCGTTTTTCCCCACCATCAATACCACGCAGCCGGGCCTGGCCTTTGGCGACGGCCTCTACGAACCGTTCAATAACCCGGCCGGCACCAACATGGGGCCATTTGACTTCTTGATACAAGCCAGGCAATCGTTCTCGTTCGTTCACGGAGCCCATTCCATGAAGTGGGGCGTCGAGACCCGCTTCAACCGCGACACCACGATCTTTGACATTAATCCGGACGGTTATTACACCTTCGGGGGCGGGACGGCGTACGCGCAATCTGCGATTCCCTCCGTTAGTGGACAACACGACATTCATCCAGGCGAGCCGCTGCCGGATACCCTCAGCGCCTTTCTCACCGGAACGCCCTTCAGTTATTCCGTTTCCAGCGCACCCATATACTTCCCGCAGGGCAACCGGGTGGGTGAGGATGCAGAACGGCGTGGCGCTTACAATTTCTATTTTCAAGATGCGTGGAAGGCCTCGCCGCGATTGAGCCTTAATTATGGATTGCGCTACGAGGTCAACTCGCGGATTGCCGAGGCTCACCACCTTACCTCGGAAGCCCGCGTCGTCAATCCCGAGGGCGCCCCGGCGGCGCCTTGGGCGCCGGCCGTAGCGATAAAGTACTTGGCCTACCCGCAGCCTCCCTACGACAAGGACTGGCGCGGCTGGGGGCCACGGCTGGCTCTCGACTGGCAGATGACGGACCGCACGGTCTGGCATGCGGGCGGCGCCATCACTACGATCCTGCCCGACATGTGGCAGGACGATTTCTTGACGGGCAGCTTCCCCTATACTGTCTCGACCTTGGTGACCGCCAAGCCGGACGTCACAGTGCCCTTTCATGATTCTGTCACCCCCGTCGTGTTGCCCCCCGTCTACACCGTGAGCGGCCAGCAAATCTACGCGCAGCGCCCCTCGACGGCCATCCCGCCAAACACGCAGCTCGACTTGTTGCGGTTTCAACGCGACTTGACGGCGCTCACGCCCGGCCACGAGCTCCAGTTGTTGGGAGTGGGAGGGATTTGCCCGGACTTCCGCAATGGGTACATCGAGACCTACAGCGCAGGCTTCGATCATTCCTTCGGCGACGTGAAGATGAGCGCGTCTTACGTGGCAACGCAGGGAGTTCATTTGGCAGCCATGCAGGCGCTTAACGGATACGCGGGCGCCAGCCCCGAGTTCGCCCCCTTCGTGCAAACCGACTCGAGCGGCAACATCATCAGCGGCTACGGACCTTCCTACCTGATGTCCACACGATCTCATTCCACCTATCACGCGTTGCAGACAGGGGTCGGGAAGACTTCGGCGCGTCTGGGTTTGGGCTTCGAAGCGAGTTACACCTACGGCAAGTCGCTTGATGATACCAGCGCCGTGCTGGCCGGATTCTTAGGGCTTTCCGATCCGGTTCTGCAAACCGCCCCGCAGGACCCGCGCCATCCTGCACTTGACAAAGCTCCCTCCACCTTTGACGTTACCCATGTCTTCACTCTGAGCCTGATTCAAAACTTGCCCTTCGATCGCGCCGCTTTCCTGCGGCCCGTCAGCGCCAAGCTCACCTCCGGCTGGCAAATCCTCAACATCACCACGCTCACCACGGGTTTCCCCTTCAGCGTTTATTCGGGTATTCAGCAGACAGGCCTAGGATCGGCAGGCGCTGACCGTCCCGATCAGATTGGGCGGCCGGTTTTTTCCACCAGCCGCACGGTGAGAGAAGACTACTTTGGGGAGGGAAGCAACAACGCCGAGTTCTTCCAGATTCCCATCGGGGTTCCCGGCGGCACAGGGCCCAACCAGGGCGTATTAGGAACTCTCGGGCGAGACACTTTCCGCGGCCCGGGCTTTCACGATCTGGATTTCTCTTTGATCAAGGACACGAGCTTCGGGCAACGCGGAAACAGCGAAGCCATGGTCTTGCAGTTTCGGGCGGAGTTTTTCAATATGTTTAATATAGTTAACTTTGGACTGCCACTTAATATCATTCAGGGTAGCGGCTTCGGAGTTATCAACAAGACGGCCGGGACCTCACGCCAGATTCAGTTTTCGCTCCGGCTGATTTTTTAGCGCGGCGAAAAGATCACCACAGAGGCCACAGAGAACACGGAAAAGAAATCTCCGCAGAATAACAACGCGTCATAAACCAGTGCTACAGAGACCTCTTCACTTCCAGTCAATGCTAACATTACTATGCTTAAACTGGGTATAACTCAGTCCGTATCCGAAGGGGCAAAGCAGCGACCCGGGCATGTCCGCATAGCCTTTCGCTTTTGCTCATACGTGACGTCCAAATCCACCCCGGCGCGCAGGGCCAGCGCCCCGGCTTCCTTCTGCGTGGGGACAATGTTCTCATAGACCAACGTGCCAAAGCCGTCGCCTTCGCTTTCAACTATTCCTTTGAAACCGAGCTCCTCCCGGAGAATCTTGTTCATCCATGTCGAAGGTGCTGCCGATGGCGAGTCCTTCCGGAAAGACGGTCGCACCGGGAAACATCGCGCGGTGCGTCCCCTCCTCGTCCTCGAGCAGAGGAATCTTCAGCCGCGTCCGGGTGAGTGCGATCTTCTGAAGCGCGTTGAAAAACTCAGCCTGCTGCCGGGGGCCTTCATGGAGGGCATTGTCGGCAAGCGAGAATAACCCGCCGCCCGGCCCAATCTCCTGATTATAGGTTCCAGCCACAAATCGCTAGTAAGCAACGAAAGTGTCTTCGGGGTCATTAGAAAGACCTTTCCAAGTTAGCTGAGGTGTGCGCCAAAAGCGTGCAGAGAGTCGAGAGTCGAGAAGTCGAGGAGTTAACACCCCAGGCTACAGCTCGACCGTGGCCTGGCATTCGACTCTCGACTTCTTGACTTCTCGACTTCTTGACTGAGTTGTTTGTTTTCATAGACATTCCCGGTTTGTTCCGTAAGAAAGCTGTCAGCTCTCGGCCATCAGCCGTCAGCCTTAGAGAGTCGAGGAGTTGAGAGTCGAGAAGTCCAGGAGTCAACAAACGCGCTCCAGTCGATCTCGCTCCGGCATCCGACTCCTCGACTTCTTGACTCTTCGACTTCTTGACTGAGTTGTTTGTTTTCACAGACATTCCCGGTTTGTTCCGTAAGAAAGCTGTCAGCTCTCGGCTATCAGCCGTCAGCCTTAGAGAGTCGAGGAGTTGAGAGTCGAGAAGTCGAGGAGCTAACAAACGCGCTCCAGTCGATCTCGCTCCGGCATCCGACTTCTCGACTTCTTGACTACTCGACTTCTTGACTGGGTTGTTTGTTTTCATAGACATTCCCGGTTCGTTCCGGCAGTTTTTAATACTGAGTCTGGCATAACGGACTTTGTGACTGTCCGCCTTCGACTCTCGTCCCCGCGCAGGCCTTTTTGGAATTGCCTGGGGTTTGAGCCAAGGGTGAGCATTTTCGCATTGGTCTGGCCGCTTTCGCATGAAAAAATGAGTTCGTTTTGAGTCCGTTCTTCACTCCGAAATTAGCTGGGCCATTGTTTTCAATAAGATACTGGGTTTGCTCGTTCGATTTAACATCTTTTTTGGGTTTTCCAACCGTTTTGCGCCCTCCGAGGGCTGTTTCTCGATCCCCTTCCCGCGCTCCCATCCGAGGCTCAACATAGGTCAACCAGGATAGGCTAGCGTAATTCCCGGAAGCTGTCAAGCAAAAAATGCGAGCAACGAGTGAAATTGATAGGGCGGCGGCTTTACGCCGCCATTGAGTCCCTGTGTCGCAACGTCCCCCTGACCTGCCCCCTAACTGGGGGGGCCTCTGTCGTTCCTCAGGGTCGAAACACCACCGTGTGCCTTGTCCAGCAACGTTCCAGAGAGTTTCGACAAGGCAGGATCTATTTCCTCGGACCCCGTATCTCGGTTAGTAGGGCCTGGATTGCTCGTGGAAGTGAAAACCGAAGGTGTCTCCCAAGAAAGCAAGTCGCCGTCAGTTCGGGCCCGGCTGCGCAAACGCTCAGGCTTGATTGCCGAAGTGCTGCTCCTTGCACCATGGCAGGAAAGGATTCAAGCGGGAAACCTCGTTCGTCAAACCGGACTCTCGGCAGGTCTGGTGAGCCGGCTCCTGCATCGTCTTGCGAGCTTGAAGCTGCTTGAGATTAAGGGAGCCGGGCCGAATCGCTATTACCAGATTGTTGATCCGGGCGGCTTGTTAGACTTGTGGGGGGCGGAGGAAGTGCCGCCGCCGCCCACCGGCCTTTATGTGTGGACCCGATCGCCAAAGGACCTTATTCAAAAATTCGCACTCCTGGACAAAGTCAGCGAGCATTGGGCTCTCGGTGGTGCGGCGGCTGCGAACGTGTACGCTCCCACTCTCACGGTCATTCCAGAGCCCACAGTTTGGTTCGACGCGCGCGTTCCGGCGGAGCGTGTTGCGCACGCGATCGGTGGCGAGATTGTGGACAAGGGAGCGAATCTGTGGCTATGGCAGTCAGAACAGAATGTCGCCCTAACCCACGCAGCTCTGGGGAGGCCTCTGGGTGCCGTGGCGATGGAATCAGGCGAGCTTCGAATTGTGACGCGCTCTCGGGCCTATATTGAAACCCTGAAGGAAAACCGACGCTCAGCCGAGATCGCGCGGAACCTTCGCGAGAAGATTCTCTCCTATGCCAATTGAACCTCCCAGACCTCCCCGTGCGGACTACACTCCAGAAGCCCTCGCCGCTTGCGAGAAGGCGTTGCGGACGATCCTAACGAAGGTCGGGCCATGGGGACAACGCTTGGTGCTCATCGGCGGAATGACACCTCGCTATCTTGTGAAACGGCTTCCAGTTGATGTCAAAGAACACATCGGGACAACGGACCTTGACATCGTGGTGGGAGTTACGATTTCGACCGAGGAAGAGCAAGCCTATCGTACCCTGCAACAGAACCTGAAGGACGCTCAGTTCGCACCGGCGAGAAATCCGGGCACGGGCCAAGAGGAAACCTTTCGTTGGACGCGTCAGGTGGATGGTGTCGGAGTCCATTTGGAGTTCTTTTGTCCGGTTGGAACTGGGCAGCCGGTCAAGCTCCTTAGGAGCCCTGGATCGAACGTGGGATCGAGGATTAGCGCGATTCGAACTCGAGGCGCGGAACTCGCTGCAATGGATTGTCAGGATGAATCTCCTCGGACGCGTTCGTGGCCACAATCGGCATCAGCGCAGAGTAATGCGATCTCTGTATAACTCTACTCTGCCCTTCCTTGATAATCCTTTTCTCGCAGGCTGGCACAGGGCGAGCTCAGCCCTGCGATTTCGTCCTGCCTCGATGCGGCGTCGATAAATCGAGAATCTTGGGGACAGGAACAGAAACGTGAATCCCAGAGCTGGGCTCGCTCCGCGCCAGCCCGCGTAAACCCTGGTGCCAGTATGGGCCGGCAGTCTAGGATTTCGCTCCAATGCCAAGCTTCGGGCTTCGGCCGTTTCTCTGGTGAGCCGTACGTCGAGTGACGAAATTCAGACCGCCGGCGGTTGGCGCGACTTCATAGAACTGGACTTTTGGGGAAGTTCTCAAAAAACTGTCTCTCCTGTACGGGCGTTGCAATATCTGCATATTGTCCTATAATTCGGAGACAAGGTGGCACCAGTATGCCTCGAATCATGGCCAATCGGCCGTATGGACTGCTGGCAAAGTATTACGACCAGTTCTTCACATTTCACCTGTCCTGGTACGAGGCGGCCCGACAGCGCGTGCTTGGCGGGATTCTGCTCAACCTTGAATCCGCATGTGACCTGGCATGTGGCACCGGAACAACGGCCCTTGTGCTGGCGCGCAATGGCATCAAGATGTACGGCGTGGATCTCTCCCCAACTATGTGTCGGCTGGCCCGTGAGAAGTCTCGACATCTCGGCCTGCCACTTCGCATCGTCCGCGCTGACATGCGGCATTTCCGATTGCCGGAGCCGGTCG
>Ga0326728_10007580_pt1 | contig 27683 bp, 18 predicted proteins | sample MB3enrmetagenome_FD_207602 | JGI IMG/M metagenome (GOLD analysis project Ga0326728, IMG submission 207602) | Lab enriched peat soil microbial communities from McLean, Ithaca, NY, United States - MB31MN | ecosystem: Environmental > Terrestrial > Soil > Wetlands > Peat | place: USA: New York...
ATGGCGATTTCACCCGGAATCCCTCCATTGCCACCAGCACCGGCGAGGGGTTCGCGGATTTCCTCCTGGGCTTCCCCGACACCTGGGGGGTGAGCGACAGTCCCACCACCGGCGAACGGATGTGGACGACGCAGCCCTTTGTACAGGACGAGTTTAAGATCCGCCCCAACCTGACGCTCTCGGGTGGAGTGCGATGGATTATTCAGTCCGGGTTCGGAGAAGCGTACAATCGGATCTCCAACTTCGATCCCACGTTGATCAATGCGGCTACCGGGACGCCCGGCGCCATGACCTATGCCGGCAATGGCTGGACCCACTTGCAGAACACGCACTATCACTTCTTCGCGCCCCGCGTGGGATTCGCCTGGTCACCCAAAAACAACTGGTCCGTCCGCGGCGGGTACGGCGTCTTCAGCATCCTCTGGTCCCAGTTCAATTACGGTAACAATGTGGCGCAGGGTTGGGGGATAACCGGTTACGAAACTTCCACCGACTTGATCCATCCTATTTTCTCCATGGAGCAGGGTCCGCCGCAGCCGCTCTACCCGACAAACGCCACCCGCACCAACGACTTCCTGAACGGGCAATCGGTGGGTTATAACCCCCCGAACATGCCGATCGGCTATTCCCAGCAATACCGGCTGGATGTTCAGCACCAGTTGAAAGGCGGTGTTTTAATCGATGCCGCCTATGTCGGCAGCCGGTCGCTGCACCTGCCCACTTCTGGGGGTTGGAGAGACTTGAATCAGGTGCCCGCGAGTCTCCTGGGGCCCGGCAATGCCCAGTTGAACCGGCCTTACCCGCAGTTTGCCACGATCACCGATTATGGCCCAATGGATTATGGGGATTACAACGCCTTCCAGTTTACCGTCAAAAAAGACATGGGCAGGGGGCTGATGTTCGCGGTCAATTACGCTTGGTCGCATTCACTGGATACCATGACCGCTAACGCCGGGACGAGTGCCCCAGGGGTCTGGCAGGATTTTTATACCCCTCAAGCCGATTACGGCGACGCGGCCGTGGATGAGCGAAACGTGCTCAACGGGGAGTTCGTTTACCGCTTCCCGGCAGGCCGCGGCCAGCATTTTCTGAACCGCGGTGGTATTGCCGATGCCATTCTCGGCGGCTGGGAACTCACTTCCATGTTTACGGCACGCAATGGAACGCCGTTTACGCCGCTCATGGGCGTGGGAAATGACGGCGCCCTGTCGGGGAATTGGCGGCCTAACCGGATCGCCAGCGGGAAGGTCGCTCAACCGACAATTAATGAATGGTTTGATCCTACGGCGTTCGTCGAGGCGGCCCCTTATACATTCGGGAACTCGGGGAGAGACATCCTCTTTGGGCCGCCGTTCCATGACATGGATTTCGCCTTGATGAAGAAATTCCCCATCTCGAAACTCGGTGAGGGGGGAAACCTGACGTTCAAGGCGGAGACGTACGATGCCTTTGATAGTCCGAATTTCAATTTACCAGCCGCCAGCATTGGAGTGGCAGGCGCCGGCCAAATCACCCAGGCGCTTGACAACCGGTTGGTCCAACTCGGGCTGATGCTGAACTTCTAACCGGTCTTAGCAGAAGGGATGGCATACGGGGGAATGGTGTCAGGAACCATTTCTCGGGCGCCCGCGGTTCCGCATCGTGTTTTCCAGTCCGAATTTCCCAACGGCTTTTGACACCCATTGCTCCGAACCATACGGCCGGCTTTTCTTTATCGCATAGCGGATATTCTCAATTTCTTCCTTGCCTTGCGATGCGTTGAGCCACTCCCGGTAATGCCGCGGCTCGGCCATCGGCCACGGGCTTAGCATCTTCTTTTGCTTTTCCTTTCCGTGCAGGCGGGCGTAAACGCTCGACCAAGGCCAGTCCTCGGCCTTTTTCACCAGGGCGGCTCGCTGGGCGTTTCTCTCCACATAGCGGACCAGCGTCAGGAAGTGACGGTCGGATTCTACCGGAAGCGACTTATATCGGCCCTGGTAGACATGGCCGTATCCGGCCGTCCGGGTTTTCGAGTGATAACGCTGAGTATGGGTCAGGGTGATTCGTTGCAGGAATTTCGAGAGGTCGCCGTCCGCGCGGGGATAGAGCACCAGGTGCCAGTGATTCGGCATCAGGCAGTAAGCCAAAATCCGCATGGGCACGAATTTCAAGCTTTCTTCCAGGATGGCGAGGAAATCCTGGTAATGCGCTGCTCTCTGGAAAAGGCGGGAACGAAAGTTCGCCCGGTTCAGGGCGTGGTAAATCATGCCGCCAACATCAACTCGCCGGACGCTGCCCATGACGGCATTCTACCGCATGGTTCCCGAAGAAGAAAGGTACCTGACACCATTCCCCTGACACCTTTCCCCCCCCAAGTGCTCCGCGCCCCCCCGTTGCGTCAAATGTCCGCCCTTCACTTCATGCAATACCTTCAACCGATCCCGGTCCTTCGTGCTCATCGCCAGCATCTCCTGTTTTCTCATCCCGCCAGTTTGACGGACTTCAACAGGAACTTTCTACTTTGCTGCAATAGGAACTTCTCATGTTGCTGCGGCATGGACCCATTGGGGCTTGACAAGCGACAACACATTTTAGTACTCTCCGCCAAACGTGCAGGGTACCGCTAGCTGCACCTGAAGGGTGGCCACTCTTTCGTCTTAGAGACGTATTAACTTACGTTACCGCCGACTGATCCGCTTTCTGGTTTGATTGCTGGTTTCTCTGAAGCGAGCCAATCGGCCAAAGCCTACGGTCAAGCCCCAAGGGACTTGCAAGGAGGGCATCAAGATGAACGCACCTGCCTGTTCTCCACCTTGCAGCTATTTCCATAGTTACAGTTCCAGGCCCGCGAAGTATGGAACCAAACGGTTCCTGGGCGGGACTGTCCTCTTGCTCTCTCTCCTCGTCCTCGGCTCGTGGGCGTTTGCACAGAACACCCCCGGCGCGCGTAGCCGGCCGCTGACCTTCAGCGATAATGCCGCCAATAGCCTCCCGACCGTCGGCCTGGCGGAAACCCTCTCCTCGCCCGTCACCGTTTCCCCCGCGCGCCTGACGCTCGCCAGCGGCACGGTAGGCACGAAGAGCGGCGCGCAGACGGTGACGCTGACGAATCATCTGAACACGTCCCTGCCCGTCTCGACGGTGGTGGCCACGGGAGATTTTGTGGTGGCCAGCAACACTTGTGGCGCCAGCGTGGGCCCAAGGCGCAGTTGCACCGTCGGAGTCACGTTTACGCCTACGGGGGTGGGAGTCCGCACGGGCACCCTCACCCTTCCCTACCGCGCCTCCGGCAGCCCCAGCGTGATCCCCCTGAGCGGCGCCGGCAACGCCGATGGACTTATTTCCCTTGTCGTGACCCCGGCGAATCCCTCGATCCCTTTAGGAGAAGGGCAGCAATTTACCGCCACGGGTTATTTTAGAAGTGGCAGCACCCAGAATCTGACGACCTCGGTCGCCTGGGGTTCATCGGCGCCGGGCGTGGCCACGATCACGGCGGCGGGCCTCGCGAGCAGCATCTCGCTGGGCAGCACGACGATTGTTGCCGTCTGGGTGACGATCACCCCGTTAGGTCGGGCGACGCGAGTGACACCGGGCCTCCCGATTATCAACAGCCCGCCGAGCAATATTAGCGGCTCGACCACGCTGACGGTGACGGCTGCCGCGGCCCCAACAAACCTCACCGTACTGAACCTCGAGGGAAGTGACCTCATTTGGAATCCGAGCCAGCAGAAGCTGTACGTGGCGGTGCCGAGCGCTGCGAGTGTCAACGCAGGCACGATTACGGTGGTCGATCCGATTGCCGGATCGATCATCAGTGCGCAGCAACTCAGTTCGGCGCCATCCGGACTCGCTGTCTCCGACGACAGCCAATACCTCTACGCTGTGATTAGCGGAGCATCGGCGATTCAGCGGTTGACTCTCCCTGCACTCACACCCGACATTGAATGGTCGCTGGGGAAGGATCCGATATTCGGCGGCACCGCCCTTGCTGGAGATATCAAGGTGCAGCCGGGCGCCCCGCATACTCTGGCGGTGTCAATGGGAGAGTATGGATCCGGCTCGGTCGCCGTCTTCGACGATGCGGTCGAGCGCTCCGCCGTGGCAGGTAGCATATCCAATGAGGTGGGGAACTCGCTTCAGTGGAAGCCGGATGGGAGCGAGTTGTATGCCGCGTATACAATGTTGAATGACAGCGGGTATTGGACTTCCGTTAGTGACGACGCTCTTTATACGATGCCGGTGACCGAGACTGGCGTCGGCGCTGTGACCACGTATCACTCAACTTTTCGGTCCGAAGGCGCGCATCTGCACTCCGATTCGACGACGGGGTACGTTTACGGCGACTGGGGTGAGGTGATCAATGCGGCAAATGGAATTCCGGTTGGCAACTACCGGTGGAGCCGACCCAACGGAACGTATTTTCCAGGGCCGCTCTCAGTCGTGGATCCCAGGCTGAACCGCTTCTACACGCTCCTCGAGGTCCTTGAGCCCGACGAAACTCTGGCGTTCCAGATACAAGCCTTTGACCAAACCCAATTCCGGTTGCTGAGCACAATCGTCATTTCTAATCCCGCCGGCGAACCCACTAATTTCATTCGATGGGGCCAGGCAGGCCTTGCCTTTGTGACGAACGCTACTTACGGAAGTACATCCGGAAACCTGTACGTTCTCGACGGGGGTTTTGTGAATCCATTGGGCGTTCAGGACACGTCAGTGGGAACCCCGCTGAATCCTGTACCGACGCTGACCGCCGTCAGCCCCATCACAGCGGTTGCGGGCAGCGGAGGGGTAACACTTACTGTGACGGGGCGCGATTTCATAGGGCAACCGACGGTGTACTGGAATGGGAATGCACTTCCGACAACCATGGTGAACAGCACAGAGCTTTGGGCGCAGGTTCCGGCCTCGGATCTCACCTCGGCCAGTCAGGCCACAATCACGGCGTCGAATACCTCGGCCGCATTCCCCGCCTCCAACTCGATGCCGTTTTCCGTGGACTCGCCTCCACCGACGGGGAATCAGATTTCTGTGTACAGCACCGGTGGAAATGACCTGGTGTGGGATGCTAATGCCGCCAAGATTTATGTCAGCATGCCCGGAATCCAGGGCGACTCAGGGGACGCCATCGCGATTGTCGATCCCGTGGCCGGAACCGTAACCAACAGTGGGTTCCTCGGCAGCGATCCCGCCCGGCTGTCCCTTTCCGAAAACGGCCAATACCTCTACATGGCTCTCTACGGCGAGAATGCCATTCAGCAGTTAGTATTGTCGAACTTTACGGTTAATACCGCATGGAACCTGGGTGGCGCCGGGACGTTCTCCGGACCCTATTACGCGCTGGATTTGCAGGCCGCGCCCGGAGCTCCTCAGACCACGGCGGTAGAGTTGGCGAATTTCGCCATCTCTCCCTCGGCGGCCGGCGTAGTCATTTACGACGGGTCAACGCCGCGTCCAAATATTGGATGTTGCGGCTCTTCATTGCAATGGGCAGGAGACGACTCGACTCTTTACGGGGTCGACCAAGAGGTGCCCCAGGACTTTTTTGTGGTGGGAGTGGGGCCTTCTGGCGCCGCACTAAGCCAGCAGTACGATAGAGTCTTTAACTCTTATTCCGCCAGCATTCATTACGACGCGGGTACAGGCCTGGTCTATACCGATGACGGACAGGCTTTTCAACCCTCGAATGGCACTATCGTTGGCAGTTATGGCGCGTCCGGGATTGCGGTTCCGGACTCAACCCTGGACCGAGTGTTCATCCTGGGACAAACGGCCGCGCAGGCTGGCACCCTGAACTACACCATCGAGTCATTCGACCAGGCGAAGTTCACCGCCATCGCCTCGATCCCAATTGACAATGTGGTTGGTGCGCCGACGGCGCTCATTCGCTGGGGAAGCCACGGCTTGGCGTTCACCACGCGTATTGGGGCGCCTACGGACTTTACGGGTTCCGGTCCAGGTCAGTTATACGTCATCAGCGGAGATTTTGTGCAACCCTCAGGCAGCGCCAGTCCAACTCCCGGCACCGCGCGGCTGCTGCCAGTCCAGAGAACCTGGAGTTTGGCAAGCAGTTCCAGGCCTCAGTCACAACCGGCTGTTGTGCACCCAAATCCCTTGAACCAGTGACCTGTCAGGTTGTTTCCGGCGAGATAATCGGCTCCGATCTAATCTATGGGGAATCATGAGGCACGGTATAGGCGGCTGCGCTTCGCTCGAGTCGCTAACCGGACACGCCCCGCGCTCAGGTGGCAATCCCCTGGTACCCGTATCACACGGAAAATTCCGGTCCAGAAGTCTTGTGGGAAGTGTTGAATAAACCGACTCTTTGCGAATAAATCCTGGCTGACGGCGTTCGAGAGGCCGCCGACTGTCTATCGACGCCCATACCGGAAATTGGCCAATCTATACCACTGCCTAATTTCAAACTTTACCAATACCCACGGATCAGAATCCATGCGTTTCGGTTGCATCCGGGCGTAGAATGGATGTGATTCCTCGCGAGGAGTGAAGGCTCATGGTGAAGTTCCTGCTCTGGTGCATTCTGCTGGTTCTTTGCTGGCCACTGGCGCTGCTGGCGCTGGTGCTTTATCCGCTGATTTGGGTTCTGACGCTGCCGTTCCGCCTGGTGGGAATTGCCGTCGGGGGGGTGTTCGAATTGCTTTGGGCCCTTATTACTCTTCCGGCGCGAGTGCTCAGCGGACCTCGTCGTGCCTGAGGTCCGCGCGGTTCCGTTACGGTTGCTTTTTCGGCGGTGGAGGTGGCGGCAGAGCTTTCAGGTGCACCTTGGCCGCCCGAAAGGCGATGCTATCCTTCTCAAGTCCTTGCGCGGGCGGATTCCGCTGAAGTTCGGTACGGAGCGCCGCCACCCGTTCACCCGGGAGAGGGTGATTCATCAAGAGGCCCTCGACGAGCGTGGGGTTCCCCGTGAAATTGCTCAGGCGGGCAAGGAAAGAAATCAAACCTTGCGGGTCATACCCGGCGCGGATGGCATTGTACATGCCAAGCATGTCAGCCTCGGATTCTTCTTCGCGGCTGAATTTGCGGTCGGCGAAAAGCAGGATTGGACCGCCATACCGCTGCAGCATGTCCACCATCTGCTGGTTATCGAGCATGCCGGCCTTTTTGAGTTGGTACATTCCCTGCTCGATCCAGTAGCGGCGCGCCACATCGTTCATACTGTGATAAGCCACAATGTGGCCCACCTCGTGCGCCAGAATGCCGGCCAATTCACTTTCGTTCAGGACAAAGTCCAGGAGCCCGCGATGCACGTAAATAAATCCCCCTGGCAGCGAGAAGGCATTAACCGTATCAGTATTGACAATCTTTAAAGAGTATTGAAGTTGGGGCCGGCGCGAGGCTTGGGCCACCTTTTGCCCCAGGTTATTCAGGTAAGCCGTAAGCAGGGGTGCATCCAGGAGCACCATTTGCTTGTCGGTCTCCTCTGCGGCCTTGCGGCCCATGGCCATCTCTTCCTCATCGTTAAAGGTGTTATAGAAGGCCTTGGCGGGCGTCGGCTCCTCCGCGCGCAGAGGCAGACTGACGAGCATGAGCAGGAGAAGCATTCCCCCCAGTTTATTGCCCGGTAGGCGAAAGAAAGGAGTGAGCTTCGTCATGCCACCCTGCCTTTCGTAGGGTCCCAAGCAACTTTCATGCCGCGCTTCAAAGCGATATTGCCGATCCAGGAAGTTCGCGCCGCCTCGAAGCCCACGTGAATGTTGGCGTTGGGAGACTTGCGCGTGCGCATACAGTCCACGAAGTTGATGACGTTGTCAAGCGTTCCATCGTGCTCGGCGCGCATGAAGAGTTCCGGCTCCGGCTCGAGCGAGGCGGGTACAGAAGATACGCCCTCCGGGTACACGGCCAGGTGGGCACGGTCAATCTTAAGCGTTGCATCGCTACCGCAAAACATGATGCCGCCGTCCTCCACACTGCTATTGATGGAGCCGGTGAAGGTGACCATGAAATTGCCCGGATATTCATAAACTGCGGTGACCGTGTCGGGGCACTGCCAATCCATCGCGTAGAGGCCGCCCACCGTGGTGGCCGTCTTGGGCGCCGATTGATCCATGTACCACTGGATGACGTCAATCCAGTGCGTCAACAGGTCGGTGAGAATGCCCCCGCCGAAATCCCAATACCAACGCCACCACCAGTATTTCTCCTCGCTAAAAGGCTGGTCGGGGGCGCTGCCCAAGTAGCTTTTCCAGTCCAGGTCAACCAAGTCGACTTTCTCGAGGTCTTTCTTGGCGTCGTATTTCTGGTACCAGTAAGTATGGACCATGGTGACTTTGCCGAGACGGCCGGAGGCGACGATCTCCTTGCCGATTTTCCAGTGCTCCCAACTGCGCTGCTGGGTGCCGGTTTGGACGATGCGCTGGGTCCCATCCACCGCGCGCACCATTTCCACTCCTTCTTCGATCGAATGCATGATGGGCTTTTCGACATAGGCATCCTTGCCGGAATTCACTGCGTCGATGAGCATTTGTTTGTGCCAGTGGTCGGGACTGCCGATCAGGACCGCGTCAATATCCTTGCGGTCAAGAACTTCGTGATAGTTCGAGTAAGCCTGGGCGCCAGGGCCCGCGATTTGCAAGGCTTTGGCGCGGGCGGGCGCGTAGACATCGCAGACGGCCACGATCTCGACGGCAGGAGCCTTCTTGAACATCTTCATGTCGTAGCGAGCGCGTTCCCCGCTTCCCAGCACGCCGACACGAATGCGGTCATTGGCGCCCAACACGCGTGCCGGTGCCAATCCGCCCAGCACGGCTGCGCCGGCCCCGGCAAGGGCCGAGTCTTTCAGAAATTCTCGCCGCGTGATTTCTACTTTCTTTTCCATGAGGGAACTCTCCTTCCAGGGTGGGGATGGTGAGTTGCCACCACGGCGTTTGCCGTGGCGCTACTCCTTTCTGTGCACAGACATCAAGCTGCCCATACAGGGTTTCTAAAGCCCGCTCACCAGCCGAGCCAGGCTGCGCCCACCGGGCGTCTTTACTTGGGCCGCCGGATTGCTTTCCGCTCCCAGCGCTGCTGGCGCAATTCCATGTAGAGGTCCACAGGCAACGGGCCTTGTTCGCTGACACGCACGTTCTCTTCTACGTTCTTCACCTTGCGCATGCCGGGGATGATAGTGCTCACGGTGGGATTATTCAGGATGAAACGCAGCGCTATCTCCGGCAGCGTCATGCCATGGGGGACGAGCGGCTTCAGGGCATCGGCGTGCGCAACGCTCTCCTGGAGCGTCTCCGGACCGAAGTGAGAATTGCGCCAATCACCCTCCGGCCATTTACTCTGAAGTGTCAGCGTGCCGGTCAGCGAGCCCTGGTCCAACGGGCAGCGCGCAATGACGGCCACGTCCAGGGCGGCGCAGGCGGGGAAAAGCTCGTCCTCGGGATTCTGATCAAAAATGTTGTACATGACCTGCACCGAGTCAATTAACCCGGACTTCACTACACGCACGCCGGTCCAGGGTTCCCAGCGATTGAGGCTGATGCCCACGGCCCGGAACAGCCCTTGGCGGCGCAAATCATCGATCTTCTTCACCCAGCGTTCGTCCTCCAGCCAGGCGTCTGACCAGGTGTGGAATTGAATCAGGTCGAAGTTTTCCAGACCCAGGTTTTCGAGACTGATGTGCACATACTGGTCAATATGCTCGGGGGGAAAACAGTCCTCAAGCGTGAACTCGGGGCGCGAAGGCCAAGCCATATTTTTGGGAGGAATCTTGGTTGCCACGTAAAGCTTCTTCCCAGGGTTCCGGCGCACCACTTCCCCCAGCAGTTGTTCGCTGTGCCCATAGCCGTAATGCCAGGCGGTGTCAAAAAAGTTGCAGCCTAAGTCCACGGCGCGCTGTAAGGATTGCCGGGATTCGGCGTCGCTGGAGCCGGTCCAGCTCGCCATTCCCCACATCCCGTACCCGATCTCACTCACCATCCAGCCGATGCGTCCAAAGCGGCGGTACTGCATGATCGAGTCTCCCCGTGCCACCCTTACTGCGACCAATCGGTTGGCGTCCGGTCCCAACGATGCTCGCGTAGTTCCGTATGCAGATCTACGGGTAACGGACCCTTATTGGCGGCGCCTATGTTCGCTTCCACGTTCGCCAGTTTGCGCATACCCGGGATGATGGTGCTCACCGTGGGATTATTTAGGATGAAACGCAATGCCATTTGCGCCATGTCCATGCCCGGAGAAATAAGCGGGCGCAGGGCTTCCGCACGTTCCACACTGGCATTGAGGTTTTCCGGGACGAAGTAGGTGTTGCGCCAATCGCCTGGAGGCCATGTGCTTTGCAGGGTGAGGCCTCCGGTGAGCGTGCCTTCGTCAAACGGACACCGCGCGATGACGCCTACATCCATTGCCGCACAAGCCGGAAAAAGCTCGTCCTCGGGGTTCTGGTCAAAAATGTTATAGATGACCTGCACCGCGTCAATCAGCCCTGACTGGACCGCGCGCACGCCGTTCCAGGGTTTCCAACGATTGAGGCTGATGCCTACCGCACGGATCAGCCCCTGGTGGCGCAGGTCGTCGATCTTCTTCACCCAGCGATCATCCTCCAGCCAGGAATCCTCCCAGGTGTGGAATTGAATCAGGTCGATGTTTTCCAGTTCCAGGTTTTCGAGACTGGAGTGCACGAATTGGTCAATGTGATCGGGAGGGAAACAGGCGTCGAGTGTGAACTCGCGGCGGCTGGGCCAAGCGAGATTCTTGGGAGGAATTTTGGTGGCCGTGTAGAGCTTTCGTCCGGGGTTATTGCGCACCAACCATCCCAGTAACTTCTCACTGTGGCCGTTCCCGTACGCCCAAGCAGTGTCAAAAAAATTACAACCCAGGTCGACGGCCTTCTGGAGGGAGTTTTTCGACTCCGCGTCGTCGGAGCCCGTCCATCCCCCCATGCCCCACATGCCATAACCGATCTCGCTTACCATCCATCCGGTACGTCCCAACCTGTGGTAATTCATCACGAGTTTCCTCTTGGCCCGTTTTCTCTAAAACAGGCTGCCACGCGCGCGCCGCCACAAGTGAAGGTGGTGCGTCCGCGCCAAACCGTGACTCTACCAGAAGTGCGCCCGACATTTAAGGGGCAAGTGAATCATCCCAGGCGCGAGCCCCGCCCTTCCAAATCGGCGCTGGGAAATTCGGGGCTTAATCCAAAATCCGAATCGAAAATCTAAAATCCTCACAGTGTGGGGCTGTGGTCACCAAGGAGCGTTCGGCGAATGATGACAAGCGGAACTCCGCCCTGCTCCATGAAGCGGTCATGGAACTCCTGTAATGTAAACTTGTTCCCCAGTTTCTTTTGGTAGTCATCGCGCAGCTTCAGAATTTGGAGTTTCCCCAGTGTGTACACCAGATAGGTGGGATCAGAGGTTCCGCGCTTGGCCTCGATATCCGCGACGGCGGGGACTTGATATCCCTCTTGGATGAAGAACTCCTTGGCCTGATCCATGGTCATGTTTCCGGTATGCATTTCAATTCCCACGATAAAGCGGGCATTGCGCAAGAGTGCGTCCTGCAATTGTCCCATGCGCAATTTGGGATCCCCGCCGCCATAGCCCTCATCCAGCATCATCTGCTCCGTGTAGTGCGCCCAGCCTTCCACGTTGCTGCCGCAGAACAGCAACTTCCGCACTTTGGAGTTCAGGCGTTTAACCCACAAGAACTGAACGTAGTGACCGGGATACGCCTCGTGAATCGCGGTGCTCAGGATGGTGCCGCGGTTGAAGCCTTCCATCCAATCCTCCACGTGCTGCGGCATCCAGCCGGACTCGGGGAGGGTTACGTTGAACATGGCCTCCGTTGCCCGGGATTCGTAAGCGCCGGGCGTATCCATGGAAGCGGTGGTAGTGGCGCGCATGAAGGGAGGTGTTTCTTCCAGGATCGGTAAGATCGGGGAAGGGATGGTGACGATTCTTTTGGCATCGATGAAATCGCGCAGGCCCCCCAGCAAATTACGGAAGGTCGGCAAGAGCTGATCGGGCGCGGGGTGATCCTTCTCGAGGGAGGAAAGCACATCCCGTGGGCTGGCATCCGGGTTGACGAGCGCCGCCGTTTCCTTCAATCGCTGCTGGTTACGTTGCAGGTCGGCGTAGCCGATCTGGAGGAGTTGATCGAGGGGAATATCCACCATCTCGTCATCGAGAAGCTTCTGCCGGAAATTCTCCGCGCCAATGCGAAAGTCTCCCTGCGATGTGGGAAGCAAGTCGTCTTGGAGGTAGCGTTGGAAATTCTCGAGGGCTTTCACCACAGCGGCGTTGGCTTGCTGGAACTCAGCCCAGAGGGCTGCGTCCTTTATTTCGTAGGATGGAGCGGCGCTCGCCCCTGGCCCAACGCCGTTCGGCCCTACCGCCTGAAAAGCCCCTGGGACGTCCTTTTGAAAGAAATCAATGATCCCCGGCATTTGTTCAATCGCGATCTGCGTGTAGATTTTCGGCGGATTCGAGAGGCTGTCGTGGGCCGTCATCAGAGCGCCGGGAATCTGGCGCTCGCGCGCGATAACCGAACGCAAGCGTTCCTCCGGCGGCGCAAAACTGCGTTTGATGATCACGAAAATGCTTTCGGTGACACCGCCAACATACAGGTTAGGGTCCTTCCTCCACATTTGCAGAACTTGGAGTTCCAACAAACGGCCCTTGATACTGCTCTGCAAAAAGGCCAGGTCCCCTGCACTTTCCGCTGAAAGTTTCGCCGGATCAATGCGGTCAAGCTGTGACCAGAAATTCCGCAGGTTGGAAATCTCCCCCTCGCGCGAGGCGCGGGAGTAATCCTCCAGCTTGGCATCGTACTGATGGAACCCGGCGGCAGTTGCTTCCTTGGGGTGAAATTGAAAGTAGAAGTCGAAGTAGTTGTCGACCAGCCGATTGAAGTCGGCCGGGATCTTGGGGTTTCCAGCGCGCATATGGGGGACAAGGGTCAAAGCCACACACCACAACACCACAAAAGATGACGCGAATGCAACCGTACGTCTCATCATAAGGGTTCCTCACGAACCCCTAAAGTAGCACATATGGCTATAGAAGAAGGGGGAACTGAACAAGGGCAAGTCGTCCTAACTCGCGTGGCGCGTGGTATATTCAGAATGAGACAAGTATAAGGGGCTTCGCAGATTTTGGCCTTAAATGGCGGCGGCAGGTTTGCCGCGGCCCCCAATACTCCATGATGAAGGAATCCAATCCGCAGCCCCCCCCATCCTTCTGGGGAGTGTTGCTGCTGGCGCATGGGGCGCCCGATAAGCTCGAGGATATCCCCGAGTTTTTGCGGAACGTGCGCGAAGGGCGGCCCCTGCCGGAGCCGGCGGTGAAGGAAATCATTCACCGCTACAGCCTGATTGGAGGGGGATCGCCGTTGCTGCGGCTCACCACCTTGCAGGCGGAAGCGCTGGCGAAGTTGATTGCACACCCGGTTTACGTGGGCATGAGGAACTGGAAGCCGTTTATACCTGAGGCAGTGCGCGGACTCAGGGACGATGGCGTTGACCGCGTGGTGGCGGTGTGCCTGGCGCCCCAAAACTCCCGCACGAGCATTGGACTGTACCGAAAATACTTGACGGACGCGGTGGCGCAGGTACACCCGGGGTTGGCAGTGGATTTCGTTGAAAGCTGGCACAACCATCCGGGTTTGATCGAGGCGTTTCGCGAGCGCGCGGCGGAGGCGCTCCTTGCCGCGAAAGACGAAACCGGCGGCCCCGTTCCCGTCATTTTCACGGCCCACAGTGTGCCCGAGCGGACGATAGCCGAGGGAGATCCTTACGAGCGGCAAGTGAGGGAGACGGCGGCTCTGGTGGCGCGGGCGGCGGGCCTCACCGAATATCGCTTGGCGTTCCAAAGCCAGGGGATGACCGCGGAAAAATGGATCGGGCCGACGGTGGAATCGCAAATCGACGAGTTGGCGCGGGCGGGCTGGAAGAATGTATTGTTGGTCCCCGTGGGATTTGTTTCGGACCACGTCGAAATTCTCTACGACATCGACGTGCTATTCCGCGACTATGGGAAGGCTCGGGATGTCTCGGTGCGCCGGTCGGAATCGCTGAACGCCAGTCCCCAATTTGTTACGGCGCTGGCCAGCCTGGTAACCGCGCGGATTAAGCAGATGTCAGGTTTCAGATGCCAGGTGCCAGGCTCTGGCCCTACTGACACACCTGATACCTGACACTTACAGGAGTGGGGGTACGGCTGGCCGTACCCTCTTGGTTCGGTCGCGCGATAAAAATGCAGAGGGTACGGCAAGCCGTACCCCAACAACCGCATGGTCGGGAGCATAAGCAACTGAGTGACGGGAGCAAAGTTTGCCGGGTAGCGGTGATCGGCGGAGGCGTCACTGGCCTTGCCGCCGCTTACACGCTGGCGCGGGCACGCCAAGCCGGCGGTCCGATCGAGGAAATGCTCATTGAGGCAAGCCCTTGGTTGGGCGGTGTGGTGCGGACGGAAACGGTTGATGGTTTTGTGATCGAAGCCGGCCCCGACAGCTTCCTCGCCGAGAAGCCACAGGCCGCGGCGATGGCGCGGGAGCTGGGGCTGGGTGACGATCTGATGGGCTCCAACGACCACGCGCGCCGCACGTACATTCTTCATCGGGCGCGACTACTGCCGCTGCCCGATGGCCTGATGTTTTTGGTGCCGACGCGCCTTTGGCCGATGATGACCACCAAGCTGCTACCGCTGAGCACGAAACTCGCGGCAGCGTGGGAGCTGTTTTCCTCCCCACCCGCGGGCGACGAAGGTGATGAATCGGTAGCCAGTTTTGTCAAAAGGCATTTCGGTGAGGCGATGGTCGAGAATATCGCCGACCCCTTGCTGGCGGGAGTCTACGGCGGCGATTCAGCGGCGCTCAGTGTACGTTCCGTGTTGCCGCGCTTTTGGCAGATGGAACGCCAACACGGCAGCCTGACGCGCGCCACATTGAAGGCCATGCGGAAGCGTCGCAAGGCGAATTCGAACAACAATAACAGCCCAGATTCAGCCGGAACAGGTACTGCCCCGCCGGGTAAGGTGCCGCTCTTCATGACTCTCAAGGGCGGGCTCCAACAAATGACAGAGAAGCTCGCGGCACCAGTGGAGACAGCCCGAGTTTTTTTGCGCCGCCGAGTGCTGGCTCTGGAGTTTGCTCCTGGCGGACCGGGAGGCGCTACGGACTCCTGCTCCCGGCGGTTCCAGATCACTTGCGAGGGTGAGAAGGTTTTCGACGCGGACGCGGTGGTTCTCGCCCTGCCGGCGCATTTGGCCGGTGGGCTGGTTTCATCCCTCGACCACCGCCTGGGTGAGTTGCTCGATGGCATTCCCTACACTTCTTCCATGACGGTCTCGCTGGGGTTTGACGAAGGTGCCCGGGCGGCGCTTCCCGCCGGTTTTGGATTCCTGGTGCCACGCAAAGAGCGGCGGCGAATGCTGGCCTGCACTTTTGTCCACGTAAAATTCGACCACCGCGCGCCGGAAGGGAAGGCAATGCTGCGATGCTTCCTGGGCGGGGCGCGAGATCCCGATGTGCTCAGCTTAGGTGACGACGAAGTTGTGGCCATCGTGCGGCGAGAACTGAAGGAGATTCTGAACTTCACCGAAGCGCCTCTATTCTTCCGGGTGCACCGATGGCCTGCTTCGATGGCGCAATATCCGGTGGGCCACGCGGGGCGCGTGAGTGCGATCGAGGAGCGGCTACAGGACCTGCCCGGATTGTACCTGGCGGGGAATGCTTACTCGGGGATCGGCATCTCGGACTGCATCTGGACCGGGAGGAGCGCTGCGGAGAAGGCCCTGGAGTACTTGGCAGTGGGCAGAAAGCAGTAGGCAGAAAGCGGGAGAATTTACCCCCTCATCCCCACGCGCAACCGCTACTAGCGGCTGCCGACCACGCCGCGCACTGAGTCAATAAGTTTTACCGAATCGTATCCGATGCCATCCTTGAAAACAGTTTCCACGTTTTCGATGTCCTCGATCTTTTTTGACGGGTCACCCTTGATGATCGCCAGGTCGGCCTGCTTGCCCGGGGCAATGGTGCCGATGCGATCCATCTCTCCCAGAAACTGCGCGCCGTTCGCGGTGGCGATGTGGACCGCTTCCAGGGGTGTGAATCCCGCCTCGACCAGCAGCTCCACCTCCCGCTGGTCGCCGAAGCCGGCGATCACGCCGCCCATCCCTGTGGGATCCAATCCGGCCAACAGCAAGCCCCCAGCCCGGGAGAACGCGCGCTCGAATTCCATCTCTTTCTTGAAGGCTGCCGGCCACGGGGATGTCTCGGTGCCGTATCGGCGGCGGATGGCGGCCTGGTCGGAGGCCCGGACCTTGTTGGCGAGCAGGGCGTTGCGCGCATCAGGTGCGAGCGCGTCGAGCACTCGTTGGGGAATCGAGGGACGCCCGGGCACATTCATTTCAAATACCGGCAAGGTGGAAGTCACGGCCACATGATGTTGCACAAGATCGAGAATCATGGCGTGGACCGGACCGGATTCGACGTCGAGCTTGCCGTAGAAATCGATATCCTGCGGCGTGCTGGTGCACTCGCCGGGCTTCTTCCACGGAAAAAACTCCGTATCGACCAGCAATCCGTGCTCGAGATCGTCTATTCCCAGCGCGGCCGCTTCACGGAATCCGATGGAGCAGAGATGCCCGGTGACTTTCACGCCCCGCATGTGGGCGGCCGCGATCGCCGCCGCGAGCTCATCGTGCGTAATAAAGTTGTAAATCTTGAAACTGTCGATGCCCTGGCCGACCCAGAAGTTGACGGTCTGGGTGGCGTCCTCCGGACCCCTGAGCTGGTGCATCTGGATCGCCCACGAACCCTTCCCCTCCAGGTAAGGCCCGGTGACGTGGATCTTGGGGCCCGGCATGTCTCCCGCGTCGATAGCTTTCTTTAGCTCGATGTCGGTGTAAGGTTCCAGCGCGCCGGTGGTGCGGATGGTGGTGACTCCTCCGGCAAGGTACAAGCGCGGAAAGCTGAAGGCCATTTCGCCGAAGATGCGGTTCCCCATCGGATAAATCAAGTGATCGTGCATCCCCACGAGGCCGGGAATTACGGTGTAGCCGTGCAGGTCGAGGACGCGCGCATCATCGGGAACCTTGGTCGAATCGGTGTCTCCGACCGATGCAATCTTTCCCTGGCGCAGCAGGATCATCTGATTTTCGCGTGCGGGCGCGCCGGTGCCATCTATCACGCGGATGTGGGTCAATGCCGTCACCGGCGAGTCAACCTTAACAAACGCCCGTACAGTCGGTGAAAGAGTCTGCGCCAGGCCAAGGGGGGCAGCGAGCATTATTACGCTGAGCACGGCAACAAATTTCCACATTCGCATGTGACTCCTCCGGCAGAGAATCTCGGCCGACGATTTCAGCCAGGATCTCCTGTTTAACTCCAAAGATAGGAGTCCATTGTACAATACTCCCCGCCCCGCATTGGTCCACCGACACTTACCTGCGTCGTTCATCGGCGGGTACACGCGATAGCGTGCACAACAATAAAGGTGAAATGCTCCAACTTTCCAGGAGGCGGGCGTGAGAATTTTGTAGCCCGCCTTCACTTTTGTGTTGCCCATCTGCCCACAAATAGAGCGCTGTCAAGCAATCTAAGAATGTTAGGTTCGGCAGCCTTGACGGGCTGTTCCGCAATCTGTAAGGTGTGCTGGCAACGCGATTCGGGGTTATCATAGAGGACCATTGTTGTGGAGGAATCATGGAAAAAGCTCCTGACGTTTTTGGGGCACGAGCCACACTCGAAACTGCCGGCGGCCCCGCAGTCATATACCGCCTGGACAGTCTGGAAAAGTCCGGCCACGGCGCGGTCTCGCGCCTCCCCTTTTCCATCAAAGTCTTGCTGGAAGCTCTGCTGCGAAACTGTGACGGCACTCTGGTTACAGAGGAAGACGTCACCTCGCTCGCCCAGTGGAACGCCAAGACGCCTGCGGCTCGCGAGGTGCCTTTCAAGCCGGCGCGCGTGATCCTTCAGGATTTCACCGGCGTTCCGGCCGTGGTGGACTTGGCCGCCATGCGCATGGCGATGAAGCGATTGGGCGGCGACCCGGCAAAGATTAATCCCCTGGTTCCCGTCGACCTGGTCATCGACCATTCGGTGCAAGTGGATTTCTTTGGGAACTCCTCCGCCCTCGAGCGCAACGCGCAGATCGAGTTCGAGCGCAACCGTGAGCGGTACGAATTCCTGCGCTGGGGCCAGCAGGCGTTCCAAAATTTCCGCGTAGTACCTCCGGCCACGGGCATCGTGCATCAAGTGAATTTGGAATTTCTGGCCAAAGTGGTCCTGAAGCAGAAGACCCAAGGAGAAACCGTACTGCTTCCTGACACCCTCGTCGGGACCGACTCCCACACCACGATGATCAACGGGCTGGGTGTGCTGGGTTGGGGTGTGGGCGGCATTGAAGCGGAAGCCGCCATGCTCGGCCAGCCCTATTATTTCCTGACGCCGAAGGTGGTGGGCTTCCGGTTGCGGGGAAAATTGAAGGAAGGCGTGACGGCCACGGACCTGGTGCTGACGGTCACGCAGATCTTGCGCAAGAAAGGCGTGGTAGACCAGTTCGTGGAATTTTTCGGTGAGGGCCTGTCGGAAATGACGCTCGCCGACCGCGCCACGGTCGCGAATATGTCTCCCGAATACGGCGCGACGATGGGGTTCTTCCCCATTGACGCCGAGACGCTGCGCTACCTCCGCCAGACGGGCCGCACCGACGAGGAAGTCGAGCGCGTGGAGCGCTACGCGAAGGAGCAGGGAATTTTCCGCACGAATCAAACTCCGGATCCGGAGGTTACCGAGGTGCTGGAGCTGGATCTGGCCACGGTGGAGCCGAGCCTTGCCGGGCCCAAGCGGCCGCAGGATCGCGTCCCGCTAGCGCAAATGAAGCAGGCGTTTCGCCGCGCACTTTCTGCTCCCGTAAAGGAGCGGGGTTTCGGCCTGTCCGCGGACGACGCGGGCCGCAGCGCCAGCGTGAAGTTCAACGGCACAAGCGCTCAGTTGAGCCACGGGGCGGTGGTGATTGCCGCGATCACTTCCTGCACCAATACTTCCAATCCTTCCGTCATGCTGGGGGCGGGGCTCGTGGCGAAGAAGGCGCTGGAAAAAGGAATGCAAGTTCCGCCTTACGTCAAAACCAGTCTCGCGCCCGGCTCGAAGGTTGTGACGGAATATTTGCAAGCATCGGGATTGCTTGACTCGCTCGCCGGCCTGCACTTCGACCTGGTCGGTTATGGTTGCACCACGTGCATTGGCAACAGCGGACCATTGCCGCCCGAGGTGGCGAGCGCGGTGACGCAGGGCCAATTGGTGGCCGCGGCGGTTCTTTCCGGCAACCGCAATTTTGAGGGCCGCGTGCATCCGCAGGTCCGCGCGAATTACCTGGCATCGCCGCCGCTGGTGGTGGCATACGCGCTGGCGGGCACAGTGGATATTGACTTGGCAACCGAACCTTTGGGAAAAGACCGCCGAGGCAACGCCGTTTACCTGCGCGATATCTGGCCTTCGCAGGCGGAGGTGAGTGAAGCCCTGAGCCGCTCCGTTCGCCCCGAGATGTTCCGCGAGAGTTACCAGAATGCCTGGGACGGCAATCCCACCTGGAATGCTATACCCGTGGCTGGCGGTGCGCTTTACCCATGGCAGGACGCCTCGACTTACATTCAGGAGCCGCCGTTCTTTATCGGCCTAACTCCCGCCCCCGAGGCCATCGGCGAGATCCACGGCGCGCGCGCCCTGGTGCTGCTCGGTGATTCCGTGACCACCGACCACATCTCTCCTGCGGGGGATATTCCCGTGGACGGGCCTGCCGGCCGCTTTTTAGTTGAGCGCGGCGTGACGAAGAAAGATTTCAATTCTTTCGGCTCGCGGCGTGGCAACGATCGCGCGATGGTGCGCGGCACATTTGCGAACATTCGGCTGAAGAACTTGCTGGTTCCGGGGACGGAGGGAGGCATCACGCTGCACTTTCCTGATGGCGAACGGATGAGCATATACGATGCGGCCATGCGCTATCGCGACGAGGGAGTGCCCTTGGTCGTCCTAGCGGGTAAGGAATACGGTTCGGGCTCGTCGCGCGACTGGGCGGCGAAAGGAACACTGCTGCTCGGCGTGCGAGCTGTGCTCGCTGAAACCTTCGAGCGTATCCATCGCAGTAACTTGGTGGGAATGGGCGTCCTGCCCCTGCAATTTCGCGAAGGAGAAAGCGCCGCGACCCTCGGCCTCAGCGGGCAAGAGGTTTTCGACGTCGGCGGCCTGAGCGATGCCATTCGCCCGCGTTCGGAAGTTGCAGTCACTGCTGTCGCGCCGGATGGCGCCAAGCGCAGCTTCCAGGCAGTCGCCCGTCTCGACTCGGCCGTGGAAGTGAACTATTACCGCAACGGCGGCATCCTGCCCACCGTGCTTCGCAGCCTGCTGAAGTTAACCTGATCTCGCGGGTGCCTTCAGACGCGGAAAGCCATCGACATGTCCATTCTCAGCCAAACCCGTACGGCCGTTGCCCAGACGCGGTCAAAGCTCCGGCAGCACGCCGCCTTTTGGGTTCCGGCGCGCGAAGCTTTTTGGATGGCACTGGAAGAGCTACGCACCCACAAGCTGCGATCCTTCCTCACCCTGCTCGGGGTTGTCATCGCCACCACCACGCTGATTGTGGTGATGTCGGTGGTAAACGGCATGAACCTCTATATCGCCACCAAAATCGCCAACCTCGGCACGAACACCTTCGTCCTCCATCAGTTCAAGTGGGCGCAGGGGTACGATGAGTATCTGAAAGCTCTGCGGCGCAACCGGCCCATCCGTTTGGAGGAGTACGAGTACCTGGAAGAAACGCTGAGCGGCTACGAGGCCATCAGCGCCATCGCCCAACCGGCAACCGGGCCCGAGGCGCGATATGGCGGCCACTCGATCGACGAGGTGACCCTGTCGGGAATCACCGCCAGCCACGCCTACATCGGCCGGGAAAAGGTAGCGTGGGGGCGCTACATCACCGACCAGGACTACCACCACAATACGCGGGTTTGCTTCATCGGCCAGGACATTGTGGAGAAGCTCTTCCCCTCGGTCGATCCCGTTGGCAAGGAATTGACCGTGGGTGGCCATAACTTCACCGTGGTGGGCGTGGCGGAGAAGGTCGGCTCGGCTTTCGGCGTGAGCGAGGACAACTTCGTGTTTATTCCTCTCGGCACTTTCCGGAATCTTTTCATGCCGAACCTGGAGCTGATCGTTTTCATCAAAGCGCCGGACGCTCAACATATGATGGAACTGGAGGATGAGGTCCGGATCCTCATGCGGGCGCGCCGCCACGTGCCCTACCGCGAGGACGACACCTTCGGCGTCAACGCGTCTGACACGCTGATGAGCGCTTGGCAGAACCTGACGGGCACCATCTTCGCCGTCACCATCGGCGTGGTGGCGGTGTTCATGGTGGTGGGCGGAATTGTGATCATGAACATCATGCTAGCCACAGTCACCGAGCGCACCCACGAGATTGGAATCCGCAAGTCAGTGGGGGCGAAGCGCAGCGACATCCTGTGGCAATTCCTAATTGAGGCCGCGGTGCTGGCCGGCCTCGGGGGCTTCATGGGAGTGCTTTTTTCCTATGCCATCGCGTGGCTGGTGGCCATCGTCTTCACCGCGGAAGTCCCCACCAACGCAGTGATCGTGGGGGTTACTCTTTCCACCGCGGTGGGACTCTTTTTCGGCATCTACCCCGCCCGGAGGGCGGCGGCGCTTGATCCCATTCAGGCGCTGCGCGCAGAGAAATAGTATGAAGACTTACTGGCGGGCCGTCGGCGAAAACCTGTGGTTGGCGCTCGACACCCTGCGCACCCACAAATTCCGGTCGATTCTCACCGTGCTGGGCGTCGTCATCGGGACCCTCACGGTGATTTTGGTGGCTTCGATCATAACGGGTCTCGACACCCAGTTGGTGCAGGCGGCGGAGCAATTTGGAACCAGAGTGGTATGGATCTACAAGCTCCAATTTGGCACGCCGCACCGCCTGACGCGTGAGGAGCGGTTGCGCAAACCCCTCAGCTACGAGGACGCGATGGCCATCAAGGAGCAATGCCCCGCCGTCGAGGAGGTGTCGGTGGCCCTCTTCAGCGAGGTCCAAGAGTTTGGCTTGCCGCCCTCCACGGCGCGCTACAAGGGCCGCGAGATGGCGGGAGCGCAGTTTATGGGTGTGGACGCCAACTATCTGACGCTCGCCAACTCATCTCTTGCCGACGGCCGTTTCTTCACCCAGACCGACGATTTGCACCGCCGGGATGTCACCGTGATCGCCGCCAACGTGGTGGAGCAACTCTTTCAGCACGAAGATCCGGTGGGCAAAACCATCGTGGTGGAGGGACACGCCTTGGAGGTCATCGGCACGCTCAACAAGTTCAAGGGAGTCCTGGGTGACAGCCCCGACGACCGCGACATCTTCACACCCTACTGGACCTTCAAGAAACTCTATCCTGCGGCGAAAGATCATTTCATCAGCGCCCTGGCTGCGCGCGGACAGATGGGCGAGGCGCAGGACGAAATCGAAGGCGTCCTGCGCCGCCGCCGTCGCGTGAAGCCCAGCGAGCCGGACAACTTCGGATTGTCGACGGCCGAGTCTGTTATCAGCGATTTTCGCGCAATTATCAGCACGGTGGGGCTGGTGATGGTGGTGATCTCCTCCATCGGCCTGTTGGTCGGGGGCATTGGCGTGATGGACATCATGCTGGTGTCGGTTACGGAACGCACCCGGGAGATTGGCGTGCGTAAGGCCGTGGGGGCGCGCCAACGCGATATCGCCTGGCAGTTCCTGCTGGAGGCCGTCGTGCTCACCGGTTCCGGCGGGCTCATCGGAATCGCCGTGGGCTGGCTGCTGAGCTTCCTCATCCGAATCCTGGTGCCGAGCCTGCCGTCAACTGTCCCCCTCTGGTCCGTGGCAGCAGGCTTTCTCGTCTCCACCAGCGTCGGTTTGTTTTTCGGCCTCTGGCCCGCTCTGAAGGCGGCGCGACTCGATCCTATCACCGCCCTCCGGTATGAGTAGCGCTGTTTAATGGCCGAAAGTGGGACGAGACCCAACCAAGTCCGCCTGGGCCAACCAAATCCGCAACCAAATCCGCTTGTCTCATCGTTGTTGGTGTACTATCCTGAAGCGTTTCGGTAGTAAAGTCTGGCGACACAATTGCCCAGGTGACAAGAAATCGACCAAGGGGGGAATCTTACCCATGACAATTTATAACGGGAACCCTGTCCCACCGGAAGGCCGAGTCATCGATTACGTGGACGGCGGGTTTGTAATTCCTGACACACCGGTTATTCCCTACATCGAGGGCGACGGAACCGGGCGCGACATTTGGAAAGCTTCGCAGCGGGTTTTTGACGCGGCAGTGGAGAAGGTCTTCGGCGGCAAGCGCCGCATCGTCTGGTATGAGGTCTTTGCGGGGGAAAAAGCCTTTCGCAAGTTCGGAGAGTGGCTTCCGCAAGGCACGCTCGACGCCATCAAAGATTATCGTATTGCTATCAAGGGCCCGCTCACGACTCCGGTCGGCGGCGGCATTCGCAGCCTGAACGTGTCGCTGCGGCAACTATTGAATCTTTACGCCTGCTGGCGGCCGGTAAAGTACATTCCGGGCGTGCCCTCTCCCGTGCGGCACCCGGAAAAAATGAACATCATCATCTTCCGCGAGAACACCGAAGACGTTTACGCCGGCATCGAATGGCGCGAAGGGACTCTCCAGGCGCAGCGGGTTATTGAGTTTGTCAATGCCATGCTGAGGGAAGACCAGATCAAAAAGCAAGTGCGGTTTGACTCCGGTGTGGGGATCAAACCGATTTCGATCACGGGCACCAAGCGCCTCGCGCGGCGCGCATTGCAGTATGCCATCGCCAAGGGCCTGAAGACGGTGACCCTGATCCACAAGGGCAACATCATGAAGTTCACCGAAGGCGCGTTCCGCGACTGGGGCTACGAGCTGGCGAAGGAAGAGTTTCGCGCCCAAATTGTAACCGAGCGCGAGAGCTGGATCCTGGGGAACAAAGACAAGGACCCGAGCCTGTCCGTGGAAGCCAACGCGGCCATGGTGGAGCCCGGCCTGGAGATGGCTAATGAAGCCTTCCAAATGCAAGTCGCCAAGGAAGTGAAAGACTGCCTCGACGCGATTTACTCGACGCACGGCAAAGGGCAGTGGAAGAACAAGATTCTGGTGAATGACCGCATCGCGGATTCGATGCTGCAACAAATCCTGACCCGTGCGGCTGAATACCAGGTGGTCGTCACGCCGAACCTGAATGGTGATTACCTTTCCGACGCCTGCGCGGCGCAAATCGGCGGGCTGGGCGTGGCGCCGGGGGCGAACATCGGCGACGGTTTCGGGGTGTTCGAGGCCACGCACGGCACGGCTCCGAAGTACGCCGACAAGGACATGATTAATCCCGGGGCGGTGATTCGCTCCGGGGCGCTGATGTTTGAGTTTATGGGCTGGCCGGAAGTCGGCAAGCTGATTGAGGACGCGCTCGCCGCCACCATCGTGCAGCACCGCGTGACTTACGACCTGGAGCGGTTGATGCAGATGGAAGGCATCAAGGATGTGCAGACGCTCGGCACCAGCGGGTTCGCCAGCGCCATCATTGAGAACATGAAGTAGTTCAGGCGAACTGAATCATCGGGTGATCGGTAGATCGGGTGCTCGGGTGAATAGAAACCCACTCAAGCTGCGGGGTTGGTTGCTCACCGGATCACCCGATATCGTGGGGGGAGGAGCTCATGCGCAAAAAGGTAACGGTCATCGGGGCAGGGAACGTGGGAGCGACGCTTGCGCACCGCATTGTGGACAAGGAACTCGCGGACGTGGTGGTGATCGACATCCTGGAGGGCGTGCCGCAAGGCAAATGTCTGGATTTGCTGGAAGCGGGCCCGATTGAAGGCTACGACGTCAAGATCAAGGGAACGAACGATTACAACGACACGGCAGATTCCGACATCGTGGTGATGACGGCGGGGTTCCCGCGCAAGCCCGGCATGAGCCGTGATGATCTGCTCAAAGCCAATTACGACGTGGTGAAGAACGCCATCGAACAGGCGGCAAAGCACTCGCCGGAATCGATCCTGATCGTGGTGACGAACCCGCTCGACGCTATGGTGCAGACCGCATACCGGGTGAGTGGCTTTGCCAAGAACCGGGTGATCGGCATGGCCGGCATTCTCGATTCGGCGCGCTACCGGACGTTCCTCGCCGAAGCCCTGAACGTTTCGGTGCAAGATGTGGAGGGTCTGGTGCTGGGCGGCCACGGCGATACGATGGTCCCCGTGCCGAGCTACACCACGGTGGCGGGCGTCCCGATTGCGCAGCTCATGCCCAAGGAGCAACTCGACAAGATCATCGACCGGACGCGCAAGGGCGGCGGCGAGATCGTGGCTCTGCTCAAGACCGGGAGCGCCTACTATGCGCCCTCCGCGGCAGTGGTGCAGATGATCGATGCCATCTTCAATGACCGCAAGAAAATCCTGCCCTGCGCGGCCTATCTTGAGGGTGAGTACGGAATTAATGGGCTGTTTGTGGGCGTGCCGGTAAAGCTGGGCGCACGTGGGATTGAAGAAATCGTCCGGATCAAGCTGACGCCCGAAGAGCAGACCGCACTGGAAAAATCCGCTGCCGCGGTAAAGGAGTTGGTGGGGATTATCGGGGTGTAGGGGCGCGCCGTAGGCAGAAGGCGAATGGCGGAAGGCAGAAAGCACAGCGCGGCGGACCCGCAGCCAAAAGTCAAGCACCCGAGGGAGAAGCGAATGTGGCGTGGACCTGTTCTGTAGGTCTGCGGTTCGTCTCCTCTTGACAACAAAAAGCCCCAGACCTGGCGAACACGTCTGTACTACGCTTGCTGCTGCTTCACTTCCACAATCTTCACGGAATTCATCACCACCGGAGTTTTGGGCCGGTCGTTCGCGCCACGCGGGGTGTTTACTATCTTGTCAACGACGTCCTGGCCCTTTACGACCTGGCCGAAAATGGTGTGACGGTTATCGAGCCAATCCGTAGGCGCCACAGTAATGAAAAACTGCGAGCCGTTGGTGCCCGGCCCGGCATTGGCCATGGCGAGGCGGCCGGGGCGGTCGAACGAAAGATCATCGGAAAACTCGTCCTGGAATTTGTAACCGGGCCCCCCAGTACCGGAACCGAGCGGGCAGCCTCCCTGAATCATGAATTTGGGAATCACCCGGTGGAAAACCAGGCCGTTGTAGAAAGGCCGCTTGATGCGCTCATGGGTCTTGGGATCGACAAATTCCTTCGTTCCGTCCGCGAGCCCCACGAAGTTTTGGACGGTCACCGGCGCTTTGTCGGGGAAAAGCTCGCAGGTAATTTCCCCGAGAGTGGTGTCAAACACGGCATAATGGCCCGGTTTTAAATCGCTCATGAATTCTCCTGTTTTTCGGATGACTCCGGCTGTTTACTCACCGCAGAGGCGCGGAGGCGCAGAAATAGGTGTCAGGTATCAGGGGTTAGGGTTTTGCTGGCCCCTGGCCCCTGGAACCTAACACCTGCTTTGCTCTGCGCCTCCGCGGTAGAGACATTAATTCTTCACCGCTGTCGGCTTGCCCGGCACAGCCGACGCGGCCGGCGCGGGCGACACAATCTCTGCGGTCTTGATGGTGTCGAGCAAGGGGAAAGACTTTTCCAGATACGCCTTCCCCTCATTTTGAATCCGGTTCTGGTCAGGACCGTGACCATTGGGAGCGCCCTCCCCGTACTTACTATATAGCTTGTCGACCACCCCCATGCCGCTCGTGACCTTGCCGAAGGGAGAGAATCCCATGCTATTGAGATTCGAGTTGTTCCCCAGGTTGATGAATAACTGGGTGGTGCGAGTATTGGGACCGGCAGTGGCGAAGGTGAGCGTCCCGCGCGTGTTGCTTTGGGTGACGGGGTCATCGGGAATTCTGGCGTCTTGCCAGACTTTGGAAACATCTGGCCGGGCGCTAATGCCGAACTGCACTATAAACCCATCAATCACGCGGAAGAACGCCGCGCCATCGAAGAAGTGATATTTCACCAGGTTGTAAAAGCGATCGGCCCCGCGCGGTGCCCACGCGCGCGTTACCTGGACAACGAAATCCCCCTTGGTGGTGGTGAACCTGGCTTGGAAGACGGCAGGCGCTTGCAGCTTGAGCGACGCCGGGTCGAGCAACGAGGCAGTGCTTCCCTGTTCGGTCGTAGTTGGGTCCACCGCGGCGGTGCTGGTTGTCTTCGCTGGCGAAGTAGCTTGGGGAGCCGCCCAGGCGGCGGTCATTTGCACCCAAGCGAGCGCCACCACCATCAAGATTGGAACGATTGGTTTCCTCATAAGTCCTCCAGATTTTCAGCGTTGCGGCCTTGCGGCCTGCTTTCATGAATACCACACCAAATCTAAGAATTATTCTTCCCTCACCCCTTTGGGGGAGAGGGCGGTAAGCTCAAATCCGGTCCAGCACAGATTTCATTTTTCAGGGGCAGCCTGCATCTGGCGCGCCACCTGCTCCACCTGGCGCATGACGCGCAGGACATTGCCGCCCAGGATTTTCTCCAGATCTTTCTCGCTATAACCGCGACGGGCGAGTTCACGAACCAGGTCGGGAATTTTGGAAACGTCTTCCATGCCGCGTGGCGCCGAGTCAATGCCGTCGAAGTCAGAGCCCAGGCCGACGTGATCGATTCCACCCACCTTGACGGCATGTTCAATGTGGTCGGCGATGGCCGTGTAAGATGGCACAGGCAAGTCCTTGGTCAATCGCTGTTCGATACGGACCTCTTCGACGT